>Ga0209319_1000089_pt1 | contig 159047 bp, 142 predicted proteins | sample RifGroE2_FD_184000 | JGI IMG/M metagenome (GOLD analysis project Ga0209319, IMG submission 184000) | Groundwater microbial communities from Rifle, Colorado - Groundwater E2 (SPAdes) (version 2) | ecosystem: Environmental > Aquatic > Deep subsurface > Groundwater | place: Rifle, Colorado... | reverse complement strand
CAACAGGTACTTGTACTGTAACTATGAGTGCAGCTAGAAATGTGACCGCTACATTTACGAAGATACCAGTTATTAATTCTATTACTGCAACTTCGGTCGCGTATGGAAATGCCTCGGAAGTTTCATTTACTTCGAGTTACTCGGCTTATTGCTTTATGAGTTTAGATTTGATTACATCACCATATCTATGGGAAGGGGCATTGGGTTCCAAAACTGTTAATACTTCAACCACACTTTCCTCTGGGACGCATACTGCCTCAGCTATATGTATAAACTCTGATGGAGTAGCTAGTAATGGTGGTAGTTGGACGACTACGACATTTACAGTGGGTCCGTCTAATTTAGCTCCGAATGCTCCAACTATTAGTATAGTAGAAAAGAAATATTTTATGGGAAATCTTAACTTTAATATAAAAGGATTAGATCCAGATGCAACAGATAAAATTCACTACGTTGTAGACTGGATGGACGGTAGCGCATTAGAGACTACCGGTGTAGTAGATCCTACTGTGACTCCCGATACAACACTAACTGTTAATCATCCTTGGCCTACACCAGGATTAAAAAATATAAAAGCTAAAACGGTAGACGAAGGAGGTCTCTCTTCTTCATGGACAGATTTTTCATTTACCGTTAGTGTTAGACCACCTGCAGCAACCATCAAAACATTTGATTCCAATAAACCTTATGATCGAATCAATCTAGGTGAATCAATTATTCTTGCGTGGACATCAGAAAATGCAGAGTATTGTGAGATGACCACAAATTTTGACACATCTACAAATCAAATAAGTGACATTAATCCTAATGCAAATGCCAACAAGACATTTACTCCACCTAGTACAACTATATATACACTAATATGTACAGGAGATGGTGGATCTTCGGCACCATGGCCACTCAAAGTAACGGTTGGCCCATTGAAACCAGTAGTAACTGAGTTTTAGAGATAAACGATAAAACAGTAAAAGTCCGTAGATTTATCTACGGACTTTTACTGTTTTATAACTATAAAATAATCAAAATTTGACATTATCTTTAAATTTGCTAGTATGAAAGTCAATCGCAATTTTTGCGTAGTTTCGTTTGAAACGAAACATTTATTAATAATTTATGTTGGTAATCATAATAGAGTAAGGTTCTCGTATACTCTGTTACGCTTATCAACCAATAATTCATATGGCAGAAGAATTTAAAAGAGACAAGCCTCACGTTAACGTAGGTACTATTGGTCACGTCGATCATGGGAAAACTACACTAACTGCGGCTATTTTGCAAGTTTTAGCAAGAGCAGGTGGTGAATATGGTGCAAAGATTAAAGGTGTTGATCAAATCGACTCAGCTCCTGAAGAAAAAGCTCGTGGTATCACGATCGCTCTTTCTCACAATGAGTATTGGACACCAACACGTCACTACGCTCACATTGATGCTCCAGGACACGCCGACTATATCAAGAACATGATCACAGGTGCCGCTCAAATGGACGGTGCAGTTATTGTTGTTGCTGCTACAGACGGAGTTATGCCACAGACACGTGAGCACATCCTTCTCGCAAAGCAAGTGAACGTTCCTAAAATCATCGTATTCCTAAACAAATGCGACATGGTTGATGATCCTGACATGCTTGAACTAGTGGAAGAAGAAGTTCGTGAACTTCTTACAAAACAAGGATTTGATGGTGCAAACGCTCCAGTTATCCGTGGTTCAGCTCTTAAGGCTCTTGAATCAGCCGACAATACAAATGAATGGGCAGTTAAGATTATGGACTTAGTCAATGCTCTTGATACCTACATTCCAGTTCCAGAACGTGATATTACAAAGCCATTCCTAATGCCTATTGAAGATATATTCTCAATCGAAGGACGTGGAACAGTTGTTACAGGTAAAATCGAACGCGGAGTTATCAATGTTGGTGAAGATGTTGAAATCGTTGGTATCAAAGATACAGCAAAGACAACAGTTACTGGTATTGAAATGTTCAATAAAAATTTGAAGCAAGGTATGGCTGGCGACAACGCTGGAATCCTTATCCGTGGAATCAAGAAAGAAGATGTGACTCGTGGACAGGTTCTTGTAAAACCAGGAACAGTTACTCCTCACTCAGAATTCGAATGTGAAGTTTACATTTTGAAAAAGGAAGAAGGAGGACGTCACACACCATTCTTCACAGGATACAAGCCTCAGTTCTATATTCGTACAACAGACGTTACAGGTGAGTCTACATTACCAGCAGGAGTAGAAATGGTTATGCCAGGAGATACAGTTAAGCTTACTGTTAAGCTTGTAACTCCAGTTGCTCTTGAAGAGACTATGCACTTTGCTATCCGTGAAGGAGGTAAAACAGTTGGTGCTGGTGTTGTAACAAAGATCATTAAATAATTAGTTGTTAGTAGCTAGTGACTAGGTTCTAGTAATAGAAATACTAGAAGCTAGAAACTAGAACTTAGAACCTTAACCCACTATGACAACAAAGACAAATTCACCAGTAGGTGGAGCAAAAACAAAGAAGGGGAAAGAAGACGCAGTTGTCCAGCTTCGTATCCGCGTAAGAGCATACGAGAATAAAATTCTTGACGCATCTGTCAAGCAGATTATTGATACCGCTCTTCGCTACGATGCAAAGATTGTCGGACCAATTCCACTTCCTACCGAAATCAAAAAATACACAGTCAACAGAGCATCTTTTGTGTTTAAGAATGCTCGTGAACAGTTCGAAATCAGAATACATAAACGCGTTATTGACATCCTGAATCCAAATCCTAAGACTATTGAAGCTCTCACAAGCTTATCTCTACCATCTGGTGTTGATATCGACGTGAAGATGATGTAATAGATATTATTTATGAAATTTATCCTTGGTAAAAAACAGCATATGATGCAGTGCTTTCTAGATGATGGACAAGTGGTACCAACTACAGTTATTTCTGCTGGACCTATTATTGTCACTCAAATGAAAAGCCCTGATGTAGATGGCTATACAGCAGTGCAAGTAGCCTTCGAAGAACAGAAAGAAAGTCGCGCGACAAAGGCGCATCTTGGACATATCAAATCCGCAAAAAGTAGCGACAACACAGTAGAAGGAGAAGGTGCCTTCAAACATCTTCGTGAATTTAGAGACATTGAAGAAATGGCCACAGGTGACAGAATAACAGTTTCTGCCTTTGCAAAAGGGGACATCGTTACAGTTAGTGGTATTTCAAAAGGAAAAGGTTTCCAAGGCGTTGTGAAGCGTCATGGATTCCACGGAGGGCCACGTTCACACGGACAAAAGCACTCTGAAAGAGAGCCAGGTTCTATCGGAGGAGGTCTTCGTAACAAAGTTCCAAAGGGAATGCGCATGGGAGGCCGTACAGGTAGTGATCGTATCACAGTTAGAAATTTGGAAATTATTGGTGTTGATGTCGAAAATAACCAATTACTTATTAAGGGTGCGATTCCAGGCAGACGCGGAACGCTCGTAGAAATAATCGGCTAATTTATATGGAAACACAAATATATAACCAAAAAGGTAAATCCGTAGGCAAGTTTAATCTTCCTGAATCAATCTTTGGTGTTCCTTGGAATGGTGACTTGGTTCATCAGGTAGTAACTGCCATGCAAGCCAACGCTCGCACACCAGTTGCTCATACTAAAGACAGATCAGAAGTTCGTGGAGGAGGTAGAAAGCCTTGGAAACAGAAAGGTACAGGTAGGGCTCGTCATGGTTCTTCTCGTTCTCCAATTTGGAAAGGTGGAGGAGTGACTCATGGACCAAGAAATGAAAAGAGTTACGATCAGAAAATAAACAAGAAAATGAAAGCAAAAGCTCTCTATACAGTTCTCTCAGAGAAGCTAAGAAAAGGACAACTAATCTTTGTGGAAGAATTAAATCTTAAAGCTATTAAGACTAAAGATGCTGTAGCTGTCATGAAAGATTTAAGTTCTATCAAAGGATTTGAAAGAATGGTAGGTGGTAAAAAGCCAAATACTTATATTTCAGTTCCTGCAAAGGGAGACGTTCTTAAAAAGAGTTTTGCAAATATTCCTACAGTAGAGATCGATGAGGTTCGCAACATGAATCCTGTTGATTTGCTAGCTTACAGATATATTATTATTTCACAGCCAACTGAAAGTGTCGCATTCCTAGGTGGCAAAACAGAAAAAAAATAATATTATATGGCAACAACAAAAACAAAAAAGAATACAAAAGAAGTTGTAGAAGTTGATACAAAAAAAGTTAAGACACATCCTTTGATCAAGAGTCCTCGCATTACAGAAAAGGCAGCACTCGGCGCAGAGAAAGGAATTTATACTTTCAATGTGACCGATAATGCTACCAAGAATGAGATTAAGAAAGCTATTAAGCTTATCTACGGAGTTACTCCTTTGCGAGTTTCTACTACAAAGATTACTTCAAAGACAGTAGTTCGTCGTGGAATAATTGGAACGAAAAAGGGAGGTAAAAAAGCGGTCGTATATTTGAAGAAAGGTGATAAGATAGCAATTGCATAATATGAAAACATACAAACCTACAACACCATCAAAGCGTCACCAGACTACTGTTACTTACAGAAAGGTCTTAACTAAAAGTGAGCCCTTGAAAGCTTTAACTCATGGTTTCAAAAGATCTGTTGGACGTAACAATCAGGGACGTATAACTACTCGCCATAAAGGCGGTGGACACAAGAGACTTTATCGCGAGATAGACTTCATGTACAACAAGCACGATATCCCTGCCAAGATAGCTTCTATCGAATATGATCCAAACCGCAATGCCTTTATCGGTATCGCAGTTTATGCTGACGGAGAAAAGAGATACGTCGTTGTTCCTAAGTCAGTTAAAGTTGGAGACAAGTTTATCGTTTCCGAGAAAGCTCCTCTAACAGTTGGGAACCGTTTACCCCTTAAGCTAATACCAGTTGGAACATTTGTTTACAATGTAGAAATCAAGCCAGGTAACGGAGGAAAGCTTGCTCGTGGAGCTGGAACTTTCGGACAAGTAGTTGCGAATGATCTTGGGTATACCAACGTCAAAATGCCTTCTACTGAAGTTCGTAAAGTTTCTGAAAATGCTTGGGCATCTATCGGAGAAGTTTCAAATAGTGAATTCAAGCTTCAAAACTTCGGTAAGGCTGGACGCTCTCGCTGGAAAGGAATTCGCCCTACAGTTCGTGGAACAGCTATGAACCCAGTAGACCACCCACACGGTGGAGGTGAAGGACGCCAAGGAAGAGGTCTACGCCGTGCCAAGACTATGTGGGGTAAACCATCAGGAAAAGGCCAGAAGACTCGTACTCCAAAGAAATATTCAAATATGTGGATCGTTTCAAGACGACGTGTCGGGAAGGCTAAGAAATCTTAATTTTAAAAATTCTCTATCAACAAAAAATTCCCGAAAGGGAATTTTTTGTTGTATAATAGACTGATGGAAAAAATATCTGAGAAAAAGAGGTTTAGTTTGGTGGCGAGATTAAGAAGCTCGGATCATGCTCTGCGCGGCTTGAATGTTCTTATTAAAACCTGTCACCATTTGTGGGTGGAAATAGTTTTTATAATTTTAGGTATATATTTAGGTTTTGTACTGCATATATCAAATATTGAGTGGGTTCTTGTTGTATTTGCTTTTGGATTAGTTGTTATAGCAGAAGCTTTCAATACTGCGATAGAGATAGATATTGATCTTACCAGTCCAACTTACCATCCTTACGCTAGAGATACGAAAGATGTGGCTGGAGGAGCGGTAGCACTCGCTGTAGTTGTAGCTGGGATAATGGGGGCTCTAATTTTTTTACCAAAAGTAATAGCTTTAGTATTTTAATATAAAAGTGGAGGTTGACATCCATTCTTTCATTTGCTAGTATGACAGAACGAGCTCAAAGGAGCTTATTTATATTGTAGATACAAAAAAATGACAAGATCACTTAAAAAAGGACCATATGTAGACGAAAGGCTTTTGAAAAAGATTGCCGGTAAGAAACCTCTAGAAACAGGCGTTATTAAGACATGGTCACGCGCATGTGTGATCTCCCCTGAAATGGTAGGCTTCGTATTTGGAGTCCACAATGGAAAGGTTCACGTAGAAGTCCTCGTCAGTGAAGACATGGTAGGACATAGACTTGGAGAATTCTCACTAACACGCAAGTTCGTCAGACACGGAGGTAAGATGCAGAAAGAATTAGAAGCCAAGAAGAAAGAAGCCGAGATCACAGCATCCAAATCAGCTAAAGCTGCAACAGATACCAAGAAGAAGTAATAAACTTATATGAAAGCATTTTTAAAAAATTACAGACAGTCTCCACGCAAGGTTCGCCTTGTAGCAGACTTAATCAAAGGCAATAGGGTTGCACAGGCTTTTACTCAGCTAAAAGCATTACCAAGAAGAGCATCAGGTCCAATGGAGCAATTATTAGCTTCCGCTGTAGCAAATGCAAAAAGTGCAGGTATTTCTGATACAGATTTATATGTTGAGAACGTTACTGTAAATAAGGGTATAGTTATGAAGCGTAGTATGCCACGAGCCCGTGGAAGTGCTTCTCGTATCAATAAGCGTACAAGTCACATAATGCTTACTCTTATTGAGAAAAATACTGAAAAGAAAATAAAAACTGAAAAAGTAACAAAGAAAGAAGTTAAAAAAGTTGCAAAACAGTCGAAACCAGCAAAAGAAACAGAAGTTAAAGAATAACCTAATTTATTATATGTCAAAAGTTGTCCATCCATACGCACATAGACTAGTAACACTCCGTGATTGGAAATCACGTTGGTTTGCTGACAAGAAATATAAAGATTTATTAAAGAGTGATGTTGTTATTCGTGAATTTCTTGTGAAGAAGTTACGTGGCTTCTATGTTTCTCGTATAGAGATTGATAGAGGAGTGAAAGCAACAAAAGTTATGGTATTTACTTCTCGCCCTGGTATGATTATTGGACGTGGAGGAGATGGAGCTTCTAAGCTTAAGGCAGATTTAGTAGCAATGATGAAGAGGCGCGATGTTATAATTCCAGAAGATTTCAAGTTTGATATTGTTGAAGTTACCAATCCCGACGCTGATGCTGCTATTGTTGGATGTATGATTGCTGAAGGTCTTGAGAAGCGTCTACCATTTCGTCGCGTTATGAAGCAGACTATTGAAAAGGTTATGACAGCTCGTGGAGTAAAGGGAGCTCGTATATACTTAGGAGGCCGTCTAGGAGGGGCTGAAATTGCTCGCTCTGAGCAAATCAAACGTGGTTCTATTCCTTTGCAAACTTTCCGTGCTGATGTTGACTTTGCTCGTGAGAAAGCTCACATGAGTTATGGTGATATTGGTATTAAAGTCTGGATTTATCGCGGAGAAGTTTTTAATGATATAAAGAAATAATTTTATGTTAACACCTAAAAAAGTAAAATTTAGAAAATGGCAAACAGGTAGAACGGATATGACGAAAGTCACTCCAGACACACGTGGTATTACTGTAGCTTTTGGATCTTTTGGACTTAAGGCCACAGCAGGTGGACGTGTTCGTTCAAATCAGATAGAATCAGCTCGTAAAGTGGCTCATCGAACTATTGGTAAAACTGGCCGTATGTGGATTCGTATTTTCCCCGATAGACCTTTCACAGCTAAGCCAGCCGAAGTCGGAATGGGAAAAGGAAAAGGAGATCCCCAAGGATATTGTTTAGATGTTCGCCCAGGCCGAGTATTGTTTGAAGTTGATGGAGTCTCAGAGGCTATAGCCAAGGAAGCTCTTCGCAAGGCTGGCACAAAATTACCTGTAACAACTCGTATCGTAGCCCGATAAAATTATATGGAAGCAAAAATAAAAAAATTAAATAAAGTTTTAAAAGGAGTAGTCGTCTCAGATAAGATGGACAAGACAGTTGTCGTAGAAGTTACTCGCTTCGTTGAACACAAGAAATACGGCAAGCGTATTAAGAAGACAAAGAACTACAAAGCTCACGATGCAGAGAATGCAAAGAAGATAGGGGATGTAGTAGAAATAGAAGAAGTAAGACCAATATCAAAAGATAAACATTTTAAAGTAATTAGTTAATATTATATGATACAAGACGGAACAGTAGTAAATATCACAGATAACGCCGGCGGAAAAGTCGGAAAGGTTTTCAAAGTACTTGGCTCTTCAAAGCGCCGTTATGCTGGTATTGGAGACAAAGTTATCATATCAGTCAAAATTGCCGAACCTCGTAAGGGTGTGAAGAAAAAGGACGTATGTCAGGCTGTGGTTGTCCGTACTGTAAAGTCATATCGCCGTAAGGATGGTTCATATATTCGCTTTGATGATAATGCTGTAGTTATTTTAGAAAAAGACAAGCAGGATCCAAAAGGTGGACGCGTCTTTGGACCAATCCCTCGTGAACTTGCTGAAAGAGGTTACCAGAAGATTATTTCATTAGCCCAAGAAGTTATTTAAATATATGAAAATCAAAAAAGGAGACAATGTAATAGTTATCGCAGGTAGCAACAAAGGCAAAAGTGGCAAGGTTTTAAAAGCTATGCCAAGTGAAAACAAGGTTGTTGTAGAGGGGGTCAACTTGAGAAAGAAGGCTCACAAGGCAAAAGGCAAGGGAGATCAGAGTCAGATTCTTGAGATTGCTATGCCTATACACGTATCAAATGTTGCTAAGAAAGATTAATTTAAATATATGGAAACAGTAAAACAAAAAGAAAAGAAAGCATATAGTACACTTAAGGCCAAGTATGGCTACAAGAATGTCATGGCCGCTCCTCACCTTGTAAAGGTGATTGTTGCCAGTGGAACAGGGTCAGGACTAAAACGTAACAAGGATCACAACAAGATGGTTATTGAGCGTATTGCAAAAATAACTGGACAGAAGCCTGCGACAAAGAGTGCAAAGAAGTCCATAGCATCCTTCAAGATTCGTATTGGAGATCCTGTCGGAGTCATGGTAACTCTTCGTGGGGCCCGCATGTACGGATTCCTAGACAAGCTTATCAATGTAGCTATTCCTCGTACGAAAGACTTCCGTGGTATCGATAGAAAGATTGTGGACAATATCGGTAACCTAACTATGAGTATCAAGGAGCACACTATCTTCCCTGAGACAGGAGATGAAGAATTGAAAGACGTATTCGGAATGGGAGTTACCCTTGTAACTACAGCAAAGACAAAAGCCGAAGCAACCGAATTCTTTGAATTGATCGGTGTACCGTTTAAGAAAGCGTAAGGTTAGGTTCTAGTAGCTAGGTTCTAGCGACTAGGAATTCAAATAAAAATTACTTAAAAATACTCCCAAAGGGGAGTATTTTTTTGTTGTATAAAAATCTTTGACAAATAGTTTATAAAATGGAAGTATATATGTGAACTTAAACTAAAACAAAAAATCATGAAAAGACTTGTATTGCTCTGCACTTTGTTTTTTTGTATGTTACTTGTGCCAATCTCCATGACGTTAGCAGCAGGGAAAAATTCTAAGGCAATAAAAGGCCTAGTGAAGGAAATAAACTGGGGGTTGGATTCCATTGCTGATAATAATATTTATACCGTTGTTAACGGGCATAGATATTATCGTTTTAATGAGGGGGTATTCACGATTCCTGATTATGGTATATTTATGGGGGTATTTAATGCCTCACCTAAAAACAGGATACATTTTATAGCTCGCAATGGTGAAGATTCCTTTGTCTATACAGACAAAGGCAAAAGATATTCTAAAAAAATACTAAAAAAATTACTCTTGAAAATTAGAGAAAGGGTTTAATGATTTTAAGGAAACTTAGCACTTATGTTGTGAAAACGATATAGGTGCTATTTATTTGACAGACAGTGCCTTGGGTGCTGTTATTTGCATAAAAACATTACAAGTGATATATTGCGATTAAACTAACCCCTTAAAAAATTTTTTATGGACGAAACTCTGATGACCCAACAAAAAGAACTTGATTCCATTGAGAATCACGAATTAATCAGTGAATATCAAGGACACCTACCTTGTTTTGATAGGGTAGAACCTGTTATTTACTCTTCTGAAAATGCCGATGTTTACATGTTCGGCAAACCCAAAAACTGGAAAGATGATTTTTACAATCACACCCAGGTTATTGAATTGCTGATGAAGAACAATATTAGCAAAATCTATTTCCCAAATATCTCTAGTTTTACTGGGGAAATATGTGATGAGGATGACTTTAATCAGTCCTTCAAGATTCCCAAATATGGACTTGAGGTTTTTTATCACAAAAAGACTGAAGGACTTGTAATTCCTAAAAATTCTGCAGCGTTTCTATGTACAGCAGATTGTCCTGTCATTATCTGTAAAGACAAAGTCGATGATTTACTGATTGTAGCTCATGCAGGCTTAGGGTCAGTTGTTGATAAAACAATGATTTTGAATGGTCATCGTTCACGATTTTACAAAAGCGTTGTTGACAGCATTATTGACTATCTGGACGAAAATGACAACGAAACCTGTGATTGCGAAATAATTATCGCTGGTGGTATAAGTCACAAGTCTTTCATTTACAGCCCCCAGGATCCTGTTTTTGGAGAGAGTAATAAAAAACTATTGGAATTCATCATTTATAACTATGGGGAAAATACGGTTCCTCTTGGTATAGATCATGGAGCAATCTCAATCCAAAACATAATCAAGCAGCAATTAAACGGATGGGGTGTTAATTTTCGTGATATCCGCGTTGATGGAATTGATACGTTCACTGACTCTCGATTTTGGAGTCATACAGAATTTGTACAAAAACGTTGCAGTGTAGATGGAAGGAATGGAGTTATGGTTATTCATAAATAAATGAGCAGGTGTACTAAAAGGTGCACCTGTTTTAATTTAAAATAAAGACTAAAATATTTTTGGTTGACAATAAATCAATATTTATATAGTGTAAATATGAAATATATTTTAATTCAAATTAAAAACAGCAATAATTATGGAACAAATTCTTTTATCATTACCAGAAATTTCTGCTTTTATGATCCAAATTGTCCCCTTTTTTCCACAGGGGTATGATAATATCGACGAAATAGTTGGAAAAGCCTTATTCCTGGATAAAGTTCCAGAAAATGAAGTTCTCAAGGTTAATTCAACCGCAGGGAATTTGGCGGACGCCATTGATGAGTACTGGGGAGCTGAAAAAGGCGATGAAGAAAAAGCCTCTATCAGACAGTCCATAAGATGGGTTAGTGACGCAGAAGAACTTCGTGGGGTATATCATGAAATGATGGTAGGTATTAGCCCCGAAAGCTTTGAGTTTTCACTATTTATCAGAAAAGCAGCCACTGTGCTTTTGAGATAAAAGTATAAAAACGTAGTAATATAATGCAAAGAACCGGAAATTTTATATTTCCGGCTTTTTTAATTTGACCTCATTTGTTCCCAGATAGGGGTTAAACCCCTATCTGGGAATGAGTTTGATAATAAAACTTACCGAAATCATTGACAAATGGGATTAAATATGCCATACTACGCGGGTAATAAGTTCTTTGATATTTTTGGTTTTTAGTTGAAAATTAATGATTTTCTGAGGTTCATCTGTATAAAATAGGCGATTTCAGAAAATCATTAATTTAAACCAATTTAAAAACAAATGCTATGAAAAATTTATTTCTGTTCTTACTGATTGTTGTTTCTATTGTATCTTGCAAGAAAGATATGGAAAACGACCTAACCCTCCTCTCTCCCATGCCTGCTCCTGAGTTCAAACTTGTATCGTCCTCTGCTTCGAAAGACGGCAACGAGGGAACATTTTTTCTTACTTTTGATGTTATATCAGAGTATGAAGGAGGCAAGATAGATTCCAAGGATATAATTGTTGAGAAAATATTTAACAATAGATCAGTTGCAAGGATATCGATTATTTCTGATGCCAAGGGTTATAATGGAATGATTGATTTAAGAAAAGGTTATTCTGTTAGAATTACAGTACGGCTGAATATGGCTCTTCTTGAAAATAACCCCAATGGAATTAAGCTGGTTAAGATAGGCTGGATTTCAGAAAATGGGGGTAAATTTTTTCAGGATTCGGGTTTTGAAGACTTCAAAACACCGATTTTGTAATATTTAATTGTTTAACTAAAAATCCTAAAATGAAATCTTTTTTAAAGAATTTATTTGGAGTTTCCAGCGCGGAAGATATTAAGGAAATAAATAAAGAGCCTGAATTTAAAAAAATAATCAAGGAATACAAAATTGATTTATCTTTGGTGGATAGCGAAGAAAAAGCTATGGAAAATTTCCGAAAATGTTTCAATCTTTTTAAGACTCTTTGCGAAGGAAGGATGTCTGGATTAGATAATATGTCATTTGACGACATATTTTTAACTAACATGAAGGGCATTTCTTGTATTGAAGCTGTTTATCAGGTTCCTAGTATTAGTCCTTATGGCATAAGAGCTAGAATTAGCATTCCAGACATAGACGATTTTAGTCTGGAAAATCCTAACTTAGGGTATCATATACCCGTATTAACAACTGGGGATCATCTTGATTGTATGCAGGATACATTAGATTTTCTTGCATATCAGTTTATAAAAGAAGGTTTGATTGTTCGTTTTCATTTGTAATTAAAATAAAAAATGTATAATAAATGGCCACAATTTTGTTGTAGGCCATTTTATTTGACATCTTTTCATTCATTTGCTAGTATGGGGCTACATGAGTTTTAGATCCGTTTGTCTCCTTAAGTGGTTCGGTTCACCGAAAGATTTAAGAAAATAAACGAGATATCATTGCACATGGAGGGTTTTAACTCTTAAGTTAATTATTTATGGCAAAAACATCAGTAACAGCAAGACATTTAAAAAAGTCAAAATTTAGTACACGAGAAACAAATCGTTGTTTTCGTTGTTCACGAGGTCATGCTTATATGAGAGACTTTGGTCTTTGTCGTATCTGCTTCCGTGAGCTTGCAAACGAAGGTATGCTACCAGGTGTCAGAAAGTCTTCTTGGTAAACTCTTAATTCGTAATTCTTAATTTTTAATTATTTCAATATGGATCAAATAGCAAACATGGTGAATATGGTAAAGAATGGAGGTCGTGCTAGTCACGAGTTCGTTGCTGTTCCATTTTCTAAGGTAAAACAAGCAATCGCAGAATGCCTCGTCAAAGAAGGATATTTAACTTCTGCTACCAAGAAGACAAAGAAAGGTTTCCCAATCCTTGAGCTCGGAATAGCTTATGTAGACGGAGCACCAAAGGTGAGTGAAGTAGAACGCGTTTCCAAGTCTTCCCGTCGTGTTTACAAAGGAATGAAAGATATCAGATACACAAAGGGTGGTAACCTTATCACTGTTTTCTCTACACCTAAAGGTATCATGACAGACAAACAAGCACGCAAAGAAATGGTCGGAGGAGAAGTTTTGTTTAAAATGTGGTAATCAATAAAATTATATGTCACGTATAGGAAAACAAACAGTTATAGTTCCCACAGGCACAGAAGTAAAGCTTACTGGCACAACTCTTTTGGTGAAAGGACCAAAAGGAACTCTCACTCGTGATTTTGCAGGTCCTGTTGCTATAAATATAAATGCAAATGAAATTACTTTTACTCCAAATAAATTAGGTGATAAAAAAGTAAATGCACTTTGGGGTACTTGTGCTTCACATGTGAAGAACATGGTAGTAGGAGTAAACGAAGGTTACACCAAGAAGCTTATACTAGAAGGAGTTGGATTCAAGTCAGAAGTTGTAGGGAAAGATCTTAACTTAGCACTTGGATTCTCTCATCCTGTAAAAGTGCAAATTCCAGAAGGACTTACAGTCACAGCCGAGAAGAACAACATTACTGTTACGGGTATCGACAAAGAACTTGTCGGATCATTTACTGCACAAGTACGAGCAATGAAGAAGCCAGAGCCTTACAAGGGTAAAGGATTTCGTTATTCAGATGAAGTTATTCGTCGTAAGCAAGGTAAGAAGGCAGCGTAATGAGTTATAAAGTAAAAAGTTCATAAAGTTATATGGCAAATAAAAAATTAGACAAAAGAATAAGATTAAAGAAAAAGATTCGAACAAAGATTTTTGGAACATCCGCATGTCCTCGTCTTTCAGTTTTCCGTTCAAACAATTTTATATATACTCAAATGATAGATGATTCTAAGAGTACAACTCTTGCCTCTGCTTCCGATATGGAAATAAAAAAAGGAACAAAGACTGAGCGTGCTGTTGCTATTGGTGTAGCTATTGCCAAAGATTCAATTGCCAAAGGTATAAAATCTTGCGTTTTTGATCGCAATGGATTTAAATACACTGGCCGTATTAAAGCCCTTGCTGATAGTGCACGAGCTTCTGGACTTAAGTTTTAGTAATTAAAATATATGGATACAACAAAACCAAAACAAAATACACCTACAGTAACACCTGCTCCAACATCTACATCAGCAGGAGCGAGAACAAATACCCCAAACAGAAATTACGGAGGAAATAATCGTTTCCCAAAACGTGAAGGTGGACAGGGGGGAGAAAGGAAGCCTAGAACATTCTTCGAGAAGCCAAAGCCAGAATTTGATCAGAAGATGGTTTCGATTCGTCGCGTAACTCGTGTGGTAGCAGGAGGACGTCGTATGACATTTGCAGTAGCACTCGCTATTGGAGACAAGAAAGGTTCAATAGGTCTTGGAACAGGAAAGGGAGGCGACACTGCTATAGCTATAGCTAAAGCTCTTCGCCAAGCAAAGAAGAACATGTTCAAGATTAAGACGACAAAGGATATGTCTATCACTCACGAAGTTTCAGCTAAATTCTCAAGTTCAAAATTAGTCGTAAGACCAAACCGCGGTAAGGGACTCGTAGCAGGAAGTACAGTTCGGGATATGCTTATCCTTGCAGGATTGAAGAATATTACAGCAAAATTACATTCAGGAAGTAAGAACAAGCTCAACAACGCAAGAGTAGCCTATAAGACTCTTTATCAGTTAAAGGCAACAGCATCACTTCCTAAAGTAGCTGCATTTATAGCAGAACAAGAAGTAGAAGCTAAAGTTGAGGCTAAAGAAGTCTCATCAGAAGTAACTAAATAATAAAATTTTATGCAATTACACACACTAAAAAGAGAACATCCAAACAAGAAACCACAGCAAGTAGGACGTGGAGGTACTCGTGGTAAGACTTCTGGCCGTGGAGGCAAGGGTCAGACTGCTCGTGCTGGTAACAAGCGTCGCCCACAAATGCGTGATATAATAAAGAAGATTCCAAAGCTTCGCGGTTATCGTTTCGCTTCACATGACACTAAGGCAACTCCGGTAAATGTCGGATCACTTAATATCTTTGCTGTTGGAGCTATCGTTAGCCCAAAGACATTGTTTGAGAATGCCCTTATCCGTCGAGTTGGTGGTAAATTACCAAAAGTTAAAATTTTAGGTACAGGAGATATCACTGTAAAAGTTTTAATTGAGGGTTGTATTGTTTCTAAAACTGCCAAAGAGAAAATCGAAAAAGCCGGTGGAAGTATAAAATAAAAATGGAAACTGTTTTTAACAAAATAAAAATGATATTTACTGATAAGACACTAAGATCTCGTGTCTTATTTGTGTTAGGAGCTCTTATTTTATTTCGACTTCTTTCATCAATTCCAATTCCTGGTATTGATGCCTTTAGACTTCAAACTTTCATAAACAATAACCAGTTCTTGGGTGTTCTTAATATGTTTTCAGGAGGAGGACTTTCAACTCTTTCTATTTTAATGCTAGGAGTTGGCCCATACATTACTGCTTCTATTATAATGCAACTTCTGACTATCATGTCTCCTCGTCTAAAAGCGATGTATCAAGAAGATGGAGAAATTGGACGTAAAAAATTTGCTCAATTTAGTAGAATGATTACAGTTCCTTTAGCTATCGTTCAAGGATTTGCACTTCTTTTTGTGTTAAAGAAGCAAGGAATTTTAGTTGATCTCACTCTTTTTAATATGATTGCAAATCTATCAGTAATAGTTGCTGGATCGATGCTTATCATGTGGATTGGCGAATTGATCTCAGAATTTGGAATTGGAAATGGTATGTCACTTATAATTTTTGCTGGAATTGTGGCAAATATTCCAACAGAAATTTCACAGTTCATGTTTACTTTTAATGTCGCCAATCTACCGTTATACATACTGTTCTTGGCTGTGGGTCTCTTGATTATTGCAGGAGTTGTTGTCATGACAGAAGCCGAGAGGCCAATACCAGTGACTTATGCCAAACAAGTGCGTGGAGACCACGTCGCTGGTGGAACTCAGACTTATCTTCCACTACGTGTAAACCAAGCTGGAGTTATTCCAATAATTTTTGCCCTTTCTATATTGATGTTTCCTCAACTAATAGGGAATGCACTAGCCGGAACAACTGGTGCCCTACTCTCTGTTTCAAAAGGTTTGCTTTGGTTTGTTGCCAATACTTGGCTTTATTCACTATTATATTTTATTTTTGTATTCTTATTTACATACTTCTATACAGCTGTTACCTTTGATCCAAATCAGCTTTCAGAAAATTTGCAAAAGAATGGAGCATTTATCCCAGGTATTCGTCCAGGGCCAGCTACAAGGGAATACATAGAGAAGATTTTAACTCGTATTACAACGATCGGCGCAGTCTTCCTCGGTGCGATTGCTGTTCTCCCTCTTATCATGAAATCAATTACCGGCATCACCGCTTTTGCTATCGGAGGAACCGCCCTTCTCATTGTTGTCTCTGTTGTTTTGGATTTGATTAAAAAGATTGAAGCACAGCTGTCCATGCGAGAGTATTAAAAAAGACCTATAATCGGGTCTTTTTTTATGTTTAATAATTTTAGTATATAATAAGAGAATGATAAACAAACCACAAACATTTATATTTTATGGAATAGTTGGGTCTGGAAAGGGGACACAAGTTGAATTACTTTTAAATTATTTAAAGGACAATAAAATTTCTGATGATATTTTGTTTATTTCAACAGGGAATGAATTTAGGAAATTAATAGAAGGCGGTAGTTATACTGCATCAAAGGTTAAAACTATTGTTGAAAAAGGGTTGTTGCAACCGGACGCTTTAACTACTAGCTTATTAATGAATAAGATAATAGCCGAAATGAAAGAAGAAACAACACTAATAACAGATGGATATCCCCGTACTGTTTCTCAGTCAGAGTCATTTGAAAGCATGATGGATTTTTATGGGCGTGATGGTGTAAAAATTATTTATATTGAACTTGGTAAAGAAGAAGCAATTAAAAGGATGAAGCTTCGAGGAAGATCAGATGATACAGATGAAGGAATTGCTAATCGTTTCGATGAATATGTGAATAATGTAATACCGTCAATGAATTATTTCAAAGAAAAAGTTGGTTATAGTATTTTTACAATAAATGGAGATCAAAATATACAAGAAGTTCATCAAGAAATTATTAATAAAATTAAGCCTTATTTAATATAGTATGCAAGAAAAAGAAACAATAATTATATCACTTGGTGGAGCGATCGTTGTTCCAGATCAGCCCAATCCCGAATTTATTTTGGCCTTTAAAAAATTGATCATGAATTGGGTAGCGAAAGGCAAAAAATTTGTAATTATTGTCGGAGGAGGCAAGACTTGTCGTAGATATAACGAGGCTCTAAGTAAGGTTATAGAGGCCACTAGCGAAGATTTAGATTGGATGGGTATTTACTCGACTCAGCTCAATGCACAGCTTGTGAGGCTCTCTTTTGGTAAAGAAGCTGCTAATCAAATTGTAATAGATCCAAGTGATATTAAAAAATTTGCGGATAATATCGTTATTGGGGCCGGCTGGCAACCAGGATGCTCGACTGATACTGATGCTGTTTTAATTGCTAAAGAAATCAATGCTAAAAAAATAATTAATCTTTCAAATATTGACTATGTTTATGATAGTGATCCAAAAACCAATAAAACGGCTAAAAAATTTGGGAACTTATCATGGAAAGAATATCGTTCGTTTATTTCTTCTAAATGGACTCCTGGGTCAAATACACCATTCGATCCGATCGCTTCTGAGATGGCTGAAAAAGAGGGTATGGAAGTAGCATTTATGTCAGGTAGTAATCTACAGGGTTTAGATAATTATTTAAAAGGAGAGGCATTTACGGGGACAACGATAAAGTAATTACTGATTTACAATTACTAATTAATAATTTGAATAAATACAGAGCCCGAAGCGAAGCTTCGGGCTCTGTATGTTTTAGACCTATTTTAGTATAATAATCAAATGGAATCACAATCTAAAATATGTCAGAATTGTAAGCTAGAATTTATTATCGAACCCGAGGACTTTTCTTTTTATGAGAAAATGAAAGTCCCTCCTCCAACCTTTTGCCCCAATTGTCGTTTACAGCGTAGAATGTCTTGGAGAAACGATTGGCACTTATTTAAAAAAACAAACAGTCTTAGTGGTAAAAAGATTTTTTCATTATTTCCAGAAGAAAGTCCAGTAAAAATTTATGATCGAGATTATTGGATTTCAGACGATTGGGACCCAACCATATACGGGAAGGATTACGATTTTTCTAGGACTTTTTTTGAGCAATTTAAAGAATTATTACACACAGTCCCTTTGCCGGCTCATTCTATGGTTTATGTTACAAATTGTGAATATTGTACTAATGCTAATAACATTAAGGGTTGTTATTTAGTTCGCGGAGCATCTTTCACAGAAGATTCTGCTTATCTTATTTGGGATCAAGAATCAAAAGAGTGCTTAGACAGCCATATGACAAGCAAATGTGAGCTGAGCTATGGTAACGTAGATACTGTTTCTTGTTATAAAACTTTCTTCTCTGTTGATTGTGAAAGTTGCCAGGATACTATTTTATGCAAAGATTGTGTTGGTTGTAATAGTTGTATTGGATCAGTAGGCCTAAGAAATAAATCGTATTATATTTTTAACCAACCATATACTAAGGAAGATTATTTAATAAAACTCGCCGAACTTAATATTGGATCACAGATTAAATTTAGTGAATTAAAAAATAAATCATATGCAAATTGGCTTAAATATCCCGTAAAATACATCCATGATCGTCAAAACAACAATGTATTAGGTGATTATATTTATGAATCTAAAAATGCCCTAAATTGTTTTAGAGTTAGAGGAGTTGAAGACAGTAAATTTATTCAAAATATTTTAACTGGACCAGTGAAAGATTGCTATGATTATGCAAATTATGGAGATAACGTAGAACTCATTTATGAATCCTTGGTTGTTGGAAGCGGAATGTCTAATATTAAATTTTCTACACAAGTTGTTCAAAATGGTAAGAATCTTACATATTGTATCTTCTGTTTTCCATCATGCTCAAATTTATTTGGATGTATTTCACTTCGTAAAAAAGAATATTGTATTTTAAATAAGCAATATACAAAAGAAGAATATGAAGAATTGATTCCAAAAATAATTGAACATATGAAAACTACTAGTGAGTATGGAGAATTTTTCCCATCATCATTATCTCCTTGGCCATACCAAGCAACAGCAGCCTATGAATTTTTTCCATTAGAAGAAGAAACAGCTAAAAAACAAGGATTTCTATGGTATCCAACTTTAAGTCAAGATTATAAAATAACACTAAAGAATATAGAAATCCCTGATGATATTCAAGATGTAGACAAAAATATTTTAAATGAAATTATTGAATGTGCTCATCAAGGAAATTGTCAGCATGAATGTGTTGGTGCTTTTAGGGTTATTGAAAAAGAAGTTGATTTTTGTAAAAGAATGAATATTCCATTACCTAGACTTTGTCCTAATTGTCGCCATTATGGAAGATTAGAATTGCGTAACCCTCCTCATTTTTATCATCGTAAATGTATGCATGACGGTTGTACCAACGAATTCGAAACCTCATATGCTCCCGACCGCCCTGAAATAGTATACTGTGAAAAGTGTTATCAGCAAGAAGTGTATTAGTTATGCCAGATAGGGCTCCAAGCCCTATCTAGGGGGAGTTTGGTTTATTTGGTTTGATTATATTGAGATTTTGGGCTAGTATGAAGTATATGTCAGTTATCATCAAAACTAAAGAACAAATTGAGATTATAAGGGAAGGAGGGAAGATATTGGCTAAAGTGCTAGAGAAGGTTGCAAAGAAGGCAAAGCCAGGAATTTCGACTTTTGAGCTTGATAAATATGCTTTTGATCTGATAAAAGAGGGGGGTGATACTCCAGCTTTTTTGAATTATAGACCGGTTGGTGCTCCAAAGGCATTTCCTGCTAGTATTTGTATTTCTGTAAATAATGAGATTGTTCATGGTATTCCTAGCAAGGCTCGTGTTCTAAAAGAAGGAGATATTGTTTCTCTTGACCTTGGTCTCAAACACAAAGGTCTTTTCACTGATCATGCTGTGACTGTCCCTGTGGGCAAGATTTCAAAGAGAGACCAGGAATTGCTTGATAAGACAAAGAAAGCCTTGGAGGTGGGTATTTGGGCTGCCCAAGGGGGTGCTACTGTCGGGGACGTTGGTCACGCCATAGAATCATTTGTGAATCGAAAATATGGGATAGTTAGAGAGCTTTCAGGACACGGAGTAGGAGTAAAAATACACGAGGATCCATATATACCAAACTATGGTAAGGCAGGAAAGGGACAAAAGCTTCTTCCAGGGATGATTATTGCCATCGAGCCGATGCTCAACATGGGCAGTGATTATATAACTACCGCAGATGATAATTGGACAATAAAGACAGCCGATGGTTCACGCTCAGCTCACTTTGAACATACTATTCTCATTACTGAAGGGGAGGCTGAGATATTGACGAAATAATAAATTGTAAGCTTCGCAGGATTATTAAAATTATTTCCTCTTTACCCAGAGAGGCGAGCCCTACGAGATAAATAATTTTAACAATCCTGCTTCGCTTTTTATTTCTTGTGGTATATAATAATCTTATATGGAAGGATTTAATTTAAATAATGCTCCTAAATTTAAAAGTCCACAAGAGGAACTGGAATTTTTGCGTGCACATATCGCAGAGAAAGAGCAAGCTCTAGCTGGACAAGGACTAGAAGTTAACAAAGAGAATCTTGCACATGACGTGATTCATGAATATAGAAAATTTGAACCCGAAGACGTATTACATAAAAGTGCAGTAATGAATAAGAGTGAAGTTGAAGGGTTGGCTTTGAGATTGCATCCAGAGAGTCATGATGCGAAAATGGAAGAAATGCTTTCTGTATTGCTCGACAAAGGTATTTCCAATGCACTGTCCGTAATAGCAAAGATGAATAATCCTCACCTAGATGATGACTTTCATCGTTTTTTAGTTCAATACTTATCGACAACTCACAAAGTCCCTGGACTTAAAGAAGGTACACCTCTATTCAAATCTCTAGATATGAAACTTTTTGAAATTACTTTGCCTGATGCAACTGATAATGAGAAAGAAAAAAAAGGATTGAAAGAATTACTTTCTGCTATGGAGCAATTCTATGCAGGAATGCATTCCGTTGGCGAAGGAAGAGATAATCATAATCGTAATCATTTTACTTTAGAAATTGCCCTGTCTGAAGGATCAGATAATTTTGTATTTTATGTCGCTGTCCCTACACACAAAGCTGAATTATTTGAGAAGCAATTATTGGGAGTTCACTTAGATGCAAAAGTGACAGAAATGCCCGATGATTACAATATTTTCACTGAAGGTGCTTCTATTAGTGCTTCTTATGCAAATTTAGCACACCATGAAGTTTATCCTATAAAACTTTATGATGCGATCGATCATGATCCACTTAATATAATTTTAAACGTATTTACTAAGTTGAAAAAACATGGAGAAGGTGCTTCTATCCAATTTACAATTTGCCCCGAAGATGAGGATATTATAAGGAGGTTTCATATTCTTCATGCAGATGTCAAGAATGGGATGTCTGTCCGTACGGCTTCAAGTATGACACGACAAGTAACAAAAGAATTCAAGAGCCTTGCAGGGGAGTTATTCTTTGGAAGTTCTAAAAAGAAAGAAGAAAAAGTTGTTAATGATAAGGCAGTTGAATATATTGCTGAAAAATTAAAAAGCACTATTATGGCTACCAATATTCGTATTATGGCTTCAGCGGAAACAGAATTAAGATCAAAGCAAATATTATCTGAGATAGAATCTTCTTTCAATCAATTTACTGAATCAGATCGAAATGGTTTTAATTTTAATCACCCCACTGGATCATCTCTTATGAATCTTATTCATGATTTTTCATATCGAACATTTTCTGATGATTATTCAATGCCACTTAATCTTAAAGAACTTGCGACCATATTTCATTTTCCAAATGGAGTTGTTTCTTCTCAGCTTAAATTGGCAAAGGCTGGTATGGCCCCAGCACCAATTGAGATGGGCAACGAAGGAATTCTTCTCGGTATAAATAGTTATCGAGGACGTGATACAGAGATTAGGATGTCTCGTGAAGACCGAATGCGTCATTTGTATGTCATCGGTCAAACAGGAACAGGTAAGACAACCATTTTGAAAAATATGATTGCTCAGGATATTAAAAATGGAGACGGTTGTTGCTTCATAGACCCTCATGGTAGTGATATTCAAGACATATTGAGTTATGTTCCAAGGGAGCGTATTGATGACGTTATTTATTTTGATCCGGCTTATACAGCTCGTCCAATGGGGCTCAACATGCTTGAATATGATCCAAAGTACCCAGAACAAAAGACTTTTGTTGTGAATGAACTCATGAGTATTTTTAATAAACTTTTTGACATGAAGACCACAGGTGGTCCAATGTTTGAGCAATATTTCAAGAATAGTGCCTTTCTTGCTATGGATGATGTAGATAATCCCGCCACCCTTTTAGAAATTAGTCGTATTTTAGGAAATGAAGAATATCGACATTCTCTAATGGCTAAATGCAAGAATCCAATAGTTGTAGAATTTTGGAAAAATGCAGAGAAGACAACTGGGGATCAGTCAATTGCTAACTTCGTGCCTTATATTACTTCCAAATTTGATAATTTTATCTCCAATGATATTATGCGACCAGTTGTCTTGCAAAAGAAGTCAGCATTTAATTTCCGTGAAATTATGGATAATAAAAAAATCTTACTCGTTAATCTTTCAAAAGGTAGACTAGGAGATATAAATGCTAATCTTATCGGTCTGTTACTTGTTGGTAAGATACAAATGGCTGCCCTTTCTCGTGTCGATATGTATGGACAGAAAATGAATGACTTTTACCTTTATATAGATGAATTTCAAAATGTTACGACTGATTCCATTGCCTCGATTCTTTCAGAAGCTCGTAAATACCGATTGTCCTTGACAGTAGCCCACCAGTATATTTCTCAACTTGAAGAAAATATAAAGAATGCCGTCTTTGGTAACGTCGGATCTATGGCTATCTATCGCGTCAGTTCCGAAGATGCCAATTTTGTTGAGCAAAGATTTAAACCAATATTTACAGCTCAAGATGTTATGAAACTAGATAATTTTAATTCGTATGTATCAATGCTTGTGAATGGTACTCCAACCAAGCCTTTCAGCATGACTTCCCACTTCAGCCTGACACCAAAGGGTAATATGCAGATTGTTGAAAAAATAAAGGAGTTATCATATCTCAAATATGGTCGCATGCGCGAAGAAGTGGAAGATGAAATAATGGAGAAATATAGAGGAGAATAAATTTTTTTTGAATTATGAATGATAGTGAAGCAATTTTAGAATTTGGGATAAAAAGAGAGAATGAAGAGCGTCGCGACGGAGGATGCTCGATTGTTTTTGATCCAGAAACACAAAAATATGCAGTTTATAAACATCCGAAGACGGATGTTTATTGTCTTTTTGGTGGTGGATTTAATGAAGGAGAAAGCGAAGAAGATGGTTGTATAAGAGAATTGATTGAAGAGAGTGGTTTGATAGATTTTTCTTATAAAGAAAAAGTCGATAAGGTTATATGTCATTATTTTAATCGCAATAAAGAGATATATAGAGTTGCTCATGCTACCTGTTTTCTGGTGATATTAAATAGCCCAAAAAGAGAAGATGCTAAGCTAGAAGATCATGAAAATAATTTTGAATTTACTTGGTCAACAGATGAAGAGATTTTAAAAAGCTGGAAATCTTTTAATGGTAATAAAGATTATGACCACTGGATATATTTTCTTGAAAAATCTATGAAAAGATTGATAGATTTGGGCTATAAATAGGATAAATATTTAAAATGGTGTAATCTAATTAAATATTTGTTTTATATAGGTTTTTAGTATATAATGCCAGTACTTTATTAGATTATTATATATATTATTATGAAAGGACCGTTAATTGAATTTCCTATTATTAAGACAAAAGTACCTCTTGTTACCAAGAAGTTTAATCTTACTAATCCAGAGGAAAGGAAGGAATATTTTGAAGCAAAAGCAGGTGTAGAAATAGAGAAAATTAAGAAATATTTAGAAGAGAATACTTTTATAGCATATCTTCTTGGTAAAAAGAACTCAGGTAAGGGAACATATACCAAGTTGATGGCTGAAATTTTTGGAGCTGACAAAATTGGTCATATTTCTGTAGGTGATTTAGTTCGCCAAATATACAAAGATATTAATGATCCAGATAAAAAAGCAGAGATAGTTGAATATTTAGAGAATCATTATCGTGGATATATTTCTGTTGAGGATGCTATAGATGCCCTCATAGGGAAAAACCAGAAAGTATTATTGCCAACTGAATTTATTCTCGCTCTTCTCAAAAGAGAAATTAATAAATTTGACCGCAAAGTTATTTTCATAGATGGTTTCCCTCGAGACTTGGACCAAGTACAGTATTCTTTATATTTTAGAGATCTAGCAGATTATCGTCTTGATCCTGATTTGTTTATTGCCATTAATATTCCTGAATCAGTGCTTGATGAACGTATGCGTAATCGCGTGATTTGTCCTAAATGTCAGGCTCCAAGAAATTTAACTACTTTCATTACTAAAGAACTTGGATATGACAAAGAGAATAAACAGTATTTCCTAAAATGTGACAATAAAGAATGTGACGGAGCAAGAATGGTAGGTAAAGTAGGAGATGATGCTGGTATTGAAAGTATTCGTGATCGTTTAGTTCTGGATGATAAATTGATTAAAAAAGTAATGTCTCTACATGGGATACCCAAAATTCTTCTTAGGAATGCAGTACCAGTAGAAAATGCTAATGATATAGATGATTATGAAATTACAGAGATATCTGTGTTTGATCATGATGAACAAACAGGAAAAGTAACAGCCAAAGAGGAACCTTGGATTATTAAAGATGATGAAGGAGTACCTTCTTATAGTCTTATGGCGCCAGCAGTTGTGATCGGACTTTTGAAGCAATTAGCAAAAGCTTTGAACCTTTAATTTTTAATTTGATTTTAATACAAGACCACCTTACGGTGGTCTTGTCGTAATAGTGTGTATGAAAAAAATTACAGAAATTTATAAAGAATATAAAATAATGCCAATGCTGGTAATGCATCAAATGCGAGTGGCAGGGGTAGCAATGCAGATTTGTGAATCTTTTGATATTGAAATTGATAAAGAAAGCATAGTAAAGGCTTGTTTGCTTCATGATATGGGTAATATTATCAAGTTTAAGCTTGATCAAAAGCCAGAATGGAACGAACCACTAGGTACAAAATACTGGCAAGGAGTTAAAGATGATTTTACTCTTAAATACGGTAATGATGAACATCATGCAAGTTTGGAAATTGCTAAAGAGTTAGGAGTCTCTACATGTATTTATGATCTTATAAATTGTATTGATGCTTCAGTAGCAGAAAAAATAGTAACAGAAGATGATTTCCATAAAAAAATATGTACTTATGTAGACAATCGGGTCTCTCCATATGGCGTTGTGTCATCAGAAGAACATAGCTTAGACGCTAAAAAAAGATACGAAGATCATCCGCATGCATTTAATGAAGAAAGTAGATTGTATTTTATTAAAAATTTATATTTAATAGAAAAACAAATATTTTCTCATTGCAAAGTGAAGCCCGAAGATATAAACGATGAATCTATAAAAAAATATTTGGAAAAATTACAAAATACCCTAATTTAGATTAGGAATCTTAATTGAAAAGCTGTCAAAGGTGTGCTTTATTAAAAATTAGGCTTGCAACAACCCACAGAGTGGGTATACTTTAATTAGGGTTATTTGAATTGTATTACCTAGAACAATTTGTTAGGGGATTATATAGTTTTGAAACGGTGCTGTATACATATTACGTTAACAAATCTGCTTCATCCTTAGTCCCACGTAGCGTTATGCTATGGTAATATCTTTCGGATAGTCCTAATAAGAGATTCTTCCACATTTTTTGGAAGGATTTTTTATTTTAATTCCACTTTTTAACTAACTAAGGTATAATAAGAAATATATGGCAAATGATACAAAACTGAAAGTTACATTTTGTTCGGGTGCTGGTACTGTCACAGGTGCCAACTTTTTAATAGAAGGGAATGGCAAGAAATTCTTAATAGATTGTGGGCTTATTCAAGGAGAAAAAGTTGCTGATGATTTAAACTGGGAAGAATTTCCATATGATGCTTCCACTATAGACATACTCTTTATAACTCATGGGCACATAGATCATATTGGGCGTATTCCCAAGCTTATACACGAGGGTTTTAATGGCAGAATCGTTTCAACTATTCCCACAAAAGAGATAACAGAAATAATGCTAGCCGATACTGCTCATCTTCTAGCTCGAGATGAAGAACACAATTTAGCAGAAATTTATTCTGCCGAGAATATTAAAAAGGCCATGAGTTTATGGGAGACAATTGAATATGGGCAAAAATTAAATGTTGATCATGGATTTCAATTTTCCTTCAAAGACTCAGGCCACATCCTTGGTTCTGGAATTTTGGAAATAATTTACAATTATCGCAAAATTGTTTTTACTGGTGACTTAGGAAATTCTCCTTCGCCACTTTTACGTGATACAGAGAAGATAAAAGATGTCGATTATTTGTTTATGGAGTCTGTTTATGGAGATCGTAATCATGAGGATCGTGATATTAGGAAACAAAGGCTTCAGGAGATTATCAATGAGAACTACAACCGAAAAGGAGTTTTGATAATCCCGACTTTTTCTCTGGAGCGTACTCAAGAATTACTTTATGAAATAGATACTCTTGTTGAAGGTAATCTTATCCCCAGAATGCCGATATATCTCGACTCTCCTTTGGCCATCAAATTGACGGCTGTTTATACTAAATATGAAAAATATTTTAATCCTACTGCTTTAAAAATAATAAAAGGAGGGAATGACATTTTTGATTTTATAGGACTTAAAATGACTGAACAAACAGAAGAATCAAAAGCAATATTGTATTCTCCTGATCCAAAAATTATTATGGCTGGAAGTGGCATGAGTAATGGAGGAAGGATTCTTCATCATGAGAAAAATTATTTACCTAATGCTAATAATACAATTCTTCTCATTGGGTACCAAGCTGTTGGGACGCTTGGTCGTTCTATCGAAAATGGGGCCAAGAAAATTCGTATTATGGGTGAAGATATTTATATCAAGGCCCACCTAGAAATGATTAGTGGGTATTCAGGACATAAAGATTCTGATCATCTAGTAGAATTTGTTGAGGGTACAGCCAAGACAGTCAAAAAAGTCTTTCTCTTGATGGGTGAACCGAAAGCGAGTATGTTCTTGGCTCAAAAATTAAGAGATAATCTTGGACTAGAGACATATACTCCAATGGGAGGAGAATCAGTCGAGATTGAATGTTAAACTATACAATACAAACAAAAAGCACCGCAACGAAGTCGCGGTGCTTTTAATTGTTTGTATTTATATACTTTTTACAATTCTAGCAAATGTTTCGGGGTTCTTTTGAGCTAAATCTGAAAGAATTTTACGATCCAATTCTATTTTCTTAACTTTAAGCGCGTTAATGAATTTACTGTATGACATTTCAAATGGTCGGATGGCAGCATTGATACGTGTAGTCCAGAGACTTCGGGCATCTGCCTTCTTGTCTTTCCTGTGGGCAAATGAGTATGCTCCAGCATGCTTTAGGGCTTCTTTTGCTTGTGACTTCTTTGTACTACGACCAAAACGAAATCCTTTTGTTTGGGCAAGGATATTTTTTCTATGTTTATTTTTTATTACACCTCTTTTAACTCTTGTCATATATATTAGTTTCTAGTAGCTAGGTTCTAGTGACTAGAAGATTTATTAATTTTTTTAATTAAAATTATTAATTAGTAATCGGTAATTAGTAATTAATTACGCGTTTGGTAAATAAGTTCTGATGTTTTTATTTGAAAATGCTTGTGTATTCATCTTACGACCAGCTAACTGCTTTGTACGAGATTGTTTAGCGTTGAAATGGTTGAATCCAGGGGCACGAGACATTATCTTACCATTTTTAGTAACCTTTAAACGCTTTGTTAATGATTTATTTGTTTTTATTGCCATAAAATTTTACTTTTCTTTCTCAATTGTAATAGTTGGACCTTTAGGACCTTTTCTATAATCCTCTGCTACTTTATAATTCTCGGTGATAAGGTGAAGTATACGATCAAGCCTTTCTCTTAAAAATGCATCTGCCATATATTTGGAACGTCCCGAAAGGAAAAGTTCTATTTTAATGCGATGACCTTCTTTGAGCCACTCCGAAGCCTTGCGAGCCTTTAGAGCAAGATCATTTTCACCCGTACCAATCTTTATCTGAACTGACTTGGTTTCTGTGGTTTTAGCTCCTGCTTTGGCTTTCTTTTGCTTCTTATTTTGCTCGTATTGATACTTACCAAAATTTGCTATTTTAACTATTGGTGGATTAGCATTGGGAGTTATTTCAATCAAGTCCAGGCCTTCTTTATTGGCTAGGGCAAAGGCATCTTTAAAGCTCAAAACGCCAAGGTTGACCCCTTCGCTTGAGATTACACGAACCTCACTTGCTCGTATTTGATTGTTTATTCTTTCTCTCAATGTTTTCTTCCGATAGAAAAATAGATTACCTATCTAAGTCACATACTAGCATATATGTGTTATTATGGCAATATGAATGAGAAAGTTATAAAGGTTTATAAACAGGCAGGAGTTACTCCTCTTGATTGTATAAATAATCTTAAAAAGATTGACGAAAGACTCAGACTTTTACCGATGACTTATGCCGGAAGGCTCGATCCTTTGGCTGAAGGGGTACTTTTGATACTTGTAGGAGATGAATGTCATAAGAAAGATGAATATTTAAACTTAGAAAAAGTTTATGAAGTAGATGTATTGTTTGGATTTAGTACGGATACTTATGATGTGATGGGAAAGATTGTAGAACAAGGAATATCCACACCGGGTGTTGATATTCTAAATAATTCACTAAAAAATTTTATAGGTAAAATAAAACAAGCATATCCGCCTTACTCATCTCGTCCTGTGAACGGCAAGCCTCTATTTATGTGGGCAAGAGAAGGGAAACTTGATGAAATAGACATACCAACTCATGATGTATTTATAGAGAATATTGAAATTATTGGCCAAAGCGAAATATCAGGCAAATCTTTGCTCTCAAAAATTAAAGAAGATGTTGCAAGGGTGAAAGGGGACTTCCGACAAGAAGAAATTATTTCTTTATGGGAGATGGAACTTAAAAATAAAGATGAAGAAAAATTCAATATAATTAAATTAAGAATATCATGTGGTAGTGGTGTCTACGTCCGAGGGTTGGCTCATGCAATAGGGAAGAAATTAGACACTCCCGCCCTAGCCCTTAAAATAATCCGAACCAAAATAGGTGAATATGGGATTAATTGATTAATAGGTATCATTGTGAAATAATATAATATATGCAAAGCGAGACTAAAACCTGCCAAAATTGTAAGAAAAACTTCACTATTGAGCCAGATGATTTTTCGTTTTATGAGAAGATAAAGGTTCCTCCGCCAACATTTTGCTCAGATTGCAGAAAAGTCAGAAGGATGATTTGGAGAAACGAGAGATCATTATATAAAAGTAATTGTGATTTATGCAAAAAGAGTATTATTTCAGTATATCCAATTGGTTCTACATTTCCTGTATATTGTGTTGATTGTTGGTGGAGTGATAATTGGGATCCCATGGATTATGGTGTTGATTATGATTTTTCCAGACCATTTTTTAATCAGCTTTTTGATCTAATAAAAAAAATTCCTCGTCAAAGTTTAAATTCTCTAAATAATTTTAATTGTCCATATATAAATTACGCTTGGAATAGCAAAAATAGCTATATGTGTTTTGATTTAGGTTATGGAGAGAATGTATTTTATTCTAATGCTTGTCATTTTTTAAAAGATTCACAAGACAATAGTTATTCTAAAAAACTTGATTTATGTTATCAGTGTATCGATAGTCAAGAATCAAGTACGTCAGATAATCTTGAAAAATGTAAAGATTGTCTTGATTCTCACTTTTTATATAATTGCAATGGATGTTTTTCATGCATTCTTTGTTCTAATTTAAGAAATCAAAAATATTGTATTCTAAATAAGAAATATTCTAAAGAAGATTATGAAAAATTAAAAGAGAATTATATCGATGGTAGTTTTTCAAAAAGAAAGAGCACACATGAATTATTTGAACAATTAAAATTAAATTCAATTCATAAAGAAAATAGCAATATTCAAACAAAGGATTGTACAGGGAATAATATATGGAATTGTGACAATTGTAAGCAATCTTTTAATATTTTTAAATCTCAAAATTGTAAATTTGTAAATGATATTGATAGTGACTTAAAGGATAGTATGGATTTATCTTGTGCCGCAGAAGGGGAACTGATGTATGAGAGTACTTCTGTCAGTGGGCATAATTTATTTTTTGATGTCCTAGTTGGATTTTCATTAGATGTTTTATATTCTGTTTATTGTATTAAAAATAATAAAAATCTCTTCGGCTGTGTCTCTCTCCGCTCCAAACAATACTGCATCTTAAACCGTCAATATACCAAGGAACAATACGAGGAGATGGTCCCCAAAATCATCCAACACATGTCCGACATGCCCTACATAGATAGTAAAGGTAGAATATACAAATACGGTGAATTCTTCCCATCCGAACTCTCTCCCTTTGCTTACAACGAAACCATCGCCCAAGAATACTATCCATTAACAAAGGAACAAGCCCTAGAACAAGGATACAAGTGGAAAGACAAGGAAGAACGTAACTATACTATAGATATATACAGTTATGACATCCCTGACTCTATAAATGACATAGAAGACTCTAATATCCTAAACAAAGTCATAGAATGCTCCCACAAGGGTACTTGTAACCAACAATGCACTGAAGCCTTCAAGATAATACCCGAAGAACTATCCTTCTACAGACGTATGAACTTACCCTTACCTAGACTCTGTCCTAACTGTAGACACTATGAACGCTTATCTCAAAGAAACCCTATGAAACTATGGCATAGATCCTGTATGAAAGAAGGCTGTACAAACGAATTTGAGACCTCTTACTCTCCAGAACGCAAAGAAATCATATACTGTGAACGATGTTATCAGCAGGAAGTTTGTTAATCATTTTTACAATTAAGAAACGGCCGTTCGTTAAATGTAAAAATGATTTGCAACACTTACAAACGGCCGTCTGTAAGTGTTACAAATATACAAAACAAAAAATGACTAGGCTTGCCTAGTCATTTTTGTTTTGTATTAAATTCTTAATTCGTAATTATTAATTCTTAATTGAATTATATTACGTGGACTACTTTCTTGACTGATGATGTTCTGTTGAAGTTTATTTTTCTTTTTGATCCGAATTTTACTGTTCCTTCTTTAAGTGCAAATAATGTATGATCTTTACCTAAGCCTACATTGTTCCCTGGAAGGATTTTAGTACCTCTCTGACGAATGATGATTGATCCTGCTTTGGCTATCTCGCCAGCATAAAGCTTGGTACCGAGATACTTTGGATTTGAGTCTTTTAAGTTTTTAGCCGATCCACCGGCTTTTCTATGTGCCATATAATAAGTTTATAGTTTTAAGTTTATAGTTTTAATGTAGGATAATGGCCTAAAATAACTATATAATCTAGTAAACTACCGAAAAATGATTTATAATTAAACTTGTATGAGTATAAATCATTTTATGGATAAAATCAAGGGTAAAATAGGCATTGACAGTACTACATTCTTATGTCTTTGCATTGTAGTGCTTGTGGGATTAAGTTCTTTTGGTCTTGGGCGTCTCTCTGCCACAAATACTTCAGAAGAAGATATTAAATTAGAAAACACAAATGATTATATTGTCAAAGAGGGGGCAGGGAAGAGCATAGAGGCAGAAAGTAGTATAGATGATGTAAACAGTAATTTTAAAGAAAAAAAGTATCTTGCTTCGAAAAATGGTAAACTGTACTATACAGTATCTTGTAGTGGAGCTAAGAGAATTTCCGAAAAGAATAAAGTATGGTTTGCTACAAGTGAGGAAGCTAAGAAGGCTGGGTATAGTTTATCGTCATCATGTAAATAAAAAATGAAAATATCAAATCAAATCATCATCGTAATAATTTTTATAGCTCTGGTCTTTATTATTAAAGATGATTATAAATCAATTTATTCCAAGACTCTCTCTTATATAGAACAGGGTATTGGTAAATCTTCTGATTTACAAAATAAAGCCAGTGAGCTTATTAATAGCATAAATTCAGGTAATTCTATAAATAATGACAAATTACCAGAGGCGATTAAGGCTCCTGGGGCACTCGTTGTATCTGATGATTTTCTTACAAGAGATCTAAAGAATATTAAACTATCGAGCAAGGGTGTCATAAGTATTACCAACAAACAAAGATTAGACAATGGTAATCTAGCTCCATTAAAAGAAAATTCTAAATTAAATTTTTCGGCAGAGAAAAAATTACAAGATATGTTTGTAAAACAATATTTCGAACACGTCTCACCAGAGGGAGTTGGAGTAGGCGAACTAGGCGCTCAAGTAGGATACGAATACATAATCATTGGAGAGAATTTAGCCCTGGGTAACTTTAAGGATGACAGTGCCTTGGTTGATGCATGGATGGCGAGTCCTGGACACAAAGCCAATATATTAAATAAAAAATACACAGAGCTAGGTGTAGCTGTAGGTAAAGGTGAATACGAAGGTAAAAGTGTCTGGATGGCAGTACAACACTTTGGTTTACCTAAAAGCGCTTGTCCTACTATAGACGGAGTACTTAAGAGTATTATAGGCATTGATCAGAGTAATATAAACGCTATAGAGAGTGAATTGGCCTCTAAACGTGCCAAAATTGATAGTGGGGCTATATTTGAAGGGATGACGACAAATGGGCAGATCGATAGTTATAATGCCTTGGTTAATGAATATAATAAATTAATTTTAAATATAAAAGAAAAAATAAATAAATATAACGGGGAAGTTCGCGATTTTAATAATTGTATTGCAACTGTAAATTAAATTACTATATAAGAATAGGGGGGTAGTAAAAAGGGTCTTAAAAGGTCCTTTCTTTATAGGGCTTAATTTATATATGAATGTCGTACAATATATCTTTTACGACATTAAGATTAGTTTTTATGCTGGGGTATTATTGATATAATCCCCCAGCACACAAATTTAAATCCTAATCCCCAATTTATCTCTTTGTGGGATCTGTTCGAGGCTTTCTGCGTTTTTTCTTGATTACTGCTGTTTCCGGTTTGTCACTTTTTTTTGTTTTGGTTGTGATTGTCAACAATGTGATAGAAGAAGTTCTGTTCTTTCCATCATCAGGAAAAGTCTTTAAAGTAATCATTTTCTTAAAAGTTTTAATTAATTAGAAAAAATTAGAAAAATTAACTCTCTAGAAAGCTCCAATAAAAAGGAGTAATCTATTCATTTAAAATATTACTCCTTTTTATTTATTTTTGCAATACTTTACCCTACAAATGTCAAAGCCACGCCTTTCTTGCTTGCTCGGCCGGTTCGGCCGATGCGGTGGATATATGTATCATAAGTTTGAGGAATTTCGTAGTTTATGACGTGAGTGACTTCAGGTATGTCGAGTCCTCGAGCTGCAACGTCTGTCGCTACTAGGATGTTGAGCTCATTGTTCCTAAACTTGGTAAGAGTACGCTGACGGTCATTCTGGCGCTTGTCGCCATGGATAGAACCCGACTTGTATCCCCTTTTTACAAGTTCATTTGAAAGCTTCTCAACAGAATGCTTCATTTCTGAGAAAATTAAAACTTTTTTGAATTCTTTTTCTTTACTAAGAAGATCACAAAGTGCATCTATTTTATCTTCTCCACGTGCAAGACGTATAACATCTTGCTCAACATTCTTGGAAGTCTCACGAGTCTTGACCATCACTTTCACTGGGTCTGTTGCGAAGCGTTCTATAAGTTTCTCTATGGGCTTTGGTAGAGTTGCTGAGAAGAAGAATCCTTGTCTGTCCTCGGGAGTTTTCTCAAGTAAGAATGTTATATCATTTATAAATCCCATATCAAGCATCCTATCGGCTTCATCTAGGACTACAGAGCGAGTACTCGAAAGGTTGATTTCTCCTCTCTTAACTAGGTCTAAGAGTCTTCCGGGAGTTCCAATCACGACGTTACATTCACGGCGAAGATTTCGGATCTGGGCTGTTATAGGCATGCCTCCGACACATACAACAGAGAATATTCTCATACCTTGAGCGAAGTCGTTGAACTCTACTTCTATTTGTGTAGCAAGCTCACGAGTTGGTGCTATGATAATAGCCGTCTCGTTCTTGTCTTTTAATATTTTATTTAAGATTGGTATTAGGAAGGCTGCTGTCTTGCCTGTGCCTGTATCTGCTATGCCTAGGATATCTCTACCATCGAGAGCATGCGGAATAGACTTATCCTGAATAGGACTTGGGTAAATGTAATTCTTGTTTGCAATAGCAAGCTTGAGCTTAGTATCTATCTTGAAATCTCCGAAGGTATGAGTCGGAAGGTATATTTCTTCTTTCTCTACGACAGTAGACTTACTAATGAATCGTGATACATCTATCCTCTCGTATGAAGATTTTCTTTTGTTTCTTCCTCCACCTCCACGATTACCACCGAAAGATGGTCTTCCTGTGGATCTACTAGCACTTCGGCTACCAAATGAAGAGCCACCCCTAGAGTTACCAGAGGATCTACCGCTACCATTTGAAGTTCTACCTCCACTCGAATAATTAGGGGCTCTAGAAGAGCCTCTTTGTTTTGCACTTGTATACATATTTATTTAGTTTGCGTGTTTCAAAATTAAAATTGAAACACTCATACACACGAAGGAGTCTCTCAATATATTCTTATAATATCACCTATCCCCTATCTTGTCAAGAACCACATAAAATACCGCTTTAAAAGCGGTATTTTATGTGGTTCTTTAATTTTTACAGAGTTTTAATATCTGCATCCATAGAATTTAGATCTGCATCGATACCAGCATCCAAGTTTATACTATCAATTTCATTACTAAGACTTGGTTCTGTAGACAAAGTACCTCCATCATTGGTAGTAGACGTTACGGGAGCCACAACCTCCTTTTTATTACCATTCCACATAATAGCGAGTATTATGATAATAACGATAATAACAATTGCATATAATATTTTTTTAAGCATAAAATTAATTAGTTAGTGGTAGTAGTTGTTTGGGTTGTAGATTCGACCTTTACATCCCCAGTTTCTTTATTGTTGTCTTCCTCTTCATTTTCATCTGACTCAATTTTTTGTGGAAGTGTAAGAAATGCATCCTTGACTGCGATGTGTGCAAGCTTTACTTTCTCACGAAGAATTTTTATGTCAGCATTTAGACTTTCTTTTACTTTCGCCATTGTCCCCTTCAATGCAGTTTCTGTTGTAATGGTTACTTCATAAGTCTTCCCTGTTTGGACAAGGATTTGAGCCCTAGCATCTGCTATGGCTGTCTTAGCCTTTGCAATGGCGGTTAAAGTGGTAGTGACATCTGTGCCTTTTAAGGCTTCTTCTTCTGCACGAGCCTGTATTTTAGTAAGGCTTGCCTCTATCTTGTTTACGGTTTCAGTTATATTGTTTATAGCCTTAGTATTTAATTCAGCAATTTTATCAGCAATTTTACTTACAGTCTCTTTCTTCTTCTCATCTTTTATTTTTAAAAGATCTGTTTTAAGCTTTTCTCTTGCTGTAGTAATTTTAGACTTGATTTCTTCTTTCTTTAATTCCATTTCCTTTTTAAATGCTTCCCTTTTTAGTTCTACTGTCTTTTTTATTTCTTCTCTCTTTTTTTCTAATTCAACCTTCAGAACTTCTTTTTCTTTTGAAGTTAAATTTTTAAATCCTTCTTTTCTTTGATCTAGTTCTTTCTTTAATTCATCACGTTTCTCTTGATTGGTATTTTTAAATTCATCCCTCTTTTGAATTAAATTATTTTTAGCTTCCTCTCTCTCTTTTTCAGCTCTATTTTTAAATTCTTCACGAGTCTCATTTATGAGTTGCTTATTCTCATTTTTTAAATTTTTAAACACACCCTGTGTTTCTACTTGAGCCTTTGTATTTGTAGTGACGCTTGCACTTGTTGTTTCTTCGGCATAAGCAAAAGAGGTCACAAGAGCAACGCTTACAAAAATTGATGATGCATATTTAATATATTTATTCATATAATTTTTATTACTTAATAATAACTATATTATAATATTTTTTAGATTAATATGCTACTAAAATTTTACCCTAAAACACTATTTATAGCCTTTCCTGTTTCAAATACAGAAATAATATTCTTTACGGCGATTTCAGCCATCATGTTACGAGCTGTCTCACGAGCTGAAGCAATATGAGGGGTTAGAATTACATTATTGAGCTTGGATAGTCCCTTGGCCAGCTTTGGTTCAAATTCAAAGACATCTAAAGCGGCGCCAGAAATCACCTTATTTTTTAAAGCTAAAACTAGAGCATATTCATCTACTATTGGCCCACGAGCTGTATTTATGAGAAAGGCTGTTGGTTTCATCATCAATAAAGCCTCTTTGTTTATTAGGTGTGTTGTAGAAGGAAGAAGTGGACAATGAAGAGATACAATATCAGCAGTTTTCATAAGGTCACCGAATTCTTTCTTTACTGCTCCTGATTCCTCTTCTAACTTTTTATTATTTACCACATCACAATAAATAATATTTGAGCCAAATCCTTTATAAAGAATTTTTGCTACTTCTCCGCCTATTGCTCCTCCTCCTACTAATCCTATGGTCTTACCTTTCATGTCTGTTCCCATTAGTAATTTAGGATTCCAACCTTTGTATTTACCAGCTCGCATATATCTATCTCCCTCTACCAATCGAGTTGTTAAAGCCAACATAAGAGCAACGGTATGCTCAGCAACAGCTATATTTGATGTTCCTGGGGTATTGGAGATTTCCACTTTCCTTTTTTTAGCAACTTCCAAATCTATATTATTAAATCCAACAGAATAATTTGCAAAAATGCGAGCAGTTGGGCAGGCGTTAAATATTTCTTCGTCTATTGTATCAGTAAGGAAACTTATAACTCCATCGTAAGGCTTCTTTTTTAATATTTTTATAATTTCTTTTTTGGAAGGAGGAAGATCGTTTGTTCCCATATCAAATTCGATTCCTTTTTCTCTTAACAACTTCAAACCAGCTTCTGGAATTTCTCTTGTAATATAAATTTGTTTTGGCATATTTTACTTAAATTAAATACTAATATCTTTCTTATGTTTTTCTGATGCTAGAGCGATTTTCTCCATCATGGCAACAGCCTCTATGGGATGTTTACCTGTGGCAGACTCTTCTGAGAGCATCACACCATCAGCCCCATCTATAATAGCATAGGCTACGTCTGTTACTTCTGCTCGAGTTGGAGTAGGACTATTGACCATTGAAAGCATCATTTGAGTAGCAACGATCACTATCTTGCCCTTACTATTTGCCTTTTCTATCATCTTGTGTTGAACAAAGGGTATTTCTTCAAGTGGATATTCATTGCCCAAGTCTCCACGAGCTACCATTATACCGTCGGTAACCTCAAGTATCTCATCAATATTTTCAAATGCAATCTTTCTTTCTATTTTGGCAATAATTTTCTGATTTCCACCTTTTTCTTTTATTAAATTTCGGAGTTCTATTATATCATTTGCTGTACCAACAAAAGATAGTGCAATATAATCAACACCTTGCTCTATTCCAAAAGATAAATCATTCTTATCTTTTTCTGTTATTACCTCTTCATTTTCTTTTCCACCAAAATGGTGTTCCTTGCCAGTCTGTTCTCGAGGTCCAGATAAATCCTGCATAATCTCAACCTTTTTATTGCACTCTATTGCTGCTTCACGAATGTGTTCAATAACTTCTTTGTGTCCATCGTGTGTATCCCAAGAGAAATTGAGTCGAGCTATATCTAAATGATGTTTAATAAGTTCTACAATGACATCTTTATCCTTACTAGATGGCCCGATAGTTGCTACTATTTTTGTTTTTGATTCCATAATAGATATATTATACACGAAAAGTTTATTTTTTAAAAATAGAAAATCCTTATATTTTATAAGGTTAAATTAAGACTTGTACACTATATTTAAAAATAATATAATATTAATATGGATGAAGAAGAAATAATTGAAGAGAAAACAAGTGCAGATTCTCATTGTCCTCGTTGTGGGCTTCGTTCTTACGATGACATATGCCAGAATTGTGGTTCTCCCATTTTAAATAAAACTGATGACGAGGAGGAGGACTATGACTGGCGAGAACACAAAAGATAAAAAGGTTCGCGCTTTGCGCGAACCTTTTTATCTTTCCGTTTACAATTTTCTTTATTTAAATAGATTTGAAATAAAATCTAAGTGTATTCCTGTGAGAAAAATAACGATATAAAGGATTATAAAAATGATTGGTATTTTTCTCTCGATTTTAGATAAAACTAAGTACTTAGTTTTATCTTTTCCTTTTCCTAAAAATTCCCATTCAGTTTCAAACAAAGATATTGGTAACTTTTCTTCAACTTGGTGTATGACTTTAAATTTAGCTCTGTTTAATTGTCGGTAAGCACTTATTATTTGATACCAACAGTAACATATAGCAATACCTACAAATGGAGCAAAGAGAAATATTATTGAGTCTTGGGTAGCTCCCTTGGCTTCTAAATACCCCAAGGCTCCGATAATGGCTGTATTTAATCCAAGAAAGAAATCATTTGATTTACTATTTCGATCATGAGTACTATTCATAACATGTAAATATATTCTATATTGTTCCAAATAGTGATCAATATACTTACTGTCTGACTCCTCGCTTTTTGGAGCTCGAGAATACAAAAGGTTGTCTATATTTTTATCCATCCCGTTAGAGATAGGAAGTCATTAGACTTCCGTATCTGATTAATAGTTGTTAATAATATAACCAATACTAATATTTTATAATCCCGTAATGTATTCACAAATATCTCTAACGGGATTAATAATATTCCAATTATATCACCTTTTAAGTGTTATGTCAAATAAATAGTTTAGCGATGCGGATATCTTCAAAAGACAGATTATAGCCTTCTTTTTCGAGGATTTGTTTGATAGGGTTGAGTTTGCCTATTTCCTCCCCTTTTAATTTCTTATTTGCCTTTTTTACGATATCAATATTTTTCTGTTGGGGGCGGATGTGGGTGATGATAGTCTCTGGATATTCTTTTATTATTTGCTCTATATGGTGAGTAATGGTGCCTGCTGTTAAGTTTCTTTCTTTCGCTATTTCTTTTATATTCTTACCAGAGTCTAGTAATTCTTTGGTAATTAAAATTGTAGGGATTTTGGTGTCATGAATTCTCTCTATTTTATTTCTTTTATTTTTTGTATTTGAATTACTAATATTTATCGTTCCTCCCATTCTATTTATGAATTCAACTTCAAGCTTTTCTTGCTCCCCTGTTTTTAATTTATTCCACATGAGTTCATTTTGGTAACTTTCATTCTGGAGCTCTTGGTCTAACTCCAAAATTCTAGGATCTACTAAAAGTGACTCCTTTGTAAATCCTATTAAACATATGCCAGAGAGGGTTCGGACTCTCGAAAGAGCAACATATCCCATACCATATGTAAAAGTGCTTCTAAGGTCTATTTCTGCGTTATCTAGGGACATTCCTTGGCTTTTATGGATAGTTATAGCCCATGCAAGTCTCAGTGGGAATTGAGTGATGGAGGCCTTTACTCGCCCGTCTTCTTCTATTGCCCAGAGCTCGGGGGCTATAGTTACAGTCAATCCGTTGTATAGCTTCACTATAGGGTAGCTTGTATCATCCTCAAATCCTATAACCTTACCCCTTGAACCATTTACGTAGCCTTTATCAAAATTATTCTTAATACACATTACTTCCGCTCCAACTTTAAGTTTGAGTTCTTCATGAGCAAGACAACTTTTCTTTAGAATGTCTACGATTATTTCATGACCTTTCGAGGTCATATTGTAGACTTTCTCTGTGCCAGAAATTTTTGCAAGCTCTAGATTGTTTTCGTTGTCTACATTTACATTGTGGGTATAGAGCTTGGTCGCCTTAATACCAGAAAGCTCTCTGTCTATACATTTGTCTAAATATTCATAATGTTTCTCTTCTAAATTATTTCCTCGGACATTGTTCAATATTTCAGTTAAGATATTGTCCTCTTGGCGGTGTTGTTCAGTTAAGTAGCAAATAGCAGGGTTAAGTATTTTCCAAGCCTCACTTTCATAAACCATGCTACTTTTTGTATTTGAGCCAGAAGTCGGACTTATGTCCAGAGATTCAGACATAAGTCCGACTTCTGGCGTTTCGTGTGTCACTTTTCTTTTCTCTACTGGGGGAAGTTGAAAGAAATCTCCAGAGAGAATAACTTGGAGTCCACCGAAAGGTTTACTATTCCTCTTGAATCTCTTACAAACTTTTTCTATCATGTCCAGCTGAAATCCATGAAGCATAGAAACTTCGTCAATTATTAATACTCTAGCCTTCTCGAATCTTTTCCATAAATATTTCTTTTCTTCAAGTTGTTCTAGCTCATGCTCTCCCATAAAGCTTTTAACCCCTATACCAGACCATCCGTGAATAGTCATACCATTCATATGTGTAGCAGCAATACCTGTCGAAGCAGTAACAGCCACGGCAATGTCGTGGTCTTGTAAGTATGATATGTATTGATTTAAGAGATAAGTTTTACCAGAACCAGCACTCCCTGTAAGATAAATATTTACTCCAGTTTTCAGTATTTTAAAAGCTTGTTCTTGAGTCATAGAGACGATTATACCATTTATTAGTATTTTCTAATGACAGCTTTTACTACTGCAGTAATGTTTAAATATATTTTAGGATAGATGGGTTTGAAGTCTTTGTTGGCAGGTTCTAGCCAGACTCTATTGTTCTTGTCTTTTCTAAAATATTTCATAGTAAATTCTCCATCAACATTTGCTATAACTATCTGTCCGTCTTTGGCTGTGTTCGTTTTCTCGACTAAGACCATATCACCATCGGCGATGTGAGCGTCAATCATAGAGTCGCCATCAACTGTAAGCATGTAGGAATTTTCTTTTTTGGCAATTAGATAGTCTTCGATGTTGATAGTCTCTTTCATTTCTTCTGCTACATCTTCTGGAAAGCCTGCTTTAACGGACCCTAACATTGGAATAGAATTAAATGATGCATCAGCAAGGAGGCGACCCAAGTGGTCTTTCGTAACTATTCCTTCCTCAATGAATTTATCCACGAGTCTAGCTACTGCGTTCTTGGATTTGAATCCGAATAGATCTAGCATCTCTGTATATGTAGGCATGCGTTTGTCTCTGTTATAAAAACGGACTAATTTCTCTTTGTAATTATTGTACATATAACTTTTAGTATATTAGATATTAGAAAATTGTGGAAGTCTATTTAGTAAATTAAGAAAATTTCCCAAGAACCCTCTCCTTTTGTGTTGGCGGATTTTATGAAGAAGTTGTTTGTGTTCGCGGGCCTCTTTTGAATAGTCTTCCCCTTGAAGGATTTTGACATCAATCCTTTTATTGATGTTGTGAATCTCACGTTCTATTATTTTTAAATATTGTTCTCTTGTCATATACGATTTTACGAAATCGTGTCGCGTTAACGTCCATTGAAACGCGACGGACCCCTTAATTACTATTAATCACTTACATATATAGTATATGTGAACGAACGTTCACAGTCAAGAAAATACCTGTGGATAAGTCTCCTAATCAAAAAATACTCATAATCTATGAGTATTTTTTGATATTATTTAGCCTTAACTTTCTTTGGTTTCTTAACTTCTTTTCTATGTCCGTCACCTTTTGCCATATGATTTATTAAATTATTATTTGTAATATTTATATTATAGATTAATTATTTTTTTATTTCAAATTTTGGAAAAAGAATTTCCCCATTAGACTTGTTGTATGAGTAGATAAAGCTTGCCTTACTTTGTATATGCCCATCCTCGTATGTCACCTCACCTGTTTTTGTTGAAGGGTTAATACTTATCGCTATTGTGTACCAAGTGCCTCCCAAGACTGGCTTGTTCGTCACAATGGTTGCGATATTATCGCGAATATAATTTTCAACAAATAATTGCTCATCTAAATACTCACAGTCTATTTGGCTCATAGATTTTATGTATGACAGGTTGTCTTTATTCTTATAAACGTATACACCATCACCACGATCAATCATTTCTCCAAATCCGACAGTAGCGCTACCATCTCCCCACTTGATATCCAATTCTTCTTTGACTTCCATGCCTTCAGCTCGTGAATTCCACCAAACAAGAGATGAGCGAGACATCGATTTTTGGTTTAAGGGACTAATAATGCCCTCAAAGGTTCCAACTTTTGAATCTGATTCGGCTGGTAGATGCTGGAATTCACCTGTAACCTTATTACCTAAAATATTTAACTTAAGCCAAGCTTTATCGTAAAAGCCCCTATCTGTTTTATCTGCTCGATAGTAACAAATAGATACAGGGGTTATTTCTTCTACTGTATTATTAACAGGGTTTTCATTTTGAATGATTACCTCATTCTCCATATTAGTTTTAATACTTAAGACAATTGCCCCAATTATGATAATAATAAGTATAATAATGCCAATTTGTTTAACTTTGTATAAGTTTTCCATAATCTAATTATATCATTTATATAAGAAAACTACTCTTCCGGATTTTACTAATTATTTAATAAGTGGTTAAGAAAAAAATTAAAAAATTCTTTTATTTTTTCTTAATCTCTAAATATTTTCTATTTTTTAGTTTCTCCGGCATGAGATCTTTACTAGTATATTTCTCATAATTTTTACCATAACCTAAGTTTTTATTTAATTTCGTGGCAGGGTTCCTTATTTCAAGTGGTATAGGTAAATTCCCATATTTTATGACATCATCTTTTGACTTTAAATAAGCATCGTATGCCCTCCTGTCTTTAGGAGCTTCTGAAAGATAGACGACTCCGTGAGCCAAGTTTTCTCCGCATTCAGGCATACCGATAGTTGTAACAGCTTGGAACACAGCATTTGCGACTACAAGGGCCGTAGGCAAGGCGAGCCCTATATCTTCACTTGCAAATATAACCATCCGACGAGCTATGAACTTGGGATCCTCTCCTGCTTCTAACATTCTGTTCATATAGTAAAGCGCTGCATCAGGTTGTGAGGCTCGCATACTCTTTATAAATGCACTTATAGTATTGTAGTGTTCATCCCCTTTTTTATCATAACGAAGATACTTAGATTGGAGAGTATTTTTGAAATTCTCTATGGTTATATCTTTATACAAAGAGATAGTGTTTTCTATCATGGCGAGAGCTTGGCGAGCGTCCCCCTTTGCCATAGACACAAGCCATTCTGATGCATCTTTCTTCATTTTGTGTCCTGTACTTTTTATTATTTTTCTCATGTCCTCGTTGGTAAGTTCTTCCATTACAAAGACACGACAACGAGAAAGAAGTGCGGGGATAACCTCAAAGCTAGGATTTTCAGTAGTTGCACCTATGAGTACAAGTCTCCCACTCTCTACATAAGGGAGCAGGAAATCTTGTTGGGCTTTATTAAAACGGTGAATTTCATCGAGGAAAAGAATTCGTGGACCTAGGAGTGAGCCGCTTGTTTTACCTTCAACTATTTGTCGGATGTCATCTTTACCAGCAGAGACAGCCGAGAGTTCGTGATAGTCAGCATTTAAAGCTTTTGCATATATTCTAGCTAGTGTTGTTTTCCCGACACCTGGTGGGCCCCAGAGAATGAATGAGAATATGTGCCTCTCTTTGATAGCAATAGAAAGTGGCTTACTCTCTCCTACGAGATGTTCTTGCCCGACAAACTCTTTCAAACTTCTGGGTCTGATTTTTGAAGCTAGGGGTTCCATAGGTAGATTATATCATCATTATTTAAAATTTTTATCACTTGACTAGCGCTTCATAGAGTAATATAGTTAAAGAAACTAACATTAAAAAAATTGACCCAATGGAAAAAGATATAATTTCTTTTATGATTATTGCTGGTGTGTGTGCCACTATAGCCTTAATTGGCAACATCTTGTTCTCTTTGATAAAAAAAATAATTTTTCGTCAAAAAAATTAAAAAATATTTGTTATGGAAAATTATCAGATTATTGTAATTTTGTTGTTGGTTTTATTTCCAGCAACAGCTTTTCTTGCGTATTTATTTCCTAAGAGGTTTGAGGATCTTTTGGATTTCTTTTTTTTAGTGTTTTTTACTAATAAATAAAATAGGCCTGCCAGATTTTATCTGGCAGGCCTATTCTTTTATCTCCTATATTTTTTATTCTTCCACTTATCAGCTATTTTAACTCTTGTGAGTGAGCGTTCGAGTTCGGATTCAAAGTGTTCAAAGTCTACCACTTCTTTGTTCTCTGCAAGCTTACGCAGTTCTTCCGATTTAGTTTTTGCTTTATCAATTGCTTCCTCTGTGATGTCTCCTACATGTTCAGCAAAGTCAGCTAAGATAGCGACTTCTGTAGTACCTTTATCTCCAGTTTTCACTTCTACAAATCCACCTACGACAGCGACTGGCACATGCTCTCCATTTACAAAAGAAACGATATCTCCAGAAGCTAAAGGAGCGATAAGGGGCACATGATCTGGCAAAATGGTTATCTCTCCTTCTTTGGTAGGTATAGTTACAGACTCTACCTCCTCTTCGAGGATAAGTTTTTCTGGTGTAACTATTTTAAGTTGTAGTAGTTTACTCATTAGTAATTGGTAATTAGTAATTATTAATTATAGAGCGCCCTTCATATAAAAGTCATTTTCAGACTTGTCGTCATGTTTACCTTCAAGTATTTCTTTAAATGATCTGATTGTTTCAGATAGAGGAACATAAGACCCTGGTGTACCTGTGAACTGTTCAGCAACGAAGAATGGTTGAGATAGAAATTTCTGAATCTTGCGAGCACGAGAAACTAGAGCCTTATCGTCTTCTGAAAGTTCTTCCATTCCTAGAATTGCAATGATGTCTTGTAAGTCCTTGTATCTTTGCAGAACACGCTGAACTTCACGGGCAACTTCATAGTGTTCCTTTCCTACGATGTGTGGATCAAGAATTGTTGATGAAGAGTCAAGTGGATCCACAGCTGGATAAATACCTATCTCTGTAAGAGAACGGTTGAGCACAACAGTAGAGTCAAGGTGAGAGAATGTGGTAGCTGGAGCTGGATCAGTAAGGTCGTCGGCTGGTACGTAGACAGCTTGGACGGAAGTCACTGAACCTTTGTCTGTGGATGTAATTCTTTCTTGTAAGTTTCCCATTTCTGTTGAGAGAGTTGGCTGGTAACCCACAGCTGAAGGAATACGTCCAAGTAGAGCTGACACCTCAGAACCTGCTTGTGTAAAGCGGAAGATATTGTCTATGAAGAAAAGCACATCTTTCCCTTCTTGGTCACGGAAATGTTCTGCCATTGTCAGACCGGAAAGAGCTACGCGTAGACGAGCACCAGGTGGTTCATTCATTTGTCCGAAGACCATGGCAACTTTGTCTAGAACTTTAGAGTCTTTCATTTCGTGATAAAGATCGTTACCTTCACGAGTACGTTCACCAACTCCAGCGAATACAGAATATCCTCCGTGGTTACTTGCGATGTTATGAATGAGCTCTTGGATCACGACAGTCTTCCCTACTCCAGCTCCTCCAAATAGTCCAACTTTTCCTCCCTTAAGAACAGGACAAATAAGATCGATAACCTTAATACCAGTTTCTAGAATTTCAACTTTTGTAGCTTGAGCTGTAAACTCTGGAGCTTTGCGATGAATCGAAGATCTCTTGTTGTCAGTAGCGATAACTTTTCCATCGTCAATTGCATCTCCCAATACGTTAAAGATTCTACCAAGGGTTGCAGTTCCTACAGGGACAGAGATAGGCGCTCCTGTATCAGTCACTTCCATACCACGAGCAAGTCCATCGGTTGTATCCATGGCGACAGAACGGACAACAGAGCCACCTAAGTGTTGTTCCGTTTCTAGGGTAACTTTTATATCACCGTTCATGACAGTTAAAGCGTTGTATATTTCTGGAACTTCTCCCACAAATTCTACGTCGACGACTGGCCCGATTATTCTTTTGATTTTTCCAATTTTATTCATATAATTTATCTAGCTTTCTAATAATATTGATAATAAATTCTTAATTCCTGATTTTTAATTCTTAATTAATTGACGCCATTCCTGCACTAATCTCTGATATCTCTCTTGTAATACCTGCCTGACGTGCTTTGTTAAATACTAATGTCAGGTCGTCTATCATTTCTCCGGCAGCTTCTGAGGCATTCTTCATGGCCATCATACGAGAGGATTGTTCACTAGCACTGGACTCAAGTATCATATGGTATATCTGCATTCGGACTAATTTCTCTGCAAGGGATTCTACTATTGTATTCATATCTCCCTCAAAAATGTATGGAACTTTATTTATCGAATTTTCCCCAAAGACCGGACTTTTGGGAGTACCCAAAGGCCCGGCCTTTGGGGAATCTCCTAACTCATCTATCAATTCTTTCAAGTCTTCTTTTACAATAGGTAGAATTTGTTTGACATGAGGTTTTTGCGTAAGAGCTGAAACAAAGTCTGTATATGCTATGTAAACTTTATTATATTTACCCGATTTGTATTCGTCAATAATCATTTTTGACATCGGTATTAAGTCAGAAAGCGCGCTATTGTCTGGTATTTCTAAGAATGAAGCGGTAACGTTCTGGCCAATTCTTCTCATGGCATTGTCCCCCTTCTTTCCAACTGTTATTATATCGATTTGCACAGGTCCGACCTGGGCAGAATCCTTAAGAGCTAAGACAGTTTTCTTTATTATTTGAGAATTATAAGCTCCACACAGTCCACCGTTAGAGGTAATAAGAACAAAAAGAGTTTTTGAATCTTCATTTACCTTTTGTTCAACAAAGAAAGGACTGTTCACCTCATCTAATCTTTCAGATAAAGACGTAAGTAAATCCCAAGAATAATTTGCATATAAACGAGAAGATAGAGCTTTAAATATAGCACGCTTCATCTTCGAAGCTGCTACGAGTTCCATCGCTTTTGTAATCTTCTTTGTGTTCTTCACACTCTTTATTCTTTGTTTTATTTCTTTTGTTCCCGCCATATTTATTTATTAAAACTTACTACGAATTCTTCGATTACTTTTTTAAGTTCAGCTTCACCGGCATCTGTCCACATTTTTGTTTCATTTACTTCTTTATAGAAAGTTTTTGCGTTTCTACTTGCGTATTCTGCAAGACCTGCTTCAAATTCTTTTACTTTCTCAACTTTTACTTCATCAATGAATCCATTGATAAGAGCATAGAGAGTTACAATTTGGTCTACAGTTCCTACTGGTGCGTATTGAGGTTGCTTTAGTACTTCCACTGCTCTTTTACCACGTTCTAGTTGACGCTTTGTTCCTTCATCAAGATCAGAGCCGAATTGTGCGAAAGCTTCAAGTTCACGATACTGAGCAAGCTCAAGCTTGATTTTACCAGCTACTTTTTTCATAGCTTTGATTTGAGCATTTCCTCCTACACGTGATACTGAAAGTCCAACGTTCACAGCTGGTCTTATGCCCTTGTAGAACAAATCTGTTTCAAGGAAGATCTGTCCATCAGTTATTGAAATAACGTTTGTAGGAATATATGCAGATACGTCTCCAGCCTGAGTTTCGATAATTGGTAATGCTGTAATAGATCCACCTCCATATTCTTTGTTTCTTCTACAAGCACGTTCTAGAAGACGTGAGTGCAAATAGAAGACGTCCCCTGGGTAAGCTTCACGGCCTGGTGGACGACGAAGTAGAAGTGAAATTTCACGGTAAGCCACAGCGTGTTTAGACAAGTCATCATAAATAATTAATACATCTTTTCCTTGATCCATAAAGTATTCAGCGATAGATACTCCTGTGTAAGGTGCAATATATGCAAGTGCTGCTGGCTCTGATGCTCCTGCTGATACCATGATTGTGTAGTTCATGGCACCTCCTTCTTCTAGTCTTGTTTGTAGTTTACGAAGTTTTGAATCTTTCTGCCCGATAGAGACATAAACACAAATCATGTTCTGGCCCTTTTGGTTTAAGATTGTGTCGATAGCGATAGCGGTCTTGCCTGTCTGACGGTCACCAATGATAAGCTCACGTTGACCACGGCCGATAGGGATAAGTGCATCAATAGCTTTAATACCTGTCTGAACTGGTTGGTCAACCGAAAGACGTGTAATAACCCCTGGGGCTACTTTTTCAATAGGATTTCTTTTATCTGTCTTTATAACTCCTTTACCATCAATTGGTTCTCCTAGTGCATTCAATACTCTGCCGATTTGTAGATCAGATACTGGTACAGAAAGGATATTCCCTGTGGCTTTAACTTCCTCCCCTTCGTGAATTTTTGAGAAGTCACCAAGAACTATTATACCCACAGTGTCTTCTTCTAGGTTAAGAGCAACACCGAGTGATCCACTAGCGAAGCTAACCATTTCTGATGCTTTCAAGTCTGAAAGACCAGAAACACGAGCAATACCGTCAAATATTTCAACTACGTGCCCTACCTTTTCAACCTTAGTGTCGGCTTGGAATTTCTCTATCTGCTTTCTTAAATTTTCTACAATGTGATTTTTGCTCATGTTAGTTTTTTATTAAATAATCTTGTAATTGGTGTATTTTGTTGGCTAGTGTTGCGTCTATGATTTCGTCCCCTATTTCTATCTTTATTCCGCCTAGTAATTTTGGATCAATCTTCTCTTCTAGTATTACTTCTTTTGCTTTATATCTTTTCTTTATAAATTCTTCTATTTCTTTTTTTGCTCCAACTTTGATTTCTATTTCAGTACTTACTTTTGCATTTATTATTCCATTGTCCTTATTTACGATTTTTTGTAATGCTTTCAATATCTCTTCTTTTTTCCCAAGTAAGTTCTTGTTTTTAAGATATGTAGCACACTTTAAAATAGCAGACTCAAGATCCGCTCCTTCTTTATCTTGTGAGGATTCATATATTGCACTTGCTAGATTTTTAATTGAAATACTTGCCATAAAATTGTTACATTTTCTTGATTTGTTCTAATGTTTTCTCATCGAAGGATGCATCTTTGTGGGATTCTAGAAGCTTTTCTGTTGCTTTAACTACGAGAGATACTATTTCATTCTTGGCTTCTTCTATCATTTTGGTTTTTTCAGACTCAAGTGACTTTTTCCCTTTTTCTATCATTTCTCCTATTTCTTTATTTGCATCCTCAATCATTACCCTTTTCTTGTCTTCGGCCTCCTTTTTCCCTTCTTGGAAGATAGTGTTGGCTTCTATGCGTGCATTTGCCAAGACCTCCTCATATTCATTTTTCGTTTTCTTTAATAATTCTGCATTTTTAACTGCATCCGTCAGACCTCCTTCTATACTATCAGTTCTTTCTTTCATTATTTTCTTTATTGGTTTTAAGGCAAAGAAATAAATTAAAAGAAAAACTAAACCGAAGTTTATTGCTTGAGCTATAAGAATTTTCCAATCTATGTGAAATGTTGATATAAATGAATCCATGATTTTATAATTAATGATTAATAATTTTTACTTCTTACTCCTAGTCATTTGAGATATCCTAATCCGAAAGAATGATAGAACTTCAGACGGACAAGGATACAAACGACCAGATGTAAACAGTAAACTATTTAATTGAAAAGGCAATAACAAGTGCGTAAATAGCGATAGCTTCAGCGAAAGCTGAGGCGATAAGCATAGGTACGAACACTTTTCCTGAAGCTTCTGGATTGCGTCCAATTGCTTCCATCGCTTTTGCTCCGATCATACCGATACCAATAGCAGGACCGATAGCTCCTAGACCAATGGCGATTGCTTTTGCGAATAATGCTGCTGCTGCTGCGTCCATATTTTGTTTTATCTGGTTTTAACTCAGATACAATTAACTAATAATGTTTGACCTTTACTTTACTACACCAAGGCTTGCTCTTTATGAGTAGACTTGTCTTTTTCGTTGTGCTCTTCGTGTTCATCATGATCTTGAGCGGCAATTGTGAAATATACGAGAGTTAATATAGAGAAGATGAATGCCTGTATAAATCCCACGAATAACTCAAGCCCCATAAATGGTAATGGTAATCCATACGCAAGAATGGCACTCATAGACATGAGCAAGACCTCACCCGCAAAAACGTTACCGAAAAGACGGAATGAAAGTGAAGCTATTTTTGCAAATTCACCTATAAGTTCCAATACTCCTACGAAGAACATGATTGGAGCTGAAATAAGGATCGCTGGCTCCTTCCTCACTTTCCTTATCATTTCTCCAAACGCATTTACATTAACATATTTATTGAACATTTTCCATACACCGATAGATAATATACCAAAGATATTTGCCCCGATGACAGACATGATTCCAAGAGCTAGGGTTGTATTGATATCAGCTGTTCCACTGCGGATAAATGGTATAAATGCTTTTCCGTGTTCGGTAGTCTCTATTAGCCCAAATCCACCAAGAGGTAAAATTCCTAACCAGTTGCTAATAAGGACAAAGATGAAAATAGAAAAGGCTAGAGGGAAAACTTTAGCAGTTATCTTCTTACTGCCTGTGACCTGATCAGCTAGATTCATTGCTCCCTCTATAATAATTTCAAATCCATTCTGGATTCCCTTTGGAATTTTCTTAGCTTTAATTTTAATAGCAAGAGTTACAACTAGGACAATTAGAACAACTATCCAAGTAGTAAATACTGAGTTGGTGATTGTAAAGTTACCGATATGTCCTATCGGTTCAGCGTATAAAGTGGATTCATGAGATATTTCCTCACTAGCTCCAGTTCCTACTGTGTTTACTGCTTCTGCCTCTCCTATTTGATTTTCTATATTAATTTGGCTCATTATTTTAAATCTTTATCCATGTATTTCTTGGCAATTTTTATAATCATAAACATTGAGAGTGTAAACGTGGTGGCCAATGATACACATAAAATCCATGGTGTTGTATCGAATTTATTATCCAAGTATTTGCCAATAATTAAACTGAAGATAACTGGCGTAATAATCCAAGCCGAAACCCTTGCAAATACTTGTAAATATTCACTATTCAACAATGATTCCTTTTTCTGCTTTTTGTCATCATTATTCATAAAAAGAAAATGGCTTATGGCCGACCCTACTATATCAAATAATTGCGATATTTTCAAGTTTTTGCTATATTGGTATAGTCTTTATATATAAAGAGTTTTAATTGAGTTGAATTGTGTATTTTGCGTGTGTAGTTCAGTGGTAGAACGCTGTCCTGATAAGACAGAGGTCCTTGGTCCGATTCCAAGCACACGCACAATTTAAAAATCCCCTTGTGGGATTTTTAAGTGCGCGTGAGCAAACAAACTGCTTTGTTTGCATCTTGCGATTAGTAAATCGAACCGTGAGGAGAATCGGAAGACTTTTCATTATCGAAGATTGAAAAGTACCCGCTACCGTAGGGCGAGATAAGCGTACTCGCGATCCAAGCACACGCACAAAAATAAAGAACCAGAATCATCTGGTCCTTTTTTGTGGGTTTAAAACTAATTGCTATTGGATTAATACAAGAATACATAATTTTCTGATAATTCTTTCTTGTATTGACTTACCCATTCAAATTGTTTCGAATGGAACAGTTCATCAGCTTTTTGTGATAGTTCTAACATATAAAGAAAAGAGAATCTGTTGAAGGGATCTCCAATTGTGGCAGAACCAAGATATGACATATTGGCAGTTAATGTAATATCAAAGACCTCATCTTTACTACCATTTTGTTTTGCTGAAATGTTTGCATAGTTACATAAATTTTTTACCTCGCCATCTATAATTACAGGAGGTTCAGTTAGTATGATCAGTTGAGTTTCATTAACTCTACTTCTCAAATCTAACAATACGAGAGTCGGATTTTCATATTTTCCATGTCGAGGTAAAGTTGCATACAGACAAGCAATTTTTGATTCTCTACCATTTTTGTACTTAAGAACAAAAGCCTTTACATCTTTTATTCCCAAATAATTTAAAAACTGATAAAAAAGTACCTCAGGTAACTCATACAAAAGTTTCTTCTGTTTTTTCATAACTTTTAATATTTATGTGAATGAAATTTTTCTTCTATCTTACAACATCTATTGATATATGTCAAACTAAAATCCCTCGCTCTTTCGAGTAAGGGATTTTTATTCAGGATAATGTTAATTATCTGCGGAAACCTCCACCATTTTGTGGACGCTCTTCCATAGGACGAGCTTCGTTTACTGTAAGGTTTCTTCCTTCGAAGTCCTTTCCATCAAACATTGAGATAGCTGTAGCTGCATCTGAATCGTTTTCCATTTCAACGAAACCAAAGCCTTTTGAGCGACCTGTCATCTTATCCATAATAATAGTTGCTGAAGCGACAGCTCCTGCAGCACTGAAATGAGCACTTAGCTCATCGTTGGTAGTCTTATAAGGAAGACCACCTACATACAACTTTTTTGCCATATATGACAATGTATTCTCATAGCGATACTTTCATATCCACTACTTGAAGAAAACTAATTTATAAATGTAATCGCGAAGCTGATTTCATTTACATACCTCAATGTCCAAAAGAATTTAGCACAACGAAGAATGAAACTAATACCAAAACATAAGCTAACTACTGGGTGGAATTATACCAGAGATAGGAAAATATAGCAAGGAATTACTCCTCTTCCTCTGCATCCCCTACTTGTCCACTTGAAAGGGCTTCTATGATTCTACTTATATTCCCCTCCATTATTCCAGGAATATTGGACCAAGATTGCTTGATGCGGTGGTCGGTGACTCTATCTTGCGGGAAGTTGTAGGTGCGGATCTTCTCACTTCTATCATTTGTACCTATTTGAGCTTTTCTGTCCCCTGAATATTTTTTAGCATCTTCCTCATCTTTAATCATTTGAAGCTTAGAGGTAAGCATCATCATAGCCTTTTCTCTGTTGCCAAGTTGGGTTCTCTCCGTAGTACAACGAACATCTTCTCCTGTCGGCTTATGTATAAGACGAACAGCTGTCTCTACTTTGTTTACATTCTGCCCTCCTGCTCCACCTGAGCGTGAGTACTCTATCTCTATATCTGCAGGATTTATGACTATTGTTGTTTTCTTTTTCAAAGGAAGAACAGCAACTGACGCTGTCGAAGTATGTATTCTTCCATTTTTCTCTGTGGCAGGAATACGTTGTACTCTATGAACTCCGGTCTCGTAGCGTAGAAGCTTGTATACATCTTTACCTTTTACTTCTATCGATGCTTCTTTGTACCCACCAGCACTACTTAAGGATTCATTGAGAATTTTCCAATTCCAATTTTTCTCTTCAGAGAATCTTTCGTACATATGAGCAAGCTCCCATGCGAAAAGTGAAGCTTCATCCCCTCCAGCTCCAGCGCGAACTTCAAGGATAATTTCATTGGGGAACTCTTCTTCCTCTATATCCCTTTTCATTATTTCTTCTAATTGTCTTTCAATTGCTTCCTTTTGAAATTTAATATTTTGGATTTCCTCTTCTGCAAGGTCACGTAGACTTTCATCAAGAGCTACCATATCATTTACTTTTTCTTCTTCAATTAAAAGGCGCTCGTATTCTAGAGCGAAATAGCTAGTCTTGTGATCTTTCTTGAGTTGTTCTAAATCTAAATTCATATTTTTTATTATATCAAATAAAAGAGTATTAAAAAAATCATAAATAGTCTTATCAGAGGGGCCGGCGGAGGTCGACGGACTGAGCAATGAGCAAATTTCTAGCAAGAAATTATGCGGACCCTCTGAGAAGAGCTATTTATGATTTTTTTAAGTTACTTTTTTGTTTTTGTTGCCTTTGCACCTGCGGCTGCACGCTTCTTGAAGCGGTCTACACGTCCTGCTGTGTCGAGAACCTTTTCATTACCGGTATAGAAAGGGTGGCACTGACTGCATATTTCAACTGTAATGCTATCCATGGTAGATCCTACGGGGAAAGTAGCTCCACATGCACATGTGACTACTGATTTATTGTTATATTTTGGGTGAATGTTTTTCTTCATAATTTTGTTATATTATCACGCTTTTATTAGTTTTGCAATGGGTCAATGTATTTCGTTTGAATATTAGTTGCTTTCTTCATAACACTGTCCCCATAAAAGCTATTATTTGGCTTTTTATTGTCACATTTACGACCTGAATAATATCTACAAGCAGCATTTCTTTCGCTTGTATAGCTACTTCCTTTGGCGCCTAGATCTGTAAGATAAATAGCTGAGGCCATGAAAGCATCCTTTGCATACCATGGATCAGGGGTTTTTATTCCAAGAATATTTGCGATTCGAGATTTAAGCAATTGCCATGTTGAAGGGATAAATTGTGCTGGACCCATAGCTCCTCCATACCCAGAACCTCCTATAGGGCAAGAGACTAGAGTTTTATATGGATCTCTTCCGACAGACGTAGTAATATCAAAGAAAGGTTTTACATCTCTGGTTGGCTTCATAACGTTTGCAAATGCCTTACCGCTTTTAGAACTTATACCGGATCCAGTTTCGATGTTGGTAACATAACAAGATCCTTGGTCAGTACCCAAATTACTTTCTTGGGTAAGTATTGCAAGTAGAAATGCAGGCCTAATTCCTAGTTTTTCTTCAGCTAATTTTGCATATTCCAAAGCTTTTTCAAAAGGAATAGCAGAAACGTCACGAAGATTAAATAACATTGAAAGTATTTCCGCGCGTCTTCTTGCTTTATCATCTAAAAGTTTTTGATAAGCTTTTTCTTTGTCTTTACTAATTGATAATAATTGTTGTTTATCTTTTTCATTCATCTCAACTTCTCTTTTGGCTGTTTCTAGTTGTACTTTGGTATCTACTTCTTTGTTTTTCTTTTGCTCGAGGAGATTTTTTTCTTCTTCAGTGAGAGACTTTACTCCTCTGATTTCATCTACAGATTTACCAATGCTTCTTTTTATAGAAGAAAAGGCATCAATGTCTCCATAAGCATCGGAGATATTATTTTTTGAAAGTATTAACGCGAGTATTGATTTATCATCTATTTCTCTGTTTTTACGGATTAATTGAGCCAAAGATTCTTTAATGCTGTCTAATCTGTCATTTAAAGTATTAATTTTCTGACTTTTCTCAATTATTTCACCTCCCAGTTTTTTGATTATTAGATTCTTGGCTTGAATGTCTAATTTGGATTTTTTAATTTGAGTTGTTAGGATCGCTATATCACGAGAAAGAGAGGTGGATTGGCCCTTCTGTGTAGAAAGCTCCTTTTGTTTTGCGGCTATTTCCTTTTCCAGGTTTGATAGCTCACTTTCTAGCCTGGCTCTATCGGCTTGGGCATTTTCAAGCTCCTGGCCAGCATGAACTTTTGGTATTTGATAAATGAAATTTCCAAAAATTGATGTAAATATAAAGAAAAAAGAGAAAAGGTATAAAATGTATCGATTCATTCCTCTATTATAGCATAAATCACCCTCAACCAAAGTTGAGAGTGATTTATGTTCATTCAATAATGTTATTTTGCTTCTGTTGACTCTGGAGCTTCCTCTTCTTTCTTACCCTTCTTTTCTACTTCAATAGCCGAAAGATCTACTACTACTTCCTCTTCTTTTTCTTCTTTAGCAGCAGCTACGAGAGCTACAACTTCTTCACCATCAGTTACTAGAGTTACACCCTTTGGAAGTTTTATGTCTTTGACATGAATCAAGTCTTCAAGTGTAGCAATGATAGTTACATCTATCTCAATATTATGAGGAAGGTCTTTAGGAAGAGCTTCAATCTCAATTTCGTGTAAGACCTTGACGAGAGTACCTAGACCATCTTTTTCAGCTTTGGCAATGCCGATGAAAATAAGTGGAATAGCCACTTCGACAGGTTTGTTCATATCAACAGCAAGGAAATCTACGTGTATAGGAAATCCTTTAACTGGATCTACCTGCACTTCGTGGATAAGAACATCAACTTTGACGGCCTTTTCCTTTTCTGTTGTGCCAGCGATATCAAGTACTATTGTACTTGTCTCACCTGCGATTCTTAATGTTTTAACGAAGTCAGTACTCAAAACGGAAACGAGCTGGTTTTCCACTTGAGCGCCATAGACGACAGCTGGGATCATACCGTTATTTCGTATGACACTTAGCTTCTCCGTCTTACTTCGCTTTGTTGCGGTTAATGTATTCATAGACGCCATATTAACACTATAATCCTCTTTCTGCAAGTGATAACAATTGACAAAATCACTTATTGATTATATTATAAGGAAAAATTTAAAAATCAAAAAACTATGGGAACATTTTTTGTTATTCTATGTCTAGGTATTTTTCTTGTGGTATTATCTGCTCTACTAATTAGGGAAAGGATAATTAGAAAAAGAGTAAAAAGGAAATTGCTGTATTAAAAAAGCAGAATAATGAATTTTTTATGGAGCAAATAAAATTTTATCGCGTGCTTCGAAAACACAAAAAAAGACTTGATTCAACCAGAAAAAAGAATAAAGAATTAATGTTTACTCTTTGCAATTATGAAAAAGAGGCTATTCATTGGAAAAACGAGTACAGCATGCTACAGTAATTAATTTAAAAAATACTATCTCATGAAAAAAAAGATTTTAAATGTATTTATTTGCTTAGGCCTTGTATGTGTATTTGTATATTTTTTAATAATTTCGAAGGACTCATTGTTTTTTGAAGAAATTATTTTTGGGGAAATTTCTTTGATTGTCATCTTTTCTGCTTATAAAAAAATACGAAAAGTTCAATCTGATATTTATAATGAAGTTAAAAAAATTAAACTAGCTTCAGAAAAATTCCGTCAAAAATATCTTTACCTGGAGGAATTGAATTCTTCTTCGGAATATCCAAAAGACCTCACCAGGATGAAAATGATTCACAATCAGGAAGACTACGAGGAAGAAATTCTTGACTACAATAAGTTTATGGGCAAATACCCTAAATTTTTAGTTAGGTTAATATTAAATAAGGTAAACTAAAATAAGCCATGCCCTGCTCAAAAAGCGGGGTATATTTATTTTATATTATTCAGCAATCGTATAAGTTTTGTGCAGACTTATAGGTAAGCCTGCTTTTTTAGCTTTTTCTATAGTGTCGCTAGTGCCACTACTATCATTGACTTGAAAGGCATATATTTCATCAGAAAAGGTCACTTCCTCATTGTGACGAATATCATATTCTTCCTGACTTATATCTCCACTTTCTTTTCTTACTTCAAATACAGCACTTGGATTTCTCTCCTTAATTAATTTTAAAAGATATTCCAAGTTGTCTATGTCTGTATCATTAATAGGACTGTGCTTCCAACTTTTTCTATAATCGTCTATAAAATGATCAAGACGTGCAGGGATAAAAATTCTAATACGAGTACAACTTGGATTTAATTTTACAAACTCATCCATAGCAAAATAATCAACTCCAGTTGCTCCACCAGTAGCTAGGCCATCACCACGCTCGAAAACACGTCTAACTGCTTGTCTGACATCATTTTCAACCTCTTTATTAGTTAATTGCCATGTACCTGTAAATATAATCCATTTCATGAAATGTCATTATAACATACATTATTCATAATATCAAATTTAGCAAAAATTGATTATTTGGATTCATCTTTACCCCTCCAATTTATTTCAAAAGAGATAGAATACTTATTGGGGATTTTCCACTTAGAGAATCTAAAACAAAAAAACTGAAATTTGTTTTCATTAATTTTACCAAATCCCCATCTATTCAATGTAAGTTCTATGTCTATAACCATATACTATAAATTGTTGAATAATTTCAAACGATTATAGACCACATCTTCTACAGCCTCCACTCCCCCTTTTAGGAATTTATAAGGAGCAACTTCGTTGGGATTTTCTTTTAATGATTTCTCTAATGCATTTTTATAAGCCACGCGTATCTCAGTATTAATGTGGATTATTGAGATTCCAGCTTTTATTGCACTTGTGAAGTCTTCATCTGCTATTCCTGAACCTCCATGGAGTACCAACGGAACCCCACAAGCTTCTCTGATAGCTTTAATTCTCTCTATATCTAATCTTGGGTTACCACCTTTTATCATTCCATGAATATTACCTACTGACGGCGCAAGTAGGTTTATATCAGTTTGTTCGACAAAATATTTTGCATCCTCTGGTTTTGTCATTGTTGCCTCACTCACTCCTTCTGGGATTGCATCAAGTAGTTTGGATGACTGTCCAATGAATCCTAGCTCGGCTTCTATTAGTATGTCCCTACCTTCTTTATCACCTAATTCTTTAGCATATTCTACACACTTTTTTGTAAGGATTATATTTTCCTCAAGAGGAAGTTTTACAGCATCTAGAATTGCCGCGTCATATCCTGCCTCTAAAGCTTTTTTAACAGACTCAAAAGTATAATGATGGTCTGCATTTAAGAATATTGGATAGTTATCTCTTTCTCTTATCATTTTGACCAACACTGCAACTTCATCTCTACCAATAAATTCTTCCTCTCCTTCTGAGACACCAATGATAATAGGCACTGGGGAACCTGTTTCTTCCGATAGTTTTTTAGAAGCATTATATATACCATGCAAGCCTTCCATGTTTGAAATATTAAAATGCCCGATGGCTATTCCTTTTCCCTCTGCTTCTTTTATATATTCTCTTAAAGTTTTAATCATATTAATAATTATATCACATTGTGGTATAATATTTAAATGGATAAAGATAAACAAATAGATTTTCTAGCTATAGGAGATATAGCAACTGAGCCATTTATAAAGATTATTGATGCAGAAGCCAATTGTGATTTACAGGGGGAACATTGCAAGATATGTTTTCGTTTCGGAGAAAAGGTACCCTATGAATCTGCAGAAGTATGCCATGCTGTAGGCAACAGTCCCAATGTAGCAGTTGGTGTAAGTAAGCTTGGTCTCAAGTCGTCCCTCGTTTCTTATATTGGGGATGATACTGTAGGCAAACAAGACTTAGAATCTTTAATGAAAGATGGTGTCAATGTAGATCATATGAAAATAGTTCCTGGTATGGAGTCCAATTATCATTTTGTTCTTTGGTACGAAACTGAGCGAACAATTCTTGTGAAGCATACAGAATTCCCTTATTCTTTAGGTGAAGATGTTCCTCAAGCTAAATGGGTTTATCTTTCGTCGTTAGCTTCAAATTCAATCGATTATCACAAAGAAATAAATGATTATTTAAATAAATTTCCTGAGGTAAAATTAGCTTTTCAACCTGGAACATTTCAAATTAAACTTGGAATTGAAGCTTTAAGGGATATATATCAAAAAACAGAAATACTCTTCTGTAATTTAGTTGAAGCTCAAAAAATCTTAGAAACCGAAGAAAATGATGCTGTTAAATTGATGACCATGTTGAGGTCTATTGGTCCAAAGAATATAATAATGACAGATGGGCTTAGGGGGGCTTATTTAGATGATGGAATCAATATCTGGTTTATTCCTGTATACAGCACATCCTCTTTTGAATCAACGGGAGCTGGTGATGCTTTTGCTTCGGCTGTTGTCTCGGCCTTAATATTAGAAAAAGATTTAAAAGAGGCCTTAACGTGGGGACCTATCAATGCCATGTCTGTTGTCTTACAAGTTGGACCTCAAAAAGGACTTCTCTCAAGAGAAAAATTAGAAGAATATTTAACGAATGCTCCTGAAAATTATAAACTAACTCAAATTAAATAAAAGTAATAAAAAATAAGGAAGTCCGACTTCCTTATTTTTTATTATTTTTATTTCAATATTTTTCTTACAGCCCTAAGTATCGCCTCTTGGTCTATTTCGTAATATTTTGCGAGTTCTTCAGGTATACCTGACTGTCCAAATTTGTCTTTTACTCCCACAAACTCTATTCTAGTAGGATAGTTTTGAGCTAGGCATTCAGCAACAGCTCCTCCCATACCGCCAGCAATTTGATGGTCTTCCACTGTTACTATTTTTTTGGTTTCTTTTGCTAAGGCCATAATAGCATCACTGTCTAAAGGTTTTATAGTGGATAGATTCATAACCTTCACCTTTATTCCTTCACTTTCTAAATTTTTAGCTACTATTAGCGCATTGTATACTGATGGTCCTGTAGCGATTATTCCCAATTGGGCGAGTCCATTTTCAGGCTGGAAAACTATTTGTGCTTTACCTATTTCAAATGGAGTTTCCTCTGTTGTTATTATTGGAGTATCATTCCTGGCACACCGTAGGTATGTCGGGCTTTTTGTTTTTGACATTACAATAGTTGCCTTCTTAGCTTCGATAGCGTCACAAGGAGAAATAACTACCATGTTAGGAAGTACGCGAGTAAGAGCAATGTCTTCTAGGCATTGGTGGCTTCCTCCATCAGGACCCACAGAAAGACCTGCATGTGTGCCGATAATCTTAACAGGTTCTCCATTAAAACAAATAGTTGTGCGTATTTGTTCCCAATTACGTCCAGGACTATAAATTGCATAAGAAGCAATAAAAGGAATTTTGCCCATAGAAGCCATGCCACTTGCCACAGACGCTAAGTTTTGTTCAGCAATTCCTAATTCTATAAATCTATCAGGGAATTTGTCAGCAAATAAGTTCATCTTAGTAGATTCTACTAAGTCAGCACAAAGTCCTACGATGTTTTCATTTTGTGTTCCAGCAATGAGTAACCCTTCACCAAAGCCGAGACGAGTAGATTTCTTCTCTACATCAGAATTAAATATTTTTGTATTTAGTTTTAATTTTTGATTAAGCATTTTGTTTTTATAATTACTAGAACCTAGCCACTAGAAACTAGAAACTAATTTTTCTAATTCTTTAATTGCCATGTCTTTCTCCTCTTTACTTGGAGCTATTCCATGCCATTTATAATTCCCTTCCCATTCTTTTACTCCTTTACTTGGAATTGTTTTTGCAATTATCACATAAGGTCTCTCTTTGTTATTTTTAGCATTATAAATTGCGTGATTGATTTGAATTAAATCATGTCCATTTATTTGTTCACCATTCCATCCAAATTCTTTAAATTTAGAAAGCATGTCTCCCATTGGCATAACTATCTCAGTACTACCATCTATTTGAATAAAGTTTCTATCTACTATTACAATTAAATTGTTTAACTTCTCTTTTGAGGCGAGCATGATCGCTTCCCAGTTCTGACCTTCGTTTAGTTCCCCGTCACCTAGGAGACAATATATTTTCTTATCAATTCCCCTCTCCATGCGAGATGCAATAGCCATACCTACTGCTTGGGAAAGCCCTTCGCCAAGTGGTCCTGAAGAGGTCTCTAGTATAGGCAAGAATTCTCTGTGAGGATGTCCTTGGAGTCTACTACTAAATTTGCGGAGCGTATTAAGTTCTTCTACTGGGAAGTATCCTGCATGAGCCATTGTGGCATAAAGTACTGGACAAATATGACCATTGGACAATACTAATCTGTCTCTATCTGGCCAAAAAGGATTTTCTGGCTGATGTTTTAAAGCTTCAAAATATAAATAAGTAAATATATCTGCCATACCAAGGGCGCCGGCTGTGTGTCCAGATTTTGCCTCATAAAGCATATTGATAATACTCTTACGAATATTATTCGCTATTATTTGTAATTCTTTTATTCTATTGTCGTTTAATGTTTCCATTGTATTTAAGCGAAACAAATTATTTTATAAAAAACTAGTCTGGCTCCTCGTCCTCCCTCATCCGAGGACTTTTTTTAAAATATAATTTGTGTAGCTTTCTAAGAACCTAGTTCACTTAATTCTTTTATCGTTTCTTTGACATCAAAACTTCTCATAAGTAGACTCCCTGTGACGAGCCTGTCTGCGCCTGCTTCTACTAATCGCGGAGCAGTATCTTCATTGACACTACCATCCACACTTACAATCAAATCTGGATATTTTTCTTTTAAACTTTTTATCTGAGCCAAAACTTTTTCATCGAAAGGTTCACCTTGGAATCCTATGTGCTCGATACCCATACATTGTACAAAATCTATCGAATTTATGTAAGGGAATAATTCCTCTATCTTCGTTGTTGTATTTATAGCTATTCCTATTTCTAAATTCTCTCTAGTATATGGGTCGATAGCATTAATAAAATCCTTAAGTTCATTTTGGTCCTCAGCTTCTAGGTGGAATATTATTCTTTTCGCTCCGAGCCGAACAAAAAAGTCGAATTGTTTGATAGCATCTTTAACCATTAGATCAAATTCAAAGTCTAAGTTTTCCCAGTACGGTAAGCCTTCTTCCTCTTCTAATATAGGGGCGACACTTTGGGCATCATAAGGACTCATAGGCCAGCTTATAGATTCTACAAACTTGCCATCACAGATATCTATTTGTACTATATGTGTCACATTTACAACATTGGCAATCTTTTGCCTTAGGTCATTTATATCTTTAGCTAATACTGCTGGTATAACTTCAATCATAATTATTTAATCTTACGATTAGCTTTTATTATAAATAATGAAATGAAAATTATTAGAATAAAAATAGGCCATAATTCTAAGTAATTAATTTTTTTAGGAAATTCTTCAATAGAAGATGTTTTTAAAACATAAAAAATAAGACCAATTATGAACAAAATAAGGGTGCCTATGTAATAAAGTATCTTAAAATTTTTATTTATTTTACCAATTTCCTTTAATCTTCGTACGTGCCTTTCTTCATTTGAAAATGGAGTATTTATAAATATTTTTATAGCTTCTTTTCCTTCTTCCTCTTCTATAAAACGAACACCGAGAGAAAGAACGTTGGCATCATTGTGTTCACGGCCCAGTTTTACAATTTCCAAATTACCACCATAATATTCAATAGCTCTGACTCCATCTATTTTATTGGCTGAAATTTGCTCTCCTTCACCGCTACCCCCTAGTATTATTCCAAGAGAATCTGGGTGGAGAGCCACCTCTTTAGCGACAGGAATTATAAAATCAGGATAATCATCCGTTGGTTCTAAAGAAAAAGCTCCCTTGTCTTCTACTTCGTACCCAAGTTCTTTTATAAATATTTTAAGTTTTTCTTTTAGTGCAAATCCAGCATGATCACTGCCTATATAAATTTTCATATTTATATTATAATACATTTTATGACAATATTCCATAAATACCACGGTGCGGGGAACGACTTTATAATGATTAATAATCTGGATAAAAGTGTTACCTTAGTACCTGAACAAATCAAGCAATTTTGTGATAGAAATTTTGGCATCGGTGCTGATGGAGTCATTCTTTTAGAGCCAAGCGATAAAGCTGATTGTTTTATGAATTACTATAATTCTGATGGAACTCTAGCTGAAATGTGTGGTAATGGTGCTCGTTGTACAGCCAAATTCTTCCTAGAACAAACTTCTGCGTTAGGCCTTGCCTCACGCAAGATTGAATTAAATATAGAAACGAGAGCTGGTATAAAAAATATAAAAGTAAACGAAGATGATACTTATTCTGTAAATATGGGTGCTCCTATATTTGAAAGCCCTGATTTTCCTACTGTCACAGGTCTGACCTGTGACAAAAAGATAAACATAGAGGGTTTTGATTTTAATTGTGTATCTATGGGTAATCCGCATGCAGTTACAATAGTAGAAGACTTAAATAAATTAGATTTGAAAACTATTGGCCCAAAGGTAGAAATTGATGAAAACTTTCCTAATAAAATAAATGTAGAGTTTGTAGAAAAAATCAGCGAAGACTATTACAAAGTAAAAGTCTGGGAGCGAGGTTGCGGAGCAACTCTTGCTTGTGGTACTGGCGCCTGTGCAGTCTATTCGATATTAAATAAACTTTCCCCTAAGCCGTGCCTAGGGGAAGAAATAACTCTCGAATTCCCTGGTGGAAAGCTATATTTATCTGAAAACGAACAAGGCCACGTATTACTACGCGGCCCAGCAACTTTTGTATTTAAGGGAGAGATATCGCAATTAAATTTAAATTCCACCGTTATAAAATAAACCAATAAGAAAACCTAATATATAGATTACTAAATATATAATAAGAAATCCTAAAATAATAAATTTAAAAATTTTTAAAAAATAGTTATTTTTGTTGATTACATTTTGATTATTTAGATTAAAACTTGGTTTTTTTAATATTCCAATCTTTTCCAAAATAAAATAAACAATTATACTCAAGGCTACAGATAAAGAAACAGCTATTATTTCTAGATATATTATTTTGGGAATAAATCTTATATCTGATTTAAATAATAAAATTGAACCAACTATTATTCCAGAAATAAGCCCAATATAGATAAATTTTTTCATAGTTATTTTATAGTATTACCTGTTTTAACTACATGATCAACAAGAGTGTATGTATACCCCATTTCGTTATCATACCAGCCGAGGACTTTCACAAGGTTGCCTCCGACGACACGAGTCAGATCAATATCAGCTATACAAGCATGACTTTCTCCAAGAATATCTGAGGAAACAAGATTGTCTTCTGTAACAGTAAACAATTTTTCCCATCGAGGATCTTTTGCTGCTTTTTTCATTATCTCATTAACCTCTTCTTTTGTGGTATTTCTCTTCGCAATAAATGTAACATCTACAATTGACCCGTCGACAACTGGTACACGAATAGCTAGACCGTCGAATAATCCCTTAAGACTTGGGAAGGCTTCAGTCAAAGCGATAGCTGCTCCTGTAGAGCTTGGAACGATATTCTGAGCTGCTGCACGACCTTCACGAAGGTCTTTCTTACTTGGGCCGTCTACGAGGACCTGAGCAGCAGTATAGCCGTGGACAGTGTTTAAAACTGCCTTTTCAATACCAATAGATTCATCCATGATCGCGATAAGCGGAGAAGCAGCGTTACTAGTACAAGATGCGTTGGAAGTGATGTCACATGTTCCAAATTTATCTTCGTTAACACCAAGGATAATAGTCTCACCTTTAGTTGTACTCTCAGCTCCTTTTGAGGGCGCACTGATAACTACCTTTTTAGCTCCACAATCAAGGTGGAATTTTGCTTTATCAAATGAAGTAAAGAGGCCTGTGGATTCTACAACTACATCAATATCCAAATCTTTCCAAGGAAGTTTTGTTGTATCTTTTTCTGAAATGAACAATACTTTCTTGTCGTCAATAAGCAGGTTGCTTGTCCCATTAGAATTGGCTTCAATTCGCACGGGATGTCCCCAATTACGATAAACAGTATCATGACGAAGAAGATAAGAAAGACTCTCAATAGAACCCAAGTCATTCACTGCTACTATCTCTATGTCCTCCCTCTCCCAAGCAATCTTCAAAAATGCTCTTCCAATTCTCCCAAAACCATTTATCGCAACTTTTATCTTTTTCATATAATAATTATATCACAAAATAACGGAGTAAAAATGTTGAAATTCTGAGTCGCGTAGGTCCCAGTAATCTGGGTAAAGCGCGAAGAATTTGAATATTTTTATGTAGTTATTTTAACTTAATAATTCTTTTAATAATTTTTGAACCATTTGTGGATTTGCACTACCTTTACTTTCCTTCATAACTTGACCAACTAGAGACATTATAGCATTCTCTTTGCCTCCTTTGTAGGTTTCTACAACAGTAGGGTTGGCATCTATAATTTTCTTTATTATTTCTTTGAGTGCGCCTTCGTCGTGATTCTGTAGTAACCCTTTTTCAGTCGCTACTTTAAGTGGAGATTCATCTTTAATAACTATCATAGCAAGGATATCTTTGGCTCCACGAGAAGAAATTTTATTCTCTACTACCATCTCTATAAGCTCAGCAAAATTTTTAACATATGGAAGTCCGACTTCCATATTTACTTTTTTAAGGCCTAAATAATCAGAAGTAATATAATTTGAGGCTATTTTAATTTTATTTTTATCTTTTAGCTCCCCTGCTACTTTCTCGAACCAGTCGCCAAGTTCTTTGTCCACAATATAACTCTCTATATCTTCATCTTTAATTCCACAATCATTCCTATATCTATTTCTTCTTGCTTCTGGAAGTTCTGGAAGTTCACTTCTCATCTTTTCTATATCAAAAACTTTACTTAAAAATAGTTTTGGTAAATCTGGATCTGGGAAGTATCTATAGTCGTTGGCATTTTCTTTCTTTCGCTGAGAGAAGGTAGACTGTTTACTTTCATCCCAACCACGAGTTTCCTGAACTATTTTATCTCCTTCTCCTGTATCAAGTAGTGCGGACATTCTTTTTATCTCATATTCTGCCGCACGCTCCATCGCCTTGAAAGAATTAATATTTTTAACTTCTACCTTTGTACCAAAAACCTTAGGGTCTTCTGATATTGAAATGTTGAGTTCTACTCTCATCTGACCTTTTTCCATATTAGCTTCAGATACTCCTAAGTACCGAAGGACTGTTTGTAATTCTCTCCCGAAGTCCCCAGCTTGTTTAGAAGAATGAATTACTGGTTCGGTCACAAGCTCCATCAAAGGCACCCCACATCGATTAAAATCTACAAGAGAATAATCCCCTCTGTCATGTTTACTTGTAGCGGTATCTTCTTCTAGGTGCACACGAGTAATGTCTACTCCCTTAAGAGAGCCACCAGAAACGATTGGGTATTTATATTGTGAGATCTGGTAAGCTTTTGGAATATCTGGATAAAAGTAATTTTTTCTATCAAATTCTGTAAAGTCTGCAATATTGGCCCCGAGCGCAAGCCCTACCTTTATAACGCTCTCTACTGCCTTCTTGTTTATAACAGGCAGAGTACCAGGATGAGCCATACAAACTGGGCAGATATTTACATTTGGTTTTACTTCGTCTGGGTCGTTCTTGCAACCACAAAACATTTTAGAATTGGTATTTAGTTCCGCATGTATCTCAAGGCCGATGGTAGTATAGTATTCTTTTGACATATGTATGAGTATAGCAAAATTTTAATAATTGGGAAAATAGAGGTGGGAGTATCTCGCCCTATGGTCGCTGGTACTTTTTGCTCTGGTTAATACCAGAGAACAAAAAGTCTTTCGATTTCCACCTCACGAGTGAAGTAGTTCACTCGTTTCGGGCACAAAATAAAAAAGACCGACTTTCGTCGTCTTTTTTATTTTGTGCCCGAGGTGGGAATCGAACCCACATCCCTTACGAGACACGATTTTAAGTCGTGCGCGTATACCAGTTCCGCCACTCGGGCATATATATAACAAATACTTTAATATAATTACATATTTTTTATTTTTTTACAACTTTATTTCTTTATCATACTTGCTAGTATTTTAGGTAAATATAACCCTGGATTTAGGTATGCACTTAAGGCTGAAATTGGCTGAGTGAAGATTTTGCCACCACAACTTTTACTAGGCACAGTATCCACCTTTACTCCGTCAGAGGCATATACAGCTACGTGTAGATGCGGACCAGTTGATGATCCAGTATTACCAGAGAGAGCGACGACGTCGCCTGAACTTACTTTATCTCCAACATTAGCTGAAATAGAAGATAAGTGGCCGTAGGTACTTGAAAGCCCATTGTTGTATTTTATAAAAACCCATTTACCAAATGAAGCTCCCTTACAAGCAGTATCTGTATCGCCAGTCCCTAGAACTGTACCCGTTGCCATAGCCATGACAGGAGTTCCAACTTTTGCTCGGAAATCTATCCCATAATGAAATCTTCCCCATCTGGCTCCAAAAGGAGATGTGACTAATATAGAACTAAGTGGAAAAGACAATACACCTGAACCTTCTTTTGGAATTGATTTAGGATTTAAAATAAATTTAATCTGAGCTTCATAATCTTCAATAGCCTTCTCAAAGGCATCTTTTCTCTTCTCTGTTTCAGCTAAAAGTTTCTTATATTCTGATTCTTTGTTTTGAGTTTCCTTAAGTAGAGTATCCTTTTCTTTTTTATTAGCAGATATTTCCATTTCTTTGACTGTCAAAGTCTTTTTGAGTGTAGTTAAAACATTTTTTTCTTCCTCTTTTTTATCTTTCGATACAGTTAAATTTTCTTTTTGTAAAGAAATATTATTTATATAATTTTTTAATTGAGTATTTAAATTAATTATATTATTATATTCACGACTTAAATCACTTAAATTTTCTTGAGATAGTAATTTTTGAAGAATGGTTTGGTCGTCTTGTTGGTTAAGATTTTTAATTAAGTTGGCCAAAGATTCTTTTGATTTATTTAAAATGGTAATTTTAGTGTCTATTTCACTATCTAGAGTTTTAATTACTAATCCAGTCGCTGTTATCTTTTTCTCTGTCTGCTCTCTTTCTTTAATAAGTTTATTTCTCTTAAGGGTTAGATCTTTAATGGCATTAGCTAGAGTATTCTTCTGTTGGCCTGTTTCTGCTATTTGCCCCGATAGAGCGGCTATCTCCTTATTGAGCTTCTCTATCTGGCTATTTGTATTACTTATTTGTGCCTGAAGTTCCTCAACTGTTTGAGCAGACGAATATGAATAAAAGCCTAAAATAATAATACCGATAAAAATTGTACTGAAAATAATCTTTTTCATTACTATCTTTATTATACTACATATTTTACTACTTTATGAATTTAAAAGAGAAATAGCTTTATTAATACGAGAAATTGTTTCTTTTTTACCTAAAATATCAGCTAAAATGAATGGATCTGGAGATTTATCGAGTCCAGAGAGTGCAAAGCGAAGTGGGTGAAGCACTTCACCCCTAGAATCCATATGATTTGCTATTTCCATAAGCAAGGCTTTAATTTTCTCAAAAGTGAAGTCAGCCTCTTCTGTATTTTGTAGAGTGCCTAATGCTTCTTCTAAATTACTTTTAATTTTTGACAAAGGGACATCTTTATATATCAACTTAGATGTTTCGTACTCTGGTTCTTTGTAAAAGAAGTCCAGTTCACCACTATCTACCATATTTTTAATATCACCAAATTTAGAAATCCTCTCCATAATAAGTGGAACAATTTTCCTAATTTGAAGTTCTGTCGGTAACCAATAGAAAATATTTTTCTCTAATTCTTCTGGTGATAACTTTTTGATATGTTCCTTGTTTATCCAATCAAGCTTTTCTTCGTTATACTTACCTCCGCTTATGTGAATCTTTTTAATATCAAAAAGATTTATGAATTCTTCGGGTGTAAGTATTTCTTGCTCTCCCTCTGGACTCCACCCGATGAAGGCTAGGAAGTTCATCATTGCTGATGGTAAATATCCCTCTTCTTTGTATTCAAGAAAGTCTTTTGCGCCATCTCGTTTACCTAGCTTCTTCTTTCCATCAACTCCCATTATTGGAGGAAGTGTTACGAATTCTGGTCTTTGTATTTCTAAGGCATCAAAGATCGATAAGAATTTAGGTGTTGAAGATATAAATTCATCTCCACGCATAACATGAGTCACTCCCATTTCTAGGTCATCTATAATATGAGCAAAGTTATAAGTTGGATATCCGTCACTTTTTATTAAAATAAAATCATCAAGTGCTTCAGGTCCAGCTTTCAAATGGCCACGAACTACGTCAATCCATTCATAACTTTTAATATCTGTAACTTTAAAACGAAGTGGCTTAGTACCGTCCCAGACTGGTGTATTCTCTGGTCTGTGATCACGATACAAGAATGGCCTTTTCTCTTCGTCGGCTTTTTTACGGAAAGCCTCAACTTCTTCTTCTGTATAAGGGTCGCTATAAGCTAAACCTTTTTCTATAAGGATTTTTGCATATTTAATATAAGATTCTAATCTTTCGGATTGTTTATATGGAGCATTTGAGCCTCCTATATCGGGACCTTCATCCCAATCTATTCCTAGCCACTTAAGAGAAGCAATAACGTGTTCTATGGAACCATCTACTTCACGTGCCTTGTCAGTATCTTCTACTCTTAATATGAAAGTACCATTATTTTTGCGAGCAAAAGCCCAAGCATATAAAGCTGTGCGAATATTACCAATATGAACAAATCCTGTTGGGGACGGAGCAAAACGTGTAACTACTTTTTGTGTTTGATTTTCCATATTATATTTCTTCGTGAGATTGAGCTATTTGGATTGCCTCTAATGCTATTTTATGAGCTGCATCAGGATTTGCAAAATTTAACGCGCCCTCTTTCATTAAAGCAAGCTTTTCTTTATTATTTATAATCTTATCTATCTCTGAAATTAAAACATGTGGTGTAAGATTTGCTTCCTCTATGACTTCACACGCCTTTGTTCGGGCATAATTATAAGCATTTTTCCTCTGATGATTTCCATTTGAATTAGTTATTGGAATAATAATTGAAGGTATCCCCCATGATGCAATTTCAAAAATCGCTGAACCAGCTCTAGATATAACTATAGTGGCGATTCCAGCTGCCATTCTAGTCGCTAAGTTGTTTAAATATGGGACAGCTACATATCGAGAAATATTCTCATTATTTTCCATTACAAGCTTCGATCTAGCTGACACGTCATCAATATTATTGATACCAGTTTGGTGAATTATTTGATATTTTGACAGTAATTCAGGTAAAACTTCTATAATAATATTATTTATTATTTCTGCTCCAGACGAACCACCTATTACTAAAATTACAGGTAAGGAAGAATCTAGCTTAAAAAATTCAAAAGCCCCAGCACTATCACCGTGTAAAATATTTTTCCTAATAGGTTGACCTGTGTGTGCTGTTTTTTCTTTTGGAAGATATTCAATAGCTTCTGGCCAAGAGATTGCTACCTTTTGGGCAAATTTAGCAGTCCAAACATTTAATCTACCAGGATAAGAATCTGATTCATGAACTATTACAGGAATACGAAGCAACTTTGATGCAAAAACTGCTGGAAAGGCTGCATAACCTCCTTTAGAGATAACAACATCGGGATAAATAAAAAACATTGAAAAGAATCCTAAAAATAAACCCGACATTGTTTTAAATAGATCTGAAATATTTTTCAGCGAAAAATAAAGACGCATTTTACCGGCTGGAACTTGTATAAAAGTAATAGTATTCTCAAAAAGCATTCGTTTATCGTACGGTTTGTCTGCCATATAGTATAGCTTCAAATCAATGATCTTTTCCTTGTCAGATATCTCAATCAATTTCTCGGCTATAGCAATAAGCGGATAAAAGTGTCCGCCAGTTCCCCCTCCTGTAAGTAATATTTTCATATTTTATATTTTAACCTATTTTTTATTTTTTCTCTAGTGTTGGAGATTTTTGAAATTTTGAAATGTTGAGGACTATACCCATTAGACCAATATCGAGGAGTAAAGCGGTACCACCGTGAGACATGAAGACAAGTGGAACACCAGTTAATGGAAAGACGCCAATGATAGACGCAATATTCATAAATGACTGAGCAGTGATGATGGTGATAGTTCCAATAACAAAAAGTTTAGAAAATGAGTCAGGTGCATAGTGAGCTATACGGTAGCCACGAAGTGCAAATGCGACATACAAGCAAATAATTATAGCTCCACCGATAAATCCTACCTCCTCTCCTATCACAGCAAATATGGAGTCTCCTTGTGGTTCAGGAAGATAATTAAACTTTTGGATACTCTGCCCGAGGCCCCTGCCAGCTATACCACCTGTTCCTACTGCTATTAAAGATTGTTGTATTTGATAAGAGGAAGTACTGCCGTTTTCATTGGGATTTATAAAAGTTTTTATCCGACTCTGAAGATAAGGAGTAGTAAAAGCTAGAATAGCAAAAGCCAAGATACTAACAGCAAATAGTCCAAGAATATACTTCCATGGAGTACCGGAAACAAAAAGCATGATCATAGCTGTTGTGGTAATTAAAATTAAACTTTTTGTATCAGGTTGATTTATGAGAACTGCGGTGATAATCCCAAGAAGTACGATAAGTGGCAATAAGCTAAAACGGAAATCTTGTACTCTACCTTTGACCCAAGAAAGCCAAGCGGCAAAGTAAATAACAAATCCTATTTTTAAAAATTCAACTGGTTGCAGGGAAATACCAAAAACTTCAATCCACCTGCGTGATCCTCCGTGCTCCATACCTAAGCCTGGAACAAATACAAGAGTCGTCGCAATTATAGATATTATAAATAAAGGTAAAGAATATTGTCGCCAAAATTTATACGGGATTTTTAGTCCAAAATATAAAGCTACAAGTCCTCCAAATAATCCATAGATGACTTGATTGAACATAACCCCATAAAATTTTGATTCATTTTTATTTAAAATTCCAAGCGAAGCAGAAATAAACATTATCAAACCAATGATAACAAGAGAAAGTACTATTCCGAAAAATATCTTGTCTATTTTATTTTTATCATTAGATGCCATTATTTAATTTTTAATTTAACTTATAAGCGAAATAATAACTCCTAAAATAGCTGTTATGATTCCAACAATCCAATAACGCATTGTTACTTTATATTTGGGCCAACCAAGTGCCTCAAAATGATGATGGAGTGGTGCAAAAAGAAAAACTTTTTTGCCATTTCGAAGTTTCCTTGAACCTATTTGAATAACATCTGAAAGAGATGTAATAAATAAAGGAAATGCGATGATAGGAAGAAGGAGAACTGTATCAGTCAAAAAAGCAATAACAGCTAGGGTAACAGTGAGTCCGATCATACCTGTCTCTCCCATATAAAACCTAGCTGGTGGAATATTAAACCAAAGAAAAGCTAGTGTGCTACCTGTAATTACAGCACAAAATGTGGCCAAGTCTGTTTGACCATTAAAGAAAGCAATAAGAGTATAAGCAGTGAAAATAGAAGCTAGAACTCCCCCTGAAAGACCATCAACTCCATCAATAACACTTGATGACCATAGTGACACCATAATTAAAAGAAAAAATGGAATAAAAAAATAACCGAGATTGATAAATCCATACCAAGGAATATATAATTCTGTATAACCAAGTTTAAAATAAAACCAAAAACTAATAATTAATCCTAGAAGTAGGATAATTCCTATTTTAATATAACGCAAAACAATAGGATCAGTTGTCCACTTTCCACGCCCAAAAATTTGTAAAAAATCATCTCCCAGACCTATCAAAGAGGCAACAATCAAAGTAAAAAATGGTAGGAGTGTTTGACTGCGACTAATAAAATACATTTTGTTTGTGGTATCAGCGACAAAAAGATAGTCGATCAAGCTAATAATTGCTAAGGTTAATATTACAGAAATCCATATTATCATTCCACCAGTCCGGGGAGTTGAAATTTCAGCGTTACAATCATGAATCTTTGCAAAACCCGGAACTTCTTTTTCTGGTAAATTGTTGTTACGAGAAATTCGACGCCACATTCGATATTTATAGAAATAATGTGTAGCAATTGGGGTTAAAAGAATCCCAACAATAAAACTAATAACCGCTGGTAAGAAAATTTTAATAGCATTAGTCATTGTTTTCGTTTTGATTTATAACACCTGTTAATGAAGAGACTATGTTTATATAGTTTGGTAATTGATCAATAGAAGTTATGTTCATATATGATAATGTTTCAAATGTCGGTCGATATAGTATTCTTCTGCTGTCTTTACTGTCTACCACTTTCTCAACAAGTCCACGAACTAGTAAATTACGAAGTATAAAGCTTGAGTTCACTCCTCTTATATAGTCTATCTCACTTCGAGATACGCCATTTTTATATAAAACGATAGAGAGGGTCTCGAGTGTTGCCCGTGAAAGTTCTTTTGTGATTTCTTCTTTTCGGATTGATTCTATCAAGCTCGAAAGTTCACCAGTTATACCGAGTACAACTTTATCGTCCTTGCGAACGAGTACTAAACCTCTTCCTACTAGAGATTGTTCAAGTTTATTTAGAGATTCTTTTATGGCCTCTTCATTTACATTTAAAAGTTCTGCCAATTTCTTGATAGAGACATCTTCCCCTTTATAAAAAAGTAATCCTTCAATTTTTGATTCTAATTCCATAGGTTAGGTTCTAGTAACTAGGTTCTAGCTTCTAGTATTAATTAATTATTAATAATTTCCAAGGTAGGTTCTTGCTGTTTATTTATTTCTATATCCTCAAAAGAAGCTTTCTGTATGACATCTATCAATCCTTCTCTAACTAATTCTAACATGGCTAAGAAAGAAACTATAACGTGCACCTTAGCCTCTTCGGCATCCCCTGCTCCATGACTTTTTGAAAATTCACGGAAGGAAATATTCATGGCATTTTGTATACGATCGGTTAAACTATTGATAACTTGATCTATATTTATAATCTTTTTTATCTCAATTTCTGGAAGTTTTGTTTCTTTTTTAGGAACCTCTGCTAAAACACTTTGTATAGATGAAAAAATATTCGGAACAGTTATAAGCGGGTCAGGTGAAAAGATGGGCTCACTCCAAATACGATCAGTGGGAGTAAATATAATTTTAGTCCCAAAATTTGCTTTTATATCAACACCTGCGTTTTTGATAATCTGATAAAGTCTAAGTCTTGCTTCGAGGTCAACTATCTTTTCTGTCTCATCTTCTGTTAGTGTGAGATTTGGAAGTAATGATTTGGATTTGATCAGGATAAGTGTAGCAGCGATAAGTACAAAGTATGAGACATCGTTGATACTCCTATTTGTGTCTGAAATAGATTTTACATAAGCAATGTAATCGTTGGTAACTTCTGCAAGTGATATTTCATTCACGAAAAGCTTTCTTTGTTCAATTAAAGAAAGAAGTATATCAAGTGGCCCTTCAAAAGTACCCGCTTTAACTTTATAGGTAGACGTGAGACCTGTATCTTCCATATTAATTAATATCCTTCATCTGTTAATCTTTCATCAATTCGATTCATATCTCTTGGGAACATACAGGCCTCACGAATATTTTTAAGGCCCAATAATTGCATTGTGATACGTTCTGCTCCAAAGGCGAAGCCTCCTTCTGGAGGAACACCATATTTAAAGGCTTCAAGGAACATTTTGACTTTACTTGGATCCATATTCCAAAGTTCTACATGTTTTTGTAATTGATCATAATTATTGATTCTTCTACCGCCAGAAAGCCATTCAACTCCACGACAGATTAAGTCCATTCCTTCGTTATATTCTGGTTCATCTGGGTTTGGATAAATATAGAAAGGCTTTTTGCGAGTTGGATATCCATATATGAATACAAAGTCTGAACCTGTTTCTTCTTTAATTATTTCACAGATCTCTCTCTCGTCTTGTGCGTTTGTGTCTTTTTCACCACGAACATCACGATCAAATTTATCAAAAATCTTTTGCTGAACTTCTCTAAGCGAAAGAGTTGGTGTTTTCTCTATCATGACAGGAAGCTCTACTTCTAATAATTTTAAATGTTCAGCATTTCTCACTTCTACTTGTTTCAAGATATGTTTAACTGTATTTTCAGCTAAATCACGAACGTCAAGCCATGAATCAATAAATGCCATCTCAGCATCAAGTGATACTATCTCCGTCAAATGTCTTGTTGTTGAAGATGGCTCAGCACGGAACACCTTGTTCACAGAGAAGCATCTTTCAAAAGCTGACATTACTATTTGTTTGTAAAGTTGAGGTGATTGTGATAAGTATGCCTTTTTACCAAAGTAATCTATTTGGAATACTTCTGCTCCGCCTTCAGCAGTAGCTGGTACCATCGAGGGCGCTTGAAATTCGAAGAAATTATTTTGCTTCATAAAATCACGAAATGAGTCTATGACAGTCTCTTCTATTTTAAATATAGCTTGAACTTTTGGTTGTCTTAAAACTAAAGCTCTGTTATCAAGTTCTGTTGTTAATTCCAAATTATAACCACTAAGAGATATATCAAAAGGTAAAGGTGCCGATGAAGCTAGCACTTCTATTTCTTGTATTTCAAGCTCTATATCACCATTCAAAACTCCTTCTTTTATATTCCTTTCAGGTCTTTTGTTAACCTTACCATTAATCTTCACAGCGAATTCATTGCGTAAAGTTTTACCTACTTCTATAGTATCTGTGTAATTTGGCAAGATAACTCCTTGTACTTTCCCTGTCATATCACGAAAATCTAAAAATATCATCTTTCCCTGATCACGACGAACATCTACCCAGCCTGAAATACTGATAGTTTCTCCTATAAAATCTTTTAAATCTTTAATGTATGTGCGCTGCATATGTATATTGAATAATAATATTAATAATAAAAATGATTAATGTAAATCTCGGGCTATGACAAATTCATAAGGAACGGAAATAATAAAAGTAATTGCAACAATTATCCAATAAATAGGAGTAAATAAATACCAAACTACGATGTCCCTTTTCTTCTCTGCAAAATACCATTTTTGAACCTTTGTATGGAGTAAATTAACAGGCCAATAGATAACTCCAAATACTATCGTTAGTAAGATGCGTACAAATTTCATAAATTAAAAATAATTAATTTTTAATGCCTTCCGCACTTCGACCATTGTTTCTTGTGCAATTTTTTGAGCTTGATTAGTTCCTTCTTCTAGAATTTTCATAACTTCTTTAGGATTTTTAGCTAATTCTTCCCTTTTCTTTCTTATTGGACCAATTATATTTTCAAGGACCCCTATTAATCTTTTCTTGATAATAACATCCCCTAATCCACCTTTTTTATATTGAGTTTTTAATTCTGCAACTTCTTCTTTATTTGGATCAAAAATATCAAGATAAGAAAACACAACATTACCCTTAACTTCTCCCTTGTCTTTTACATGAATATGCTTTGGATCAGTGTACATACTCATAACTTTTTTGGATATTTCTTCAAAACTGTCAGAAAGATAAATTCCATTATTCAAAGATTTACTCATCTTTACATTTCCATCAATACCAAGCAACCGAGGAGTATCTCCAACTAAATGCTTAACTCGATCAAAAGTTTTTCCATAGAAACGATTAAAATCATCTACTATTTCGTTAACTTGTTCTATAACTGGTAGCTGATCCTCACCTACTGGGATCAAATTACTTTTACAGAATAAAATATCAGCAGCTTGAGAGACTGGATAAGCTAAAAAGCCAGCAGGAACATTTTCTCCAAAGCCTTTTTGCCTCATTTCATCTTTGACGGTTGGATTTCTCTTTAAGCGAGCGAGTGTTACAAGATTTAAAAATAAAACTGTAAGTTCTGCTATCTCTGGAATTTTAGACTGAACGAACATTATCGTCTTTTTAGGATCAACTCCACAAGCTAGATTGTCGAGAGCTACTTCTAAAACATTGGAACTTACTTTTTCTGGATTATTTGCATTATCTGTCAAAGCTTGTAAATCAGCTATCATATAAAACGATTGCTCAGCTTCATCTTGTAATTTAACTCTATTTTGGATAGAACCAACAAAATGCCCAAGGTGTAATCTACCTGTTGGACGATCTCCCGTCATAACAATTTTAATATCTTTTGACATACTCTATATAATACCAAAATATCAATAGTTTTGCACATTTTACCCACACATTTATTCGAATAACAAGATTGGACATAATTTTTACTGTGATACAATAAGGCCTATGTCAGACAAAAAAACAAATATTCGTATTCCTCCACAAAGCATTGATGGAGAAAAGGCAGTTCTCGGTTCTATAATGCTTCGCCCTTCAGCTATTCATGAAATCAATGATATCATCAATGTTGACTCTTTTTATGTTGCCAAACATTCAAATATTTACAAGATAATGCTCGAGCTTTCAAGTAAGGGTGACCCTATTGACCTTCTTACTGTCTCAAATAAACTTAAAGAAAAAGGAATGCTCGATTCTGTCGGTGGTAATAGTTACCTAACTGAGCTTAGTAATTCTGTGCCTGCATCTACCAATATTAAATATTATGCGGACTTAGTAGCACAGAAACATCTCTTAAGAAAAATTATTGACGCGGGAGGTGATATTTCTGAGCTCGGTTTTACCGAAGAAGTAGAGAATGTCTTCGAAATTCTAGATCAAGCTGAAAAGAGAATGATGGGTATCAACAATAATATGTCCGGGCATGCTTTCACTTCTCTGAAAGACAGCTTGCCTGAAGCATGGGAACGCTTGGAGAAGCTTCATGAAAGTAAGGGTGAGCTTCGTGGAGTACCAACAGGCTTCCACGATCTCGATCAATACCTTTCTGGTCTTCAGAAGTCTGACTTGATTATTCTTGCAGCTCGTCCTTCTATGGGTAAGACAACTCTTGCACTCGATATCGCTCGCCAAGCAGCAATGAATCACGGAACTCCTACCGTTATCTTTTCTCTTGAAATGAGTACTCAACAGCTTGTAGATAGAATGCTCGCCGCTCAATCACGAGTCAATGCTTGGAATCTTCGTACTGGAAACTTAACAGCTGAAAGTGAATTTGCTAAAATCCGTGACTCTCTCGATAGCCTTTCTAAGGCTCCTATTTTCGTCGACGACTTAGCTGGTAACTCTATCGTTCGTATGCGTTCTGTTTGTCGTCGTATCAGGGCTGAGCATGGTATAGGGCTCATTATTGTTGACTATTTACAGCTTATGTCTACTTCAAAGAATTATGACAACATGGTAAACCAAGTGACAGAAATTTCACGTTCTCTCAAATCTCTTGCGAAAGAATTCGACGTGCCAGTGCTTGCTCTCTCTCAGCTTTCTCGTGCTGTTGAATCTCGTGGAGGACGTCCTCGCCTTTCTGACCTCCGTGACTCAGGATCTATCGAGCAGGATGCCGACATCGTTATGTTCATACACAGAGAAGATAAAGGTAAAGATGAAAGTGAGAAGACAAACATCGCTGAAATACTTATTGAAAAGCATAGAAATGGCCCAGTTGGTAAGGTTGATCTTTACTTCGACGAGAAGACTACAACTTTCGTATCGATAGATAAAACAGGTGGACATCAATACGTTCCAACAGGAAATAGTGGCGGAGACATGGATCAGTTTTAATTAAATTTATTAGCATTTATTAGCGTTACCGAAGCCTTGCTTCGGTGAGCTCACCGAAGCAAGGCTTCGGTAAACATATGGATCCGATTAATAAACTTACAGAACATTTTAAAGAATTTCCAGGGATTGGCGAGAGGCAAGCCAAGCGTTTTGTGTATTTTTTGCTACACAAAAATCCAAGTTATGTGAAAGAACTCGGAGATAAAATTCTTGATTTGAAAAATACTATTCACCAGTGCCCTTCTTGCTTCCTATTCTTCCAGTCGACTCAAGACCAACTTTGTGATGTGTGTAGTAATCCTAAAACCGACAAGACCTCCCTTCTAATTGTTGAAAAAGATGCTGACTATGAAAATATAAGAAGAAGTCGTAATTATAGTGGCATGTATTTTATATTAGGTGGTCTTGTGCCAATAGTTACCAAAGATACCCCCAACTATGTCCGAACAAAAGAACTTCTCCGTAATATTGAAAATCAAGTCAAGCAAAATGGGTTAAAAGAAGTTATCATTGCTCTGTCATTAAACCCTCAAGGTGAGCACACTGATATGTATTTACGTGAAATACTAACGCCCTTAAAAGATAAATACAGTTTCAACATTGTCTCTCTCGGCCGAGGCCTCTCCACCGGCACAGAACTAGAATACTCAGACTCTGAAACAATCAAAAATGCATTAAGAAATAGAGCATAAAAAATTTAAAAGGCAGAATTCATTTATTATGAATCTGCCTTTTATAATATTCAAGTAGCAGTTTGACAAATCGTCACTAAAAGGTAATATGAAGAAAAAATGAATCTTGTAATATAAACCCCGAGCTTAGAAATAGCTCATAAAAAAACTAAAAAATGAAGAAGAAACCAGCATTGGTATTTGAGTTTTGGTTAGCAATGAAAATTGCAAGAACTATGCTTTTTATTAAAGCAACAACCTTCAAAAAACTGACTGAGGATCCCTACAAGTGGGCATGTGGAATGCTCATGAGAATTTACAACGACAATCGTATGATGCTAGGAAATTTCAAGCACCGTATGAGAATTACAAAAGGTTTTGTAAATTTAATCTGGAAAAATAAAATCAACCCAGATTTTATCATTGGAACTTCAACTTCCGGTATTGCACCTGCTACTGCTGTCGCCAAGGCTCTATCAAAAGAACTTTTGATTCATCAAAAAGATGAATATTATGCTTATGAAATTGAACTATGTGACAAAGAAATAGTCTCAATTCTTAATGATCAGGAATTTGATGTTGTTATTACAAATGTAGCATCAATACCCTATGGAATACAATATGCGAATAAATTTAGGAAACCATTTGCATACGTAAGAAACGAAACTAAAGATCATGGTAAAAAGATGCTGATTGAAGGCATTGTTAAACCGGGAATGAAATTTATCTTCTTATACTCTTCTGAGGAAAATGAGGATTCAAGAAATTCAATTTCTATTCTTAAAAACGAATTCAGATTACAACTTTCCGGAAGTTATTTTACAGGATACATGCATCGGAAAATGGATTCCTATCAATTAGTAGGGCTAAAAGCTGTAGTTATTGAAGATTTGTTTTCGACAGGAGGTTCATCTGCATTTGAGGTTTATAAGGCACGCCAGGCGGGAATGATTTGCAATTATTGTTTTTCGATATTTTCATACGGATTTGATTGTCTCAAAAAACAATTTTCCGGAGAAATTAATATCAGCAATAAAGAGGTGCGATTAGCCGAGGTGTGCGAAATTGATTCCCTTCTTCCTTTTTGGGTTTTGAATGGCGAAATACAAAGACTGCATTTTTACCCTCATAAAACTATCAAGGCTATGATTGATGAAATCAATGGTTTCGATAAGAGATATAAATCGTTCCTTGCCGAAAAAGAAATGAGTTAAAATTTAAGTAGTAAAAAATAAAGAGCGTATGAGAAAATTTTCTCATACGCTCTTATTTTTTGTTAAAATTCTGACAGCACTACATTGAAGCTAATACTTGCTTCATTGTATTATGAGATTTTTCAGCAGCCAAATTGGCTGATAGAGCATAGTCATCACCTTTACTTGCAAAAATAATACTTCGGCTTTCAGTGACGACAATTGACCCTGGTTCAGTATATGATTTTACAATTGTTTCCTTCATTAGACCACCTTGTGCTCCAATGCCTGGGATTAAAAACCATAATTTGTCACCTACAATTTTACGACAAATTACAAGATGTTCACTATGAATAATTTCTGGGTTATTTTTGTCAGGGTATGCAGCAGCCATAACTAATCCAGCATTATTCAAAACACCAAGGCCTAATTCTTCGGCCCATGCTAATGTACGCTTAGCAGTATACTGCCAATAAGTATCACCACTGTCTGCTAGTACGACATCTTGCATTTCTCGAGCATCGGGATTACTTGTATAACATAGCCCAACCAAAGATCTTTCCGGATGGTTTTTATTATATAAAGCTTTCATGCAACTTTTTCCCATATATGGGCTAAAGTTCATTCCATCAACTCCATACTTTTCGAAGCAGGCTACTCCATATTTGTCCTGAGTGTTGTCGATGTCTCCCCTTTTGCAGTCTAAAAAAACGACTACCCATGGATCTTTCGCGTGTATATATGACACAAGTAACGTGAGTACTTTTAATCCACTTGTTCCAAGTGCTTCCCAGTGTGCAATTTGAGGTTTATACATACAAACATGTTCAATCGTAGCATCAACAATTTCTTTTGCCCAATCTAACACAATATATGCTTTTTCTTCATCAGAACCGGCTTTTTCAATTTTTGCTTGATATACCGCTGGTAGTAAAGCTATGTCGGGGTCAAGACCCACACATAAGAGTGTCATTAACTCGAGTTGTTTTTTTGCAAAACGAAAGCGAAAATCTAATACATCCATAATAATTTGATTTAATGAACCTTTTGGTTCGGTTTATAGATAAGAAAATTAAAATATTTATTCCGAATTTTAAGCCCAGATTACACTTAAAACTGGGTCTTGTCAAATAGGAAACCAGCCCTAAGCGTGGCTTAGGGCTGGGGTTTTTAACGAGTATTATTGTAAGAGTTTATTTGATTGCTGAGATTTTGACTTCTATGAAAGGCTGGCGGTGACCGTTCTTCTTCAAGTATCGGCTTTTTTGTAGGTATTTGACTACTTTGACTGTTTTGTGTTTGCCTAGCTTAACAAATAGTGATTCTACAGTAGCTCCTTTAATATAAGGGGTACCGATTGTTGTATCTACGCCATTGTCTACTAGTAAAACTTTATCAAAAGTTATCTTATCTCCAATAGCGAAATCCCCTTCTAGTTTCTCAACTTTCAAGATGTCGCCAACTGCGACTTTGTATTGCTTTCCGCCTGTAAGAATTACAGCAAATTCCTTGCTTTCCTCCTTTACTACTTTAGTTGTTTTTTTAGCTGTAACCATAAATATTATATATTATAGAAAACCTTAGATATTTAAGGTTTTCCACAGGACTCATAATACACAAATATTTTGAAAAAAGCAACCCCCGCTGTATACTGTATCTATATGATTTCAAAATACAACCATAAAGAGCTTAATTGGATTGATTTGGAGTCACCAAGTAAAGAAGAGATCGAGCACGCCCTTGATTTATACCCTATACCAAATTCTGTAAAAGAAAGAATAATTATTGATAACAGAGAGGATTGTGTCGATATAAATTACGATTATACCTATATCTCAGTACCGGGAAAGCTAGTATTCTTTGTAACTGACAACTTCTTCTTATCTATTCATGACGAAAGAATGGATGCATTCAGTGAATTCTCAAATGAAGTTGAGCTAGATGTGGTGGGAGGAGAAAAGATAAACAGCCATAAATTATTATTAGCTCATCTTATAAAAAATATACACCTTAACAATCACAAAGAATTAACATCGAGAGTAAACGAGATTCAGAATTTAAAAGAAGAGTTGAATAAAAACAAAAGAAAGATTAAAATAAAGTCCATTATTATCATTTGTCTAATACTACTATTAATTATATTCATATGGCTTTAAAATTATACAACACTTTAACTAGAGAGAAAGAAGAATTCAAACCAATATCCGAACTTGAGGTTGGCTTATATACTTGCGGGCCAACGGTTTACAACTATGCCCATATAGGTAACATGCGTACTTACGTATTTGAGGATGTGCTGAAGAAAGTGCTCACTTACAACGATTACAGAGTAAAGCATGTCATGAACATTACCGACGTTGGACACCTGACTGGTGATCGAGATATGGGTGAAGATAAAATAGAAAAGGAATCAAAGAAAGAAAATAAATCTGCTTGGCAAATAGCAGAATTTTATACAGAAAAATTTAAAGAAGATTTACTAAACTTAAATATTATTTTTCCTGATATCCTTTGTAAGGCGACAGAGAATATAGACGAACAAATAGAAATGATAGAAGTTCTTGAAAAGAAAGGTTTTACATACAAAACAAGTGATGGTATATACTTTGATACCGGAAAAGTGCCTGATTATACAAAACTATCTGGTCAAAAATTAGAGGATTTAAAAGAAGGTGCACGAGTAGAAGTAAATGATGAGAAAAGGAATGCGACAGACTTCGCTCTTTGGAAATTCTCTTCTAAAGAAACAAAAAGACAGATGGAATGGGATAGTCCTTGGGGTATCGGATTCCCTGGCTGGCACATAGAATGCTCGGCTATGAGTGTAAAGTACCTAGGCGAACACTTTGATATACATGCAGGTGGAGTAGACTTTATCAACCTGCATCATACAAATGAGCTTGCCCAAACTGAAAGTGCTACAGGAATAAAGCCTTGGGTCAACTACTGGATGCATGGAGAATTTTTAAACATGAAAGATGGCGAGAAGATGGCGAAAAGTACTGGCAACTTCCTCACTCTTAAAAGTGAATTTCTAGACAAAGACATAAATCCTCTGGTCTATCGCTTAGCTACATTTGGAGTGCACTATAGAAAACAAATGGAATGGAATAATGAGATAGTTGCTTCTACAGAGACAAGTTATAACAATCTTTTAAATAAAGTGAAAGCTTTAGGTAAGGATGTAGGTTTTATAAATATGGAACTAAGGGAGAGATTCCTAGATAGTATCAATGATGATTTAAATATGCCGAAAGCACTTGCAACTCTAAACGAGGTTTTTAAATATGGAATTTCAAATGCCGACAAACTTGCCACAATACTCGACTTTGATAAAGTTCTAGGGCTTAATTTAAATATTATAGATAATTTATCAACAGAAGAAGTAATTCCTGAAGATATTAAAAAATTAGCAGAAGATAGACTCCTTGCTCGAAATAATAAAAACTGGCAAAAAAGCGATGAACTCAGAGATAAGATAACAGAACTTGGATATGAAGTAAAAGATGTAAATGGAGGGTATGAAATAAGTAAAATGTAGATAGTAGCTAGCAGAATGTAGTATGAAAAATTAAAATGCACTAGGCAAGACCTAGTGCATTTTAATTTTTGTTTGCATAACTCTTACTACTTACTACTTTACTGCATTCAATTCCATGAAGAATGTAGAACCCTTACCCATACCTTCTGATTCAACGTATACACGGCCACCGTGAGCCTCGGCTATTTCTTTTGTAAGATATAGACCAAGTCCCGAACCTGATGTATTCATGCGAGCTCCATCACCACGAGCGAACTTTTGGAATAATGTTTCCTTTATTTCTGGAGTCATCCCCATTCCGGTATCTTTCACTGAGAATATCACTTTGTTATTAACTTTCTCTACTTTCACATTTATCTCACCTGTCTTTGTGTATTTAATAGAATTATCTATAAAGTTAAGAACTACCTGGCGAAGCTTCTCCTTATCCCCTTTTATAATACAATCGGCAGCTCCTTCTGATAGGAAGTTGAGCTTGAGGCCCTTCTTCTCCGCAGTAATAGACAGATCTTTTGCCATTGATGAAGCAATTTCATTTAAGTCAAATGGTGCCATCTCGTATTTCATACCACCTGATTCGATTTTTGAAACATTCAATAGATCCTCAACAACCTTTGTCAAATTGTTACTAGATTCCAAAATCCTCTCTATTGTGCCCTTTGCTTCCTTATTTATTTCTCCATAGTCTCCATCTATAAGCATTGAAGTATAGCCTTTTATAGCAGTAAGAGGACTTCGGAGCTGATGTGAAGCAAGTGACACGAACTCTGTCTTAAGCTTATCCAACCCTTTTAATTTTTCATTGGCATCAAAAAGTTGCTCAGTCAGTATTTGTAATTGCTCCCGTTGCATAACCTCTTTTTTAACAGATTTTATAAGAATATAACCAAGGATAATAACAAACACGAGAGTAGCAATAACTACACCCTTCACATTCTCTATTCTTCGAACAAAAAGCATCGCAGTAACCATAAATCCTAGGGCAAAAACAAGTGCTTCTGCTCCAAGTAATTTAACATTAAATGTTTTAAATCTGACAATCATATAACCTATAAAACCTGCAAATATAGGCATACTAAATAATCCAATCTGTGCAAGTGTCCAATTATCAGTAATACTACCTATGATATTTCCAGAAGCAAAACTTAATAAAAATAATATAACACCAAATGCAATAAAAAAGATTTGTTTTTTATTGTCAGATTTTGCTTGTTTATATTTCTTAAAGATAAAAAACATAATCCAAAAAATATATAAAATCTCAATAAAATACACATAATAAGTTGCAATAAATCCTTCTATTGGTTCTCTATAACAATTCATCAAATTAAATCCAACCAAAGATAATTTAGTAGGTAATAAAATTATAATTGGTAATAATAATGAAAAAATTCCAACTTTCTTTTTGAAACTTATATCCTTACCTTCAATAAATACATCAATAAAATAAACACTTAATGCATATATGAGTGGTTCAACCAATAGAATTAGTGACCAAAAAAACATTATAAGATAATTTTTCTCATTTGCCCAAAGAACTAAATCTAAAAGAACCCAAATTGAAAAAGCTATCATTATAAAAAATAACAATCGATTAACTAATGATTTTTTGTCAACAATAAATACATAAACACCAACAATAAGCGCTAATAATAAAGCTATAAAATGAGAATAATAAATTAATGACCCAAACACATTATTTGATAAAATCAAAAATCTTGAAGGATCCCACTGACATAATTCTATAAATTTTTGTATTGATGTTTCCATAAATTATTCTTCAGATAGGGATTGATTGAATTCAGCTTCATCTATAATTATATTAAAATCTTTAATAATTACATATTTATAATAAACAGCAACTATTGAAATCATGGCAAGAAAAGAAAGTACTCCTAGAAAAATTTTAGACTTTTTATCAATCATAAATATATTATATACTAAAAATTACTTTTTAAGAAATCCACCCATTTAATTTTGAGTTCTTCTATGTTTTTAAAGTTTAATATATTAAAATTTAAAAATACATTCTTAAAATACTGAGGAATATATTTTTTATATTTTTTATATTTTTCTTTAGATATAAATTGTATTGATTTTATAATCTTACGACAATTTTTCTCTCCACAATTACATTTCATGTTCCAAAATATATCAGCTTCATTTAAAGAGTAGTCTAATGTAATTTCTTCGTCTTTCTTGATATCTCTTATGGCAACAAGAGTAACCTGACCTTTAACTCCTACATTAGGATTACAAGAATGATTAATAAAATCACAAAGATTATTACTAACACCAATCCAAGTGTTCTTTGAAAATCCAAACCAATTTAATTCAGCAGTTTTTGCCTGATCATCACTATCAATTAAAAATTTTATTCTTTCCCCCTTTACAACTAAAACAATCTTTCCTTTCTTTATGTTTTTTAAAGCAAACAATCCAACACCGTGCAACTTACTTTCACCTTTATATATTTCCATTTTCTTTACGTAAAAAGTTAAAGAGACCTTTCTTGGGTTTCTTAATTAATAAAATAATAATAATAATCAAATCAGAAACAAGCATATATATAGGATAAACCAATATTCCAAATGTTCCTCTTTCAACCGCAAATAAATTCATGGTATCAGCTAATCCTGTACCAAACCAAGCAGAAAAATCTTCTCCCTCTGGTCTATTATAAGATTTTCTAATGGTTGGAATTATTGCAAATGTATCAGTTATAAGATTTGTCACTAAAGCAATAACAGCATTATCAAAAATAATCCAAAGTATAATACTTAATACTGCACCAAAAATACAATATAAATCTGTTTTATTTTCAAGCCCACCCTCACCATATTTAATAGAAAGAATCGCAATAGAAAATGGTCCAATAAATTCAACAATTGGAACCCAAATTGTATTCCCTGCTCCTGAAAAATAGTAACTAACAGCTAAAACTAATCCCATAAAAGACCAAATCCACCAAGTTGCCCTATTGGGTTTTGATCCACCGCGTATGATAGAAATGATATAAATAATGTACGCAGAAAAAGCTATAACTCCCGCAACAATACCTAGTAAAAATCTGATATCTATATCCATAAATTAATTGTGAGTATATTATATCACAAATTATAAATAATTACTTATTGAATGTAGGACTAAATTATAATTATCTATCTGAATATTCCTGCATTGTCATGCAATGGATAGCTCCACCCCCGTAAATGATTTTAGTGCAATCAATACCTATTATTTTATGATTTGGGAACAAAGACTGAATAATACCTTTCGCTTTCTCATCATTCTCGTCATTAAAAACTGACATTAATACAACAGAGTTTCCAATATAAAAATTGGCATATGACACAGGAGCCTTCACTCCATCGTCATAATCCATATGAGGCATAGGGAGCTTTATAACCTTAAATTTATTGCCATCTTTATCAACAGCATTTGTCAGAATACTGAAATTATCATCTAAAATATGGAAATTAGGGTCATTTATATCATCTTCATATGCACAGACTATCGTATCTGGGGCAACAAAACGAGCCACTTCGTCTATGTGCCCATCGGTATGATCATTGATAATACCATTCTTCAACCAGATAATATTTTCTACCCCTAAGTAATCCTTTAAATATTTTTCATATTGCTCCTTACTGAAATCTCCATTCCTATTGAAATTAAGAAGGCATTGCTCTGTCGTCATAAGAGTACCACGGCCATTACTCTCTATGGCTCCACCTTCGAGGACTACCTCAGGCCTGTAAACTTTGTATTTTGATTCATCTATAATGTTGTTGAAAACTTTATCATCCTTCACTAAGTCAGCAAAATATGCTTCGTGTCCCTTTCCATAAACATTGTAGTTCCACTTTACATAAACTTTATTATTCTTTTCTTTATTAAATAGTGTTATAGGAGCATAGTCGCGAGTCCAGACATCTCCATAATTCTCCTCAAAGAAAACAATATTATTCATATCCGCACCAGAATCTATAAGCATCTTTTCTATTCTTTCTTTTCCACTTGTGCGGATTATTAAATTCACCTTCTCACTTCCTTCTAATGCCTTTATAATCTCACAATAACTAATTTCTACATCTGGAACAATGTTTGGAAAAGTCGTAACATCATACGGCCATGCAAGCCAAACAGCTGAATGCTTTTCCCATTCTGCTGGCATACTATAACCTAATTCTTTCGGGGTTTCTGTCATCTATTTCTTAATATTTTTATCAGTTATTAATTTGTATGTATCTGGTCTGCGATTCCTTAAAAAGCCCCAACTTTCAGATATATAATCATTCATGGATAAATCCAAGGTCCCTACGATAGCTTCGTCATTGTCTTTACTTGCTCTCTTAAGAACTTTTCCAAAAGCGTCCGTTATAAAAGACTGACCCCAGAACTTCGACTTACCTTCAACCCCCGTTCTATTCACTGCCACCACAGGGAAGCTATTGGCTATAGCATGCCCACGCATGACAGTCTCCCAAGCATTGTGCCAATCGCCTTCCACTTGCTTCTCACCTATGATCGTACCTATAGCTGTAGGGTAGAAAACTATTTCTGCACCAGAGAGCTTAGCCATACGAGCAGCCTCTGGAAACCATTGGTCAAAACATATCAGTACTGCAAAAGTGATATCTTTATGTTTAAAAAGTTGATAGCCATTGTCCCCTTCCTCAAAATAATCTTTTTCATAAAAAGATGGGTCATGAGGAATATGAATCTTGCGATAGCTTGGCTGGAGTTCACCCTTATCATTTAAGACAACTACTGTATTAAATAATTTACCTGACTTAGATTTCTCGTAAATTGGTAGAATTATAGAACATCCATACTTCTTAGAAATATTCTTAAATGCTTCAGTGGACTCTCCGGGAATAGTCTCGGTGAAAATACCTACATCTACTCCTTTTTTGTTTGGAAAGTACGGAGTTTTGTAAAGCTCCTGAAGGCAAATAATCTCTGCACCCTTCTTAGCAACAGATTCTACCATCTTTAAAGTTTTCTCTAAATTTGATTTTAAATCATTTGATACCTTACTTTGTATCAATCCTACTTTTACTAATTTTTTCTTTAACATCTGATTTTAAAAGCGAAGCTTTATGCTAATTTTTTAATCAATTCATTTGCTTTTTCAGGATTTGCTTTACATTCTAGAAGAGCAGTAAGCATAAGTGGTGATACGATAGTGGCATCGGATTCTATCACGAACATTGGAGTATCCTTAGTAAGCTTGTCCCAAGTTATCTTCTCGTTTGGAGTTGCTCCTGAGTATGAACCATATGAAGTAGTCGAATCTGAAATCTGACAGAAATAAGCCCATGGCTTTACTTCTTTTTGTAAGTCATATTTTATAGATGGAACTACGCAGATTGGAAAATCTCCTGAAATACCACCACCAATTTGGAAGAATCCAACTCCTTCACCCTTGGAAAGTTCTTGATATTGATCATAAAACTCTGCCATATACTCAATACCTGACTTTACGATATTAGGACTACACTCACCAGTCTTTACATATGAAGCAAAAATATTTCCAAAAGTTGAATCCTCATGTCCTGGAACAACTATAGGAATATTGTTCTCGGCGGCCGCAAGAAGCCAGCACTCATCTGCCCTACCTTCATGCTTTTCTTTGTCGATATTCTTTATAAGATCATAAAAGTACTCATGCCAGAATTTGCGAACTCCATTGGCTGTATTTTCTTTCCATACAGGAACTATCTGCTTCTCTACCACTCGGAAAGCTTCATCTTCAGGAATACTTGTATCTGTCACACGACGCATACGATCTTCTAGAATCTTTGTATCATCTTCTTTTGTGAAATATCTGTAATCTGGGAAATCTTTATAAGAATTATGAGCAACAAGACGAAAGAGAGATTCTTCCAAGTTTGCACCTGTTACAGACATACCAGAGATAAGTCCTTCGCGAATAGCTGGAGCAAGAGTAATACCCATCTGTGCTGAAGACATAGCCCCTCCGACAGCCCAGAACATCTTGCCACCGCGCTCTATGTGTCGCCAGTAAGCAATAGTTGCATCCTTGGTAGCACGAGAATTGAAGTTCTTATAATTCTTTAGAATAAATTCTAATGTAGGTAAATTTGTATTTTGCATAAATTTAATTATTAATTAGTAATTATTAATTATTGTATTATACTACCACCCAAAGTTTTTCCCAATATCTTCAGGGGATTCATGCTTACGAGCAACTACAATATGCCCGTTCTCAGCTACTATTTTCATTGGGGAGGAAAGCATACAATGCTGAGCAGCAAGCGAAGTCTGGTAAGCTCCAGTATCGTAGACTACTATGTACATAGGCTCTCCGTCGCCATTATTTGAATTATAATCCGGAAGAGTTACTGAACCATCAATACCTGTATATACATCATCTGAGTCACACGAAGAGCCTGCTAGCCATACATCTGTAAGTTCTCCGTCTCTTTTATTATTTACCGGAGAAATAGCCCACTTCTGACCAATAGACCAAGTATCAAGCAGGTCGTTCATGAAGCTTCCATCGATAACGTACCACTTCTTAGCTGGACTCTTTTTATTTGAAATCCTTTTCGTATCAATAACTTTAAATACTGAAATTTGAGCTGGTGCTACTATATAGCGACCCCATTCACAAACTAGATTTGGATGAGGAAGTTCCCTCTTTTCTGATTCTGTTTTTATAAGTTTCAAAATTTTCTCCATTAATTTATCGACAGGGTAACCCTTTGTCCTCATGTAAGGGATAGGCATACCTCCACCGATATCTAGAGTATCAAGTGATGGATTCTTCTCTTTAAGCTTAAAGAATACATCAAGAGCATACTTTATAGGACCCAAGACATCTGAGAGCTTCTCAATCTGTGAACCTATGTGATAGTGAAGAATTTTTAGATTCTTAAATGAGCCCATTTCTAGAATTTCTTTAGAGGAGAATCCAAAGCGGTCTATCGGCTTGTTCCAGTACGAGCTTGCCTTGATAGGCATATCAAGTCTTATGCCAACATCGTATTTAGAATACTGTAAAAACTTAAGCTCATTGGGGCCTTCAATAAGTGGAAAGATCTTCACTCCTTTGTGTTGAAGATCGTCTATAAGATTTATATATTTATCAGTTTTTGGTCCGGAGCAAAGAATACGAATGTTTGGATTGAAGGTTTCTTGTTCAAGCATCTTCTTCACAAGCCAAAGTTCGTTGTAAGACGAAGTCTCAAGGTGAGCACCTTCACCGACGATAGACATGACTATCTCCTTACTCTGGTTTACTTTCATCGGATAGTGGTAGAAGAATTTACCCTTGTATCCTACTTTCTTTGAAAGTGCAGCTGTAAGATCTAGGAAGTCTTCCAGTCTTTCTTCAATGACAAAAGGCATCAATATTTCTAATGATGTCCCAAATTTTTCGGCCAAATATTTAACATTATATATATTGTGCCCCTCCTTTATAATTAGATCCCCCTCCTTATTAAAATCAAAATATTGAGTGTTGAAATCATTGACCCCTAGCTTCCAAAGTTTCTTAGAAGTAATTGAACGTTTTGTCATTTCATTTTACCAAACCATCTGCACCAGAAAATATCTCGTAGTACTTAGGCCTGTAATAAACATAATAATAGAATATATCATAACAAAATGAGCGAATTTGTAAAGAAAAACCAGATAGGGGTTTAACCCCTATCTGGTTAGATTCCCTCTTCTTTTAGCTTTTCGATAGACTCTTTTGCTTTGCGGGAAAGTTTGGATGGCATGTTTACGTGAATACGGATGATGGTATCGCCTTTGCCGTGAGTAGTTGGTACACCTTTACCTTTTACACGAAGCATCTCACCATTGTTTATACCTTCAGGAATTTTCACTTCCATGTTCTTCCCATCAAGAGTTTTCAAGTTGTAAGTCATACCGAGGAGTGCATCTGTGAGTTTAATATTCAAATCCATCATTAAGTTTTGCCCTTCACGAGTGTAAACAGGGTGCGACTTCACATCGAGCTTCACGTACAAATCCCCAGCCTCTCCTCCTTGTATAGCTTCGCCCCTCCCACGTACACGAAGAGTCTCAGCATTATTTATACCTGACGGAATATTTAGACTTATTTCTTCATCTTTCCTTACTACACCAGCACCCTTACAGTTACTACACTTTTCAGAAGGAACTTTTCCTTTTCCAAAACAAGTCTCGCAAGTTTTCGTCGTCGCAAAGTTGCCAAGTATAGAACGACGAACCTCTCGTACTTGCCCTTGCCCATCGCAAGTGTTACAAGTATTCATTTTGGTGCCAACTTTCGCCCCTGTACCACCACAAATACTACAGACTGACTGCTTATTTATTTTTATATTTTTATCTACACCAAAAATAGCTTCTTCGAAAGTTAGGGTTATTTCCGTCTGTACGTCTCTACCTTTCTTAACTTTTTGACTACGTCCCATACCCCCACCGAAAAAGTCTCCGAAGATATCTCCTAGGTTACCCATATCAAATTCCACTCCACCATTCTGCCCTGTGAAATCAAACCCTCCAAATCCTCCTTGTCCCCCAAATCCTCCGCCACCGAAGCCCTGAGGTCCATCGGCATTACCAAATTGATCGAAAGAAGCTCGCTTCTTGTCATCCGAAAGAACCTGATAAGCTTCATTTATTTCCTTAAACTTTTTATCATCACCTTTATTCTTGTCTGGATGATGAGCATGAGCCAGCTTATGGAAAGCTTTCTTAATCTCTTCCTTCGAAGCATTCTTATCTACTCCTAATGTTTTGTAATAATCTTTGGGCATAGTTTATATATTAGCATAAATACAAAGACTGCATGAAAATAGTTTTCAGCGAGGGGCCGGCGCAGGCTGACGAGCCGAGCAATGAGCAAATTTCTAGCAAGAAATTATGCGGACCCGAGAGGAGAAGCTGTTTTCAGTAAGTCTTTTATTTATTCAATTTCCTATTTCTGTTCTGGATTTTCATTTACTTCTGCACTTCCTTTGTCAGCACCTGCACTACTTTCAGTAGTTTCCGCATCTCTTATTTCTGGGCCTTGCTCTTCTGGAGCCTTAGCTTCTTCTTTAGGAGCTTCGTTCGCTTTACTCATAGCTTCGCCAATTTTCGACATTTCATTTGAAAGTTCTTCTGTTGCTTTCTTTATAGCTTCCATGTCGTTGCCTTCTTTTGCAGTTTTTAACGCAGTTATTTTACTTTCTATTTCTGTCTTTATTTCTGGAGTAACTTTGTCGCCATATTCTTTGACTGATTTCTCAGCTGTGAAAATCATCATTTCAGCTGTATTCTTATGATCAGCTAATTCTTTCTTTTTAGCGTCTTCTTCAGCATGAGCTTCTGCTTCATCTCGCATCTTTTTAATATCTGCTTCTGTAAGTCCTGAACTTGCTTCAATACGAATTGACTGAACTTTGCCTGAAGCTTTGTCCATGGCTTTCACATTTAAGATTCCATTGGCATCTACATCGAAGGTAACTTCCACCTGAGGAATACCTCGTGGTGAAGGTGGAATACCATCTAAGATAAATCTACCGAGAGACTTGTTGTCACTTGCCATTGGACGCTCACCTTGAGTAATGTGTATTTCTACGCTTGTCTGATTGTCTGCGGCAGTTGAGAATATTTGTGACTTAGATGAAGGTATGGTTGTGTTGCGTTCTACGAGCTTTGTGGCGACCCTCCCAAGAGTTTCTATTCCAAGAGATAGTGGAATAACGTCTAGAAGAAGAACGTCGCGTACGTCGCCCTGTAGGACTCCAGCTTGTACTGCAGCACCGAGAGCTACTACTTCATCTGGATTGATTGAACGATTTGGTTCTTTACCAAACAATTTCTTTACTTCTTCCACAATCTTTGGCATTCTTGTCTGACCTCCAACCAATATGATCTCATGAATTTCATCCATTTTAAATGGAGAAGCTTCAACTGCTCTTTTTGTAATTTCTATCGAACGAGTTACATACTCTTCTGCAAGAGACTCTAGAACCGCACGAGACATTTTCAAGAGTAAATGTTTTGGTCCTGATGCATCTGAAGTAATAAATGGAATATTTATTTCTGAATCTGTTGTTGTTGAAAGTTCATGCTTTGTCTTCTCAGCAGCCTCCTTTAGACGTTGCAATGCGAGCATATCTTTAGTAACATCTATACCTGATTCTTTCTTGTATTCATCGGCAATCCACTTCACAATTTTCTGGTCAATGTCTTCACCACCCATGTGTGAATCGCCATCGGTAGACTTCACTTCAATAACATCATCGCCGACTTCAAGAACTGACACGTCAAACGTACCTCCTCCAAAGTCGTAGACAACAATCTTCTCATTTTTCTTTGTATTAAATCCATAAGCAAGAGCAGCTGCAGTAGGTTCATTGATAATACGTTTTACATCAAGTCCTGCGATGATCCCTGCGTCTTTTGTAGCCTTTCTCTGAGCATCGTTGAAATATGCAGGAACTGTAATAACTGCTTCAGTAATCTTCTCACCGAGCTTTGCTTCTACATCTGCCTTAATCTTACTTAAAATCATAGCGGAAATCTCTTCTGGGCGTAGCCAACTATCTCCAATCTTTGTTTCTACTCCACCAGTACTTCCTTTCTGAATTTTGTAAGGAATAGTCTTCTCGTCTTTCTGAATTTCTGGATCATCGTACATGTGACCAATGAATCTCTTAATACCGTAAACAGTATTTTCAGGATTCGTCACTGCTTGACGCTTCGCTAGAAGACCCACCATACGATCACCATTCTTGGTAATTGCTACCACTGATGGAGTTGTACGAGCACCCTCGATATTCTCAATAATTTTTGGTTGACCACCTTCAATGATAGCCACTGCACTATTTGTTGTACCCAAATCGATACCTATAATTTTACTCATATGTTTTTATAATTAATTAATAATATTATTAACGGAGCAGAAATGTTAAAATTTTTATCAGCGTCGGAGCCCTTTAGGGTAAAGCTGTGAAAATTTTAATATTTCTGCGAAGTTAATTATTTTTAAACACTATCTCATTATATACTAACTTTAATTTTTGACAAGTATTTAGCGACCGCTAAATACTTGTTGAATATTATATTCATATATGATACACTGTCAATACCATGAAAAAGCGTGATTTTTCAAAGAAAATTATAAAAATCCTATCAGAAAAACCAGCAATATCTGCTGGAGAACTAGAAAAAAAGATAGTCCTTGATAAGGATAGCCAATATGCCTTAAATCGTTCTATAAAGGGTCTAAAGGATGCAGGATTGATAGAAAGTATATATTCAGGGCAAAATCAATATACAAAGCTCACAAAAGAAGGTAAAAAACGAGCAAATAGTTTGAAGCTTGAATGTGAGAATGCTCTTATTAGCAATACCTGGGACGGATTTTGGAGAATAATTCTACTTGATATGCCTGAGGATAGAAAGAGCGAACGTGAAGCACTTCGTTACTTGCTTAAGAAAGCAGGCTTCGCCTGCTTGAAAAATTCTGTCTGGATATCTATGTACCCTTTCGAACATCTCTTTACAAATATAAAAAAGGATTTAAATCTCTCCACTGAACTTATAATTATAGTGACAGACAAAATAGATGAAGAAACCGAAAAAGAATTTATTTCTTGTATTCAAAAATAGTGACTTTGGCTGGGCGAATAACTCTTTCTCCTATTTTATATCCTACTTGTAGAACTTTTTCTACCGTGTGATCTTTCGTCTGGTCTTCTGTAGCTACGATGCTTATAGACTGATGAACGTTAGGATCAAATGGAATTCCAATCTGATCTATTTTTTCAATTCCTGCTTCAGATAACCCAGAGGTAAGTTGCTGATATATAGAAGTTATGCCATTTTGCCAATCTTTGTCTATTTTCTCCCAATGTTCTTTATTTGAAAACGCCATCTCGAAACTATCGAGACTTGGAAGCAACTTCTCTACCATTTTTTCTTTAGTTAAAATAGATATATTTATTCGGGCTAAATCAAGCTCTTTCTGTAAATTCACATAGTCTGCTTTCGCTCTCTGCCAGCCTGTCAAATATTCTTCTTTCTCCTTTCTTAAAGTTTTTAATTCTTCACGTAGTTTTTTTACAACATCTTTTGATGGCAATGCATCTCCATCTTCATCACTATCAACATATATCATGTCTGGTTCAACGTGAAGTTCCCCAGAAGACAGTTCAATGGGATTAAAACGATCTTCTCTCTTTATAATACTTTCTTTTTCCTCTGTAGATTTCTCATTATCTATTATTTCTTCATCTTTCATATTCTTATCTTATACAAAAATAGAGACTTTTTCAAGTCTTTGTTTTTAAAAATCATATTATTCCAGCCTTGCTGGTAAAATTTTACAATTCTATCTTAATCCAGTCAAATATTTCTTTTAAAAATGTATTTTTTGATGAAAAATAGTTGGGAAAATCTTTTCTATTAAGAATTAAATTTTCTTGTCTAGATATATTTAAATAATCTTTATAACTAGAATATTTATAATCATTAAGAAAATACAAAATATTTTCTTTCTCCTTGATACCCTCTTCTTTCCAATTTTTCTGAATCAACTTAATAGGATTTAGATGAATATATGAGAACAGATATTTAAAATAACGATTATTATCTATATATTCTGATTTGAACTTTCCTTCAAATAAAGATCCTGTTCTTTCGTATTTTTTATTATAATAGTGAGAATAACCACTTGAAACTTTATGTAAAAATTTACTTATACCACCTTCTTGGGTTTCGGTTATAAGTATATGGAAATGATTTGGCATTAAAACATAAGCACCAATACCAACAAGTTGATTCCCTCTTTTAGCTTCATAAACATTACCTTCTAAAAAATGAAATTTAAATTTTTCTTCACCATTTGCAATAAAAAGCAATTTAAGAAAATATTCATAATCTTCCTTATCTTGAAATATTTTTTGTTTACTATTTCCACGATTATATATGTGATAATATTCCCCGTGAACAAAATTTACCTTACGTATTGACATTTTTGTATTATATCATGCATAATTTTACCAGCAAGGCTGGAAACAACTAGAGATGAGTTTATTATCCAACTTTTATTAAAATCATTGCTAAAATGGCAATTAAAATTAATATTATTTTTTTAAACGTTAGTTTTTCCTTAAACATAAAATACGCAATCACCGCCACCACTAAAATATAAAGAGAATGAACAGAAGACACCAGAGAAAACGGTCCGCGTTTTAAAGCAATTAACCACATAAAGCCACCCAAAAAACTTGGTATAGCAATCATTGCTCCAGAAATAATAGAGCCAATATGTGGTTTTTTGTTTGCTTTATTTCTATTTATATATAAGTACAACAGTAATGAGAATATTGCAGCTGAAAGATACTGGTAAACCTGAAGTGTATTTATATTTACAGAACTTACTCCTGTAGCAAATTTTTGAATTATTTTACCGAATGTAGACAATGAAATTACTCCTAACCCTATAATTAAAATCTTATTTGAATATTGTAGACTTTTACCTTTATATGAAAATAAATAAACAACCATTATTACTAGAATTATTCCAATAATCTGAAGCCAAGATATAGCATCCCTAAAAAATAACACTCCAAACATTACAGAAATAACTAGACTTAGGGATGTTGTAACTGGGTATAACATATTTGTATCTATTTCCTTTAGAGCTTTCATTTGAAGCACAGATAAACACAAAAAAGAGAAACCCCATAAAGAGCCATATATTATAGTGGTTAAATTTGTAGCAGGAATATATTTATAGAAAACAACTAAAGATAATAGGAAAGATATAAATAATTGCCAAAAAGATACTGAGTACCTACTCTGGTTTTTAGCAGCTGGAAATTTATAGAAAGCCATAGAAAAACCAAAACAGATAACTGCAATAATTGAAAATGGAAACCATGATAGATTTTGCATATAAAATATTATATCATTTCAATATATTTATACAAAAAAAACTTCCCATGCAGGAAGTTTTTTGTATATTAACGTTTTGACCAATGTGGTCGCCTCCGGCTCTTTGGAAACCCACGGTTTTCCAACGGGAGTACCCTGCCTTCCTCCACGGGGTGAGGAGTGAATACTTGGAACTCCGCAAGGCTCATTGAGGTTTTTTGTATGTACTCACACATAAAATCCAATGAGCGGACAGTTCCTGTAAGGAAACCGGAGTTTCCCCGACCCCTTTCTCCCCACAATGGAGTAAACTTAAAAAGACCTCTTTCGAGGTCTTTTTATTAACGTTTACTCCATTGTGGGCTCTTTCTTGCTTTCTTGAGTCCGAATTTTTTACGTTCAACTGTACGAGGATCACGCTTAAGCATTTTAGCTTTCTTAAGACTAGAACGTAGTTCTGCATCATATAGAACCAACGCACGAGAGATACCGTGACGGACAGCTTCAGCTTGAGCATGTGAACCTCCACCCTTTGTAGTAACTACCACTTCAAACTTCTCCGCTGGTGTTGCTGTTTCAAATGCACCTGTCACTATCTTCTTCAATTCGGGAGTTCCGAAATATTCTGTAAAATCTTTACCATTTACTTTATAAGTAGTCTTTGTTGCCTTATACAAACGTACCACAGCTACAGCAGTCTTTCTGCGACCGATAGCTCTGAAGTATTCTTTGCCTTTCTCTTTAGTTGTTGTTTTTTTCTCAGCCATATTTATTATTCAGTTATTGTTAAACGTTTCATCATTAGAGGTCGAAGTTTGTTAGATGGAAGCATTCCATATACTGCGAGTTCGTATAATTTTGTCCAACCTTTCTTCTCGATTATCTTTTCGTTCGTCTTTTGTTTGAATCCTCCTGGCTGACCTGAATAAGTCTCATGGAGAGTCTCTTTCAATCTCTTTTCTGTAACCTTAGTCTTGGACACATTCTTAATATATACACGAACATCTGCAACTTTGTTTGCTGTATACTCTGCTGATGTTTTACCCATAAGAGCCTTCGCAGCAGCACTTGCTACGCGTCCCAATACTTTCCCCTCTGCATCGATTGTATGTACTGTTGTCATAATATTATATAAATTCAATTACTGCCATCTTGCTTGCATCTCCACTAGCACGAGCTCCAAGCTTTGTGATGCGTGTATAGCCTCCAGTACGACCTTTGTACTTTGGAGCAATGGTATCGATTAATTTACTTGCTTCTGCTGTCAAACCATATAAACGTGAAATTACAAGTCTTCGTGATGCTAGAGTTCCAAGATTTGCTTTGGTAATCATTTTCTCTATTGCAGGACGAAGCTCCTTGGCCTTAGCTTCACTTGTTTCAATACGTCCATGAGCAATAAGTGCCAACATGAGACCTTTCATCAGGGCATGTCTCTGATTCTTATTTCTCCCAAATTTTCTTACATTATTTCCGTGTCTCATATGTTAATTCTTAATTATTAATTCCTAATTCTTAATTACTTTAGTGTTATGCCATATTCTCCAAGAACTTTCTTTATCTCTTGAATTCCTTTATCTCCGATACCATCTATCTCAAGCAAGTCTTCTTTCTTTTTTCTTGCTATACCTCCGATGGTGCGGATGTTGGCGTCTGTCAATGCATTGAGTGTTCTAGTAGAAAGAGTTAGGGTATCAATACGAGTTTTCAATATATCTGTAAATTCATTGCCTTCTCCTTTTTCTTCATCTGATTCCTTTTTTATTTTTGAAACTTCTTCATTTTCTTCTTTAGGTAATGATCGATTGGTAACAGTAAATCCTATAATAGCTTGTAACTGCTCTACCATTATAACAATAGCCTTCTCTAGCGCTTCACGAGGGGTAAGTGTGCCGTCTGTCTCTATAGTCATACGTAGGCGATTGTGGTTAGTCTTATCTCCAACGCGCATGTTTTCAACTTCATATGCAACACGTCTGATAGGTGTGAAAATAGCGTCTACAGATATAGTGCCAACATCATTCTTTTCTTTTTGATGAACTTCTTTTGATACGAAACCAAGACCTTTCTCTATGGTCATTTCTATTGAAAGATTGGCTTTTGATGTAACTTCTGCAATATATAAATCTTTATTTAAAACCTCTACTTGACCACCGACTTCTATGTCGGAAGCTGTTACTAGCTTTGGCCCTTTGACTACAAGTTTGACTGTTTGAGGTTCGTCAGTAAGAAGACGAAAACGAACTTGCTTTAAATGAAGCAGGATTGTAATAACATCTTCCTTAACTCCATCTAAGACAGAGAACTCATGATTTGCTCCCTCTATCTTGAGAGTAGTAATAGCAGAACCTGATAATGACGAAAGGATTATACGGCGTAGAGAATTGCCCAAGGTATGTCCATACCCAGGATAAAGACCATCGATCTCATAGACACCTTTTGTATCTACTTCTGAAACGATGGATAATTTGGATGGTAATATGATATTTAAATCTGACATATTTTATTTACGAGTAAACTCGCAATAGATTATTTATTAAAATTAACCATACGTTACTAATATTAACGACTATAAAATTCAAGGACTGTGTTGAGATCAAGGAAACCTTCTATATTTTTAGGCTTGCCAACAACTTTTCCGGTCAATGTTTCTCCATTCATAGTAAGCCAGTTTGGACAAGTGTATTCTTTCATTTTCTTTACCATATCTGCAAACATAACACTCTTTTGACTGCCAGCACGTACTACGATAACATCTCCAACCTTAACACGAAGAGAAGGTACTGTTGTTTTCTTTCCATTTACCGTGATGTGTCCGTGGGAAGTCATTTGACGAGAAAGGCGACGAGTATGAGCAAGTCCTAATCTGTAAACAACATTATCAAGTCTGGTTTCAAGTAATTCAAAAAGGGTTTCAGTTGCAAGAGTTCCTTTAGTTGACACAGCTTCTTTTACATAGTTAGAAAATTGCTTTTCACTGATACCATACATAAAACGAACTTTTTGTTTTTCTACGAACTGAAGGGCATATCCAGAAAGCATCTTGGGTCTTTTATTTTTTGAATTCTTCGCATGACGAGCTTCAGAAGCAACGAATTTAGCTGTCTGGCATTTTTCAAATACTCCAGCACCCAATCTTCTACCTATTTTGTATTTTTTTACTGTTTTCATTTGTTGTTTTTTGTCTTTCTAAATTCTTAATTCTGATTCTTAATTCGTAATTATATTATACTCTGCGTGGTTTCTTAGGTTTTGGACCATTGTGAGGAACTGGCGTCATATCTCTTACTCCTGAAATTTCAATATCATAAGCCATAAATGCACGAATCGTAGGCTCTCGTCCCGAACCAACCCCTTTTACTTTTACATCAACTTCTTTTATACCAAGAGCCTTTGCTTTTTCACCTACTACTGAACCAGCTTTTGAAGCCGCAAAAGGAGTTCCCTTCTTTGCACCTTTGAAACCAAGAGATCCGGCTGAAGTCCAGAATAATGTATTGCCTTCTTTGTCAGAAAGTACAACCTTAGTATTATTAAAAGTGGCTTCTACGTGTAAAGTACCTGCAACAACCTTCTTTTTAGGTACTTTAATCCCGGCTTTGGGCGCTGTGTCTAAAGTAGCTTCTTCTACTACTGTTTTAGCTTCCTCTTCTTTATTTATAATTTTTACTTTTCCCATAATTTTAATTCTTAAAGTTTATAACTTTCTACTTGGTCACTTGACCTATGTCTTACTTTCTTTTCGGCGACCAGATGCCATTGTTTTACGTACATTACCTCTAATAGTTCTGGAGTTTGTTTTAGTACGCTGACCGTTGACTGGTAATCTTCTCATGTGTCTGACTCCTCTGTATGATTTGATATCTTTCAATCTTTTTACATTGGAAGCAATTTCACGTTTTAGAGACCCTTCTATAGACATTGTTTCTATAACTTTACGTATAGCATTTTCTTGATCTACTGTTAGAGTATCTGCCTTGATATTTGGATCAATATCAACTTCTTTTAAAATAGCACGAGCTCTAGAAATACCTATACCAAAAAGAGCAGTGAGCCCAACGTCTAGGTGTTTATTATTAGGGATTGTTATACCAAGAATTCTCATATATAATTATTGTTTTTGTTTATGTTTAGGATTAGTACAAATAACACGGAGATGACCTTCCCGTTTTACCATTTTACATTTCGCACAGATTTTTTTGACAGCTGATTTAATTTTCATATTTTTCTCTCTATAAAGCGAAAGAAAAAATAAAGGGTTCTACCCTGTATTGAAACTTTCGTATTACCGAATTATATTACACTATTTAAATAAAAATGCAAGAGGCATTACCCTCTCTTAATAATTCTTCCCTTACCACCATACGGATCAAGAAGGACTTCAACTTTGTCTCCCAACAGAACCTTAATCCTATGCATTCGCATCTTCCCAGACAAATAGCTGATGATGATTTTACCACCACCTATATCTACTCGAAAGAGTGTATTTGGGAGGGCTTCTGTAACTATGCCTATGGCAGTATTGTTGTCGTCTCTTTGATTCATTTAATGTAAATACATCATAACAAAAATTCTATTTTTCGTCAAATTTTTTTATTATTATATTTATATTTTTAATGTCTTTTGGTAAAATCTTAGACCAAAATGGCATTATCGACACCGTCGCTGATACAATACCAGGATCTTGTTTAAATATTTTTGATACTTCACTTTTGGGTTTATTGACCAACAATCCCTTTAATAACTCTACATTCGGATTCCAGCTTAAGGGTAAATTACCAGTTAATTCAAATTCAAAATTTTCAATATCTTTATTTACCATTTGTGATTTATCTGTAAATCTAAAAGATAAATTGGAAAGATTCGGTCCTATTATTTCTGATTTTTCAAAAGAGGAAATACCTGGTAATAATTTACTAATAATAGAATCTGATAATCCATTTTCTTTCAAAAGAAAAGCACTGAGAGTACCCTTCATTTCTATCTTGGCATCTGGAGTTTTAGATAATAAATTCTCTCCAAATTCATATGAGAAACTAACGGCATCAGGATATAAGATATAATCAGCTGGAACTTGGGCAGAAAGTTTGCGTATTAATTTCTCCTTGAAAGAAGCTGTCTTTAGTAAAAGATCTTCTTTTTCTTCATTACCTAAAAGATATACTAACCCCGTCATTCCTCCATTTATAGAGGTTTTTGCTTTTCCATATATTTTTTTATATTTATCTGTTCCCTTAAATGAACTTATATAGAATGATTCTGGATTTCCATTGTAAGCATCACCATGGAGAAATGCTGTAACACCAACAGAAATTTGTCCTGGAATTATATTTTTTGATTTATCTAGAGTATAGCCTGGTATAGAAACAGTCGTATTTGTTTTATAAGTTTTACCCTTTTCATCAGCCACGAAAGTACCAGCCACTATCTTCTGTGCTTTGGTGTTGTATTCATTATATAAAGTTATATCACCCTTAGCCTTGTCTGATACTTCTTTGGCATTTGTCAGGACAACGTCTCTGTATTCACTGTCGGACACAATCATAAGCTCAAAAGGAACACCTGGCTTCATCTTCCCAGCATTAAATTTCTGATGTTTTAATTCGAAATTGTTATTTTTAGCAACAATAGTTACTTTTGCCATTAAAAAAAATGTCGACAATAAATACAAAACTCCAACAAAAAAAGATATGATAAAAATGAAGAGAATTGCTCTATTGAAAGGACGTCTTCCACTTGGCATTTGTGGCGTTACGGAAATTCTTTTATTGTATATTGAAGTATTATTATTTTTTTTATTCAAAAAATCATACTTAGACGATTGATCTTGATTGAGATTATCAAAACTACGAGTAGGATTATGATTATCAACATCTTTAAAACCAACATCATCTTGAGGTGTATGTATTATTTTCTTTATGTGATTAATTTTTACGTCTTCTAGTATTTTTCTATTCATAAAGTTCTACTTTTCTCATAACATTTATAGATTCAATCATTAAGAAAGGATCACATGTACCGTTTTTTACATTACACATATTTAAAAATTCGGGACCATCTATAGCAACTAGGGTAAACTTCTTATTGGGAACCATAGATTGAATATATTCTTCACTATTTATAACTTTCACAAACCAATCTTTTACATCAGAATCTATCGTTAAAAACATAACATTGGGCAATGTAAGCGTACGAGGAAGAGAATTTATACATTCTCTAAATGATTTACCCCATGCTAATTCAACAAAATCTAAAACAGGTTTAAGCTTCTTGATTTCTTTTTCTGAAAGTGTCCCTTTATTGAATAAACTAAATAATTCGTAAGCATCACGTAATTCAACTTTCAGACTCTTACAAATATCTCTGAAAAGTGTCTTCTTGCCATATGGGAAAGAGAGAGATTCTTTCAATACACCCTTGGCTACAATTCCAACATCTGTAACTTCTCCTCCAATGTCTAATAATAAATAGGAATCATGATTCATATATTTATCACGAACCGAAATAAATGAAGCCACCATAAACGACGAGAAGGAAATCGGCGTGTGGTGAAAACTCTTAGAAATAGTTTCTTTTATTGAATCTAAGCAAATTTTAGGAGACAGAGATATAACCATGTTCATTTCTATAGAGCGAGTCCTTTTACCTAGTGGATCATCTACTTGATATCCATTTAAAGATATTCCTACAATAGGATGCTCTATAACTTCAGGGGCACTTTCAGCTTCGCCATATTTATTTTTATATATAGAATCGAGAGAACTTAATTCTTTTGCAAGTAATTCATCTACTACTTTTTTTGTAAAAATAAATGAATGTTCTTTTGATATCTTGATGAGTCTAGTTTCTGATATATACCATGGAGATGCGAGTACACAGACTATTTCATCAGGAGCCCCAAGTTTACTTTGATATAAATTGCGAGAGGCAAAACCGAGAGCCAGAATCATGTCTTTCAAAAAGACATTGAAGTCGAGTTCTTCTCTTTCTACTATGTCAACACGGGTAGATTTTATGATTGTTGGCAATTTGTTTCTATCAGAAGGAATAGTGACAAATGCTCCTCCGACACTCCCAGAGCCAATATCAAAAATAGCAACCATCTTTTCTTTTTTTGATGAAAATGAAAAATCCATATGCTTATATTATACTATCTATCAGGAAATAAAAAAAGTACCGGATCAAATAGATCCGGTACGATTAATTTATGTGCATTTGTATTGTCCAACTAAAACGAAAAGAGCTTTTTCTCAAACTGAATTCTGGCTCCGAACCCAACAAAGGGCTTGAATCCATTTAGAAATTGTTCCCCTAATTCTGCATACACAGAAATTGGAGAATTTCTAAATTTCATTTCCGCGCCGATGGAAAGTTCTATTTGAGTAGGACCCTCACCCCAAATTAATTTACCCATATTATATATACAGACTGATGATCCATAATACATACTTCGAGCAAATCGTAATTGATTACTACTTCCGGAGTAACCATATGAGAGAGAAGTGCAATCTTTTTCAGAGTCTATTTCACTCACATAATTTAACGTTATGTAGTTCCAGCTATTTAAATGGGGACTACTACCATTTAAAGAACTTACAAAAAGTTCTGATTCAAAACCAAGGAAAATTTCCCTGCTCTCCATGATAAATTTTTCTGTGCATGGAATCTCGGGAATACCAGATGAAGATGAATCAACCTCAAATTTAGGTTCAACTAAATCTGACCACTGAGAATACGCAGGGATTGAAACTTCTAGTTGTTTTAAGTTTTCTAAGTACTCAGAATTTTGTTTCTTAATTTCATTTTTATAAAAAGCTAATTCTGCCTTTACGGCAGACAGCTCTTTGTGAAAATTACTCAAACCCTCACGATAACCATCAAGGTAGGAATTCCTAACTTCATCGCTAATTTTTCTACCTGCCCTGAAACCATCATTATAAGCTTCACGGAGGTCTCGTAATTCCCTCATCTTATTTTCATACTTGATGGAATCTTCATGAGCCTCAGCTCGCTTGAGAGAGTCTGCCACCATAATACCTCGGCGGTTTTCCCTTTCTACAAATTTTTGGTCATTGTTTCTCCATATTCCATAAGAAATTATGTACACAACAACACAAAGGAGTAATAGACTCCCAATAAGCTCAGAGTCAAACTTTCTTTTCATTTTCAAATTGTTAAATATTTTTATTTCAGTGAGCTATCTTCATTACAAGCACTACCGAAATTTGTGTATATTATATCATAAATAACCCTATATGTCAATATATACGTATAGGTTCAATAACTTAGATATTTTACCCACCCCGGGGGTGAGGGAAATATGTTTATTCTAATACAGCCTTTATACGGCGAACGCCGGCGGAGCTTGCTTCTTCTTTCTGAATTTTGAAATGCTTGGGCGCCCCTTCAGGATTAGCCGCCAAATCTCCTGTATTCTCAACGTGCGGTCCACCACAAAACTCTTTCGAGATAGCATTACCATTTTCATCTTCTATAAAGTAGAGCGATACCACTTCAGGATACTTGGCGCCAAATTCCATTTCGGCTCCTATCTTCTCTGCTTCTACTAAAGGCATTTCTCGACGAATAACATTCAATCCTCTTTTTATTTTATCATTCACCCAATCCTCAACTTTTTTCTTCTCATCATCTGTCAACTTATGATCACAAATAAAATCCATACGAAGTCTTTCTTCGGTAATATTACTTCCCTTTTGTTTAATATCAGGGGAAACAATTGCTTGTAATCCCGCTAAAAGTAAATGATGAGCTGTATGAAGCTTGATTGTCTTCTCACTATGATTTGCAAGTCCACCCTTAAACATCCCCGCGGAAGAAGTTCTGGATAATTCTTGATGTTCTTTTAGTCTTTTATCAAATTTCTCTCTGTCTATCTTTATCCCTTTTTCTTTTGATAGCTCTTCAGTAAGCTCTATAGGGAAGCCATAACTCTGGAATAAATCAAAAGGATCTACTCCTTTTTCAAATTCTTTCAAACCATTCTCAAGAGTTTGACGGAATTTTGACTCTTCTTCATTTATTTCATTTTTTATACTGTCTGCATTTTTTACTATTTCGGAATATACATTCTTGTATTTGTTTATAACAACTTCAACAATCAGAACCAATGAACCATTTTTGAAACCAAGCTTATCAGCAAATCTGACAGCTCTACGCAACAAACGTCTTAAAATATAACCCCTACCAGTATTTGATGGTAATGCTCCATCTGCTATTATTAAAACAGATGTACGCATGTGATCAGCAACGATTCTCATCATTTTTCTAGTATCAACCCAGCACTGTTCTCCATTTTTTATATATTCTTCGTCTGATTTATCCCCATATTTCAAATTAGATAATTCTTCTATCTTTGAAATTATATCTGCAAATAAATCTGTCTCAAAAATATTATTCTTACCTTGCACAGCCATCACGACACGCTCAAGTCCTGAACCGGTATCAACATTTTGCTGTATTAACTTACCAATAACTTTTCCATCTTTCTTTTCATATTGCATAAAAACATCGTTCCAGATTTCTACAACTTTTTGTTGCTCATCAGCTTTCTTGTATTCTTCAATACTCAAATCACCTAGCCCTTCTTCTGTAATATCATAAAACATTTCTGTGTCAGGACCACATGGACCATTCTCACCAACACTCCACCAATTAGATTTGGCACTCATAAAATAAATATGATTTTCTGGAATAAATTTCTTCCAAATTTCAAAGGCTTCAACATCCTGAGGAGCATCATCATTACCTTCAAAAACAGTTACGTAAAGACGCTTTGGATCAAGACCTAAACCTTCGTCTTTACTTGTTAAAAATTCATAGCTCCATGAAATAGCTTCTTCTTTAAAATAATCTCCCAAAGACCAGTTACCCATCATTTCAAAAAATGTATCATGAGTGTTGTCTCCAACTTCATCTATATCTTGAGTACGTACACATTTTTGCACGTTTACCAATCTATTACCAAGTGGATGTTTTTGACCCATAAGATATGGCACCAATGGTTGCATGCCAGCTGTATTAAAAAGAACCGAAGGATCATTTTCAGGGATCAAAGAGGCGCTGGGGATTATCTTGTGTCCTCTATTTTCAAAAAATTTTAGAAACTTTTGACGTATTTCATTTGAAGTCATATATATACCCATATTATACTAAAAAGGCTCAATAGAAAAGCCCCGCCTACGGCGGGGCTTTTAACTCTTATCCTAAATCTTCTATTTGATCTTCTTTATAATACTTACTCTTTTTAATTCTTTTCTCAATAAACCACAACACAATAAATATAAACAAAGTGAGAATTGTTGCAACTATAGCAATATTGAAAAGTCCTAAACCACAAGCCATACCAATACCCGCAGCTACCCAAAGTCCTGTCGCTGTCGTAAGTCCTACTAACTTTGAATCTTTATTAAAAATAATTCCTGCGCCTAAAAATCCAATCCCCACAACAATCTGGGAGACAATCATAAGAGGATTCATTCCCGCAAATCCAGAATAATAATTAACCATCTCATTTGAGATAACAACAAACAATGCTGAACCCATAGACACAAGAGCATATGTTCGCATACCTGCAGTCTTATGTGCCCAAACTCTTTCAGTTCCAATAATCATTCCCAATACCAACGCAACAAAAAGACTTAAAATAATATCTAATGTTGCCCCGTTTAAAATATTTTCCATATTTTTATTATATATTATTATTTTAAGTTTCTCAAACTATTTATGTCGCCCTTATCTTGTAATTCAGATTCTGTTATATATCTTTGGCCATCTTTTAATGTCTCGTCTACCCAAAGTGAGTATGGTAAATTTGTCATATCTGTTTTACACATAGCAACCATTGGAATTTTGTATGAATGCTCTGATTCTATATGTTTAATTAATTTATCACTCAAATTATTTTGAGTGGAAAAAATTAACATATATTGATCTACTTCTTGAATAACATTCTTCCATGGATATATTGAATTAATTATCCAATAATCCATTGATATAGCCAATTTCTCTTGTACAGCAGAAAAACCCAAAGATCGTGCTTCTTCAACATCTCCACATATAGTATAAACAAAAACAATATCATCTGATCCTTTTTCTATTTTTTCAAAAATATTCATAAAAATTAATTAATTAATAATAATTTAATACACCTCATTCTGATAACATCGTTCACAGTATACTATCTCAGGTCTCTCAGGAGCATAGGAAGTTTCAAATTCATTATTACAACCTTCTTTCATACAAACTCTATGCCAAAGTTTTAATGGATTTCTTTTATCTAACCTCTCATAATGCCTACAATTTGAACATAAGCGTGGAAGAGGAAGATTCATTCTTTTATAAAAAAGTAGCTCCTCAGGTATTATTTTAAATACTTCTGTACATTGCTGATTACAATTTCCTTTGTGAGCACATTCAATTACCTTATTTACAATACTATCATTTACATCGTTTATACTTTCTGGAATATCTTTATTGTATATATCTATATTATAATTCCGAATTTCTTTGTTTTTCCATTTATAACCTTGTTCTTGTGATTGTTCTTTAGTTAGAGGAAAATATTCTTGAGCAATAGTTTCATTGTAAGCAAAAGGAGAGAGTTCTGATGGGAAGAATTCACCGTATTTGTATATTCTACCTTTACTATCTACGTAAGGCATATCTGACATATGTTGAATAATTTTACTAACTAAATTTTCATATTGCTCTTTTGTATATTGTTTATTTAAAATACAATATTGTTTATTGCGAAGACCAATACAGCCAAAACAATTAGTACAATTTTCACAGGTATCAGAATATGTACCATAACTACCACTCCAATAAGAAAGACAGAATTTTGAAAAAGATGAATTGTTACTTATAACCTCTAAATTCCCTTCAACATTTTCAACAATAGCGTAACTATCATAAGAATCCTTTACTTTATTAACTATATACAAATACTTACAATTCTCTACGTCTTCTCCATCAAAAACAGAGGTACAATTTTTTGAATGAGTTATATAATCACCCGTTGAATTTAAATTATTTTTCCCGTGATAGTATTTTACTGGAAATTTTGGATGTAATTCATTAATTGTGTTTATTATATTATCTATACTTGAAACATTATTTAAACTCATTTCAGATAACTTTTTTTCATATTCTTCCCTCGTATATTGTTCATTAAAGATACAAAAAGATTTATTTCTTAAATTAACACAACCTACACAATCATTACAACCTGCACAATTTTTACAGAAATATAAATTATATGAATTTAAACAATCTTGCGAATAAAAACATTTACTTATCTTTTCACAATCAATACATTCAGCTGAAAATTCAGAGTGTCGTACTCCTAAACAATCAAATATATCTTTGCAATAAAAAATTGTATATGAATAAGCACAATCCTCATCATGATCACTAGCAAATATTAAATAACAATTTTTGTTATAAGCAGCCCCGTTAACATACTCACTATTGTAACACTCAGTAACCATTGCATATAAACGAGGAACTTTCTTCTGTAATTGATTGAACTGTTCAAAAAATGTTTTCGTAAAATCATAATCTATTCCATAAGAGAAAGGGTCCCATGCATCAGAACGAAAACAAGCATGACAGTAGACAGTAAAAGGTGACTCTTGTTTATAAATTGATATTATAGATTTCTTGCACAATCCACAAGTTTGTTTATTTAAAAATCGTTCATTGCGCCAGCTCATTCTACGCTGGGCACGACAATCTGGGCAAAATGTTGGAGGAGGGACTTTTACCTTCTCATAGAAAAGAAAATCGTCTGCCTCAATAGTGAAGTCTTTTTTACAATTCTGACAATTTCTATTTTCACTTTGCATAATTGTGTTTAATTAGTAATCAGTAATTTTGTAATTATTAACTATATATATTATCCCACAATTGATCCACCTAGGCAAATGTCTCCATCATAAATTACGATAGACTGACCCTTGTCTACAAGCACATTCTTCTCAAAAGTTATTGCACAGGTCGGACCTGTGACAACTACTGTGCATTCTAGAAGTTCCCCGTGGTAACGAATTTGAGCTTTATAAGCTTTATCTTTTTCTGGTATATCAAGAATCCAATTTACATTACTACATAGGACCGTCCTATGTAACTTATACTCTTTTTCTTCCCCTAGGTCTGACCTAGGGGAAACTGTAATAGTATTATTTAATATGTCCTTTGAGATTACATATAGGGGCTTGCTATTGTCTTCGTTTTTAAAAATTGTAAATCCATGACGTTCACCTAATGTGAAGAATATGGCTCCGTCATGAGATCCTATTACATTCCCTTTTTCCCTTCGAGAATACTCAGGACTTTCAGCATCCACGCCTTCTCGGCGGGCAAGCAACACGTCACCTTTTTTAGTTTTAATATAATGTTTAAGAAAATCTTTCATATCAAGTGGACCCAAGAAGCAAACTCCTTGGCTATCTTTCTTTGTAGCGACAGGTAATTTGTATTTCTCTGCTAGCTTTCTCACTTCAGTCTTCTCTAAATGACCCACTGGAAATAAAGTATGAGCTAAATCATCTTGAGTAAGAGTCCAAAGGAAATAACTTTGATCCTTAGATTGGTCTACTCCACGCTCCATAAAAAATAGCTTTTCTCGAAGCTCCTTAACCCCATTTTTGTGAGTACTCAAAAACGGCACGCCCCCACCCGTCGCTTCTCTAAAACTATTTTTCATTACGCGGGAGTAATGTCCTGTCGCTATATAGTCTGCTCCATGCGCTTTCGCAAATTGCCAAAATACTCCAAACTTCACTTCGCGATTACACATGACATCGGGGTTGGGAGTATTCCCTTTTTTATATTCTTCTATCATATAATCAGCTACCCCTTTCTTGTAAGCCTCTTCTGCATCACATTCTAAAAATGGAATATCTAAATGAGCACAGACTCGCATAGCATCTCGTCTTTCATCTTTCCAAGTACATTCTATAAAGTCAGGTGTCCAAGTACGAATAAAAACCCCAACGACATTGTATCCTTGTTCTTTAAGTAGAGCTGCACTGACAGAGCTATCTACCCCACCCGACACTCCCACAAATACAGTTTTATTTTTAATTGATTTCATTTAATAAAAAATTGCAAAACAACAATAAGTCTTTGAAAAATGCCTTGCGCAGGGCGACTGGCCCGAGCAGAGCAAAATCTCAGCAGAGATTTATGTGTGGATTTTGAAAAGAGCTTATTTTGTGACGCAATTTTCATACTACAACTACTCTTTACTCCATCTTGCAAATATACCACAAGGAAGTAACTTTTTATTTGTACTATCTTCTATAACTAGTTCCCCTCCTGCAACGAAACCTTTATAATCTTTCATGAGATCTATCAAATTATTCTGATAAACTATCGAAGAATACCCCGCAGTATACCCATTTATTAAAATAAATAAAGGATCAGTCGACAATACCTGTTTGCACAAATCCATAAGTGTTAAAAAGTGCTCTTCTATTTTCCAAAGCTCATCTTTCGGACCATGACCAAAAGCTGGTGGATCCATAATTATCGCATCATACTTTCGGCCTCTTTTTATTTCTCTTTTTAAGAATAAGGTTACATCTTCTATTAACCAGCGTATTGGTGCATCTTTTAGTCCTGAAAGTTCTGCATTTAAGCGCGCCCAATCTACCGCCGATTTTGATCCATCAACATGACAAACTTCTGCTCCAGCTTTAGCACAAGCTAATGTCGCTCCTCCTGTATAAGCAAATAAATTTAAAACTGATATAGAGTTGCTCCCCGAGGCCTCGCCTTGGGCTCCCTTAAGGCAAGGCCTCTTTCCGCAACGAATTAATTCACTCATCCATTCCCAATTTGGTAATTGCTCGGGAAAAAGACCAAGATGTTTAAAGGAGGTAGGTTTGATATTAAAATCTAAACCTCCAAACTTTATATTCCAATTGTTTAGAATTCCATTTTTAATTATCCATTTATTCTTAGTTCCATTACGGATAAATTCTAAATCTAATTTTTCCCACTCTTTATCATCTAAATTTCTCTTCCAAAGAGCTTCCGGATCAGGACGGGATATAATGTAAGAACCATAACGTTCAAGCTTCTTGCCATTACCTGAATCGATTAATTCATATTCTTTTTGTTTTGTTGTTTTTAATATCATTTTATTTTATTTTAAATACTTTGCTATATTACTCCTATGCTGACTAAAATCAACTGCATAGTGTACTTGGCCTGTATCGTCGTGAAGATAAAATAGATAAGGAGAACCCTCTGGATGAATTGCTGAAAGGATAGATGAAAGCCCTGGGTTACTTATAGGATTTTCGGGCAAACCATTCTCTTTGTATGTTGACTTGACTGCATCTACCTGTAATGGCATACCGAGCTTAATCCTTTTCCATAAAATACCAGAAATTACATAGGAGTCACCTTTACCATTTGCTTCTTTTTCTAATATCGACGCCATTATTATAATGTCCCTTAAACTCTTACCGGAAGATTTTATATCTTTATCAACAGAAGCAATTCTCTTATTAAAATTCGAAGTTATTTCTGTCAAAATCTCATCTGTTGTAGACATCGGGTAAAAGAAATAGGTATCAGGGAATAGGTACCCTTCTTTACTTCTCTCGTCACTTAAGAACAAATCTTTGCTAAAGCCCTCAATCTTATCTGCTAACAATGTAGCCATATCTTCCTTTGTAAATCCTTCTTTTAATGTAACTCGAATAGGTTCTACTCCATGCTTACCAAAAGATAACTGCCAAGCTACACACAAAACACTCTTCCCTTTTTTAAATAGATAATCTCCATTGGATATATGTCTATCTCCAGAAAAAATATAAACGAGGACTTCTAATGAAAAGGGTGAACGAATCACATTTTCACTTTTTAACTTATTTGAAATTTTAGATAATGAGTCGCTTGGAGCTACGTGTATCGTTGTATCTTTATTGTTTACAGGGGAAGAAAATAAAAAATAAAAAACTATTACCAAAAAGCCAATTATAAGAATAATTTTCAACAATAATTTAGACTTGGAATTATTTTCCGTTGTTGTTTCTGTATTATAATTCTCCATAAATTATATAGGCAAATTGGAAGGTGGCTTTGCAATCTTGGACTCGATACGTTTGAAGCTTGGAGTTTCAGAAACCATACCTGGGAAGTGGTATAGTGTCGCTAATTCTTCAGCAGAAACAACAAATAATTTTGGTTTACCGGAAGGGAAAAAAGCAGCCAGAACTTTTGGATAATCATAAGCATATTGTAAAGGTGGGTGGAAAAATGTTCTCATACGATAGAAATCAAGCATTCTCTTCTTAATTTTTGTAAGAGCAAGCCCTGTTGGATCTGACCATGGAGCATCAAACTGGGTGGAATTGATACGATTAAGTTCATTTATATTTGGCTGTGCATATTGACGGAAAAGTAAACGTACTTCACGACGGAGATTATTGAATTGTTCATCATTACAATACTTTTTATTGGCTAAAGCGATTAATCTAATACCGCAATCAAAATGTAATTGCTGCATGTTGGCTGAAACTTGCTTGATCATAGGATCAAGAAAGGCTGGAGCACGTACTTCAAAAGTATCTATACCTCCAAGCCCCATTTTGGGACTATATTTAGTATAAGGTTCTAATATTTTATGCAAGAATTCTTCTGCTGCTTCATAAAAGTCAACATGCTTTTTTTGTTCATGGCTATGATACATTTTAGTACTCCAACGGACAACTATTTGCATCCAAACTTGCTGTCCGTGAGGTATAGAACCCATATATTCAATTACAGGAGTTATGGGATCAATTTTAAATTCTTCTTTAACCCCTGTTTTCATATCATCTCCCATATTTCTGTATGTTTTAAATGGGAGAAAATCCTCTTTCATTTTGTTGAATTCACAACCCCATAAATTCCAGTCTCCATCTTTTTTATATTGGGGAATATGAAATGCGTAATCATCAACTTCAACTACTTTAGCTTGAGGATATTGACCATATATTTGAGTTTCTACTAAATTACGAAGTCTCGTAGGAGTACGAATAAAAAAGTGAACTCTCCCGTCGATTGAAACAATCTCAAGAGAAAACCAAAACCAGGGAGCACCTTGAATGTATTGCTCCCAAAAACCTTTTATACTTTTCTGATACAAAGCATTAGCAAAAATAAGTTCCATGGCAGCTGGAGATTTAATAACATCACGGGGTACTTGAATCTCTAAGAGAACCCACTTTATCCCCATAATAAAACGCTCTTGTCTATAGTGATGCCATAGATTAAGTGCGATGTAAGTTAGGGGAATAGGCATCAGGTAGCCTATACCGACAATAAATATCTGTAGGAGGTTTAAATTATGAGTATTAAGAAAATCTTGAATCATATTTATTAATTAAATTTACAATTAACTACCAAACCCTAAGTGTTGATGTAGTAAAAAATCCAAACAATATAGCAATGATGATAATGCCAAGAATTATTATTACAATATTTATAATACCACGATTATACATGCCCATATTGTATCATATTTAAAAATAAAATTCCTCCTAAATAGGAGGAATTTTATTTTTAACAGGATGTGTATAAACCGGCTTTATTTTTCTTGAAATATTTTGTATTTTGTAAATTTACAAGTATTGTATTTTTCTTCAAATATCTTTCTTTCATAACTTGGTCTACAATATCGTCCTTAGTCATAGGACCATTCTTTTTCAAAAGTTCTTTTATGACATCACGGACGACCCCTGACTTATAACCCCATTCAGAAAGTGCATATATACCTCTACCAACTAACACAAATCTAGGGTCTTTAATAAGTTCATTGTGGCAAGTTGCTGTATGACACTTCTTATCGAAAGTATTGGCAACTGCTTTCGCAACTTCTCTAAAGTGCATAGGGGAACCATGCTTCCTCATCATGAGAAATGCATAATCTTTGACTCCACGAGCTTTAATAGAAGAAGAACTTGACTTACCCCATTCTCCTAGTGGATTCTTGCTCATTGTTTTGGAAATAGAAAGCCATCTCTTCGCAATTTCTTCACTTTTGTATTGTTCTGCTAAATCTTTAACTTCATCTAAGAATTTAGCAATGAGTTCAGTTTCCGGAATTAATTGATCATCAGTTAGATTCTCAAAAAGATTTTTAAGGGATTTGTGAACTTGAAGGGATATATCATCATCAACGCTCCATCGTGTTTTAAAATGAGTATCTTCTTTGTGTTTTGTAAATTCATCACTAAGAGTTAAGTATAAATGAATGCTATTTTGAGTAATCTTATCTTTAGAAAGATGATTTAAAAATTCATGTTCAGAAACAATAGCACCCATAGTATGCATCATCTTCTTTAATTCTTCAAAGACAGCCTTCTCATTCTTAAATGATTCGCTCTTGCGAATAAGAGCAAGCGCGCCATTCTCTATCTGGCGAACACGTTCACGAGTAATCCCATACTTCTGGCCAATTGCTTCTAAGGTTTTTCTTTCTCCTTCATCAATAAGACCAAAACGGTTTACAATAACTTCGTGAGCACGAGGAGGTAAATTCGAAAGTATTCTTTTTGTAACTTGCTTTGGTTTGAATGAAATAGTATTAGCCATCTTGATTTAAAATTATATTAATAATTGCTTTATATTTTCATAATATCATTACTATTAGATAAAGTCAAATGGTAATGACAAAACTTATAAACATATGTGTAATTACTTCTTGCCTGCTGCCGTTTTAGCCTTTGATCTATCTTGTTCAGTTAAGAACTTCTTACGTAAACGCACTGTTTTAGGGGTTATTTCAAGGAATTCATCATCGGCCATAACTTCAAGAGCCCTTTCTATTGATAATTTATAAGGGGGTTTGACATTCACCGCCTCGTCAGTTCCAGATGAACGCATGTTAGAAAGTTGCTTGCCTTTAGTAGGATTTACTGACATTTCATCCCCTTTAGTTACATTACCTATGACCATACCTTCATATACTTCGTCTCCGTGCTCAACATAAAGAATTCCTCTTTCTTGAAGAGTCCAAAGTGAGAAGGCCACGACTTTACCAGTAACCATAGAAGTCATGGACCCTACATCTCTTTTCTTTATCTCTCCAGCGTAATCTTTAAATCCAATAAATCGAGATGCGAGAATTCCTTCTCCTTTTGTATCTACTACGAACTGACCTCTGTATCCAAGTAAACCGCGAGTTGGAATCTCAATAAGCATTCGGACTATACCTTCTTTCTCATGCATACCTGTAATCATGCCACGACGAGAAGTTAACTTCTCTATCACAGCACCTGATACATCATTTCTAACATCAATAGTTACTTCTTCGTAAGGCTCTAACTTCTTACCATTTTCTTCTTTTATAATTACGTGCGGTTGAGATACTTGTAGTTCGTAACCTTCGCGACGCATATTCTCAAGAAGAATAGCAATGTGAAGTTCACCACGTCCGTAGACCAAGTAACCTTCCTGTTGTTCCTCTTCGTCTGTTCCATCAAAATTAATTTTAAGACCAACGTTTACTTCAAGCTCTTTTTCTAGCCTCTCTCTGATCTGACGACTTGTAACATACTTACCCTCACGTCCACAGAAAGGAGAATCATTCACCAGAAAATTCAGAGAAATAGTTGGCTCGTCAATAGAGATAGAAGAGAGGACGGGAGTAATAACATCAAGACAAAGTGTCTCGCCGATAAACACATCTGGTATTCCTGCAATAATAGCAATGTCACCTGTATTTAAAACATCAACTTCCTTGCGAGCAATTCCCTCAAAAGTAAATATTTTGGTAATTTTAGAATTTCTAGATGTTCCATCTGCATTTTTAACTATAATTTGGGATCCTGTTTTTACAGAACCACCATAGACACGTACAATGGCTAAACGTCCCAAGAAATTGTCATAACCGAGGTTAAATACTTGGGCCTGGAAAGGACCGGCGTTGTTCGTAGAAGCTTCTTTCACGTCAGAAAGTATCAAATCAAGCAGAGGAGTAAGATCGTTGGAATCATCTCCTATTTTCAAAAATGCTTTCCCTTGTCTTCCTATTGCATAAATAGTTTTGAAGTCTATCTGCTCCTCTGTCGCTCCAAGTTCCAAGAATAACTCTAATACTTCTTCATGAACACGATCAGGGTTCGCTGCTGGCTTATCTATCTTATTGATAACAACAATAGGTTTGAGTCCCAGTTCAAGTGATTTCTTGAGAACAAATCGTGTCTGAGGCATAGGACCTTCTTGGGCATCAACTAAAAGCAAGACAGAATCAATAGCCCGTAAGACTCGTTCAACTTCTGAACCAAAGTCCGCGTGACCTGGAGTATCTACAATGTTGATCTTTGTCCCTTTGTAATTTACAGAAGTATTCTTAGAATAAATAGTGATACCACGCTCAAGCTCAAGAGCATTGGAATCCATAGTGACGCCTTCTTCTACCATCCCACATTGTTTCATTAGCTGGTCTGTCAATGTTGTTTTGCCATGGTCAACGTGAGCGATTATGGCTATGTTCCTGATTTCTGTTTGCTTCATAATTAATTGTGTCTGTTTGTGAAAAATAAATACGCCATAAGGCGTTTGTATTTATATAGTATCATACTTTTTTAAATTTGTAAAATAAAAAGCCCTGTAAGAACATTACAGGGCTTTTTATTAAAAATTTATATTAATTTAACTATATCGTGATATGTGATAAAAACCATCAGAAGCATAAGAATACCAAAACCAACCATATTCACAACGTTTGCAATTTCAGGCTTAATTCGTGATCCTTTAATTTTCTCAATTAAGAGAAATAGCAAACGTCCGCCATCAAGAGCTGGAAATGGAAGTAAGTTTATAACTGCTAAATTCACAGATATAAGAGCTGTGAATGAAAGTAGATATATAAATCCAAATTTCGCTGCATCTCCGACAACTCCTACTATACCAATAGGCCCTGTAACATCATTCATGCTACCCGTACCAGTAACTGCTCCAGCTATAAGTTTGTAAAACCCGACAGCAGTACCGATAGTCAAATCTGTAGTAAGCTTTAACCCTTCCCACACGGCCTTATGTATTGGAAGTTTAAGTGTACCTATTATATCCATAGCAATTCCTATGGTCGGAACACCTTCTTGGTTATTTATTGGGGTAACAACAAGACTCTTACTTAGAGAATCTCTCATGTATTCAACTGTTATGGATTCATTGCCATGTTTTTTTATAAAATATTTTACACTTTCTGCAGATGGAGTTTCTGTTCTATCTGTTTCAGTCTTTAGAACAAGTAACTTGTCTCTAGTTTCAAGTCCTGCAATTTCTGCTGGACTACCCTTTACAACACTAGTAACAGTAAGATATTGATTTTGAACTACAGTGCCCTCTGGAGCCATAGCCACAGATGATGGAAGTCCAGACATATAACCAACAGAGAGAAGTAACCATGCCACTAGAAAATTCATAACAACCCCTGCTATTAAAACTCCTGCTTGTATATATCTTGGCTTATTAGAAAAACTCCTAGACTTATTATCTTCGGTGACTTCTTCCCCATTTTGGCCAGGAAAATCATCGGAACCTTGACCAAAAATCTTCACGTATCCACCGAACGGCAACAGGTTGAAATTATAAGTTGTTTCTCCTACTTTTTTACCAAAAAGCTTAGGAGGGAAACCAAAAGAAAATTCATCTACCCGTATCCCCGACTTCTTGGCAACAATAAAATGCCCAAATTCATGAGACACGACCAATACCAATAAAATTGCAATAAAAATTAAAATAGACATGCAATTATCATAGCATAAATTGATATTTACTAAAAATTATTAAACTTGGTTATTTTTTTTACCAAGAAGCCCAATTAATATCAATGAGATTCCAACCGCCATCAATAAAGTAATTAATACAATAAATATATTTTTATAATTAAACATGCCAGGCTTTTCTACTGTCGTCATAGACCCCACAACAGGTGAATCTTGTAGAGTTACAGCTTCCGCTGTTTTAACGAAAGTATAAGGGGAACTTTTTGCTATAATGTTTCCAGTATTGTTAACTGTGGCAGTATATATTGTATGATTTCCATCCTCTAATTCTTTGTCTAAAATATATTCCCATTCCCCCTTATTATCAGTTTTAATCGTAACCATAATTGGTGTACTATAAATATAAATAGTTATGAAGCTATTCGGTAAAGCCTGACCCTTAATAGAAACCTTCTTACTATCAAAAACAATCGTATTCACCTTGTAGTTTTCTACGACTGAAGCCTTGGAAGAGATTGGTTCTTCTTTTTTTATCTGGATTAATTCTTCTTTGGTTGGATCAAAACCTAATAATATTTTTTCTGAGGCGTTAATATTTTTACCTTCATATTTTGAGATATGTGAAACCTTAATAGGATCGATTTTATATATATATTTTGAATCATAATCAGAGATTCCATCTTTGTTTGTATCTTTATAAACAAGATCTACAATTTTTTGTTTTTGTGCTTCTAAAACTTCGGATATTTGTGATGCTTTAGTCGTTTCATCTTTTGACTCTTTGGCAATATTAGAAGATTCTAATATTGTATTTATTGTATCTACAATCTCTTCTTCTGATATTTGCACAATTTCATATTTAGTTATTTGAGTCCTTTCATTATTTGTTTTGATATTTTTTGATGTTGTATTTGCTGTTGTTGTTTGAGTAGTAATTTCTTTTGTTACTGGTGTTTTTATAACCGGTGTTTTTGTGTCAGGAGTCTTTGTTACTGGGGGAGGAGTCGTTGCTGGAGGAGGAGTCACGACTGGAGCTCCTGCAGTAATTGAGAAAGATCCATAGGTACTTAAGGTATTGTTACTATCGATATCTAAAATGTAGGATTCCTTCTCTGTTGATATTATAGCTGTTCCAGCTTTTTTTGACTTAAATACAGCTGTACCGAGTAGGGTTTCTGTACTAAAACCATTTGGATATCCAGCAGTTTTTATTAATTTACCAGCCGTATTATCAATAAGGTCATATCCAGCTGGGGTTAATGGAAGCCAGGCAGAATTATAAGTAAAAGACTCAATAGACACAAGGTCACTCGGAAACTTTATGTTAGCTTGTGCAGTATAAGAAGCTACCGACTTTGGATCAGCATAAATAGATAAAGTAAAAGTCTTCGTTGGCTCAACCTTTGTTGAAGATGAACGAAGAGAAATAACACTGGCTAGGGATATCTGAGGAACTAGTACTGATAAAAGTAAAACTAGAGAAACAAAAAACTTTTCTTTATTTTTTTTATACATAAATATTATTAATATAGATCAAACGAATAAATAATCATCCAAAGACAAAATAAACTATACCCTACTATTATACCTTGGGGAAGTAAAAAGGTAAAGCTATGGTGTATATTCCCCATAAAAAGAGCTCAACAAACCCTAAAAATTAAACAAATTTTTAGGGTTTGTTAATTTCTAAAATTAAGTTTTTTAAGCCATTTTCGTCAAACAAAATGGTTTTCAGATTTTTACATTTTTCCATATCTAAATCATCAAAGAATTTAGATTTGTCATCTATGAAAATTATTTGTGAATCAGAATTCTCGATACAAATTCTTTCTATATTATCTTTCTTACTTTTAGGAACTATATTTACTTCAGAGAATAAAGAATAAATACCACTTCTATCTATTTTGTCTTTTTGAAAATCTTTTTCTCCATTAGATACAATATAGCAATTAGATTTCCCTAAATTATTTACAATTTCAAGTAAATCTTTGTTCACAAAGTCTTTGCATTTACACATGACCTCTTCGTATATATCACCTTGAGAAACTTTGCTTATGCTGTGCTTTATAAGAAGTTTTGATATAAAATCTTTCAAAGAAAATTCAGCTTCTCTTACTTCTTTGTAATATTTTTCGGCAACATCTTTAGGTACACCGTTATTTTCTAAGCAGGAATACATTCTTTGTTTTAATTGCTTTGTATTATCAAACAATACGTCATCAAAATCAAAAATTATTTTGATATTTTTTTCTTTAATCAAAGAAGAGACACAATCGGCCAATTTTAAAGAATCATGACGAATAAAGCTTCTTTTGACTGTGTCAACGCTACTTGTTGAAGGAATTAAGTGCGATATTAAGACCTTTCTAACTACTCTATCATCATCTAAGTTATCTTGAATTAAAACTCCATCACCCTCTTGAAGTTCGTAGCGTTCTATCTGTTCATAAGAAGGTGCTTCGTTATTGATTAGAATAGTATCGACTGATTTACCAAGATAACTTTCGATATCTTTTAAATAATTGCTGGCCTTCCAATGTAATGTATGTCCACTTTTATTTGTTAGATTAATAGGTAAAATTATTTTAGCCTTACTTGCCAGAATTGCTTCCTTGAAACCATTCACAATAAGATTTGGCATTATAGAAACATAGTAATCCCCTGGTCCAATAATTATATAGTCGGCTTGTTCTATGGCCAGTTTTGCATTCTCATTTAGTTGAACATTATTTTTATAGAAAATTTTTTTAAAACCTAATTCTTGAATATTGGTATTGGTTATATTGACTTGACCTTCTATCAATTCATCATTGGAAAGTAAAATAGATAAATCAGCCTTGTCTTTTGTAATTGGTATAACTTTGCCTTTTACCTTTAGAATTTCAGAAGCGATAAGTACTCCTTCCGCAAAGTCCCCTGTCACTTTTTCAAGGGCTGCAAGAAAAATATTACCAAAACTGTGCCCCTTCAGAGTACCTTCACTGAAACGATAGTTTATAAGCTTTCTTACTATCTCGCTATGTTCACTTAATGCCACAAGACATTGTCTGATATCTCCAGGAGGCAATACTCCTAGCTCATCCCGAAGCACCCCAGTAGAACCACCATTATCAGACATAGATACAAGAGCTGAAAGCGAAACATTATCTAGATTTTTTAATCCAGAAAGAACTGTATAGCTCCCTGTCCCACCTCCAATAGTGACTATATTTATCATGTTTCCGATTATAACACTTCTATCTTCTCAATAAAAGTGCCTATAAAATATTAAATTATTCAAATTTAAACATTGTGGTATAATTGTATACATATTTATAATATAAAATAAAAATATGAAACCACTATCAGAAATGGTGAAAGGAGATATTAGTAAGATCAAAATGGTTGTTTTTGATGTCGACGGCGTTTTAGTTCCTAGGGGTACTAAAATAAAACAAGTGGGCAATACTACAACATTAAACACTAAAATTATAGACAAAAAACAAATTGAGCAAATAAAAAAACTTTACAACAAGGGATATTTAATAAACATTAGTTCTGGCAGAGGCCTGTATATGCTTCAAGAAATGTTTCGAGCTATTTTACCTTTTGTGAGTTTGACTTACGAGAATGGTAGTGCGACTTGGCATCAAGGTAAAATATATCAGCATATAAATAGTTTTGAATACTTTCATAATATATATCCATTATTAAAAAAAGCTTCAGAAAATAATCCTGACGTAAAAGGATTTGAACCAAAGGAATTTATAATCACGATTCATTGCAACAAAAAAGTACCTAAAATTGAAAATATTATCAAGAAAGATGACAAATTAACAACTGTTTGGAATGGTGAAGCCTATGACATTCTCATAAAAGGAAAACAGACAAAAGCCTTGGGTATAAAGAATATAGCTAAAATATTTAAATTAAAAAAAGAAAATATTATGGCTATTGGTGATAATTATAACGATCAAGAAATGCTGAATGAAAGTGGAATGCCTATATCAGCTGATAAAAGTAGAGTAAATGGAACATTTTATATTCCCCTTGAAGGGAAATTCCTCCCTGCAGATAATCTAATGCAAAAAATATTAGAACTAAAAAAGTAACGTAATCAAAATAATCCCAGATAGTGGCCTTGCCACTATCTGGGATTATTTAATACACCTCATTCTGATAACACTTCTCACAATACACAATCTCAGATCTCTCTGGTGCGTATGAGGTCTCAAATTCGTTTGTACAGCCTTCTTTCATACAGGATCTATGCCAGAGTTTTCTAGTGCCTGCGATAATGTTTCTTTTTTCATGACGACAATTTGGGCATTCTCTAGGAATAGATAAACCAAGTTTCCTATATAAATTTAATTCATATGGAACAATTTTGTAATTACGTCCACAATTACAAACTAATATTTCTTCAATTATTGTATCTTTTGTATCATCAATATTATCGGGTAGACTTTCCATTTCTAATGTTTCTTTACCTGTTGTACTTGTAACCCTATCCCACCATGGGAATAACTGTTTTTTACAATCACTCTCTGTTAATGGAAAATATTCCTGAGCAACTGTTTCGTTGTAACCAAAGCCACTTGTGCCAACTGGGAAGAACAAACCCCATTCCCCTGTTTTCTTCATATGTTCTATTATTTTATTTTTTAATTCTTTATAATCCTCAGGAGAATATTGTTTATTTAAAATACAGTATTTCTTTTTAGAAACACTTATACAACCAAAAAGATCTGAGGAATTATTACATTTATCTGAATACCAAATATCATTAGAATAATGAGAAGCACTACAAAATCCAGAATTACCTAGATTTAAAGTACTTATTAGTTCAACACTAAATGATGGTTTATACAAAGAAAAATCAAGATCATAACACTCCTTTGCGTCCAACACATCAAAAAGCCACTTACTGTCTTCTGCGTTACTTACGTCAAAACTTTCTTTTACATTTTTACTATTAAATATATCATCTCCTATACTTGATGGACTATTTATTAAAGTTGCAAATTTTACAATTGCATTTTTCGATTGATTTTTAAATTCGATTTTTAGTTTTTCAAGAGCTGAAAATGATTTCTTGTTAAAAATAGCAATCATTTCTTTATACTCTTCTTTGGGGTAAGGTTTGTTAAAAATATAGTATGATTTATTTCTCAAATTCCAACAACCAAAACAATCTGTGCATCCTTTACAGTCATACATAAAACTACAAGCACTACAATCTTGGCATTTATTTAAAAAAGATGAGCCATAAATTTTGTGACAATTAACACATTCATAATTTAATTCAGAATTATAAACAAAGGAGCAATCTAAGCAATCTTTAGAATATTTTACAAATTTACAAAAATAACAATATTCATTCTTTTCTCCAGCTATATCAAAATAGCAGTAATTATCATCGCCACAGTAACTAACATAATCACTATTTTTGCAATTCACAATATCCAATGAAAGTGTGGGTACTTTTTCATACAGTTCCTTAAATTGTTCAAAGAATGGTTTGGTAAAATCAAAATCTTTCCCATAAGAAAGTGGGGCAAGCTTATCGCTCCACCAACAAGATGAACACCATACAACTTGATTTTTATCTGGATGGTAATATGAAATTATTCTTTCATCACAAGAATCACAATTTCTGTAATAGAAAACTCTTTCGTTCCTTATTGCTAACCTACGTTGATGTCTACACTCCGGACAAAAAGTTGGCGGAGGTACCTTCATCTTTTCATAAAATGAAAAATCATCCGGCTCTATAGTGAAATCTTTTTTACAGTTTTGACATTGTTTTGTTTCCATATTTTTATTTTACCAGCCTTGCTGGGATTTTAATATACTTCTTGCTGATAACACTTCTCACAATACACGATCTCAGGCCTCTCTGGAGAGTATGAGGTTTCAAAGGTATTTGTGCAGCCTTCTTTCATACAGGAACGATGCCAGAGCTTCATGGGGTTTAGCTGAGAAGATCTCTCATAGTGTCTACAGTTAGGACACAATCTAGGAATTGGCATATTTATCTGTCTGTAAAAACTTAATTCTTGTGAAGTAATTTTAAAAGCTGTTGTGCATCTTTGCTTGCACTCACCAGCATGAGCACAAGCAATAATATCTTCCAGAATAGAATCATCTACATCTTTTATATGATCAGGTATTTCTTCTGTCTTTCTAGTAATTACATAATTTCTTTCTCTTTCATCTACACAACGATACCCTTGTTTAATAATTTCTTCTTTATCTAATGAAATATATTCTTGAGCAAAAGTTTCATGGTAAGCAAATGGAGAAAGTTCTATTGGAAAGAATTCCCCATATACATAGGACCGTCCTATGTGATCAACATATGGCATATCATTCATGTGTTTCTTTATTTTTTCTACCATCTCGAAATATTCTTCTTTCCCATATTGTTTATTTAAAATACAATAATTTTTACTACGCATACAAATACAACCAAAAAGTTCCTGAGAAGACATACAAATATCAGAGTATGTTATGTCTCTAGAAAACCAACATGTAGTCGAAAAAAGTTTATTGTAATTCTTTTCTATATTGGCACTTTCATATAATAATTCAGAATTATCTGCATGACTATAATCATAACTATCTTTAATATTTGAACAAAAAGCGGCATATTTTAAATTTTCAGATCTTCTAACAAAGAAACAATTATGACAGTTCTTTATTTCAACTAATTCATCTCCGTCTGAATTTATGGACATAATAGTCTTTGCAAAACGACGAGGTGTTTTTAATAACAAATCTTTGAAATCTTTCTTTAATTTTTCCAATACACGATAAGAACCAAGTTCTTCTCTTTTAATTTTATATTCTTCTCCTGAAATTGGTTTATTTAAATAAAAATTCTTTGCATTTCTTAAATTAACACAACCAATACAATTACTAATATTTTTACAATCTATTGCAACATTGCTTTCTAAAGCATTTTCACAATTTTCAATAAAATTAGATTTAAAACTCTTACTACTTTGAATATTTTCGTAGCAAAGATTAGATTCTTGTAAACCAAAACAATCTTGTGAATTTTTGGAATTAAATGTTCTATAAATATATGAGCAATCTTCATCTTTGTCACAACCAACAGCAAAATAACAATTTTTTAAACCACCGGAATAATTTACATAATTACAATTTACATTACTTTCTGCTATTAATTCAGGCCTAGGAACTGTCAACATAAGTTCGTGCCATTGTGCAAAGAATGTTTTTGATGAATCATATTCTTTACCAAAGGAACTAGAATCCCATTTATCGCTCCACCAACACTTATTACAATAAACAGGAAAAGGAGATTCAGCTGAATGTACAGAAATTATATTTTCTTTACATAAATCACAAATACGCTTATGTAAGTAACGCTCATTACGATAAGCCATACGACGTTGAAATCTACACTCCGGGCAAAAGGTTGGTGAAGGGACTTTAATTTTTTTATAAAAAAGAAAGTCCTCCGACTCGATAGTGAAGTCTTTCTTACAGTTTTGACAATTTTTCGTTTCAGATTTATGTTCCATATTTTGACATAACTACAGATAGTGGCAAGGCCGCTATCTGGGATTTTAATATACTTCTTGCTGATAGCATTTCTCACAATACACAATCTCAGATCTCTCTGGTGCGTATGAGGTCTCAAATTCGTTTGTACAGCCTTCTTTCATACAGGATCTATGCCATAGTTTCATAGGGTTTCTTTGAGATAAGCGTTCATAGTGTCTACAGTTAGGACAGAGTCTAGGTAAGGGTAAGTTCATACGTCTGTAGAAGGATAGTTCTTCGGGTATTATCTTGAAGGCTTCAGTGCATTGTTGGTTACAAGTACCCTTGTGGGAGCATTCTATGACTTTGTTTAGGATATTAGAGTCTTCTATGTCATTTATAGAGTCAGGGATGTCATAACTGTATATATCTATAGTATAGTTACGTTCTTCCTTGTCTTTCCACTTGTATCCTTGTTCTAGGGCTTGTTCCTTTGTTAATGGATAGTATTCTTGGGCGATGGTTTCGTTGTAAGCAAAGGGAGAGAGTTCGGATGGGAAGAATTCACCGTATTTGTATATTCTACCTTTACTATCTATGTAGGGCATGTCGGACATGTGTTGGATGATTTTGGGGACCATCTCCTCGTATTGTTCCTTGGTATATTGACGGTTTAAGATGCAGTATTGTTTGGAGCGGAGAGAGACACAGCCGAAGAGATTTTTATTATTTTTAATACAATAAACAGAATATAAAACATCTAATGAAAATCCAACTAGGACATCAAAAAATAAATTATGCCCACTGACAGAAGTACTCTCATACATCAGTTCCCCTTCTGCGGCACAAGATAAATCCATACTATCCTTTAAGTCACTATCAATATCATTTACAAATTTACAATTTTGAGATTTAAAAATATTAAAAGATTGCTTACAATTGTCACAATTCCATATATTATTCCCTGTACAATCCTTTGTTTGAATATTGCTATTTTCTTTATGAATTGAATTTAATTTTAATTGTTCAAATAATTCATGTGTGCTCTTTCTTTTTGAAAAACTACCATCGATATAATTCTCTTTTAATTTTTCATAATCTTCTTTAGAATATTTCTTATTTAGAATACAATATTTTTGATTTCTTAAATTAGAACAAAGAATGCATGAAAAACATCCATTGCAATTATATAAAAAGTGAGAATCAAGACAATCTTTACATTTTTCAAGATTATCTGACGTACTTGATTCTTGACTATCGATACACTGATAACATAAATCAAGTTTTTTAGAATAACTATTGTCTTGTGAATCTTTTAAAAAATGACAAGCATTAGAATAAAATACATTCTCTCCATAACCTAAATCAAAACACATATAGCTATTTTTGCTATTCCAAGCGTAATTTATATATGGACAATTAAAATTATTTAGAGAATTTAAACTTTGACGAGGAATTTTTTTTATTAGATCAAAAAGCTGATTAAAAAATGGTCTGGAAAAATCATAATCAACACCATAATCCATGGGATCCCAATTATCACTCCACCAACAATCAACACAATATACAGGAAATGTAGAACCAATTGGATATACTGAAATAATACTCTTTTTGCATAAATCACAATTACTTTTATATAATGATCTCTCGTTTCTCCAAATCATCCTTCTGACTTTTCTGCAATCTGAGCAAAATGTTGGCGGAGGAACCTTTATCTTCTCATAAAACGAAAAATCATCTGGCTCAATAGTGAAGTTTTTCTTACAATTTTGGCAGGTTTTAGTCTCGCTTTGCATATATTATATTATTTCACAATGATACCTATTAATCAATTAATCCCATATTCACCTATTTTGGTTCGGATTATTTTAAGGGCTAGGGCGGGAGTGTCTAATTTCTTCCCTATTGCATGAGCCAACCCTCGGACGTAGACACCACTACCACATGATATTCTTAATTTAATTATATTGAATTTTTCTTCATCTTTATTTTTAAGTTCCATCTCCCATAAAGAAATAATTTCTTCTTGTCGGAAGTCCCCTTTCACCCTTGCAACATCTTCTTTAATTTTTGAGAGCAAAGATTTGCCTGATATTTCGCTTTGGCCAATAATTTCAATATTCTCTATAAATACATCATGAGTTGGTATGTCTATTTCATCAAGTTTCCCTTCTCTTGCCCACATAAATAGAGGCTTGCCGTTCACAGGACGAGATGAGTAAGGCGGATATGCTTGTTTTATTTTACCTATAAAATTTTTTAGTGAATTATTTAGAATATCAACACCCGGTGTGGATATTCCTTGTTCTACAATCTTTCCCATCACATCATAAGTATCCGTACTAAATCCAAACAATACATCTACTTCATAAACTTTTTCTAAGTTTAAATATTCATCTTTCTTATGACATTCATCTCCTACAAGTATCAAAAGTACCCCTTCAGCCAAAGGATCGAGCCTTCCGGCATAAGTCATCGGTAAAAGTCTGAGTCTTTCGTCAATCTTTTTAAGATTATTTATACAATCAAGAGGAGTAACTCCTGCCTGTTTATAAACCTTTATAACTTTCTCATTCATATTGCCATAATAACACATATATGCTAGTATGTGACTTAGATAGGTAATCTATTTTTCTATCGGAAGAAAACATTGAGAGAAAGAATAAACAATCAAATACGAGCAAGTGAGGTTCGTGTAATCTCAAGCGAAGGGGTCAACCTTGGCGTTTTGAGCTTTAAAGATGCCTTTGCCCTAGCCAATAAAGAAGGCCTGGACTTGATTGAAATAACTCCCAATGCTAATCCACCAATAGTTAAAATAGCAAATTTTGGTAAGTATCAATACGAGCAAAATAAGAAGCAAAAGAAAGCCAAAGCAGGAGCTAAAACCACAGAAACCAAGTCAGTTCAGATAAAGATTGGTACGGGTGAAAATGATCTTGCTCTAAAGGCTCGCAAGGCTTCGGAGTGGCTCAAAGAAGGTCATCGCATTAAAATAGAACTTTTCCTTTCGGGACGTTCCAAATATATGGCAGATGCATTTTTAAGAGAAAGGCTTGATCGTATACTTCACCTTATCACCGAGAATTATAAAGTAGCAGAGGATTATAGAAAAGGTCCTAAAGGTCCAACTATTACAATTGAGAAAGAAAAGTAAAATTTTATGGCAATAAAAACAAATAAATCATTAACAAAGCGTTTAAAGGTTACTAAAAATGGTAAGATAATGTCTCGTGCCCCTGGATTCAACCATTTCAACGCTAAACAATCTCGTACAAAGCAGTTAGCTGGTCGTAAGATGAATACACAAGCATTTTCAAATAAAAACATCAGAACTTATTTACCAAACGCGTAATTAATTACTAATTACCGATTACTAATTAATAATTTTAATTAAAAAAATTAATAAATCTTCTAGTCACTAGAACCTAGCTACTAGAAACTAATATATATGACAAGAGTTAAAAGAGGTGTAATAAAAAATAAACATAGAAAAAATATCCTTGCCCAAACAAAAGGATTTCGTTTTGGTCGTAGTACAAAGAAGTCACAAGCAAAAGAAGCCCTAAAGCATGCTGGAGCATACTCATTTGCCCACAGGAAAGACAAGAAGGCAGATGCCCGAAGTCTCTGGACTACACGTATCAATGCTGCCATCCGACCATTTGAAATGTCATACAGTAAATTCATTAACGCGCTTAAAGTTAAGAAAATAGAATTGGATCGTAAAATTCTTTCAGATTTAGCTCAAAAGAACCCCGAAACATTTGCTAGAATTGTAAAAAGTATATAAATACAAACAATTAAAAGCACCGCGACTTCGTTGCGGTGCTTTTTGTTTGTATTGTATAGTTTAACATTCAATCTCGACTGATTCTCCTCCCATTGGAGTATATGTCTCTAGTCCAAGATTATCTCTTAATTTTTGAGCCAAGAACATACTCGCTTTCGGTTCACCCATCAAGAGAAAGACTTTTTTGACTGTCTTGGCTGTACCCTCAACAAATTCTACTAGATGATCAGAATCTTTATGTCCTGAATACCCACTAATCATTTCTAGGTGGGCCTTGATATAAATATCTTCACCCATAATACGAATTTTCTTGGCCCCATTTTCGATAGAACGACCAAGCGTCCCAACAGCTTGGTACCCAATGAGAAGAATTGTATTATTAGCATTAGGTAAATAATTTTTCTCATGATGAAGAATCCTTCCTCCATTACTCATGCCACTTCCAGCCATAATAATTTTTGGATCAGGAGAATACAATATTGCTTTTGATTCTTCTGTTTGTTCAGTCATTTTAAGTCCTATAAAATCAAAAATGTCATTCCCTCCTTTTATTATTTTTAAAGCAGTAGGATTAAAATATTTTTCATATTTAGTATAAACAGCCGTCAATTTGATGGCCAAAGGAGAGTCGAGATATATCGGCATTCTGGGGATAAGATTACCTTCAACAAGAGTATCTATTTCATAAAGTAATTCTTGAGTACGCTCCAGAGAAAAAGTCGGGATTATCAAAACTCCTTTTCGGTTGTAGTTCTCATTGATAATCTCCTGAAGCCTTTGTTTCCTAATATCACGATCCTCATGATTACGATCTCCATAAACAGACTCCATAAACAAATAATCGACATCTTTTATCTTCTCTGTATCACGTAAAAGTGGCGAAGGAGAATTTCCTAAGTCACCAGTAAAAACAATTTTGCGATAATTGTAAATTATTTCCAAAATTCCAGAACCAAGGATGTGGCCTGAGTCTTTGAAGGAAAATTGAAATCCATGATCAACATTTAATTTTTGCCCATATTCAATTGTCTCCCATAAACTCATGGCCTTTTTAATATTCTCGGCAGAATAAATTTCTGCTAAATTGTGTTCTTCATCTCGAGCTAGAAGATGAGCAGTATCGGCTAGCATTATTTCTGTTATCTCTTTTGTGGGAATAGTTGAAACGATTCTGCCATTAAAACCCTCGTGTATAAGCTTGGGAATACGCCCAATATGATCTATGTGCCCATGAGTTATAAAGAGTATGTCTATAGTGGAAGCATCATATGGAAATTCTTCCCAGTTTAAATCATCAGCAACTTTTTCTCCTTGAATAAGCCCACAATCTATTAAGAATTTCTTGCCATTCCCTTCTATTAAAAAGTTGGCACCTGTGACAGTACCAGCACCCGAACAAAATGTAACTTTCAGTTTTGTATCATTTGCCATATATTTCTTATTATACCTTAGTTAGTTAAAAAGTGGAATTAAAATAAAAAATCCTTCCAAAAAATGTGGAAGAATCTCTTATTAGGACTATCCGAAAGATATTACCATAGCATAACGCTACGTGGGACTAAGGATGAAGCAGATTTGTTAACGTAATATGTATACAGCACCGTTTCAAAACTATATAATCCCCTAACAAATTGTTCTAGGTAATACAATTCAAATAACCCTAATTAAAGTATACCCACTCTGTGGGTTGTTGCAAGCCTAATTTTTAATAAAGCACACCTTTGACAGCTTTTCAATTAAGATTCCTAATCTAAATTAGGGTATTTTGTAATTTTTCCAAATATTTTTTTATAGATTCATCGTTTATATCTTCGGGCTTCACTTTGCAATGAGAAAATATTTGTTTTTCTATTAAATATAAATTTTTAATAAAATACAATCTACTTTCTTCATTAAATGCATGCGGATGATCTTCGTATCTTTTTTTAGCGTCTAAGCTATGTTCTTCTGATGACACAACGCCATATGGAGAGACCCGATTGTCTACATAAGTACATATTTTTTTATGGAAATCATCTTCTGTTACTATTTTTTCTGCTACTGAAGCATCAATACAATTTATAAGATCATAAATACATGTAGAGACTCCTAACTCTTTAGCAATTTCCAAACTTGCATGATGTTCATCATTACCGTATTTAAGAGTAAAATCATCTTTAACTCCTTGCCAGTATTTTGTACCTAGTGGTTCGTTCCATTCTGGCTTTTGATCAAGCTTAAACTTGATAATATTACCCATATCATGAAGCAAACAAGCCTTTACTATGCTTTCTTTATCAATTTCAATATCAAAAGATTCACAAATCTGCATTGCTACCCCTGCCACTCGCATTTGATGCATTACCAGCATTGGCATTATTTTATATTCTTTATAAATTTCTGTAATTTTTTTCATACACACTATTACGACAAGACCACCGTAAGGTGGTCTTGTATTAAAATCAAATTAAAAATTAAAGGTTCAAAGCTTTTGCTAATTGCTTCAAAAGTCCGATCACAACTGCTGGCGCCATAAGACTATAAGAAGGTACTCCTTCATCATCTTTAATAATCCAAGGTTCCTCTTTGGCTGTTACTTTTCCTGTTTGTTCATCATGATCAAACACAGATATCTCTGTAATTTCATAATCATCTATATCATTAGCATTTTCTACTGGTACTGCATTCCTAAGAAGAATTTTGGGTATCCCATGTAGAGACATTACTTTTTTAATCAATTTATCATCCAGAACTAAACGATCACGAATACTTTCAATACCAGCATCATCTCCTACTTTACCTACCATTCTTGCTCCGTCACATTCTTTATTGTCACATTTTAGGAAATACTGTTTATTCTCTTTGTCATATCCAAGTTCTTTAGTAATGAAAGTAGTTAAATTTCTTGGAGCCTGACATTTAGGACAAATCACGCGATTACGCATACGTTCATCAAGCACTGATTCAGGAATATTAATGGCAATAAACAAATCAGGATCAAGACGATAATCTGCTAGATCTCTAAAATATAAAGAATACTGTACTTGGTCCAAGTCTCGAGGGAAACCATCTATGAAAATAACTTTGCGGTCAAATTTATTAATTTCTCTTTTGAGAAGAGCGAGAATAAATTCAGTTGGCAATAATACTTTCTGGTTTTTCCCTATGAGGGCATCTATAGCATCCTCAACAGAAATATATCCACGATAATGATTCTCTAAATATTCAACTATCTCTGCTTTTTTATCTGGATCATTAATATCTTTGTATATTTGGCGAACTAAATCACCTACAGAAATATGACCAATTTTGTCAGCTCCAAAAATTTCAGCCATCAACTTGGTATATGTTCCCTTACCTGAGTTCTTTTTACCAAGAAGATATGCTATAAAAGTATTCTCTTCTAAATATTTCTTAATTTTCTCTATTTCTACACCTGCTTTTGCTTCAAAATATTCCTTCCTTTCCTCTGGATTAGTAAGATTAAACTTCTTGGTAACAAGAGGTACTTTTGTCTTAATAATAGGAAATTCAATTAACGGTCCTTTCATAATAATATATATAATAATCTAATAAAGTACTGGCATTATATACTAAAAACCTATATAAAACAAATATTTAATTAGATTACACCATTTTAAATATTTATCCTATTTATAGCCCAAATCTATCAATCTTTTCATAGATTTTTCAAGAAAATATATCCAGTGGTCATAATCTTTATTACCATTAAAAGATTTCCAGCTTTTTAAAATCTCTTCATCTGTTGACCAAGTAAATTCAAAATTATTTTCATGATCTTCTAGCTTAGCATCTTCTCTTTTTGGGCTATTTAATATCACCAGAAAACAGGTAGCATGAGCAACTCTATATATCTCTTTATTGCGATTAAAATAATGACATATAACCTTATCGACTTTTTCTTTATAAGAAAAATCTATCAAACCACTCTCTTCAATCAATTCTCTTATACAACCATCTTCTTCGCTTTCTCCTTCATTAAATCCACCACCAAAAAGACAATAAACATCCGTCTTCGGATGTTTATAAACTGCATATTTTTGTGTTTCTGGATCAAAAACAATCGAGCATCCTCCGTCGCGACGCTCTTCATTCTCTCTTTTTATCCCAAATTCTAAAATTGCTTCACTATCATTCATAATTCAAAAAAAATTTATTCTCCTCTATATTTCTCCATTATTTCATCTTCCACTTCTTCGCGCATGCGACCATATTTGAGATATGATAACTCCTTTATTTTTTCAACAATCTGCATATTACCCTTTGGTGTCAGGCTGAAGTGGGAAGTCATGCTGAAAGGCTTGGTTGGAGTACCATTCACAAGCATTGATACATACGAATTAAAATTATCTAGTTTCATAACATCTTGAGCTGTAAATATTGGTTTAAATCTTTGCTCAACAAAATTGGCATCTTCGGAACTGACGCGATAGATAGCCATAGATCCGACGTTACCAAAGACGGCATTCTTTATATTTTCTTCAAGTTGAGAAATATACTGGTGGGCTACTGTCAAGGACAATCGGTATTTACGAGCTTCTGAAAGAATCGAGGCAATGGAATCAGTCGTAACATTTTGAAATTCATCTATATAAAGGTAAAAGTCATTCATTTTCTGTCCATACATATCGACACGAGAAAGGGCAGCCATTTGTATCTTACCAACAAGTAACAGACCGATAAGATTAGCATTTATATCTCCTAGTCTACCTTTTGAAAGATTAACGAGTAAGATTTTTTTATTATCCATAATTTCACGGAAATTAAATGCTGACTTCTTTTGCAAGACAACTGGTCGCATAATATCATTGGAGATAAAATTATCAAATTTGGAAGTAATATAAGGCACGAAGTTAGCAATTGACTGATCCCCAGTTGTCTTCTCTGCATTTTTCCAAAATTCTACAACTATTGGATTCTTGCATTTAGCCATTAGAGAATGTCGATATTCTTCATTTCCTAAAATACGACTAATTTCTAAAAGGGTGGCGGGATTATCTACATCATCCATAGCAAGAAAGGCACTATTCTTGAAATATTGCTCAAACATTGGACCACCTGTGGTCTTCATGTCAAAAAGTTTATTAAAAATACTCATGAGTTCATTCACAACAAAAGTCTTTTGTTCTGGGTACTTTGGATCATATTCAAGCATGTTGAGCCCCATTGGACGAGCTGTATAAGCCGGATCAAAATAAATAACGTCATCAATACGCTCCCTTGGAACATAACTCAATATGTCTTGAATATCACTACCATGAGGGTCTATGAAGCAACAACCGTCTCCATTTTTAATATCCTGAGCAATCATATTTTTCAAAATGGTTGTCTTACCTGTTCCTGTTTGACCGATGACATACAAATGACGCATTCGGTCTTCACGAGACATCCTAATCTCTGTATCACGTCCTCGATAACTATTTATACCGAGAAGAATTCCTTCGTTGCCCATCTCAATTGGTGCTGGGGCCATACCAGCCTTTGCCAATTTAAGCTGAGAAGAAACAACTCCATTTGGAAAATGAAATATGGTCGCAAGTTCTTTAAGATTAAGTGGCATTGAATAATCATCAGAAAATGTTCGATATGAAAAATCATGAATAAGATTCATAAGAGATGATCCAGTGGGGTGATTAAAATTAAAACCATTTCGATCTGATTCAGTAAATTGATTGAAAGAAGATTCTATCTCAGATAATATTTGCTTTGATCTTAATTCTGTTTCCGCTGAAGCCATAATACGAATATTGGTAGCCATAATAGTGCTTTTTAATTTTTCAGCAATATATTCAACTGCCTTATCATTAACAACTTTTTCTTCTTTCTTTTTAGAACTTCCAAAGAATAACTCCCCTGCAAGGCTCTTGAATTCTTTTGTTACTTGTCGTGTCATACTTGAAGCCGTACGGACAGACATCCCATTCTTGACATCTGCATGAAGAATATGAAACCTCCTTATAATATCCTCATCTTCGGGGCAAATTGTAAATTGGATAGAAGCACCTTCTCCATGTTTTTTCAACTTAGTAAATACGTTTAAAATTATATTAAGTGGATCATGATCGATCGCATCATAAAGTTTTATAGGATAAACTTCATGGTGTGCTAAATTTGCATAAGAAGCACTAATAGAAGCACCTTCAGTGAAAATATTGTAATCATCGGGCATTTCTGTCACTTTTGCATCTAAGTGAACTCCCAATAATTGCTTCTCAAATAATTCAGCTTTGTGTGTAGGGACAGCGACATAAAATACAAAATTATCTGATCCTTCAGACAGGGCAATTTCTAAAGTAAAATGATTACGATTATGATTATCTCTTCCTTCGCCAACGGAATGCATTCCTGCATAGAATTGCTCCATAGCAGAAAGTAATTCTTTCAATCCTTTTTTTTCTTTCTCATTATCAGTTGCATCAGGCAAAGTAATTTCAAAAAGTTTCATATCTAGAGATTTGAATAGAGGTGTACCTTCTTTAAGTCCAGGGACTTTGTGAGTTGTCGATAAGTATTGAACTAAAAAACGATGAAAGTCATCATCTAGGTGAGGATTATTCATCTTTGCTATTACGGACAGTGCATTGGAAATACCTTTGTCGAGCAATACAGAAAGCATTTCTTCCATTTTCGCATCATGACTCTCTGGATGCAATCTCAAAGCCAACCCTTCAACTTCACTCTTATTCATTACTGCACTTTTATGTAATACGTCTTCGGGTTCAAATTTTCTATATTCATGAATCACGTCATGTGCAAGATTCTCTTTGTTAACTTCTAGTCCTTGTCCAGCTAGAGCTTGCTCTTTCTCTGCGATATGTGCACGCAAAAATTCCAGTTCCTCTTGTGGACTTTTAAATTTAGGAGCATTATTTAAATTAAATCCTTCCATATAAGATTATTATATACCACAAGAAATAAAAAGCGAAGCAGGATTGTTAAAATTATTTATCTCGTAGGGCTCGCCTCTCTGGGTAAAGAGGAAATAATTTTAATAATCCTGCGAAGCTTACAATTTATTATTTCGTCAATATCTCAGCCTCCCCTTCAGTAATGAGAATAGTATGTTCAAAGTGAGCTGAGCGTGAACCATCGGCTGTCTTTATTGTCCAATTATCATCTGCGGTAGTTATATAATCACTGCCCATGTTGAGCATCGGCTCGATGGCAATAATCATCCCTGGAAGAAGCTTTTGTCCCTTTCCTGCCTTACCATAGTTTGGTATATATGGATCCTCGTGTATTTTTACTCCTACTCCGTGTCCTGAAAGCTCTCTAACTATCCCATATTTTCGATTCACAAATGATTCTATGGCGTGACCAACGTCCCCGACAGTAGCACCCCCTTGGGCAGCCCAAATACCCACCTCCAAGGCTTTCTTTGTCTTATCAAGCAATTCCTGGTCTCTCTTTGAAATCTTGCCCACAGGGACAGTCACAGCATGATCAGTGAAAAGACCTTTGTGTTTGAGACCAAGGTCAAGAGAAACAATATCTCCTTCTTTTAGAACACGAGCCTTGCTAGGAATACCATGAACAATCTCATTATTTACAGAAATACAAATACTAGCAGGAAATGCCTTTGGAGCACCAACCGGTCTATAATTCAAAAAAGCTGGAGTATCACCCCCCTCTTTTATCAGATCAAAAGCATATTTATCAAGCTCAAAAGTCGAAATTCCTGGCTTTGCCTTCTTTGCAACCTTCTCTAGCACTTTAGCCAATATCTTCCCTCCTTCCCTTATAATCTCAATTTGTTCTTTAGTTTTGATGATAACTGACATATACTTCATACTAGCCCAAAATCTCAATATAATCAAACCAAATAAACCAAACTCCCCCTAGATAGGGCTTGGAGCCCTATCTGGCATAACTAATACACTTCTTGCTGATAACACTTTTCACAGTATACTATTTCAGGGCGGTCGGGAGCATATGAGGTTTCGAATTCGTTGGTACAACCGTCATGCATACATTTACGATGATAAAAATGAGGAGGGTTACGCAATTCTAATCTTCCATAATGGCGACAATTAGGACAAAGTCTAGGTAATGGAATATTCATTCTTTTACAAAAATCAACTTCTTTTTCAATAACCCTAAAAGCACCAACACATTCATGCTGACAATTTCCTTGATGAGCACATTCAATAATTTCATTTAAAATATTTTTGTCTACATCTTGAATATCATCAGGGATTTCTATATTCTTTAGTGTTATTTTATAATCTTGACTTAAAGTTGGATACCATAGAAATCCTTGTTTTTTAGCTGTTTCTTCTTCTAATGGAAAAAATTCATAGGCTGCTGTTGCTTGGTATGGCCAAGGAGATAATGATGATGGGAAAAATTCTCCATACTCACTAGTAGTTTTCATATGTTCAATTATTTTTGGAATCAATTCTTCATATTCTTCTTTTGTATATTGCTTATTTAAAATACAATATTCTTTTTTACGAAGTGAAATACATCCAAATAAATTTGAGCATGATGGAAAACAGAAGATACAATATGTAAGATTCTTACCATTTTGAACAACTTGTGTAGAAAATTTAATATTAGACATTCCGCTTCCAACAACCAAGGATTCATAAATGAGTTCTACGTTATCTCCATAATTTGCATAATCATAGCAATCTTTCACTGGTCCAGTTAAAATATTTTGAATAAATTTACTGTCTTCAACTCCTCTAACTCTAAAACAATTTAGGGCATTTTTAGATTCATAAATATAATCACCTAATACATTGTTGTTTTGACGATCATGGATGTATTTTACGGGATATTTAAGCCAATTTGCATATGATTTATTTTTTAATTCACTAAATTTAATCTGTGATCCAATATTAAGTTCGGCGAGTTTTATTAAATAATCTTCCTTAGTATATGGTTGGTTAAAAATATAATACGATTTATTTCTTAGGCCTACTGATCCAATACAACTATTACAACCAACACAATCTTTGCATAAAATAGTATCCTGGCAACTTTCACAATCAACAGAGAAGAAAGTTTTATAACAAGAAACAGTATCTACGTTACCATAGCTCAGCTCACATTTGCTTGTCATATGGCTGTCTAAGCACTCTTTTGATTCTTGATCCCAAATAAGATAAGCAGAATCTTCTGTGAAAGATGCTCCGCGAACTAAATAACAACCCTTAATGTTATTAGCATTAGTACAATATTCACAATTTGTAACATAAACCATAGAATGAGCCGGCAAAGGGACTGTGTGTAATAATTCTTTAAATTGCTCAAAAAAAGTCCTAGAAAAATCGTAATCCTTCCCGTATATGGTTGGGTCCCAATCGTCTGAAATCCAATAATCTCGATCATAAATTTTTACTGGACTTTCTTCTGGAAATAATGAAAAAATCTTTTTACCACTAAGACTGTTTGTTTTTTTAAATAAGTGCCAATCGTTTCTCCAAGACATTCTACGCTGTAAACGACAATTGGGGCAAAAGGTTGGAGGAGGGACTTTCATTTTCTCATAAAAAGAAAAGTCCTCGGGTTCGATAATAAATTCTAGCTTACAATTCTGACATATTTTAGATTGTGATTCCATTTGATTATTATACTAAAATAGGTCTAAAACATACAGAGCCCGAAGCTTCGCTTCGGGCTCTGTATTTATTCAAATTATTAATTAGTAATTGTAAATCAGTAATTACTTTATCGTTGTCCCCGTAAATGCCTCTCCTTTTAAATAATTATCTAAACCCTGTAGATTACTACCTGACATAAATGCTACTTCCATACCCTCTTTTTCAGCCATCTCAGAAGCGATCGGATCGAATGGTGTATTTGACCCAGGAGTCCATTTAGAAGAAATAAACGAACGATATTCTTTCCATGATAAGTTCCCAAATTTTTTAGCCGTTTTATTGGTTTTTGGATCACTATCATAAACATAGTCAATATTTGAAAGATTAATTATTTTTTTAGCATTGATTTCTTTAGCAATTAAAACAGCATCAGTATCAGTCGAGCATCCTGGTTGCCAGCCGGCCCCAATAACGATATTATCCGCAAATTTTTTAATATCACTTGGATCTATTACAATTTGATTAGCAGCTTCTTTACCAAAAGAGAGCCTCACAAGCTGTGCATTGAGCTGAGTCGAGTAAATACCCATCCAATCTAAATCTTCGCTAGTGGCCTCTATAACCTTACTTAGAGCCTCGTTATATCTACGACAAGTCTTGCCTCCTCCGACAATAATTACAAATTTTTTGCCTTTCGCTACCCAATTCATGATCAATTTTTTAAAGGCCAAAATAAATTCGGGATTGGGCTGATCTGGAACAACGATCGCTCCACCAAGTGATATAATTATTGTTTCTTTTTCTTGCATACTATATTAAATAAGGCTTAATTTTATTAATAATTTCTTGATGAACTTCTTGTATATTTTGATCTCCATTTATTGTAAAAATACTATAACCAACTTTTTCTTTGAAATAATTCATTGACGGTATTACATTATTCACATATTCATCGAAACGATTAGCAATTCCTTCATCTGTATCATCTGATCTTCCTCGAAGCTTCATCCTTTTAATTGCTTCTTCTTTACCAAGTTCAATATAAATAATTTTTACACCATCACGCCCATAAAAATCCATCATGCTTTCAAATGACTCTGACTGAGAAACAGTACGGGGATATCCATCTGTTATTAGTGTTGTTTCTTCTTTCATTTCGGCTATTATCTTATTCATTAATAAGCTAGTAGTTAAAGCGTCCGGTTGCAACAACCCTTTTTCAACAATAGTTTTAACCTTTGATGCAGTATAACTACCGCCTTCTATTAATTTCCTAAATTCATTCCCTGTTGAAATAAACAAAATATCATCAGAAATTTTATTGTCCTTTAAATAATTTAAAAGTAATTCAACTTGTGTCCCCTTTCCAGACCCAACTATTCCATAAAATATAAATGTTTGTGGTTTGTTTATCATTCTCTTATTATATACTAAAATTATTAAACATAAAAAAAGACCCGATTATAGGTCTTTTTTAATACTCTCGCATGGACAGCTGTGCTTCAATCTTTTTAATCAAATCCAAAACAACAGAGACAACAATGAGAAGGGCGGTTCCTCCGATAGCAAAAGCGGTGATGCCGGTAATTGATTTCATGATAAGAGGGAGAACAGCAATCGCACCGAGGAAGACTGCGCCGATCGTTGTAATACGAGTTAAAATCTTCTCTATGTATTCCCTTGTAGCTGGCCCTGGACGAATACCTGGGATAAATGCTCCATTCTTTTGCAAATTTTCTGAAAGCTGATTTGGATCAAAGGTAACAGCTGTATAGAAGTATGTAAATAAGAATACAAAAATAAAATATAATAGTGAATAAAGCCAAGTATTGGCAACAAACCAAAGCAAACCTTTTGAAACAGAGAGTAGGGCACCAGTTGTTCCGGCTAGTGCATTCCCTATTAGTTGAGGAAACATCAATATAGAAAGGGCAAAAATTATTGGAATAACTCCAGCTTGGTTTACACGTAGTGGAAGATAAGTCTGAGTTCCACCAGCGACGTGGTCTCCACGCACTTGTTTGGCATAAGTCACTGGTATTGGCCTCTCGGCTTCTGTCATGACAACAACTCCTGCAATAATCAAGAGACCCACAGCCAAGAACAGTATGTATAACGGTAGATTGGCGACATTAAAAGTAAACATGAACTGTGAAATTTCTGTTGGAATATTTGCCACAATTCCAGCAAAAATTATAAGTGACATACCATTTCCAATTCCAAATTCTGAGATCAATTCGCCAATCCACATGATAAGCATCGATCCAGCAACTATTACTGATAGATTTGCAATCATATTAAAAAGAGTGAGATCAACTAAAATTCCTTGCTTCTTTAACACAAAAAGAAGTGCAAATCCTTGAACGATAGCTAAAGGAACTGTAATCATTCTACTAAATTGAGCAAATTTTTTACGTCCAATTTCTCCATCTTCTTGATACATCGCTTTTAGACGAGGAGACATGATAGTCAGAAGTTGCATTATAATAGAAGCAGTAATGTATGGGCCAACTCCTAGCATTAAAATAGAAAGAGTTGAAAGTCCTCCTCCTGAAAACATATTAAGAACACCCAAGAACTGGTTATTGTTTATGAAAGTTTGAAGTCTAAAGGCATCAATACCAGGAATTGGAATTGATGAAAGAAGTCGAAATAAAATAAGAGCTCCTAACACAAATAAGACACGAGATCTTAGTGTCTTATCAGTAAATATCATTTTTATTTTGTTAAAAACAGTTTCCATTTTTATTTTATACTTCCACCGGCTTTTTCGATTTTCTCTTTGGCAGTTTTAGAAACAATACAACCCTCAATTAAAACTTTTACAGTGATATCTCCTGTACCTAAAATTTTAACTTTTGGTAATTTACCACCAACTCGACGGATAAGGGCATTCTCAAACAATGTCTTTGGGCTAACGATAGCTCCAACAGCAAAGATATTAAGTGATCCGACATTTACCGGAGTTGCCTTAGTGTCATGTGAAGCGAAACGATAACCGCGAAGCTTTGGAATCTTCTTTATTATATCACGCATTTGTGGGCGACGCTTGTTACCAGCACGAGCAGTCTGACCCTTGCCTCCACGGCCAGAAGTCTTACCACGAGTACCTCCACGTCCTACTTGCTGTGGTTTCTTGTTTGGATGTTCTCTTTTTAGTGTGTGTAATTGCATAAAATTTTATTATTTAGTTACTTCTGATGAGACTTCTTTAGCCTCAACTTTAGCTTCTACTTCTTGTTCTGCTATAAATGCAGCTACTTTAGGAAGTGATGCTGTTGCCTTTAACTGATAAAGAGTCTTATAGGCTACTCTTGCGTTGTTGAGCTTGTTCTTACTTCCTGAATGTAATTTTGCTGTAATATTCTTCAATCCTGCAAGGATAAGCATATCCCGAACTGTACTTCCTGCTACGAGTCCCTTACCGCGGTTTGGTCTTACGACTAATTTTGAACTTGAGAATTTAGCTGAAACTTCGTGAGTGATAGACATATCCTTTGTCGTCTTAATCTTGAACATGTTCTTCTTTGCTTGGCGAAGAGCTTTAGCTATAGCTATAGCAGTGTCGCCTCCCTTTCCTGTTCCAAGACCTATTGAACCTTTCTTGTCTCCAATAGCGAGTGCTACTGCAAATGTCATACGACGTCCTCCTGCTACCACACGAGTTACGCGACGAATCGAAACCATCTTCTGATCAAATTCTGGCTTTGGCTTCTCGAAGAATGTTCTAGGCTTCCTTTCTCCCCCCTGTCCACCTTCACGTTTTGGGAAACGATTATTTCCTCCGTAATTTCTGTTTGGGGTATTTGTTCTCGCTCCTGCTGATGTAGATGTTGGAGCAGGTGTTACTGTAGGTGTATTTTGTTTTGGTTTTGTTGTATCCATATATTTTAATTACTAAAACTTAAGTCCAGAAGCTCGTGCACTATCAGCAAGGGCTTTAATACGGCCAGTGTATTTAAATCCATTGCGATCAAAAACGCAAGATTTTATACCTTTGGCAATTGAATCTTTGGCAATAGCTACACCAATAGCAACAGCACGCTCAGTCTTTGTTCCTTTTTTTATTTCCATATCGGAAGCAGAGGCAAGAGTTGTACTCTTAGAATCATCTATCATTTGAGTATATATAAAATTGTTTGAACGGAAAACTGAAAGACGAGGACATGCGGATGTTCCAAAAATCTTTGTTCGAATCTTTTTCTTTAATCTTATTCTTTTGTCTAATTTTTTATTTGCCATATAACTTTATGAACTTTTTACTTTATAACTCATTACGCTGCCTTCTTACCTTGCTTACGACGAATAACTTCATCTGAATAACGAAATCCTTTACCCTTGTAAGGCTCTGGCTTCTTCATTGCTCGTACTTGTGCAGTAAATGATCCGACAAGTTCTTTGTCGATACCCGTAACAGTAATGTTGTTCTTCTCGGCTGTGACTGTAAGTCCTTCTGGAATTTGCACTTTTACAGGATGAGAGAATCCAAGTGCTAAGTTAAGATCTTTCCCTACAACTTCTGACTTGAATCCAACTCCTTCTAGTATAAGCTTCTTGGTGTAACCTTCGTTTACTCCTACTACCATGTTCTTCACATGTGAAGCACAAGTACCCCAAAGTGCATTTACTTTTTTATCACCTAATTTATTTGGAGTAAAAGTAATTTCATTTGCATTTATATTTATAGCAACAGGACCTGCAAAATCACGAGTGAGAGTTCCTTTTGGTCCTTTCACCAAAAGAGTTGTGCCAGTAAGCTTTACTTCTGTGCCTGTGGGAACTATAACTGTTTGTTTTCCTATACGTGACATATAATTTTATTGATTACCACATTTTAAACAAAACTTCTCCTCCGACCATTTCTTTGCGTGCTTGTTTGTCTGTCATGATACCTTTAGGTGTAGAGAAAACAGTGATAAGGTTACCACCCTTTGTGTATCTGATATCTTTCATTCCTTTGTAAACACGACGGGAAGACTTGGAAACGCGTTCTACTTCACTCACCTTTGGTGCTCCGTCTACATAAGCTATTCCGAGCTCAAGGATTGGGAAACCTTTCTTTGTCTTCTTGGTAGCAGAAGTTAAATATCCTTCTTTGACGAGGCATTCTGCGATTGCTTGTTTTACCTTAGAAAATGGAACAGCAACGAACTCGTGACTAGCACGACCTCCATTCTTTACCATATTCACCATGTTTGCTATTTGATCCATATTGAAATAATTAAAAATTAAGAATTACGAATTAAGAGTTTACCAAGAAGACTTTCTGACACCTGGTAGCATACCTTCGTTTGCAAGCTCACGGAAGCAGATACGACAAAGACCAAAGTCTCTCATATAAGCATGACCTCGTGAACAACGAAAACAACGATTTGTTTCTCGTGTACTAAATTTTGACTTTTTTAAATGTCTTGCTGTTACTGATGTTTTTGCCATAAATAATTAACTTAAGAGTTAAAACCCTCCATGTGCAATGATATCTCGTTTATTTTCTTAAATCTTTCGGTGAACCGAACCACTTAAGGAGACAAACGGATCTAAAACTCATGTAGCCCCATACTAGCAAATGAATGAAAAGATGTCAAATAAAATGGCCTACAACAAAATTGTGGCCATTTATTATACATTTTTTATTTTAATTACAAATGAAAACGAACAATCAAACCTTCTTTTATAAACTGATATGCAAGAAAATCTAATGTATCCTGCATACAATCAAGATGATCCCCAGTTGTTAATACGGGTATATGATACCCTAAGTTAGGATTTTCCAGACTAAAATCGTCTATGTCTGGAATGCTAATTCTAGCTCTTATGCCATAAGGACTAATACTAGGAACCTGATAAACAGCTTCAATACAAGAAATGCCCTTCATGTTAGTTAAAAATATGTCGTCAAATGACATATTATCTAATCCAGACATCCTTCCTTCGCAAAGAGTCTTAAAAAGATTGAAACATTTTCGGAAATTTTCCATAGCTTTTTCTTCGCTATCCACCAAAGATAAATCAATTTTGTATTCCTTGATTATTTTTTTAAATTCAGGCTCTTTATTTATTTCCTTAATATCTTCCGCGCTGGAAACTCCAAATAAATTCTTTAAAAAAGATTTCATTTTAGGATTTTTAGTTAAACAATTAAATATTACAAAATCGGTGTTTTGAAGTCTTCAAAACCCGAATCCTGAAAAAATTTACCCCCATTTTCTGAAATCCAGCCTATCTTAACCAGCTTAATTCCATTGGGGTTATTTTCAAGAAGAGCCATATTCAGCCGTACTGTAATTCTAACAGAATAACCTTTTCTTAAATCAATCATTCCATTATAACCCTTGGCATCAGAAATAATCGATATCCTTGCAACTGATCTATTGTTAAATATTTTCTCAACAATTATATCCTTGGAATCTATCTTGCCTCCTTCATACTCTGATATAACATCAAAAGTAAGAAAAAATGTTCCCTCGTTGCCGTCTTTCGAAGCAGAGGACGATACAAGTTTGAACTCAGGAGCAGGCATGGGAGAGAGGAGGGTTAGGTCGTTTTCCATATCTTTCTTGCAAGATACAATAGAAACAACAATCAGTAAGAACAGAAATAAATTTTTCATAGCATTTGTTTTTAAATTGGTTTAAATTAATGATTTTCTGAAATCGCCTATTTTATACAGATGAACCTCAGAAAATCATTAATTTTCAACTAAAAACCAAAAATATCAAAGAACTTATTACCCGCGTAGTATGGCATATTTAATCCCATTTGTCAATGATTTCGGTAAGTTTTATTATCAAACTCATTCCCAGATAGGGGTTTAACCCCTATCTGGGAACAAATGAGGTCAAATTAAAAAAGCCGGAAATATAAAATTTCCGGTTCTTTGCATTATATTACTACGTTTTTATACTTTTATCTCAAAAGCACAGTGGCTGCTTTTCTGATAAATAGTGAAAACTCAAAGCTTTCGGGGCTAATACCTACCATCATTTCATGATATACCCCACGAAGTTCTTCTGCGTCACTAACCCATCTTATGGACTGTCTGATAGAGGCTTTTTCTTCATCGCCTTTTTCAGCTCCCCAGTACTCATCAATGGCGTCCGCCAAATTCCCTGCGGTTGAATTAACCTTGAGAACTTCATTTTCTGGAACTTTATCCAGGAATAAGGCTTTTCCAACTATTTCGTCGATATTATCATACCCCTGTGGAAAAAAGGGGACAATTTGGATCATAAAAGCAGAAATTTCTGGTAATGATAAAAGAATTTGTTCCATAATTATTGCTGTTTTTAATTTGAATTAAAATATATTTCATATTTACACTATATAAATATTGATTTATTGTCAACCAAAAATATTTTAGTCTTTATTTTAAATTAAAACAGGTGCACCTTTTAGTACACCTGCTCATTTATTTATGAATAACCATAACTCCATTCCTTCCATCTACACTGCAACGTTTTTGTACAAATTCTGTATGACTCCAAAATCGAGAGTCAGTGAACGTATCAATTCCATCAACGCGGATATCACGAAAATTAACACCCCATCCGTTTAATTGCTGCTTGATTATGTTTTGGATTGAGATTGCTCCATGATCTATACCAAGAGGAACCGTATTTTCCCCATAGTTATAAATGATGAATTCCAATAGTTTTTTATTACTCTCTCCAAAAACAGGATCCTGGGGGCTGTAAATGAAAGACTTGTGACTTATACCACCAGCGATAATTATTTCGCAATCACAGGTTTCGTTGTCATTTTCGTCCAGATAGTCAATAATGCTGTCAACAACGCTTTTGTAAAATCGTGAACGATGACCATTCAAAATCATTGTTTTATCAACAACTGACCCTAAGCCTGCATGAGCTACAATCAGTAAATCATCGACTTTGTCTTTACAGATAATGACAGGACAATCTGCTGTACATAGAAACGCTGCAGAATTTTTAGGAATTACAAGTCCTTCAGTCTTTTTGTGATAAAAAACCTCAAGTCCATATTTGGGAATCTTGAAGGACTGATTAAAGTCATCCTCATCACATATTTCCCCAGTAAAACTAGAGATATTTGGGAAATAGATTTTGCTAATATTGTTCTTCATCAGCAATTCAATAACCTGGGTGTGATTGTAAAAATCATCTTTCCAGTTTTTGGGTTTGCCGAACATGTAAACATCGGCATTTTCAGAAGAGTAAATAACAGGTTCTACCCTATCAAAACAAGGTAGGTGTCCTTGATATTCACTGATTAATTCGTGATTCTCAATGGAATCAAGTTCTTTTTGTTGGGTCATCAGAGTTTCGTCCATAAAAAATTTTTTAAGGGGTTAGTTTAATCGCAATATATCACTTGTAATGTTTTTATGCAAATAACAGCACCCAAGGCACTGTCTGTCAAATAAATAGCACCTATATCGTTTTCACAACATAAGTGCTAAGTTTCCTTAAAATCATTAAACCCTTTCTCTAATTTTCAAGAGTAATTTTTTTAGTATTTTTTTAGAATATCTTTTGCCTTTGTCTGTATAGACAAAGGAATCTTCACCATTGCGAGCTATAAAATGTATCCTGTTTTTAGGTGAGGCATTAAATACCCCCATAAATATACCATAATCAGGAATCGTGAATACCCCCTCATTAAAACGATAATATCTATGCCCGTTAACAACGGTATAAATATTATTATCAGCAATGGAATCCAACCCCCAGTTTATTTCCTTCACTAGGCCTTTTATTGCCTTAGAATTTTTCCCTGCTGCTAACGTCATGGAGATTGGCACAAGTAACATACAAAAAAACAAAGTGCAGAGCAATACAAGTCTTTTCATGATTTTTTGTTTTAGTTTAAGTTCACATATATACTTCCATTTTATAAACTATTTGTCAAAGATTTTTATACAACAAAAAAATACTCCCCTTTGGGAGTATTTTTAAGTAATTTTTATTTGAATTCCTAGTCGCTAGAACCTAGCTACTAGAACCTAACCTTACGCTTTCTTAAACGGTACACCGATCAATTCAAAGAATTCGGTTGCTTCGGCTTTTGTCTTTGCTGTAGTTACAAGGGTAACTCCCATTCCGAATACGTCTTTCAATTCTTCATCTCCTGTCTCAGGGAAGATAGTGTGCTCCTTGATACTCATAGTTAGGTTACCGATATTGTCCACAATCTTTCTATCGATACCACGGAAGTCTTTCGTACGAGGAATAGCTACATTGATAAGCTTGTCTAGGAATCCGTACATGCGGGCCCCACGAAGAGTTACCATGACTCCGACAGGATCTCCAATACGAATCTTGAAGGATGCTATGGACTTCTTTGCACTCTTTGTCGCAGGCTTCTGTCCAGTTATTTTTGCAATACGCTCAATAACCATCTTGTTGTGATCCTTGTTACGTTTTAGTCCTGACCCTGTTCCACTGGCAACAATCACCTTTACAAGGTGAGGAGCGGCCATGACATTCTTGTAGCCATACTTGGCCTTAAGTGTACTATATGCTTTCTTTTCTTTTTGTTTTACTGTTTCCATATATTTAAATTAATCTTTCTTAGCAACATTTGATACGTGTATAGGCATAGCAATCTCAAGAATCTGACTCTGATCTCCCTTGCCTTTTGCCTTGTGAGCCTTCTTTCTCAAGTTGACCCCCTCTACAACAACCTTGTTTTCACTTGGCATAGCTTTTAAAACCTTGCCACTTTTGCCTTTGTTGCTACCTGCGATAACTATTACATTGTCTCCTTTTTTGATTTTCATATATTTAAATAACTTCTTGGGCTAATGAAATAATCTTCTGGTAACCTCTTTCAGCAAGTTCACGAGGGATTGGTCCAAAGACGCGTCCACCTTTTGGATCCTGCTTGTCTTTTTCTAAAATAACTACAGCATTATCATCAAAGCGAATATATGAACCATCCTTACGGCGATATGACTTTACAGTACGGACAACCACAGCCTGACATACGTCCTTTTTCTTCACACCCTTACGAGGTTCGGCAATTTTGACTGATATGATAACTTTGTCTCCAATACCAGCATAACGGCGCTTTGAAGAGCCAAGTACTTTGAAAACCTTTCCGACTTTTCCGCCGGCGTTATCTGTGATATTTACTACTGTTCCGTCTTGTATCATATAATATTAACTAATTACTTTAAAATGTTTATCTTTTGATATTGGTCTTACTTCTTCTATTTCTACTACATCCCCTATCTTCTTTGCATTCTCTGCATCGTGAGCTTTGTAGTTCTTTGTCTTCTTAATACGCTTGCCGTATTTCTTGTGTTCAACGAAGCGAGTAACTTCTACGACAACTGTCTTGTCCATCTTATCTGAGACGACTACTCCTTTTAAAACTTTATTTAATTTTTTTATTTTTGCTTCCATATAATTTTATCGGGCTACGATACGAGTTGTTACAGGTAATTTTGTGCCAGCCTTGCGAAGAGCTTCCTTGGCTATAGCCTCTGAGACTCCATCAACTTCAAACAATACTCGGCCTGGGCGAACATCTAAACAATATCCTTGGGGATCTCCTTTTCCTTTTCCCATTCCGACTTCGGCTGGCTTAGCTGTGAAAGGTCTATCGGGGAAAATACGAATCCACATACGGCCAGTTTTACCAATAGTTCGATGAGCCACTTTACGAGCTGATTCTATCTGATTTGAACGAACACGTCCACCTGCTGTGGCCTTAAGTCCAAAAGATCCAAAAGCTACAGTAATACCACGTGTGTCTGGAGTGACTTTCGTCATATCCGTTCTACCTGTTTGCCATTTTCTAAATTTTACTTTTTTAGGTGTTAACATAAAATTATTTCTTTATATCATTAAAAACTTCTCCGCGATAAATCCAGACTTTAATACCAATATCACCATAACTCATGTGAGCTTTCTCACGAGCAAAGTCAACATCAGCACGGAAAGTTTGCAAAGGAATAGAACCACGTTTGATTTGCTCAGAGCGAGCAATTTCAGCCCCTCCTAGACGGCCTCCTAAGTATATACGAGCTCCCTTTACTCCACGAGCTGTCATAACCTTTTCAATAGTCTGCTTCATAACGCGACGAAATGGTAGACGCTTCTCAAGACCTTCAGCAATCATACATCCAACAATAGCAGCATCAGCGTCGGGATTGGTAACTTCAACAATATCAAACTTGAAATCTTCTGGAATTATAACATCGCGCCTCTTCATCATTGCTACTAAATCTGCCTTAAGCTTAGAAGCTCCATCTCCTCCACGTCCAATAATCATACCAGGGCGAGAAGTAAATACCATAACTTTTGTTGCTTTCACTCCTCTATCAATCTCTATACGAGAAACATAGAAGCCACGTAACTTCTTCACAAGAAATTCACGAATAACAACATCACTCTTTAATAAATCTTTATATTTCTTGTCAGCAAACCAACGTGATTTCCAATCACGGAGTGTTACTAGTCTATGTGCGTATGGATGGACAACTTTTGACATATAATAAATTAGGTTATTCTTTAACTTCTGTTTCTTTTGCTGGTTTCGACTGTTTTGCAACTTTTTTAACTTCTTTCTTTGTTACTTTTTCAGTTTTTATTTTCTTTTCAGTATTTTTCTCAATAAGAGTAAGCATTATGTGACTTGTACGCTTATTGATACGAGAAGCACTTCCACGGGCTCGTGGCATACTACGCTTCATAACTATACCCTTATTTACAGTAACGTTCTCAACATATAAATCTGTATCAGAAATACCTGCACTTTTTGCATTTGCTACAGCGGAAGCTAATAATTGCTCCATTGGACCTGATGCTCTTCTTGGTAATGCTTTTAGCTGAGTAAAAGCCTGTGCAACCCTATTGCCTTTGATTAAGTCTGCTACAAGGCGAACCTTGCGTGGAGACTGTCTGTAATTTTTTAAAAATGCTTTCATATAAGTTTATTACTTCTTCTTGGTATCTGTTGCAGCTTTAGCTGATTTGGATGCTGTGATCTCGGCTTCTTTCTTCTTGGCTTCTAATTCTTTCTGCATCTTACCTCCGTGTCTGACGAACTTGCGTGTTAGTGAGAATTCTCCAAGTCTATGTCCTACCATGTCTTCACTGACGAGGACTTCTACGTGAACCTTTCCATTGTGGACTCCAAATACGAAGCCTACCATTTCAGGGGAGATCACACATGCGCGTGACCATGTCTTAATAACGCCTGTTTCTAGAGGTTTCTTACCGGCAATCTTTTTCAAAAGCCTTTCGTCTACATATGGTCCTTTTTTAAGTGATCTTGTCATTTTTTTGTATCTACAATATAAATAAGCTCCTTTGAGCTCGTTCTGTCATACTAGCAAATGAAAGAATGGATGTCAACCTCCACTTTTATATTAAAATACTAAAGCTATTACTTTTGGTAAAAAAATTAGAGCCCCCATTATCCCAGCTACAACTACAGCGAGTGCTACCGCTCCTCCAGCCACATCTTTCGTATCTCTAGCGTAAGGATGGTAAGTTGGACTGGTAAGATCAATATCTATCTCTATCGCAGTATTGAAAGCTTCTGCTATAACAACTAATCCAAAAGCAAATACAACAAGAACCCACTCAATATTTGATATATGCAGTACAAAACCTAAATATATACCTAAAATTATAAAAACTATTTCCACCCACAAATGGTGACAGGTTTTAATAAGAACATTCAAGCCGCGCAGAGCATGATCCGAGCTTCTTAATCTCGCCACCAAACTAAACCTCTTTTTCTCAGATATTTTTTCCATCAGTCTATTATACAACAAAAAATTCCCTTTCGGGAATTTTTTGTTGATAGAGAATTTTTAAAATTAAGATTTCTTAGCCTTCCCGACACGTCGTCTTGAAACGATCCACATATTTGAATATTTCTTTGGAGTACGAGTCTTCTGGCCTTTTCCTGATGGTTTACCCCACATAGTCTTGGCACGGCGTAGACCTCTTCCTTGGCGTCCTTCACCTCCACCGTGTGGGTGGTCTACTGGGTTCATAGCTGTTCCACGAACTGTAGGGCGAATTCCTTTCCAGCGAGAGCGTCCAGCCTTACCGAAGTTTTGAAGCTTGAATTCACTATTTGAAACTTCTCCGATAGATGCCCAAGCATTTTCAGAAACTTTACGAACTTCAGTAGAAGGCATTTTGACGTTGGTATACCCAAGATCATTCGCAACTACTTGTCCGAAAGTTCCAGCTCCACGAGCAAGCTTTCCTCCGTTACCTGGCTTGATTTCTACATTGTAAACAAATGTTCCAACTGGTATTAGCTTAAGGGGTAAACGGTTCCCAACTGTTAGAGGAGCTTTCTCGGAAACGATAAACTTGTCTCCAACTTTAACTGACTTAGGAACAACGACGTATCTCTTTTCTCCGTCAGCATAAACTGCGATACCGATAAAGGCATTGCGGTTTGGATCATATTCGATAGAAGCTATCTTGGCAGGGATATCGTGCTTGTTGTACATGAAGTCTATCTCGCGATAAAGTCTCTTGTGTCCACCGCCTTTATGGCGAGTAGTTATACGTCCCTGATTGTTACGTCCAACAGATCTTTTGAAACCATGAGTTAAAGCTTTCAAGGGCTCACTTTTAGTTAAGACCTTTCTGTAAGTAACAGTAGTCTGGTGACGCTTTGATGGTGTTGTAGGTTTGTATGTTTTCATATTATGCAATTGCTATCTTATCACCTTTCTTCAAATATACGACCGCTTTTTTACCTCCCTTTTTCGTTCCAATTATTCCACGACGAACTACTGTCTTTGAAGTAATCTTTGTAGTAGAAACTCGCAAAGGAGTAACTCCGTAGATAAGCTTAATAGCTTTCTTAATCTCATTCTTGGTAGCATTATCGGTCACATTGAAAGTATAAATTCCTTTCTCTGCGCCGAGTGCTGCCTTTTCTGTAATGCGAGGACTCTTGATCAAAGGATGTGTCTTAACTTTTTTTGTATCAACTTCTACAACTTCTTTTGTATTCTTTTTTGTTTTTGTTGTTGCCATATAATATTATTTTTTTTCTGTTTTGCCACCTAGGAATGCGACACTTTCAGTTGGCTGTGAAATAATAATATATCTGTAAGCTAGCAAATCAACAGGATTCATGTTGCGAACCTCATCGATCTCTACTGTAGGAATATTTGCAAAACTCTTTTTAAGAACGTCTCCCTTTGCAGGAACTGAAATATAAGTATTTGGCTTTTTACCACCTACCATTCTTTCAAATCCTTTGATAGAACTTAAATCTTTCATGACAGCTACAGCATCTTTAGTCTTAATAGCTTTAAGATTTAATTCTTCCACAAAGATTAGTTGTCCTTTTCTTAGCTTCTCTGAGAGAACTGTATAGAGAGCTTTTGCTTTCATTTTCTTGTTTATTTTCTGATCGTAACTCTTTTCATTTCTTGGTCCATGAGTCACTCCTCCACCTTTCCAAATTGGAGAACGAGAAGAACCATGACGAGCCCTACCTGTACCTTTCTGTTTCCAAGGCTTTCTACCTCCTCCACGAACTTCTGATCTGTCTTTAGTATGAGCAACTGGTGTGCGAGCGTTGGCTTGCATGGCAGTTACTACCTGATGAACCAAGTCACCATTCCAAGGAACACCAAAGATTGATTCAGGAAGATTAAACTTGCCTACGGATTTACCTTTTTGGTTATATATTTGTGTTTCCATATAAATTAGCCGATTATTTCTACGAGCGTTCCGCGTCTGCCTGGAATCGCACCCTTAATAAGTAATTGGTTATTTTCGACATCAACACCAATAATTTCCAAATTTCTAACTGTGATACGATCACTACCTGTACGGCCTCCCATGCGCATTCCCTTTGGAACTTTGTTACGAAGACCTCCTCCGATAGAACCTGGCTCTCTTTCAGAGTGCTTTTGTCCGTGTGAACGTGGCCCTCCGTGGAATCCATGACGCTTCACAACGCCTTGGAAACCTTTTCCTTTTGAAATACCACTAACTGTAACGATGTCCCCTTTTGCAAAGGCAGAAACTGTTATTCTGTCACCTGTGGCCATTTCTTCAATGTCTCTAAATTCACGAAGATGTTTGAAGGCACCTTCTCCTTCTACTGTGTTGTCGCTACTTTTTGCGGATTTGATATGTCCAAGATGCGCCTTTGTCGCGCGACTTTCTTTCTGTTCTTCGAAGGCTACTTGCACTGCTGTATAGCCATCTACATCAGGGCTTTTCATTTGAGTGACAATAATAGGTCCAGCAGAAATAACTGTAGTTGGTACCACTTGTCCATCATCTAGAAAGCACTGCATCATATGCTGTTTTTTACCAAGGATAAATTTCATAAATAATATCTATTACATCATCTTCACGTCGATATCAACACCAGATGGTAGAGATAAGCTTGTGAGAGCTTCAATAGTCTTAGGATTTGGATTCAGGATGTCAATAACGCGTTTATGTATTCTGATTTCGAACTGTTCACGAGCATTCTTAAACACAAAAGATGCTCTGTTGACTGTGTATTTTTTGATTTCGGTAGGAAGTGGAATTGGTCCGACAATCTTTGCATCGTAGCGAAGAGCGGTATCAATAATCTGCTTGACAGATGCGTCAAGAATTTTATTCTCGTATGCTCTTACGCGGATACGAAGCTGGACAACTGCGTCTTCTTTCCCCTTCTTTGTTTTTGCTCCACCTACTGGTGAATTTGTCTTTGTTGTCATAGTGGGTTAAGGTTCTAAGTTCTAGTTTCTAGCTTCTAGTATTTCTATTACTAGAACCTAGTCACTAGCTACTAACAACTAATTATTTAATGATCTTTGTTACAACACCAGCACCAACTGTTTTACCTCCTTCACGGATAGCAAAGTGCATAGTCTCTTCAAGAGCAACTGGAGTTACAAGCTTAACAGTAAGCTTAACTGTATCTCCTGGCATAACCATTTCTACTCCTGCTGGTAATGTAGACTCACCTGTAACGTCTGTTGTACGAATATAGAACTGAGGCTTGTATCCTGTGAAGAATGGTGTGTGACGTCCTCCTTCTTCCTTTTTCAAAATGTAAACTTCACATTCGAATTCTGAGTGAGGAGTAACTGTTCCTGGTTTTACAAGAACCTGTCCACGAGTCACATCTTCTTTCTTGATTCCACGGATAAGGATTCCAGCGTTGTCGCCAGCCATACCTTGCTTCAAATTTTTATTGAACATTTCAATACCAGTAACTGTTGTCTTTGCTGTATCTTTGATACCAACGATTTCAACATCTTCACCAACATTGATAACTCCGCGTTCGATTTTACCTGTAACAACTGTTCCACGTCCTTCGATTGAGAATATATCTTCAATAGGCATTAGGAATGGCTTTGTAATATCACGTTCTGGAACTGGAATGTAGGTATCAAGAGCATTGACTAAGTCCATAATCTTAACTGCCCATTCATTTGTATTGTCGGCTGATTCAAGAGCCTTAAGAGCTGAACCACGGATAACTGGAGCGTTTGCACCATCAAATCCTTGTTTTGTAAGAAGTTCACGAACTTCTTCTTCCACTAGTTCAAGCATGTCAGGATCATCAACCATGTCGCATTTGTTTAGGAATACGATGATTTTAGGAACGTTCACTTGCTTTGCGAGAAGGATGTGCTCACGTGTCTGTGGCATAACTCCGTCTGTAGCAGCAACAACAATAACTGCACCGTCCATTTGAGCGGCACCTGTGATCATGTTCTTGATATAGTCGGCGTGTCCTGGAGCATCAATGTGAGCGTAGTGACGTGTTGGTGTCCAATACTCATTGTGAGAAAGAGCGATCGTGATACCACGAGCTTTTTCTTCAGGAGCTGAGTCGATTTGATCAACACCTTTAATCTTTGCACCATATTCACCACCTGCTCTTGCTAAAACTTGCAAAATAGCCGCAGTTAGTGTAGTTTTCCCATGATCGACGTGACCAATAGTACCTACGTTAACGTGAGGCTTGTCTCTTTTAAATTCTTCTGCCATATGAATTATTGGTTGATAAGCGTAACAGAGTATACGAGAACCTTACTCTATTATGATTACCAACATAAATTATTAATAAATGTTTCGTTTCAAACGAAACTACGCAAAAATTGCGATTGACTTTCATACTAGCAAATTTAAAGATAATGTCAAATTTTGATTATTTTATAGTTATAAAACAGTAAAAGTCCGTAGATAAATCTACGGACTTTTACTGTTTTATCGTTTATCTCTAAAACTCAGTTACTACTGGTTTCAATGGGCCAACCGTTACTTTGAGTGGCCATGGTGCCGAAGATCCACCATCTCCTGTACATATTAGTGTATATATAGTTGTACTAGGTGGAGTAAATGTCTTGTTGGCATTTGCATTAGGATTAATGTCACTTATTTGATTTGTAGATGTGTCAAAATTTGTGGTCATCTCACAATACTCTGCATTTTCTGATGTCCACGCAAGAATAATTGATTCACCTAGATTGATTCGATCATAAGGTTTATTGGAATCAAATGTTTTGATGGTTGCTGCAGGTGGTCTAACACTAACGGTAAATGAAAAATCTGTCCATGAAGAAGAGAGACCTCCTTCGTCTACCGTTTTAGCTTTTATATTTTTTAATCCTGGTGTAGGCCAAGGATGATTAACAGTTAGTGTTGTATCGGGAGTCACAGTAGGATCTACTACACCGGTAGTCTCTAATGCGCTACCGTCCATCCAGTCTACAACGTAGTGAATTTTATCTGTTGCATCTGGATCTAATCCTTTTATATTAAAGTTAAGATTTCCCATAAAATATTTCTTTTCTACTATACTAATAGTTGGAGCATTCGGAGCTAAATTAGACGGACCCACTGTAAATGTCGTAGTCGTCCAACTACCACCATTACTAGCTACTCCATCAGAGTTTATACATATAGCTGAGGCAGTATGCGTCCCAGAGGAAAGTGTGGTTGAAGTATTAACAGTTTTGGAACCCAATGCCCCTTCCCATAGATATGGTGATGTAATCAAATCTAAACTCATAAAGCAATAAGCCGAGTAACTCGAAGTAAATGAAACTTCCGAGGCATTTCCATACGCGACCGAAGTTGCAGTAATAGAATTAATAACTGGTATCTTCGTAAATGTAGCGGTCACATTTCTAGCTGCACTCATAGTTACAGTACAAGTACCTGTTG
>Ga0209319_1000087_pt1 | contig 160696 bp, 137 predicted proteins | sample RifGroE2_FD_184000 | JGI IMG/M metagenome (GOLD analysis project Ga0209319, IMG submission 184000) | Groundwater microbial communities from Rifle, Colorado - Groundwater E2 (SPAdes) (version 2) | ecosystem: Environmental > Aquatic > Deep subsurface > Groundwater | place: Rifle, Colorado... | reverse complement strand
TGCTTAATCTCGATTTCTGTTTCTTTAATGACAATGATTTTTGGGAGGGCCATAGCTGTGTATTTATATTATAGTCCAATAATAACAAATAAAATCCAATTATGCAAATTGGACTTTATTATATATTCATTTGGTATTACATACAGTATTTTGTTTGGCCAATAGAGAAAACATATTATAGATAGCCTTCTTAAAGTTTTAATATGAGCGAAGAAATAAATGATGTTTATCTTAAAGTGGATAACATGTTTAAGTTAAAGTTGAAATCACAAATCAAAGGATCAGGATTATCTTTTGATAGCTTTTTGCTTGTAAATGATTTGATTACAGAAAGAGAATATTATGTTCTCATTATCAATAGTGAGGGAATCTATTTTAATAACTTAAATGAATTGTATTCTGGCATGATTGAAATAATTAAAAAAGAATTAGTTAAGATTAAAAACGATGTTAATTCGTATATATATCACAAATCTAACGATCTAAAATGTAATGAAACATTTATTTATAACGAGCTTGACAGCTTGGGTTATCGAGAGGATAAATTGTTTAAGATTTTAGAAAAAATAAACTCAAAAACAGAAAAATAAACATCAATTTAAAGAAGAGCATATATAAACCTTGTTGTGTACCTAAATATCTACAGACCATATAGTGAGGCTTGACTTTGAGTCACACTCTCACTATCAGGGAAATTTCGAGTATCTTGTGTCAATAATTGTCAAGTATCGGAAACTAATAAACGGCCAGCAGTAATTCGATATCTTTCGAAGGCAAATTGAGCTTCTCTCCCAGATCGTGGTTGGTTAAAATACCATTATAAATGTAAACCCCCTTGCGAAAGCTCTTCGAGTTTTTAATATAGTTGTCCATGCCACCTATTTCGCCAACGGCAATAATAATGGGCGCCAGAATATTACTCAGCGCAATGGAAGCCGTGCGCGCCACAATTGACGGGATGTTTGGCACACAATAATGGATCACCCCGTGTTTAATGTAAGTCGGGTTATTTAGATCGGTGCACTTCGACGTTTCGAAACAACCGCCCTGACTCACATTCAGATCGATAATCACCGACCCTTTTTTCATTTTCTCTACCATCTCTTCCGAGACCTTAAATTTCAGGGTGGTATTCACCGACATAGCTCCCAAAACAGCATCGGCCGATTTCAACGCTTTCTTCAATACCTTCGGGTAAAACACGGAAGTAAAAATGCGTTGTCCCAGTTTTTCCTCCAGCAAACGGAGATCATATATATTATCGTCGAAAATTTTTACGGTAACTCCCAGCCCCAATGCTGTGCGGGCGGCAAATTCAGCGGCAGTACCCGACCCCAGGATAACCAGTTCGGCTGGAGAAATTCCGGTTATTCCGCCCAGCAAAACACCTTTCCCGTTTCTTGAATTACTCAAATATTCGCTTGCGAGCGTAATTGCAGTACTTCCTGCAATCTGGCTCATCAACTGCTCCACTGGCATGCAACCATTATCATTTTCAATGTATTCGTAAGCAATAGTGGTTACCTTTTTCTGCTGAAGTTTCTGAATTGTTTCAGCACAATGAGCGCTCATCTGCAAATTCGAAATCAACACCTGATGGCCTTTAAGCATATCAATTTCTTCGGACGAAAAAGGCGAAACCCGAATAATGACATCGCATTCGTAAACATCCTGTTTCTTATCGGTTACAATGGCTCCGGCATGGCGGTATTCTTCGTCGGAATAACTGGAAGCCTTCCCTGCCTCCGATTCCATAATAACCTCATGGCCGTACGAAACCAGCAAATCAACTGCTTCCGGAGTTAGCGGCACCCTGTATTCAACCTTATGGAAATCGGATGGAATTCCAATGGTTATTTTTTTTCCTCTCCTGCGAATTTCAAGCATTTCCTCTTTGGGCAGCAAAAGGGTGTGCTCCATGGGCTTCAAATCGGGATGATGTTCTTCTTTTGTCATTTTAAAGAAATTGGGATTTGAAGTTATACATTCCGGTTAAATATTCAAACATTAGACAACAGAAACTTCAATTAACCGGGTTTCGTTTGCTTCGACAGAAATTTCAACTTTAACAAATTCCTCCGGGAGTAACTGCTCAACCCGTTCAGGCCATTCGATAAAACAATAGTTTCCGGAGAAAAAATAATCTTCATATCCCAGGTCAAACGCCTCCTGAAGATTTTTAATCCGGTAAAAATCGAAATGGTAAATCATTACTTCCGACGAAGTGGTGTACTCGTTAATGATAGAAAAGGTGGGGCTGGTAACATTGTCATGCGAGCCCATTTCTTCGCAAAGAGCTTTTATGAACGTAGTTTTCCCGCTTCCCATTTTTCCGTAAAAAGCAAAAATACGATGTCTGTTGTATTCATGCAGAAATTGTTTTGCGGCAGCTTTTATATCGTTTAACGATTTTATTTCAATATGCTTCATTTTTCAATTGCTATAACTCATGCAAATTAAGAAGAAAGAATGATAAACTCCAACTGTATAATACAACGGGAGAATTATGCCGAATTTGTGCAAAACACAACTTTCGTTTCCAATAATTCAAACGACAGGAGAAAGGAGTTGTTCTGTAAAATATTAAGTATAACTCCGTTCTTTTTCACGAAACATTGATTTTTACTCAGGAATGGAATAAAAAAATGTATTACTTTTGAAAGCATAATCAAACCGGATTATTACACGATGTTCTCATTTGCAACTAAAATATTTATAAATACTTACACAAAGATTTAAATTATGAACCTTCCCGAAAACTTAAAGTACACAAAAGATCACGAATGGATTCGTGCCGAAGGCAATGAAGCCTTTGTTGGAATAACCGATTTTGCACAAGGCGAATTGGGCGATATTGTATTTGTTGAAATTGAAACCGAAGGTGAAAAGCTATCCAAAGGCGATACGTTTGGTACCATTGAAGCAGTAAAAACAGTTTCCGATTTGTTTATGCCGGTTGGAGGCGAAGTTCTCGAATTTAATACGACTCTTGAAGATGCGCCTGAATTGGTAAACAAAGATCCATACGGAGAAGGCTGGCTGATCCGCATTTCGATGGAGGATGCAGCCGAACTTGGCGACCTGATGAATGTTGCCGAATACAAGGCAATGCTCGAAGCATAATCGTTTATCGATAAAATAGATGCAACCCCGAAAGAAATTTCGGGGTTTTATTTTGTGTAGTGATAATTTCACTGGAAGTAAAACTATCACCGGAACAATTACAACGAAGAAATCCGGCCTTTGGAGCCGGATTCACGTATTTTGGAAAGATCGTTTTACAAGGTTTTGGCTACTTCCACTTCGCGGAACGATTCGATATGGTCTCCAACCCGAACATCGTTGTAACCGTCTACGTTCAAGCCGCATTCATACCCTTTTTGAACCTCTTTGACGTCTTCTTTAAAGCGTTTCAGTGATCCGAGTATACCGGTATAAATTACAATCCCATCGCGGATAACACGGACTTTTGTTGAACGGAACATTTTTCCGTCGCGCACAATACAACCTGCAACTGTACCCACCTTGGTAATTTTGAATGCCTCCATAACCTCGGCAGTACCGGTAATTTCCTCCTTAATTTCAGGAGAAAGCATACCTTCCATTGCGGCTTTTATTTCATTGATTGCATCGTATATAATTGAATAGAGGCGAATGTCAATTTCTTCTTTTTCGGCCAGTTTACGCGCCTGCATTGAAGGACGCACCTGGAACCCGACAACAATCGCATTGGATGCGGCAGCCAGCAAGACATCCGATTCAGAAATCTGCCCCACCGCTTTATGCTTCACATTCACCTGAATTTCTTCCGTTGAGAGTTTGATCAGTGAGTCAGCAAGCGCCTCAACAGAACCGTCAACATCACCTTTTACAATCAGGTTCAATTCCTGGAAGTTGCCGATAGCTATACGACGTCCAATTTCGTCGAGTGTAATATGTTTCTGGGTACGGATTCCCTGTTCACGTGCTAATTGTTCACGTTTATTGGCAATCGCACGGGCTTCACGCTCATTGGCCATTACAAGGAATTTATCGCCCGCCTGCGGAGCGCCGTCCAACCCAAGGATAATCGCAGGTTCTGACGGGCCGGCTTCTTTAATACGCTGGTTTCGCTCGTTAAACATAGCTTTCACGTGACCGAAATGTTGTCCGGCCAGAACAATATCACCATGTTTCAGGGTTCCATTCTGTACCAAAACAGTAGCCATGTATCCACGACCTTTGTCAAGGGCCGATTCGATTACGGCACCCACTGCTTTTTTATCTTTATTTCCCTTCAGTTCAAGCATTTCTGCTTCCAAAAGAACCTTCTCAAGTAATTCATCGACTCCCTGTCCGAATTTTGCAGAAATATCCTGGCTCTGGTATTTACCTCCCCACTCTTCAACAAGGAAATTCATATTGGCCAGTGCTTCTTTTATTTTTTCCGGATTAGAGGTCGGCTTATCTACTTTATTAATTGCAAAAACGATCGGAACAGCAGCCGCTGTTGCATGGTTGATTGCCTCAATGGTTTGTGGCATAATCGCATCGTCAGCAGCGACAACAATAATAACAATATCAGTAATTTGAGCACCCCTTGCACGCATCGCAGTAAAAGCTTCGTGTCCCGGAGTATCAAGGAAAGTAATTACACGTCCGTCTTTCAACTCAACATGGTAAGCTCCGATATGCTGAGTGATCCCTCCGGCTTCACCGGCAATAACATTGGTACTGCGGACATAGTCAAGCAAGGAGGTCTTCCCATGGTCGACGTGTCCCATTACAGTAACAATCGGCGCCCTTGGATGCACCTTATCCGGCTGATCGTCATTCTGATCTTCGATTGATTCGACAATATCAACATCAACAAATTCAACTTTGTAGCCAAATTCATCGGCAACAACTGACATGGTTTCTGCATCGAGCCGCTGGTTGATTGATACAAACAGTCCAAGGCTCATACAGGTTGATATAATTTGTGTCACCTGCACATCCATCATCGATGCCAGTTCGGCAACCGAAACGAACTCGGTAACTTTCAATATATTCCTTTGTGAACTTTCAAGATCGGCAGCGGCAGCCATACGGTCACTAACCATCTGGCGTTTATCGCGACGGTGTTTCGATCCTTTCGACTTGGTTTTGGTAGTCAAACGGGCCAGTGTATCTTTTATTTGCTTTTGTACATCCTCTTCACTGACTTCTTTTTTCAGTTGACGTTTTTTTCGTTTTCCCGCTGGTTCCGGCCCTTTCTTAAGCGCTCCCTTCTGAGGTTGGTCGCCCCGCTTAATCACTTCAACACGTGTCTGCGGTTGTTGCTGTTGTTGTTGCGGAGTGATTTCCCGACCAATACGTTTGCGCTTTTTCTTACGCGGTTGCGACGAATTATCTCCGGAAGAAGCAACCGGTTTATCTTTTCCCAATTCTATTTTACCAACCACTGTCGGGCCGGCAAGTTTTTCAACCCGAGGACGGATCGTATCGTCCTTTTTCTCTCGGTTTTGCACTATTGGTGCAGCTTCCGGGGCTGGCGTTTCAGGGCGATCGTTACGACGTTGACGTTCCCTTTCTTTGCGCTCTTCTTCTTTTTGCTTTTTACTTTTTTTCGCAGGCCTGGTTTTTTGGTTCAGCAGGTCCAGGTCAATTCGGCCTACCACTTTTACTTCTTCAACTTTTGGGACATTGGTTGTCATTAGTTCAGGCTCTGCAGGTATTTCGCGTTTGGGTTCCTGCACCGGTGGTTTTACAGGCGCCGGAGCAACCGGAGTTTCCACTTTCGGTTGTTGTACCACTGCTTCGACAGGAGCTGGAGCAGGTTTTATTTCTTCGGGTTGTTTTTCAGGTACAGGTTGTTCCTTTTTCTTTTCCGGATTCAGATTTTCGAGGTCGATTTTTCCGACTACTTTTACCGGCTCTACTCTCCGTTGTTCAATTACAGGCTCTTCTTTTTTGGGTTGAACGGGTTTCGGGCTTACCAACTCTTCTTTTCTTCCCAGTTGGCTTTTGATCATCACTTCATCGTCATCATCATAATCATCGTCGTCGTCTTTCGAATGACTGTCTTTTACATCATCCAGTGTAACCGACTCCTTTACCCGGTGGCTCTTCAGATTGATCTTCTCCGATTCTTTTTTCAGATCAATATCCCGTTTGTATTCTTTTTCAAGAATATGGTATTCTTCATCGGAAATTTTTTCATTCGGATTGGAATCGATCTTAAAACCTTTCTTATGCAAAAATTCAACTATGGTCGAAATCCCAACGTTGAATTCGCGTGCTACTTTGCTCAATCGTAAATTTTTTCCGCCTGTAATCATAAACCCAATAATTAATTTCGCCCTGATAAACAAGGTTCTTATGCGTATGCAATGTTAATCAATTTCCGTATTATCCTTTTGCCACCGGTCAAATAGTTTTCGGAGGCTTAATCGTTTATTCAAATTCGGACCTGAAGATTCTCAATATTTCATCGATGGTTTCTTCTTCCAGATCGGTCCGTTTTATCAGTTCATTTCGCGACAATGCCAGAACATTTTTAGCTGTATCACAACCGATGGCCTTCAGTTCGTCGATGATCCATCCTTCAATTTCATCGCCAAATTCTTCCAGGTTCACATCTTCATCGTCTACCTCAACTTCGCGGTATACGTCAATTTCGTAACCGGTAAGCTGGCTGGCCAGACGAATATTTAACCCACCTTTCCCAATGGCCAACGAAACTTCATCGGGTTTCAGATAAACATTGGCACGTTTACCTGGCTCATCGATTTTGATGCTTGTAATTTTTGCAGGGTTCAAAGCGCGCTGGATAAACAATTGAACGTTGGCTGAATAATTGATCACATCAATATTTTCGTTGCGCAACTCGCGGACAATGCCGTGGATACGCGATCCTTTCATCCCCACGCAGGCACCTACCGGATCAATGCGTTCGTCGTACGATTCAACTGCAACTTTGGCCCTTTCTCCCGGCACACGTACAATTTTTTTAATGGTAATCAGCCCGTCGAAAATCTCAGGCACTTCCAGTTCGAACAATCGTTCGAGGAATACCGATGCGGTACGCGACAAGATGATCAACGGGTTGTTGTTCCGCAATTCGACTTTATAAACTACGGCACGCAGACTGTCGCCCTTACGGAAATAATCAGTTGGTATCTGTTCTGTCTTCGGTAGTATCAGTTCATTTCCCTCATCGTCCAAAACCAGTATTTCCTTTTTCCAAACCTGGTAAACTTCGCCGGTTACAATCTCACCGATTTTGTCTTTGTATTTACTGAAAATGTAATCTTTCTCCAGCTCCAGAATGCGGCTGGCCAGGTTTTGACGAAGGTTCAGGATAGCGCGGCGGCCAAAGTCAACCAATTTTACTTCGTCAGTTACATCTTCGCCAATCTCATAATCTTCATCAATTTTTTTTGCTTCGGTAAGGGTGATCTGAGTGTTCGGATCATCAATTTCATCGTCGGCCACGACTTCCCTGTTCCGCCAAATTTCGAAGTCACCTTTATCAATATTGATAATAACATCGTAATTTTCGTCGGTACCGTATGTTTTCTGAAGGACGTTTTTAAATACGTCTTCAAGGACACTCATCATGGTTGCCCTGTCAATATTCTTTAGCTCTTTAAATTCAGCAAAGGTGTCGATAAGATTCATGTTATCCATCTTGTCCCGGGTTTAGAATTTAATTATATTTTTTGCTTCTTTCATTTCTTCAAAACCAAAATGGAGGACACGGGTGACCAATTGTTTGGTCTTTTTTCCTTCCACTTTTTCTTTTCTGTTAACTTCCAGATCGAATCCCTGCTCATTCACATTCAGCATTTTACCCGAATGCTTAACTCCGTCGTTCGTCACAACCTCAACTTCGAAGTTTTCATTTTTCACGAATTGACGGTACACTTTAAACGGTTGACCAAGTCCGGCCGATAAAACCTGCAATTCGAAATCTTCCACCTCCCGATCGAGGTTGTGTTCAATATTCCGGCTTACTTCCACACATTTATTGATCGTCACCCCATGCATGCCGTCAATTACTACATGAATTACATTGGAAGCAGAAATACCAAGTTCGACAAGAAACTGTCCTTCGTCCAGTTTTTCTTCTGCAAGTTGTACTATTTTTTCTTTCTCAATCATACTCAAGTAACAAAATAGGGGACTTAACGATCCCCTATCTTCCGGTTTTCCAAATTTTCAGCGCAAAGGTAATAAATTTATTTGATTGTCAAAATCAATAATTTAAACGTTTTTATTCGCGGACAACTGTTAACAAACTAGACGTTTATGCAGACTGACATCTGGAAAAGTTTTTTACATTTGCATGTCTTGTGCAAATGCACGCAACACAAAGCATTGAAAACGAACAAGAAGAAAATCATAAACGACCCGGTCTTCGGGTTTATCAATATCCGGTCGGAAATTATTTTCGATCTGATGGAGCATCCTTATTTTCAAAGGCTCCGGAGGATTAAACAACTGGGGTTGTCGTGCATGGTTTTTCCGGGGGCCAACCATACCCGTTTTGAGCATGCCTTGGGTGCCCTGCATTTAATGCGTTCGGCAATATCCGTTTTACGGATGAAAGGCCACTCAATTACTGAAGAAGAAGCTGATTCGGCAGCGATTGCAATCCTGCTGCACGACATTGGTCACGGGCCATTTTCTCATGTACTGGAAAACAGTATTGTGGCAGGAATTTCCCATGAATGTATTTCTATATTATTAATGGAAGAACTGAACCGGGAATTCAACGGAAAACTCGAAATGGCTATCCAAATTTTCAGGAATGAATATCCAAAGAAGTTTCTGCATCAGTTGGTATCTAGTCAACTGGATGTCGACCGGCTCGATTATTTAAGCCGCGATAGTTTTTTTACCGGCGTTTCCGAGGGAATTATCAGCGCCGAACGCATCATTAAAATGCTGGATATACGAAACGACCAGTTGGTTGTTGAAATCAAAGGAATCTATTCTATTGAAAAATTTTTAATTGCCCGCCGGTTGATGTACTGGCAGGTTTATTTGCACAAAACCGTTTTGTCGGCCGAACATTTGCTGGTAAGCGCCCTCAACCGGGCAAAGGAACTGGCTCTGCGGGGAGAAGACATTTACGCCAGTCCTTGTCTGAAATCGTTTCTTTACAACCGGATTTCGATTGACGATTTCAAAAACAACATACCAATTGACGGCACCCCGGTACTTGAACTTTTTGCCCGGCTCGACGACAGTGACATCATGGCAAGTATGAAATCATGGTGCAATCATTCCGACTTCACGCTGGCATACCTGTCGAAGTGTATTACCAACCGCAATTTGTTTAAGATAAAAATCAGGAATAAACCTTTTGAGGAATATAAAATTTCGGCTATAAAAGAGAAGATTTTAGATCGTTTCGGAATAGAAACCCAGCTTATCGGCTACTATTTATTATCCGATTCGATCATCAACAACGCCTACGACAAGGATAGTCAAAATATTAACATTCTGTTTAAGAATGGAAAGATCAGCGACATAAATGCTGCTTCCGACATACAACTATCAGTTTTATCGGAAACAGTCAGGAAATATTTCATCTGTTACCCGAAAGAATTGGACATTAAGTAATTTAATTTATTTTTGTAGCGCTTAAGACTTAAATGTATGGAATTTCAAGCCACGAGCATTGCTGATTTCCTGAATGGCATCATTGAAGGAGATCCGAATGCAACAGTAAACAACATATCGAAAATCGAAGACGGTAAACCTGGAACATTAGCATTCTTAGCAAATCCTAAATACAATAAATATATCTACGAAACCGATGCAACGATTGTATTGGTCAATAAGGATTTTGTTGCAGAAGGAGAAATAAAAGCTACGTTGATCAGGGTTGACAATGCTTACGAAGCGTTTGCCTCACTTCTTGATCTATATCAGCAAGCCAAAGGAACAAAATCGGGGATTGAAAATCCATCGTATATTGACGCTTCGGCAACTGTCGGCAAAAACATTTACATTGGAGCTTTTTCTTACATTGGCAAAAACGTCCGGATTGGTAATAATGTAAAAATCTACCCTCACGTTTATATTGGCGACAATGTAGTTGTTAAAGACAATACCATTATATATGCAGGTGTAAAGATTTACGAAGATTGTAAAATCGGTGAATTGTGCATATTGCATGCCGGTTGTGTAATCGGGGCCGATGGCTTCGGATTCGCCCCTACCGGTGATGGTTCGTACAAAAAAATACCACAGGTCGGAAATGTAATTCTCGAAGATCAGGTTGAGATTGGAGCCAACACCACCGTTGATTGTGCGACAATGGGATCTACCATTATTCACAAAGGAGTTAAACTGGACAACCTGATACAAATAGCCCACAACTGCGAAGTGGGAGAAAACACAGTTATGGCAGCGCTTACAGGTCTGGCCGGATCAGTGAAAGTCGGGAAAAACTGTACATTTGGCGGCCAGGTTGGGGTAGCAGGTCATTTAAACATAGGAAATAATGTTACTCTTGGCGCCATGTGCGGGGTAACCAATAATATAAAAGACGACAAAGTCATGCTTGGCGCCCCTGCAATGGACATATCGCAAGCAGCAAAAGTGGTTGTGGTATACCGCAGGTTACCTCAACTCAGGGAACAGGTTATCAATCTGGAAAAAGAACTGGCAGCCCTGAAAGAACAAATAGGACTGAAATAGAAGAACAGAAAGAATATTTTTTTTGACATGATAATTAAACAGAAAACACTCGCCCGTGAATTTTCCCTGAGTGGAAAAGGATTACACACCGGGTGCATTGTTACCATGAAATTTAAACCGGCGCCTGTCAACCACGGATTCAAATTTCAACGCATTGATTTGGAAGACAAACCAATTCTTGAGGCAAGCGCTGAACTTGTTATTGACACATCAAGGGGAACGGTCATTGGAAAAGAAAACGCACGGATAAGTACCATCGAACATAGTTTGGCAGCATTAACGGGACTTGATCTGGATAATGTTTTGATTGAAATTGACAATGAAGAAGTGCCCATCATGGACGGCAGTTCCAAATATTTTGTTGAAGCAATTGAAAAGGCCGGGATTGTTGAACAGGATGCTGAACGGGAATATTTCGTCATAAAAGAAAAAATTGCGTTGAAAGACGAAAGAACCGGTTCTGAAATTATCGCGCTTCCCGACAATGATTACTGCCTGAACGTGATGATTGCATTCAACTCGAATGTTCTCAACAACCAGTTTGCCACGTTGGAAAAACTGGAAAATTTCCAAACTCAGATTTCGCCCTGCCGAACTTTTGTTTTTTTGCATGAGCTTGAGTTTTTGCAGAAGAACAACCTGGTAAAAGGTGGCGACCTTGACAATGCCATTGTCATTATGGACCGGCAGGTCAGCCAGGAAGAACTGGACCGGCTGGCTGATTTATTCAACCACAAACGAGTGGAAGTGAAACCTCAGGGAGTGTTGAATAATATTGATCTTCAGTTTGAAAATGAATGCGCGCGCCACAAACTTCTTGATGTGATCGGCGACCTTTCACTGGCAGGGAAACGTATCAAAGGCCGCATCATTGCAACCAAGCCCGGACACGGAATCAATACCGGATTTGCAGCGCTTCTTCAAAAAGAAATAAAAAAATCGGAGGCCGAAACAGCTATACCTGAATACAATCCATCGCTTCCACCATTGATGGACAATGTCAAAATACGAACGTATTTACCACACCGATTCCCGTTTTTACTGGTCGACAAAGTCATTGAAATAAAAGACAGATACATTGTCGGCGTAAAAAATGTAACCAACAACGAATCGTTTTTTGCAGGTCATTTTCCTGAAGAACCTGTGATGCCGGGAGTACTGATCATTGAAGCAATGGCCCAGACCGGCGGATTGTACGTCCTTCACGACAAAACCGAGAAATACTCAACTTATTTTCTGAAAATCGACAATGTGAAATTCAGAAAAAAAGTAGTGCCGGGTGACACTCTCATCATAAAAGTTGTATTAACATCGCCTATACGAAGAGGCATTGCCAATATGAGAGGTTTTTGCTTTGTAGGCGATGCTCTCGTAGCCGAAGGCGATTTAATGGCTCAAATAGTTAAGAATTAATTTTAGAAACAGATACACATGAAACAACCATTAGCTTATGTACATCCTGAAGCAAAAGTAGCTGATAACGTAGTTATTGAACCTTTTGTCTCGATTGATAAGGATGTGGTAATCGGAGAAGGTACACGAATCGGATCCAGTGTTACAATTTTGCCGGGCACACGAATCGGAAAAAACTGCAATATTTTTCCGGGAGCTGTAATCGGTGGAATCCCCCAGGATTTGAAATTCCAGGGAGAATATACCACTGTTGAGATCGGGAACAATACTACCATTCGTGAGTTTGTTACCGTAAACCGTGGTACTGCGTCCAAAGGAAAAACAACGGTTGGCAACAACTGCCTGATTATGGCTTATGTACATATTGCACACGATTGCAAAGTAGGAAATAATATTATTTTAGGAAACAATACACAACTGGCGGGAGAAGTAATCGTCGACGACTGGGCAATTATTTCCGGAATGACCGGAATACACCAGTTCTGCCGCATCGGTTCGCACGTGATGATTGGCGGCGGATCGCTGGTACGCAAAGACGTTCCTCCGTTTATTAAAGCCGGCCGCGAACCACTATCGTACGTTGGAATTAATTCCATCGGGTTGCGCCGCCGCGAATTTACCAACGACAAAATCCGCGAAATACAGGATATTTACCGTTACATCTACCAGAAAGGGTTGAATACTTCGCAGGCTGCCGAAATTATTGAAGCCGAAATGCCTGCTTCTCCTGAACGCGATGAAATTCTTTTATTTGTGAAAGACTCGAAACGAGGCATCATCCGCGGATACTTCCCGGACTAGCCGATGTTTTCAAAAGATATAACTGCTAACAGCATAAAAAAAGACCTTTGAGTAATCAGAGGTCTTTTTTTATGCTCATTATGAATGAATTATTCTTCCAGTATTTGTTTTATCTTCCCAATAAACTCCATCATTTCTTCCAGCATGGACTCAACCTCTGCAATAGAAAACAGAACAAAAGCATCATAATCACTTTTTGTTCTGTTTTGATATGCATTCCGTAGAATTCTCCCATATTTTGAATCAACTTTCTTACTGGCAATAAACTCCCGGTTAAACCAACCTATTAACTGCCCATGTTTTGATGTTTCAAATTTATTTTTCAAAGCTAAGGCTGTCAGAGCATAATACATCCCGTAATAAATACGATTAATCGCTATTGTTAATTTGTTCCCGGCAAGAAGAAATCGAACCAGTTCAATTGTATCAAATGCCTGATTTAACCGATACTCAATTAAAGCATCCCTGTCATTTTCAGTGATCATGCGTGTAGTCCATTTGAAATTGCATTAACAAACACAGGCTGTTTTCCTCTTAATGTTGACAACTCGGCTTCGCTGAGAATATGTGTATCCGTTATTATATCATATTTCAAATCAATTTCATAACAGATGTCCGATATTTCACGTTCTGTTTTCCAATCCGCTTTCTGCCTGAGAATGATCAAAATATCATAATCAGAATCCTTATTAGCATTCCCATATATCTGAGAACCAAAAAGTACAACATCCCTCAGATTATCAGAAAACCTTGATTTTAAAAGATGATTCAAATCGTTTAGCACAATCTTTTTATTAACTCTCATCGCATAAATTTTATATTTCAAAGGTAAAAAATCCTTCGATTAAAACATACAGAACAAAACAACGCCCCGATATTTACAAAGACCATGTATTTTCACAACCGGTTTTTCACCTTCAAGCTCAACCGTGAGCCAAACTACCGTCCGTCGAAAGCATTATCAGGCCGCCACCGATTCAGCATACGGACAAACACTCCCGTCTTCTGATTGTGAATTGCAAGATTATTATATAATCGAAAAATAAACACATGCAATATATCCATCTGATTACAAAGTATATATCAAGCAACAAATATTCCGTTTCGGTTAATTTTTGTTAAACCGAAATAAACATGAAACTATCTTTTTTTAATCAACGTAAACAGAGTTGACTTTGCTCATTTATGAACTTAATTTGGGGTTGATTGGTAAATTGAAATGCAGAAAAGCAAAGTTTGTTAAGGTAATTTTAGTTGTTTGTTTAGAGAAAAGCGGTGGCCACCACCGCTTTTTCAGTTTAAAAATTTTGTATCTCAAGCACAACAGGAAGGCTTTCTCCCGGCGCAACGATCAGGTTTTCGACCTCGTAATATAATTTCAGGTTTGAAACATTTTTAACTTCATCCGATGTTCCGGTGATTTCAAGTACTGTTGTACGGTGTGCTTTTAATGTAAGCAATGGAGATGCAGTAAAGCCAATTGACGGAATCCGCTGCTTCAGCTTGTAATCGATATCTGAATTATTATGTACCCCAATGTATTTTACCTGCATGTTTTCGAGGCGCGGTAGTTCAGAACGAATTTCAACAGAAGCTAAAAACAAAGGGGCTAAAAATGCCCTGTCACCGTATAATTTATCGCGATGATATGCAGCAGTTCTACGGTTCATCAAAGCTTCCTTGATCGATTGCGGACTCCGTTCCTTTGCAAAAACCAAGGTAATAGGTCTGTGACTTTTTTCCAAATCGAATGTTGTACCGGTTGGCCCGTGAATATCGGAATTGGCCAGAATGGTCAGGTTTTTTTCATTTGCCCATCGCAAAGCTTCCGGGTAATAACTATCATCGTTTACAACTTCAATTCCATTGAGCAGTCCGGCTTCCAGCAAGCGGGTATGATCGTTCCACCAAAGAGTCCGGTCGGGCTGCTGTACTTTCCAGCCCGGATGGTTCCATGTTATAAAAGCCCCTTGGTCCCTGGCTTCCTTACATGCGTCGAACCAGCTTTCGCGTTCCAGCAGGTTTACATTCTTTACAAATATCGCGTTCAGATGTCCGGGAGGCATTTTCCGGGTTATCTCACCTCCCCGGATTAAAATAATACCCAGTTGTTCAGCCAAGGGCAATGCAATTTCATGCGAACGGTTGTGATCGGAAGGAATATCCTGCGAATGAGGGCGATATTCAATATGATCGGTTATTGCAATGGCATCGAGCCCTTCGGCCCATGCTTCCTGTACACGAATCGTCGGCCAGACATCCCCGTCAGAAAAAACGGTATGGATATGAAAGTCACACTTTAACGTTAAATAACCCGGCAGGTTGGGAAAATTTATCTCCTTACGCTCCTGACTATATCCCCGGATTGATAAGAATAAAAACAAAATTATCAAATGAACCCTAAAAATTATCATGTCGGTTAGGTCTTAAAATTCGGTTGCAAAGTATGAATTTAAGGGAGCAAATAAAACGATTCTTCCTTATTTTTTTGATCTTTTCGAGATTTCAAAAATCAGGAAAACAAATAGAAAATGAGGAATATCGAAATATCAGGATCAAATCTGTATGACTTTCTCTTCCTGCGCCGGTTTTATCTATTCAACCAGCATCAGTCCCGGATGATTGCCGGTAATGCACCGCCCACCCTGCGGGCCAACCACAAAAGTATTTTCAATGCCTACCATTCCAACGTTTTCAATCCCTTTTTTGGGTTCGACAGCAAATACCATATTTTCCTGCAACGGTTCGTCGAAACCTTTTGCCAGCACAGGCAATTCATCGATGGTCAGTCCGATTCCGTGCCCCAGAAACTTAACCTGCCGCTTTCCGAATCCCATAAAGTTTTCCAAGAACCCGGGATCCAAATTATCCATGCATTTCTCATAAATAACTGAAGGAATATTTCCGGGTTTCAGCATTTCCGCAATCCGGAGCTGCAGTTCCACACATTGCCGGTGTGCAGCAATCGCCTCGTCGGGTATCGGAGCGCCGAACATATACGTATTGGTTTTATCGGTATGATAACCGTTTACACCCATCCCAATATCCACAAAAACCAGATCGCCCTTTTTGAGTTTGCGCTCGCGGCTGCCCAGCACCGGAACCGACGGGGCCATACCGTAATTTCCGCCCGGTCCGTTAAAACTGGTCGGATATATAGAACTTGTGCCAAACGCAATGTGACCAATCACAATTTCGGTGTTGAACATGCCGAAACGCGACATTCCCTGGTGACCTTCTTCCAGCATTACCTTGTAAAGTTCGCCTGCAAAATCCACTTCGCTCATCCCTTCTTTCAGTAGGCCGGGAACACGTTCCTCCAGTACCCGCCGGTGATTTTTCCCCGACTGTTCCATAAAATCAAGTTCGTACTGACTTTTGACCGCACGGGTCATGGCAAGCTGATAGTCGAGCGGCTTGAATTCCGCAAAAGGGAAATACTTATGAAACCGTTGATACATGGCCAGCGGAACAACTTCCGTTTCAATATAAATAGTTTCCGGAATACGTTTAACAATAGCCGCCACATCGCGAAAACTTTCCATGAAACGGATGTCGCTGAAAAGCGATTCGTCGATGCTGCGTTCGTAGCTGCGGCGTACCCAGAGGGTGGCCCCGGTATTCCGGCAAATCAGCAGCATTCCTTCGGGCATGGTGCCGGTGAAATAATATAAATTGATTTTGCTGAATACTACCGCCATCTCCCATTCCGGGTTGTGTGTATCCATGAGGCTGCAAAAACGGCTCATCCGCGATGTTAATTCCGAAGAAGGTACCTGGTAAATCATTGATAACAATTTTTTGAAAGCTCAAAAGTAGCGCTTTGTAGAGAAAGATGTTTGATATTTTAAAGCAAAATTTGGAACAGTCAGTGTTCAGTCGCAGTTGACAGTCACAGTAGGCAGTAGAAAAAAAGACAAATAACCAATATCGAATGACCAATAACCAATCAGATTTCAGATAATCACAAACAGGAAAAGAATAATCAGTAACATCATGAAAAGCAGAAACTGGTTGCGAACAAACAATCCCATCAGTAGCAGAACTTCTATTTCTTCATTGCAGGCGCTGAACAATTCAACTACTCCTTTATCGCGGCTCATCAATTCGTTGCTTTGATAGGTGATGATTTCCATTCCGTTGAATTTCCAGGACCAGCGCGATTGCCAAAAATTCTTTATTTCGAGCTCGAATCGTTTGCCGTTAATAACCACATCGCTGCGAGGATTGAACAAGTTTATCATGATGCTGCCTAAAAGCATTTGGGTGCCTGCATCGTAAATCTCAAGTCTGGAAAGAAAAAATTCACGGTTCAACATAAAACGACGTCCGTTGATGGTCGCCTGAGCCCGGGCGCTAAAAAAACTATCCCACACAATACTCCCGACAGGCTCCTGCCCCCGGGTAAGGATAAGTTTATTACCAAACAGGCTTTTCGACCAAAACAGTTGTTCCATGACGATCTTTTTTGGATGCTGCAAGTTATAAAAAAAAGTTTGTCTGAAACAGAGACAAAAAACAGCTCCAAAAGAGATTTTTTATAGTTCCTGAAATAGAGTATAAAAAATAATAATTTTATCGTGAGAGATTCACATTTTCATTTTCTTATTAACACAATAACGTAAATAATACGTAATATTGCAGCAAATTTTAATGATGTCGCAAATAATACCCAATTTATCGGTTGACTGTGCTGTTTTTGGTTTCGATCAGGAAGGATTGAAACTATTACTTATCCGGCGCGACAAGGAACCAGCGATGAACAGTTGGTCGTTGCCTGGCGGGTACATTTATCTGGACGAGAATCCGGATGATGCGGCAAAACGTTTGCTCAACGAACTGACCGGTGTTCACGATCTGTTTCTTTCGCAGATTGCAGTTTTTGGAGAAGTGAACCGGTATCCGGCTGGAAGGGTTATTTCAACGGTGTATTGCGCACTGGTACGGCCCGATGTTTTCGAACTGATGGCCGGTTCTCACGCCCGCGAGGTGGCCTGGCATCCTGTGGAAAAGCTGCCGGAACTTCCGTTCGATCATCCTGAAATGGTGCATACATCCCTTCAGTGGCTACAACGAAAAATATGGCACAAACCTATCGCCAACAACCTCCTCCCTCGAAAGTTTCCGCTGAATCAACTGCATAATTTATATGAAGCCATCATGGGGTCAAAAATCGATAACCGCAATTTCAGGAAGAAAGTGCTTAGCCAGAACCTGATCATTCAACTGGAAGAGAAAACAAAAGGCGGCGTTCAACGGCCTGCATATTTATATTCATTCAGAATAAACTAATTGTAATTTTTTTTGTTCTTTTTAAATAACGTACATTTTACGCATAAACTAAAAATCATGTTCGAAATTAAAGGAAAAGTAGCCGTGGTTACCGGAGGAGGAGGAGTTCTCGGAGGAAGTATTTCGGAAAGCCTGTTAAAAGCGGGGGCAATCGTAATTATTTTAGATATCAGGGAAGAAAACCTGGGCAATCGGAGCAACCAGTTACAGCAACCGGGGCAGATTGAAGGTCTGGTCTGCAATGTGCTCGACATGGACAGCCTGAAATCAGTTCGCGAAAAAATAATGGATAAGTACGGACGGATTGATATTCTGATCAATGCTGCGGGTGGTAATATTCCGGGGGCAACACTGGCCGAAGACCAAACTATCTTCGATATGAAAATAGAGGATTTCAACAAAGTGACCAACCTCAACCTGAACGGAACGGTTTATCCGACGCTTGTTTTTGGAGAAGCGATGGCGCAAAATAACTCGGGAAGTATTATCAATATTTCGTCGATGGCAACCTATTCGGCCATTACAAGGGTACCTGGTTATTCGGTAGCAAAAACAGGTGTGAATATTTTCACACAATGGATGGCCACGGAAATGGCACAGAAATTCAGTGAAAAAATTCGCGTCAATGCCATTGCACCGGGCTTTTTTATCGGCGACCAGAACCGGTCGGTTCTCATTAACCCCGACGGTTCACTGACCGAACGAAGCAACAAAGTAATTGCCAAAACCCCGATGGGACGCTTTGGCGACATTACCGAACTAAACGGACTGGTGCATTTTCTGTGTTCCGATGCAGCCAGTTTTATTACCGGTGCAATCATACCGGTTGACGGTGGTTTCAGCGCATTTTCAGGAGTATAAAGAAATTTCCAGGAGAAGAGAAAGAACGGAAAATGGGATTTATATTGTAAAAAAGAATAAATAAAAGGGCTGTTCATCAAAGCTGTCCAAAAAGTTCAGGGTTGAGTCATCCCGAACTTGTTTCGGGATCTCATCGTTCTAATAATCAGACCCTGAAATACCCCAAAATCGGGGCAGAGTGACGCGAATTACGAATTTTAGAACTTTTTTGGACAGCCTCTTGGTGAGGCTTTCGGGAGGCTATTATGGAAAAAACATGGAGATGGTTCGGGTACAACGATTCGGTTCAGTTGTCCGACCTGCGGCAGATGGGAATTGAAGGCGTGGTTACCGCCTTGCATCACGTTCCGAATGGTGAAGTATGGCCGGTTTCAGAAATTTTGAAAGTAAAAACCGATATCGAAAATCACGGAATGCGCTGGAGTGTAGTCGAAAGTTTGCCGGTTTCGGAAGGGATAAAAATTCACTCGTCCGATTACGACCGGCTGATCGCTAACTACAGGCAATCGCTCCGAAACCTTGGACAGTGCGGCATCGATACGGTTTGTTACAATTTTATGCCGGTGCTCGACTGGGCGCGTACCGATCTTCAGTTTAAACTTCCGAATGGCGGAGAGTCGATGTATTTCGACTACCCGACATTCGCCGCTTTCGATATTTTTATCCTGAAACGACCCGATGCACAGAAAGATTATCCGGATTGGATGGTGCAAAAAGCAGAAGCGGTTTTCAGCAAAATGAGCGAAGCCGAAGCCGAAAAACTGGCCCACAATATTATTGTGGTAACCCAAGGTTTTATCAACGGAACCGTAGGCGATGTGGCTGATTACAAAACGGTTTTTCTCGGACTTCTTCAAAACTATTCGGAGATTGACAGAGACGGACTGAGAAAAAACCTGTCTGCATTTTTAAACGATGTTGTTCCGGTTGCCGAAGAAGCAGGCATCAACCTGTGCATTCATCCCGACGACCCACCCTATCCGGTACTTGGATTGCCACGCATTGCCGGGACTATTGAGGATTTTAAATGGATTACCGAACAAAACAAGTCGCTCCGGAACGGGATTACATTTTGCTCCGGATCACTTTCGGCAAGGGCCGATAACGATTTAGTGGAGTTTGTTCATCAGTTGGGCGACCGCATCCATTTCATCCATCTTCGGAATACGCAAATGCTGGAAGACGGCAGTTTTTACGAATCGGGACACCTGAAAGGAAGTGTCGATATGTACGAACTGGTAAAAGCCTTGCTCGAAGAACAACATCGCCGAAAAGCAGAGGGGCGAAGTGATTACCGCATGCCGATGCGCCCCGACCACGGAATAAAAATACTGACCGATTACCAGCGACAGGCAAATCCGGGTTATCCGCTTACCGGACGTTTAAAAGGTTTGGCTGAAATTACCGGTCTGGAAATGGGAATCGAAAGGGCTTTATTTCACCAGCCCTGCTGAAAATTATGCTGCATAACGGAAGGCCGGGATTGGTTTATCGCAGACGAGAATTTGCGAACCCAAAATCAATTGTTGAAAACTACAAACCATCTCTCCCTATATAACTCAAAAACATGTTTTACTTTTGAAGCAATTTCCGAAAACGATAGAACGTGCAAAATTATTTAAACGAACTGAACAAGGCGCAGCGTGAAGCGGTGGAAAACTACGACGGCGCCTCGCTTGTTATTGCCGGGGCAGGCTCCGGTAAAACGCGGGTACTCACCTACCGGATTGCCCATTTGCTGAAACTGGGGGCCAAACCCTGGTCGGTGCTGTCGCTTACGTTTACCAACAAGGCCGCCCGCGAAATGAAAGACCGTATTGCGTCGATCATGGGTCCCAATGTAGCCAAATACCTGTGGATGGGGACTTTTCACTCCATTTTTGCACGAATATTGCGCGCCGAAGCCGAAACGATCGGCTACCCTTCGAATTTTACAATTTACGATTCAGCCGATTCGAAAAGCCTGATAAAAACGATCATCAAGGATATGAAGCTCGACGACAAAACCTACAAACCCAACGTGGTGGCGTCGCGGATTTCAAGTGCAAAAAACAGTCTGATTGGCCCGGCAGCCTACGCCAATATGCCCGAGCTTTACGAATACGACCAAAGTATCCGTATGCCGTTCATTTCCTCTGTTTACAAGGAATATGCGAAACGCTGTTTCCTTGCAGGAGCAATGGATTTCGACGATTTACTGATGAAAACCAACGTCCTGTTTCGCGACTCGCCGAAGGTGCTGGAAAAATATCAGCAGCAATTCGATTATGTGCTGGTTGACGAGTATCAGGACACCAATTATGCGCAATATTTAATTATTAAACGGCTGGCCGAAAAACACCACAACATTTGTGTGGTGGGCGACGATGCACAGAGTATTTATTCGTTCCGCGGCGCACGGATCGAGAACATCCTGAATTTTCAGAAAGACTACCCGGACCACAAAGTCTTCAAGCTCGAACAAAATTACCGCTCTACGAAGACCATTGTCAATGCGGCCAACAGCATCATTGCAAAAAACAAGCGGCAAATACCGAAGAATGTTTTCTCTGAAAAAGAAGAAGGCAACCTGATAAAAGTTACCAGTGCGCTGACCGACAACGAAGAAGGGTTTCTGGTGGCCAACCAGATTTCGGAACTACGGATGCGAAACCATTACAAATTCGAAGATTTTGCGATTTTATACCGCACCAATGCCCAATCGCGAATTTTCGAGGAGTCATTGCGAAAACGAAACATTCCGTATAAGATTTTTGGAGGACTTTCGTTTTATCAGCGAAAGGAAATCAAAGATTTGCTGGCCTATTTCCGGTTCATCATCAACCCGAAGGACAACGAAGCATTCAAGCGGATCGTCAATTATCCGGCGCGCGGCATCGGCGACACAACAGTAGCAAAACTCGAACAGGCCGCTTCGGAATACGGGCTCAGCATTGCTGAAATCATTTCAGAAAAAAAAGCAGAAAACCCGGCGCAACTTAATAAAGGCACGCTTTCAAAGCTGGAGGAATTCACCGGTTTGATGCAGGTTTTCAGAGAAAAGCAGCAAATCGGCGATGCCTTTGAAGTAGCGACCGAAGTAGCAACCAGCACCGGCTTTCTGAAAGACTTGTACAAAGATCAAACCCCGGAAGGTCTGAGCCGTTTCGAAAACACCCAGGAATTGCTGAACGGTATTCAGGAATTTACCCTTTCGGCGCGGGAAGAGGGGCAACCTACGCGATTGGAAAATTACATGGAAGATGTGTCGCTGCTCACCGATCAGGATTCAGAAAAAGAGGAAGACCGCGATAAAGTTTCAATGATGACCGTACACATGGCCAAAGGTCTCGAATTTAAAAATGTGTTTGTGGTGGGCCTCGAAGAAAATCTTTTTCCCAGTAACCAGAATGGGGCAAAAACAGCGGAAGAGTTCGAAGAAGAACGGCGCCTGTTTTACGTGGCAGTCACCCGTGCCGAAGAAAATGCGTTTTTGAGTTTTGCCCGCCAGCGTTATAAATGGGGTAAACTCGAATTTTGCAATCCGAGCCGTTTCATCGCGGAAATTGATGAAAATTACCTCGATAAACCGGTTGAACGGGAACTTTCGTTTTTCGATGAGGAACCAAAACCAAAGGAAAACCGGCCGCTTCGGAACTTTCAGACACCAGCTCAAAAGCTGGTACGCAACCCGATTGCAAATTCTGTCGACTTGTCGAACAAATTGCAAAAACTTCGGGATGTGAAAAAAGAAATGAGCGAATTCGATGGCAGTCCTTCTTCTGAAATACAAGCAGGAATGACCGTTGAACACCAGCGTTTTGGACGTGGCAAAGTATTACAGGTCGAGGGACAGATACCCAATCTGAAAGCAACCGTCTTTTTTCAGAATGTCGGGCAAAAACAGTTGTTGCTGAAATTTGCGAAACTGAAAATCGTGAGGGAATAAAGAAATGATGAATTTTGAATGATGAATGATGAATGAAGAATCAGTTTTGCGAAATCTTTGAGTTTTTGAGTCTTCGTGGCATTTCCCGCTATAAAGGTTCAAAAAAATCAACACAACGGATTTACGAACTGAATGACATTGAGTTCAGAATAAAAATCAGGATAAAAACGATTCGAAAACAAATAATAAATTGAGCGAAGAGGTCGCTTTGCAGAGTAATTTCAGGCAACCCATTGCCAAATAAACAATTTTCTTTTAATTTGCAGGATAATTACCTTCGAAGCTGATTATCATTCAAATTACCTTTGCGATAACAGTCAGGAAACAAAGAAATTAATTACAACTTTTTAGATGGATTATAATTCACAACGTGAAAAACTGCCGCTCCCTGAATATGGCAGGAACATTCAGAACATGGTAAACCAGATTCTGAGTATTGAAGACCGCAAGGAAAGAATCAGGGCTTCGCAGTCGATTATTGATATTATGGGCAATATGTACCCCTACCTTAGGGACATTCAGGACTTTAAACATAAATTATGGGACCATCTTGCAATCATGGCCAACTTCAAACTCGATATCGATTATCCGTACGACCCGCCGAGCCCCGAAGTTTTTAAAGTTCCGCCAGCCAAAATTCCGTACGACAACAACCGGATCAAATACCGCCATTACGGAAAAACCATCGAACTGATGATTGAGCAGGCCAAAACGTATGAACCTGCCGAAGAACGGGATTATTTGATCAAGCTGATTGCCAACCACATGAAAAAAAGCTATCTGGCCTGGAACAAAGACGCCGTGGAAGATGAGAAAATTTTCATGGACCTCAATGAGCTTTCGGGAGGAACAATAAAATTGAGCGATTATCAATTGGTTGAAGTAAAAGAAGTTATACTGAAGCCAAAAAAGAACAAGAAAAACAAATACAAGAAGTAATTTTTCTGAAACAACCCAAAATATCCAGCCCAAGATGGCAACATTTGAAATTGAAGGTGGTTATCGGCTAAGTGGGGAACTTCATCCCCAGGGGGCAAAAAATGAAGCCCTGCAAGTATTGTGTGCAGTATTACTTACTTCGGAAGATATTTTTATCAGTAATGTTCCTGAAATCAGTGATGTTCTAAAGCTGATCGAAATTCTCTCAAAACTGGGAGTTGAAGTTGAACGGCTTGCAAAGGGGAACTACCGTTTCAGAGCTGCCCGGATTGATGTGGACTATTTAAAAACGAATGAATACAGCAAACAGGCATCCAGTCTTCGCGGATCAATCATGATCATTGGGCCGCTGCTGGCACGTTTTGGGATTGGTTACATTCCGCAGCCGGGAGGCGATAAAATCGGACGCCGCCGCCTCGATACCCATTTCACAGGGCTGCAAAAGCTGGGCGCCATTTTCGACTATCAGACCGATACTCATTTTTACAGTGTAACAGCACAAAAACTAAAGGGCGCCTACATGCTTCTCGACGAAGCTTCGGTAACCGGAACTGCCAATATTCTGATGGCTGCCGTTTTAGCTGAAGGCACTACTACCATTTATAATGCCGCCTGCGAACCTTATTTGCAGCAATTGAGTAAAATGCTCATCAGCATGGGGGCAAAAATTGAAGGGGTCGGCTCCAATCTATTGACCATTCACGGTGTCTCTTCGCTGAAAGGGTGCAGCCACACCATTCTCCCCGACATGATTGAAGTGGGCAGCTTTATCGGACTGGCAGCAATGACCGGTTCCGAAATTACCATCCCAAAGGCGGGGATTGAACATCTGGGGATCATCCCTGATCAATTTAAAAGACTGGGAATTGTTGTTCAGCAAAAAGGAGATGATATTTTTATTCCGGCCCAGGAACATTACGAAATTGAATCGTTTATCGACGGCTCGATCATGACGATTGCCGATGCTCCCTGGCCCGGACTGACCCCCGATCTACTCAGTATTTTTCTGGTTATTGCAACACAGGCCAAAGGCAGTGTACTCATTCACCAGAAAATGTTCGAAAGCCGTCTTTTCTTTGTCGACAAACTGATTGATATGGGCGCACAAATCATCCTTTGCGACCCGCACCGGGCTACGGTTATCGGTCTCGACCATGCCCACCGGTTGCGGGCTACCAACATGAGTTCGCCGGACATCAGGGCCGGAGTTGCACTGCTGATTGCAGCCATGTCGGCCAAAGGCAAAAGCACCATCTCAAACATCGAACAAATTGACCGGGGATACGAGAATATTGATACCCGTTTAAATGCCATTGGCGCCCGAATAAAGAGACTAAATTAGACACGTTTCAGGGTATTCCATTTGTTAATAATTCTAAAAATGACATGGTCGGTAAACTTCCGGTTTTATAAATGGTTATTTTCGTAGCAAATGATTGTTGTACAAACAACGATACAAACTATAAAAAGATTGAAAATGAAGGCAAAGGGATTATTGTTTTTTGTATTGATGATTGGATTTGGATTGGTAGGTTTTGCAAAAATAAATGAACCAATCAAAACCAGTGATGCTAAAATTGGCTTGAATATCGGGAACAAAGCTCCTGACATTAATGAAAAGGGAATCAACGGAGAATATGTAAAACTTTCTTCTTTACAGGGAAAAATCGTTCTGATCGATTTCTGGGCTTCCTGGTGCGGACCGTGCCGACGTGAAAATCCATACGTGGTAAGTACCTACAATACGTATAAGGATAAAAAATTCAAAAGTGGCGATGGCTTTACGATCTTCAGTGTTTCGCTCGATAAATCGAAGGAATCCTGGCTGAAGGGAATTCAGGATGATAACCTGGGATGGGAATACCATGTAAGCGATCTTGGCGGATGGGAATCGAAGTATGCCGGTGTTTACGGGGTAAATTCAATTCCTTCCAATTTTCTGATTGACGGCGAAGGCATTATTGTTGGCCGCAACCTTCGGGGACCTGCACTTGAAAATGCAATAAAACAACTTCTGAAATAGATATAAAAAAAACCGGCATGAAAGCCGGTTTTTTTATTTTCGTATCGTATGCAATTTATGCAAGCAATTCTTTTACCTGGTTGTAAACGTTTTGTCCGTTGAAACCCAGTTTTTCGTCCAGTACCGTGTAAGGAGCAGAAAAACCAAATGATTCCAATCCGAACACTTTACCATCGGCGCCAACCAAACCTTCGAGGTTAACAGGCAAACCGGCAGTCATTCCGAATTTTTTGATACCCGGTGTCAACACAGCTTTTTGATATTCGGCAGACTGGCTGCGGAACAATCCTTCAGAAGGGACAGAAACGATGCGGCATTTGATACCCTCTTTTTCCAGTAATTCAGCGCCGGCAATCAACGTACTGACTTCCGATCCGCTGGCCAGCAGAATTACATCGGGTGTTCCTTTTGTATCGGATACGATGTACGCGCCTTTTTTTACTCCTTCGTAGTTCGTTCCTTCCGGCAGATTTTTAATATTCTGGCGCGAAAGGATCAACGCTGTTGGAGTGTGCGTGTTTTCGAGCGCCATCTTCCATGCCACGGTGGTTTCTTCAGCATCAGCAGGACGCAAAACCAACATCGAGTTATGCCCTTTGTGGTTTTTCAATTTTTCCATCAGGCGGATTTGAGCCTCCTGCTCAACCGGCTGGTGGGTCGGACCATCTTCCCCAACGCGGAATGCATCATGGGTCCAGACATATTTCACCGGAAGTTCCATCAGGGCAGCCATACGTGCTGCCGGTTTCATATAATCAGAAAAAACAAAGAACGTTCCGCAAACCGGAATGATTCCTCCATGCAATGCCATCCCGTTCATGATGCAGGCCATGGTCAGCTCGGCAACACCGGCCTGAAGGAACGAACCACTGAAATCGCCCTTTTTAAACGCTTTTGTCTTTTTCAGGAAACCATCGGTTTTATCGGAATTGGAAAGGTCAGCTGATGAAACAATCATATTTTCAACTTCGCCTGCAAAAGCAGCCAAAACAGTTGATGATGCAGCGCGGGTTGCCGAACCTGCTTTTTGCTGTATTTTACTGAAATCGAATTCAGGAGTCTCTTTCGAGAAGAATTTTCCCAGTTTGGCAGCCAGTTCCGGATTGGCTTTTGCCCATTCGGCCTGAGCAGCTTTTTTAGCAGCGGCAGCTTTTGCCAGTTCTTCTTTCCGTTTGTTGAATAATTCCTGTACGTCATCGAAAATTACGAACGGTTTTTCAGGATTACCACCCAGATTGACAATGGTTTTTTCGAACGAGGCACCAGCTTCGCCCAACGGCATCCCATGGGTTGCACATTTGCGTTCGTAGTTACTGCCATCAGCCGTTAAAGCGCCTTTACCCATGATGGTTTTCCCAATGATGATGGTCGGTTTTTCTGTTTCAGCATTGGCTTCCTTCAGCGCAGCACGAATCTGTGCGATATTATTTCCTTCGATGGTGATGACTTTCCAACCCCATGCATCGTATTTTTTTGCTGTATCTTCAATGGTAACTTCTTTCGTATCCGTCGAAAGCTGAATATCGTTCGAATCATAAAACATGATCAGGTTGCTCAGTCCCAGAAATCCTGCGATACGACCGGCGCCCTGCGAAATTTCTTCCTGTACGCCGCCATCAGAAATAAATGTATAGGTTTTGTGAGCCATCCATTCGCCAAAGCGAGCTACCAGAAAACGCTCTGCAATTGCAGCGCCAATAGCCATTGCATGACCTTGTCCCAGCGGGCCCGACGTATTTTCTACTCCCCGTTTTACATCCACTTCCGGATGGCCGGGAGTTACGCTTCCCCACTGACGGAAATTAGCACAATCGTCCATGGTGTAATTACCGGTCAAAGACAAAGTAGCGTACAACATTGGCGACATGTGTCCCGGGTCGAGGAAAAAACGGTCGCGGTTAGGCCATTCCATGTCGGAAGGGTCGTAATTCAGAAATTCGGAATATAAAACACTCACGAAATCAGCGCCACCCATTGCGCCTCCGGGGTGACCGGATTTGGCTTTTTCAACCATTGCGGCCGCAAGAATACGGATGTTGTCGGCAGCTTTAGTTACTAAATCTTTGTTCATTTTAATCGTTTTTTGCCAGATTATTAAATCGTTATGCAGGTAAGGTTTATCGTCAGTTGCAAAAATAGAATTTAATTTGTATTGGAACAGAAAATAAAAAAGAAACCCGGAAATATTTAATAAATAATTCCGGGCCGCTATTGTTCGTTTTATTTTCTATTTCGAATGAAGGATACGTGCCATAAATACACCATCAATAGAAAGTAGTTTTTCTACCAATGTATCTGAAGGGTCAGCTCCATCAATATCAATAATATTGTAAGCAATATCTGACTTGTTTTTATTCAGCATATTGGCAATATTAATTCCTTCGGAAGCAAGTTTCGAAGTAATCTGGCCCACCATGTTGGGGACATTTTTGTTGGCAATCAAAATACGTGCGCCCCCGTTGCGGTCCATCTCAGCGGTCGGAAAGTTTACCGAATTCACGATATTCCCTTTTTCCAGGTAATTACGAACCTGTTCAACGGCCATAATAGCACAGTTGGTTTCCGATTCTTCAGTTGAAGCGCCTAGGTGAGGAATAGCAACCACATTTTTCATCATCAACACTTCTTCGTCGGGGAAATCGGTAACATAGCATGAAACTTTTCCCGATTCAAGCGCTTCTTTGATATCTTTATTATTTACCAAACCACCACGTGCAAAGTTCAGGATTTTAACCCCGTCCTTCATCATTTTAATTGTGTTTTTATTAATATAGCCTTTGGTTTCCGGAGTCTGCGGAACATTAATAGAAACAAAATCGGCATTCGATAAAAGGGACTCGATACTTTCGGCTTTTTTTACATTGCGGCTCAAATGCCATGCTTGTGTTACCGATATGTACGGGTCGTAACCCACTACGTCCATTTCCAAAGCCTGTGCAGCATTGGCGATAAGTACTCCAATGGCGCCCAGCCCGATAATGGCCAGAGTTTTCCCTTTTATTTCCGTTCCACCGTAGTTCTTTTTACCATCTTCGATCAGGGCAGGAACTTCGCTTCCTTTACCAATCAGGGTTTTGGCCCATTCAATGGAAGGTGCAATGCCACGCGACGAAAGCAGCATTCCGGCAATAACCAGCTCTTTTACAGCGTTGGCATTGGCCCCCGGCGTGTTAAACACTACAATACCTTTTTCGGTACATTTTTCTATCGGGATATTGTTTACTCCCGCTCCGGCACGTGCAATTGCTTTCAGGCTTGAAGGCATTTCCATGTCGTGCATGGCGGCACTTCGAACTACAATTGCGTCGGGATTAGCCATGTCGCCGGCAATTTCGTACTTGTCTGCAAGAAAGAGCTTAAGCCCTTCGCTATCAATCTTATTTAAGGTCTGTATCTTAAACATGATGTTTGAATTATAAAATGTTACGTATTGAGAGTTTATGAAGTAAATGCAAAACAAATATCACAAATAATTTTAAGATTCGTCAAAAAGTTTTTGAAAATAATTCTAATCTGAATTAGTTCTTAATAAAAATTGTTGACAACCGACAGGTATTCTTATGCTTATTCCTTTCGTTTGTGTTAAAACAGTTTTAAGATTACTTAATGCTTTTTACAATTGTTTCAACTTTGTTAACGGTTTTCACAGCTAGCTTGCAGTACAATAATCGTCGTATGAAAAGGTTACCGGTAGTCTGTTTGCTTTTTATAGTTTTTGATACATTTTCACAAACCCTTCCCGACAGCACAATCATTTTCTCCGGATATGTATTCGATTCCGATTCAATCCCGGTTGAAGGTGTTTATCTTCTTAATTGTCGGACACTTATGGCCGTTTCAACTGACAGTTCCGGGCATTTCCGCACACGGGTGCAACCCGGCGATTCGCTGGTTACAAACCATATTTCGTACAAACGGATGTTTATCCATGGCAACGAAAAAAGCGCGGCTGAAAATATATTTTTTCTAAGCATCCGGCCTTATGAAATCAGTCCTGTAATTGTTAAAAGTTATGAAGTTGATTTAGCAAATTTTGAAAAGAATATGCAATTTATATATAAGCAGATCGGATTGATGAAAAAACCGACAGACTATAAAACCAGCTATGGGCCACAAACTGCTAATCCGTATGCTCCCGGAGCATCGACTCCCGGGTTTGGCTTCAACCTGCTCGATTTGTTTCCGGGAAAGAAAAGACGGTAACTTGTTTTTTATTTTCTGCACATTCGTTAAGTTCGCACAAAAATTTAATCACCGAAAAGATGATTGCAGATCGTATTGAAAACATCAGTATTTATGCTGGGCTGGGAGAAAGAATAGCAATTGCTTTAAAATATATTGCAGAAACCGATTTCTCCGGAATTGAAAAAGGAAAGTATGTCATTGACGGCGACCTGATTTACGCAGTTGTAAACGAGTATGAAACAAAACCGGAAGCAGATTCCAAGATTGAAGCACACCGGAAATATATTGATGTACAATTTATTGTTTCAGGAGAAGAAGCGATGGGTTATGCCCCGCTGACAAACCAGGAACCGAACGTTGCCTACAATGATGAAAAGGATTTTGCTTTTTATAATGTACCCGTCACACGGCTTACGTTTGAACCTGGCATGTTTGCAATTTATTATCCGCACGATTTGCACCAGCCAGGAGTCAGCACAGGAAAAACATCGACTGTTAAAAAAGTAGTTGTTAAAGTAAAGCTATAAAAGCAGCCTTTTGAGGCCCGGTCACTGTGTTCCGATCACGCGAAACAGACTTATCGATTTTCAGCAAACTGTTTTTGTCGGTTAAACTATAATTAATTCGATTCCGAATCCGTCGATCATCTTTGCCATCGAATCGGTAATTCCTGAATCGGTGATGATAACATCAACCCTGTCGAGGCTGCAAATCCTTCCGAAACCTCTTTTTCCGAATTTCGAAGAGTCAGCCAATATGATTGTTTTCAATGAAGCATCTATCATTCTCTTGTTTAACTGGGCCTCTTCAATATTTGAATTCGTAATTCCAAATTCCGAATCAATCCCGTCAACTCCCATGAAAAGTTTGGAACAGGTAATGTCTTCGAGAAAACGTGACGTGTGATCACCAATTACAGAAACAGAATTTTTCCGAACTGTTCCCCCCAGTTGAATAACATTCACATTGTTGATTTCATTCAATAAGATTGACACTTTAAGGGAAGCTGTAACAACCGTCAGGTTATCGATCGGCCGGATTTGTTCGGCAAAAGCAAAAACAGTAGATCCCGCCCCCACAATAATTGAATCATCTTTTTCTATTATATTTTGAGCTGCCTGGGCAATACGTTTTTTTTCTTCCCTCTTTATTTTTTCTTTTTCTGTAATATTTAAATCAATGGCATGGGGATTAATCGGGCTGGCGCTACCATGAGTCCTGAAAAGAAATTTTTTTTCTTCCAGATATTTCAAATCTTTACGAATCGTAACAGTTGTAACATTTAAAGATTTTGCAACATCAATAACTTTCACGAAACCGTCTTTATTCAAAGAATCAAGGATATACTTGTGTCTTTCTGCAATACTGGCCATGACTTTTCCAATTTTAATAATGTACCGCCCTATTTCAGGCCAAAAATACAATTATTATCCTAAAAAAAACAAAGATGTAGAAGGATAACAGGTAAACGAAAAAAAATTTCGTTTTATTTGTTTTTATTTCTTTTTATAACTTATTTTGCAACCAAAAGAAATAAAAAGAACACAAACACCGATGAAATGAAAAAAATAAATAAAAATATTACAATATTCAGATTGTCACTTTCAAAAATTATCACTATCCTGATTCTGGTTAGTTCTATTTCTTTTGCAACTAAGGTCTCAGCCCAAATAGTAAAAGATAACTATATCCATTTCAGTAATACGAAAGAGTTGCAAAACTTTTTCAAATACAAAGGCGATGGAACCATTCTCGTTAGCGGGCATCGTGGGGGTCGTGAAAAAAATTTCCCTGAAAACAGTTTGGAAGGGTTTCAAAATGTGTTGGACAAAATGCCCGCCATTTTCGAGATTGATCCTCGATTAACCAAAGACAGCGTCGTCGTGTTAATGCACGATGCAACTCTCGACCGGACAACTACCGGCAAAGGAAAACTGTCGAATTATACATGGGAAGAACTCCTATCCGTACGATTGAAAGACAGTGACGGAAATGTTACTTCATGCAAAATACCAACATTGGAGGAAGTTATTGTTTGGAGCAGGGGAAAAACGATTATCAACCTGGATAAAAAAGATGTTCCAATGAAGATGATCGCTGCTTTGATAAAAAAGCACAAAGCAGAAAAGCATGTGATGCTGACAGTACACACAGGCGCCCAAGCGCGGTATTATTACGACCGGTTTCCCGGTATTATGATGTCAGCTTTTTCCCGCAATGCCAAAGAATTCGAAGACCTTTCAATTTCAGGAGTTCCGTGGAAAAATATGATTGCCTATGTAGGCTACACCATTGATGCAGAAAATGAGAAAATCGTAAATATGTTGCGTTCAAAAGGTGTACGTTGCATGGTTTCGTACGCACCTACACACGACAAACTGGGAACTCCGGGCGAACGTAAAAAAGCATACAAAGAAGATATAAAGAAACAGCCGGATGTTATCGAATCGGATATACCGACTGAAATATGGGCAATCCTCCAATCAAATTAAATTAGTACACAATCATGTCGAAAATTGAAAATGCACTAAAAGCAGCAAATGAAACCCGGGCGCTACGAATCGGATCGGGCATATTAAATCAGGTACCCGAAATGTTTACCGAACAGTTTCCCGGTAAAACGGCTGTAATAATAGCAGATAACAACACGTACAGGGTAGCAGGAGCTGCTGTTTATGAATCTCTAAAAACACAGGAAATCAATCAGGCAGAACCTTTCATTTTTAATGATCCCGAACTTCATGCAGAATACTCATACATCGATCAGTTGACTGCATTTCTGAAAACGAATGAAGCAATACCTGTTGCTGTGGGGTCGGGTACCATCAACGACCTGGTAAAACTTGCTTCTCACCTGACCGGAAGAAGATATATATGCGTAGCCACCGCCGCATCGATGGATGGCTATACCGCATTTGGAGCATCGATTACAGCCGACGGGGCCAAGCAAACATTCAACTGTCCGGCTCCGCAAGCCTGCCTTGCTGATATTGATATTATCAGCGAAGCCCCTTCCGAAATGACCGCCTCCGGTTATGCTGACCTGTTTGCCAAAATAACCGCCGGGGCTGACTGGATTTTATCCGACCGACTGAACGTGGAGCCAATCGACAAACAAGCCTGGTCAATTGTTCAGGATGGTTTGCACGATTCTTTGTCTGACCCGCAAGGAGTAAAATCCGGAAATCAGGAGGCCATTTCAAATCTGACGGAAGGGTTGATGCTGGGCGGATTTGCCATGCAATGGCACAAAACAAGCCGTCCGGCTTCGGGAGCAGAACATCAGTTCAGCCATTTATGGAACATGGAACACCACCTGAACAACGGAGAACATGTTTCGCACGGGTTCCAGGTCAGTATTGGCACATTATCCATATTGGCTTTCTATGAAAAAATTCTTGAAACACCCATCGAAAAACTGGATGTGAAAGCTTGTTGCAATGCATGGCCAACTCCGGAAGAATCGGACAAACAAGCGCTAAAAATTTTCGAAGGAACTGATTTCCCTGAAATCGGGTTACAGGAAACAAGGGCAAAATATATTTCACGTGAAGCGTTAGCCGATCAGTTGAATTTATTAGTTCAAAAATGGCCTGAAATAAAAACAGACCTAAAAAAGCAACTGGTTCCTTATGCAGAAGCGAAAAAACGACTGAAGCTGGTCGGTGCCCCTACCGAACCGGAAGAAATAGGAATATCACGCGCCCGGTTGCGCGAAACATTTATCCGTGCGCAATACCTCCGCCGCAGGTTTACAGTTCTTGATCTCGCTGTCCGGACAAACCTTTTCGAAAAATGGTTGGACGGGTTATTCGGAAAAGGTGGAATCTGGAAAATATAAGATATAACCAATGAGTGTGAAAAATAATCAGGATAGCTATTCGACGATGCCCCCGGAAACTGCCAAACGCTTTAAATACTGGCAAACCAGGGTCATTATTACCACTATGATCGGTTATGCGATGTTCTATTTCGTACGGAAAAACCTGAGCATCGCCATGCCTGCCATGCAAGCTGACCTGGGAATTACCAAAGCTGAATTGGGGATATTTCTTACGTTGCACGGTTTGGTTTACGGAGTCTCAAAATTTGCAAACGGGTTCATCGGCGACCGGGTAAACGCACGTTACTTTATGGTAACCGGCCTGGTCCTCGCAGCATTCTGCAATATTGCATTTGGGTTCAGTTCTGCCGTTTTGATGTTCGGAATTGTCTGGATAATGAATGGTTGGTTTCAGGGAATGGGATTTCCTCCCTGTGCCCGCTTGCTGACACACTGGATTCCTCCGAAAGAACTGGCAACGAAAATGTCGGTCTGGAATACATCGCATTCGATCGGAGCTGGTCTGGTAGTGATCATTACCGGATACGTTGTTTCGCTTGGCTGGCGATGGTGCTTTTTTGTACCATCGGCCATTGCACTGGCAGGAGCTGCATTTTTGTGGTTTACATTGCGGGATACCCCGTCATCAGTTGGATTGCCGGAAATAACATCAGACAATAAAAATCACAAGGAAGAAGGAGACAGCAAATCACTTGAATTCAAACAATTTGTACGGAAGAAAGTATTCCTCAACCCCTATATCTGGATTATCGCCATTGCCAACTTCTTTGTATACACAGTGCGTTATGCAGTTTTAGACTGGGGACCAACACTTCTGAGCGAATGGAAAGGAGTTTCCATTCATCATGCAGGATGGATGGTGGCAGGGTTTGAAATTTCCGGAATCATAGGAATGCTGCTGGCAGGATGGGCAACGGATAAATTTTTCGGAGGACGGGGAGCCCGTGTTGCCGTTATCTGTATGGCTTTGGCTGCCTTTTTCATTTTCCTGTTTTGGCAAATCGACGCCTCTCCCGCATTGATGGCAGGAATTTTAATGGCAGCCGGGTTCAGTATATACGGTCCTCAAGCCTTGGTAGGAATTGCGGTAGCAAACCTTGCAACCAAACGCGCAGCAGCAACTGCAATCGGATTTACCGGACTTTTTGGATACGCCAGCACAATCGTTTCCGGATGGGGATTGGGTATGATTGCAGATAATCTTGGATGGAATTACGCTATCGGAGTATTAATTATTCTCGGAATTACCGGGACTCTGGTGTTTGCACTGGCATGGAAGGCCAAAGCCGATGGCTATGATGATTAATAAATAACTATGACAAATTTTACTAAATACAAGTATTTCAATCAGATGGGGATTGATAACCCCATTGAATTGCAAAACAGGTTAAAAGATATTAAGCATGTTGCTTTGGACATGGATGGTACCATTTACAACGGGAAAACATTGTTCCCTTTTACCATCTCTTTTCTGAATAAATTGAAGGAAATGGATATCAGTTATTCGTTCCTTACCAATAATCCGTCCAGAAGTACCAACGATTATTTAACACACCTGAGAAGAATGGGGATATCAGCAACTGAAGATGAAATATATACTTCGGCGCAAGCTACAATTGAATATCTGAAGTGCCATTATCCCGAGGTCAAACGATTATTTATTCTGGGCACGCCAAGCATGATCAGGGAGTTTGAAAATGCAGGGTACAAACCAACGGAAGATGATGCGGACGACCATCCGGATGCCGTAGTCGTTGGGTTCGACATGTCGCTGACATATTCCCGCCTCTGCCGGGCCGCATGGTGGATCGGACAAGGATTGCCCTATATCGCAACCAATCCAGATAAGGTGTGTCCAACCGATCAACCAACCACTTTGGTCGACTGTGGCTCCATCTGTTCCTGTCTGAACGAAGCAACCGGACGCACTCCGAATGCCGTTGCCGGGAAACCGGACCCCCGGATGCTGGACGGAATATTGCAAAAATACAAACTTCAGGCATCGCAGGTTGCCATGGTGGGCGACCGCCTGTATACCGACCTGAAAATGGCTCTGGACTCGAAGGCATTGGGAGTATTGGTATTAACCGGTGAAAGCTCTCTCGAAGATGTGAATAATTCAACTTTTCGTCCCGACATAATAGCCGACGACCTCGAATTGTTTGGCGAAATGCTTCTTGAATCAAAAAAACAAATCTTACTCATATAAACCTGAAAATTAATCTCAATGAAAAAGAATGAACATGTAACTCTCTCTTTTAAGCTTGCCAGTCGCGCAAGGAAGAACACGAAAAAGAAAAATGTTTTATAACCACAAAAAGCAAGTTTTATGAAACAGACATTTATTTTTATTTTTTTAATTGTTACTATCCTGTTTACAGCCTGTGATAGTTTTGACGATCCGGCAATTCCGGAGATCAATGACTGTAGTTTAAGCTTGACCAATAACGAAGGAATTCCTCTGTCAAGCGTTTGGGTGAAAGTTTATTATACAGACCAGAAGCCAAATTTTGTAGTCGATTCTGTTTATACTTCAGTTCTTGGTAAAGGAAATTTTAAAAGTCTTGAACCGAGAAAATACACATTGAAAGCTTTTAAAGCAAGTGAAGAACTGGGAGCAACAGAAATAACTGTTGAAAAGGACAATACACTTAACGTCGTCGAATGGGCGCTTGATGTATATGTTGAAAATTACAATTTTACTGTGACCTTGATCGACAACAAGCAAAAGCCGATTGTTGGCAGAAAAGTAGAATTATTGACTTCGGATGCCAATCCTGTTTTAATAAAAGAAGGACTGTCGGATGTACAGGGAAAGGTCACATTTGCCAAGACGGTTACAGGAACGTACAATGTATACGTTTACGACGATAACAATTTAGCTGTTTTCACGCAGTCTGTTTCAATAGTTGGGGCAGGACAGAGCAACTCTGCGAACTTCGTTATCCGGAAAATCTACCACAATGCAGAAATTGTTATTACCGGTTTTGTACATGACCCGAGAGGATCAGACAGTCCTCTGACTGGCGCTATTTCCGGCGATGGCCTTACTCATCCCGGACAATATGAATACGTACAACTCATGGCACTAAAGGATATTAATTTTGCTGAAAACAAATACAGCATAGTATTTACAAACACATCTACACCAAGCGTATACGGCTGGGCCGATGGCGTTTACAATGCGACCAGCAAAAGCGTATATCAGATAAACTTAGAAACAGGCTCCGTGAAAAAAGGACAATATTTCTATGTAGGAGGAAACGCCCGGGTAATATGCAGTTACTATAAATTAATTCTCAGCCCGCAGTTGGCCCCAACGGTATTCTGGGGTGTTGATTATTGTGCAGTGCCCGGCGGAAACGGTAATGGCGCAGCAAAAGCAGGAAGTGGTTTGATGGCCAACGGATCAGGAACTTCACAGTCTTCTGTCAAGAAAACCTTCCCCGATGGTATCGCCGTATTCAAGGGGGTTAATGTTACTGAAAATTCAGTTCCTATGGATGCTATTTTCTACGGGGTTACACTTGCCGAAACACCCTATCCGATTCCGGATAACGATGTATACAGCAGAACAGGCAACAACGACGAGCCTCAGCCGAACTTCGGACAAGGCACCAATACGTATCTGTTCCCTGTAGGGGCGCAAGATAAAGGCACCTTTATCAAACTGGGTGGACAGGTTACTCCTACGGAATGGCTTCTTCCCAGAACCGGTACAGTATTCGTATTTAATATGTTGGATACTCCGGGAGCATCTGTTGCCGATATTGAAAACTCAACAGACTGTACGGTCTTTGTCGATAAGTAAATACAATATTAATCCTATTACTTACTATTATGAAACAGAGTAGATTATTAAAAAATATTCCGATATATAGTTTGACCTTTATCCTGCTTTTCACCTGGAGCATCGGGCTTAATGCAAAGGAAAAAGGACATTCTCCTGCAGAATCTGTGGCTTCACAGCAATCCCTTACTGTATCGGGTGTTGTAAGCGATACAGATGGAGCTCCGTTGATCGGTGCAGCAGTACAGATCATGGGAACGACCACCGGAACAATAACCGATTTCGAAGGACGGTACACTATTCAGGTTCCTGATGGAAATGCAAAATTGTCTTTTTCCTATATCGGATATGTTGCGGTTACAATTGCAGTCAACAGCAGGTCCGTATTGGATGTAAAACTTGAAAGTTCGCTTTCTAAAATTGATGAAGTTGTAGTTATTGGTTATGGTACTGCCAAGAAAAGAGATTTGATCGGCGCTGTTGACCAGATTACATCTGAGACCATTGAAAGCCGTCCAAATGCAAGTATTACCCGTAGTTTACAGGGGCAAATCCCCAACCTGAACATTACCATGCGCGACGGCAAACCTAGCCGTGAAACAAGTTACAACATCCGTGGTAAAACGTCGATTGGCGCAGGTGGTAACGCCTTAATATTGATTGACGGAGTGGAAGGCGATCCAAGCACCTTGAACCCGCAGGACGTTGAAAGTGTTTCGGTATTAAAAGATGCTTCGTCGGCAGCCGTTTACGGGGCCCGCGGTACATTCGGCGTTGTACTGATTACAACAAAAAAAGCAAACAAAGGCTCGATAAAAGTGAACTACGATGGAAGCGCATCCTTCTTTACAAGGACAGTAAAACCTTCGTTTGTCACCAACGGATATGATTGGACCACTTCATTCTTGAATGCGTATTACGGATATAATGACTATTCAGCATCCGATCCAACGACTATCAATAACATATTCCCGTTTTCCAGATCTTGGTACGACGAACTAAAAAGACGGAACGATAATCCTGAATTACCCAAAGTAAGGGTAACCAACGACGGAAGGTATGAATACTTTGGCAATACCGACTGGAACCAATTACTTTACAAGGATTGGACGCAAGGTACTGACCATAAGCTGAGCATCAACGGGGGCAACGAAACGGCAAATTATTACATTTCAGGAAGATATTTTTCACAGGATGGAATTTACCGATACAATTCCGATGATCTCGACCGGTATAACCTGAGGGCAAAAGGGCAAATCAAAGTAAGTCCGAAGCTGACTATTGATAATAACTTTTCAATCGACAACACCGACTATCATTATCCTTTAATGTCGTATGCCGATGAACTGATACAACGAAACCTGGAACACCAGGGATTCCCGGTCGCCATGATGTTCAACCCGGACGGAACATATACCTATTCGTCAATTTACAATGGGATCGGCGACTTCCACAACAAAACTTCTTTCCAGGATGACAATACACTGAACGTACGAAATACCGTTGGTGTAAATTATATGCCGGTAAAAGATGTTTTGACTTTCAAAGGAGATTTCACGTATAGCTACAAAGATTACCAACGCACCCGCGTTAACCGCTATGCACCCTACAGTGAAGGTCCGGCCCTGTTTGCTGAAAAAGGACAATCGCTAAGAAGGATGTGGAACCAGGAAACCAATTATTTCGCAAGCAACCTCACCGGTAACTATACCCCGAAAATCGGGGAAGATCATTCCCTGAATATTCTGCTCGGAGGAAATGTTGAATCTTCAAACCGGAGAAACCTCTATATGCGGAGAGATGGTTATTTATATCCAGACAAACCTAACTTCATTTTAATGGACGGGATCAACTACGTGATGGAAGAAAGAAGTATCGACTGGGCATTTATCGGACTTTTCTTCAGGGCGAATTATTCCTACAAAGGAAAATACCTGACTGAATTCAGCACCCGTTACGATGGTTCTTCTAAATTTCCGGCCAACGAACAATGGGGTATCTTCCCCTCTGCATCCCTCGGCTGGCGTATTTCCGATGAAGGATTCATGGAAGGAACGAAAAGCTGGTTGGACAACCTGAAAATCAGGGTTTCGGCCGGTACATTAGGAAACGGTAACGTGGACCCGTATTCGTATCTGGAATCCATGAATGTTGCAAAAACTTCGATATTGCTGGACGGCGGTTTCCAAACCTACACTGCTCTGCCAACCCTTATTCCCGACAACTTAACATGGGAAAAAGCCACAACCTATAACGTCGGTTTAGATGCAGATATGTTGAAAGGAAAATTAAGTCTTGGTGTTGACTGCTACAGGAGAAATACTACGGACATGTATGTTGCAGGTCCCGACCTTCCGCAGGTACTGGGTTCAAGCGCACCGAAAGGAAACTATGCCGACCTGAAAACACTGGGTTGGGAGTTGACCATCGGATGGAAAGACCGTTTCAATCTTGCAGGCGACGATTTCGCTTACAACGTAAAGTTCATGCTTTGGGACAGCCAAAGCTGGATTACAAAATATCTGGGTAACGAAAACCAACTACTTAGTTCGTATTATGAAGATCAAAAGATTGGCGACATCTGGGGGTACACTATCGACGGACTGTTTTCCAGCACCGAAGAAATTGCATCTCATGCCGATCAGTCGAAAATCGCAGTTTCCAAAGGAAAAATATTACTTCCCGGAGACTTGAAATTCAGGGATATGAATGATGACGAAGTAATCTATCAGGGAAAAAATACGTTGGATGACCATGGTGATTTAAGTATCATCGGCAATTCAGAACAACGGTATCATTTCGGGCTTAATCTGGGCGCAAACTACAAAGGCTTCGGGTTGAGCGCATTCTTCCAGGGAGTTGGGAAAAGGGATTGGTACCCCGATATTGAATCAGGTTATTTCTGGGGCCAGTACAACCGTCATTACGGATATTATCCAACCGACCAGGTCGGGAATACATGGATTGAAGGAGTGAACGAAGATCCCAATGCATATTGGCCACGTCAGAGGACTTATTTAGCCAATTCCAGAAGCAAGCCAATGGGGGTAAATAATACCAGATACCTGCAAAATGCTGCTTATGTCCGTTTAAAATCGATCACGTTGGATTACTCGCTACCAGAAAATCTGGTGTCGAAAATGAGAATATCGGCTGTGAAGTTTTATGTTTCAGGAGAAAATATCTGGACCCTGACTGGTTTAACCAAGCATACTACCAACTTCGACCCTGAAGTAATTGAATCAGGCGATAGCGACGTTGCAACCAATACGAACGAAGAAAACGGATACAGCTATCCGATGTTGAAGAGTATCACTCTTGGTGTTAATATTACATTCTAAAATAAGGAGTTATGAAAAAACTATTAATATATTCATTACTTATTTCGGGTATTACTTTCTCCGCCTGTGAAGACATGCTGGAAAAAGAACCAATACATGAATTAAATGCGTCTGAATTTTTCACTTCGGAAAACGACCTGAAAATATATTCGCATTCATTTTACGTGAACGACCTGCCCACGGCTGATGATATTGCAAAAGAAGACGGTACTTCGGATTACGCGGCAATCAACAGTCCAAGTACTTTTCTATCCGGGAACTGGAGCTCTGTAGATCAGACCGGATGGGCAGTTGGCAACTGGAGTGCATTACGCAATATCAACTATTTTCTGGAACATGCCCCCAAAACTCCTGTTTCCGAAGAAGTTCTCAACCATTACATAGGGATTGCCCGTTTTTGGAGAGCCTTCTTTTACCTGGACAAAGTACAAACTTTTGGTGCCGTTCCATGGTACGATACAGCGCTGAACCCGGATGCCCCTGATTTGAACAAAGCACGCGACAGTCGTGAATTTGTAATGGGCAAAGTACTCGAAGACATTAATTTTGCTGCTACATACATCCGCGAAACCAAAGATACATACAGTAGTTTGGTGAACCGGTTCACTGCTCTGGCCTTGAAATCACGTATTTGCCTGTACGAAGGGACTTATCGTAAATACCATACAGAACTGGGTCTTTCCGATGCAACTACATGGTTGCAAGCTGCTGCTGCTGCTGCAAAGGAAGTGATGGATGCAAACCAGTACAGGTTGTACAATACGGGCAAACCTGAAAGCGATTACCGTGCATTGTTTACTGCGGAAGATCTGGCCGGAATGCCTAAAATAGCCGGAGAGGTGATGCTCGCAAGGTCAATGAATACCGAATCGAGAGTATGGCACGACCTGACCTGGAACTTCAATTCTCCGACAAACGGTAGTCGCTGGTCGTTATTAAAACAATTTGTAAATACCTACATGATGCGCGACGGCAGCCGGTTTACCGATAAGGCTGATTTCGATAAAATTGAATTCTATACCGAAATGAAAAACCGGGATTACCGGTTGAGCCAAACCATCCGTACCGAAGGTTATTACAGGGAAAACGGGACCATTGCTCCCCCTGATTTCGCAGTAACGCTTACAGGCTATCACATCAAAAAATGGAGTCTCGACGATTCATGGCACGACGGACAGGGCCAATGTACCAACAGCATTCCAATTATCAGGTATGCCGAAGTGTTGCTGAATTATGCTGAAGCCAAAGCTGAATTAGGAACATTCGGACCTGCCGAATGGGAACTGACTATTAAACCATTACGGACCAGAGCCGGGGTTTCAGGAAGTGAACCTGCTGCTGCCGATACGTATCTGCAAACCACTTTTTTTCCAAATATTTCCAATAAATATTTATTGGAGATCAGAAGGGAACGGGGCATCGAACTTTGTTTCGAGGGATTCCGTTACAATGATTTAATGCGCTGGAAATGCGGAGACTTATTGGATTCAGGAAAAATGCTTTGGAAAGGAATCTACATCCCTGCAAAAAATGTCAATTATGATTTGAACGGCGACGGGAAACCGGATGTTTGTATTGTCGACAAAAAACCATCGACGACAACTGATGGAGTAAAATATGTGATCCTCGGTGCAAACATTAAATTATCAGAAGGAGATAAAGGACATTTGATCTGGGCTTGGGGAGTTGCCCGTAAATGGGAAAACAAAAAATATTTAAGGCCAATCCCTCAAACTGCGATTACCTTAAACCCAAACCTGTTACCTCAGAACGACGGATGGGAATAGTTCTCGATAAACATGTTTTGAGTAATTTATTAATATGCGAAATGCAGGAAATTAGCTTCCTGCATTTCGCTCATTTCTGTACTAATCAGAAGAACATTATTTGATTGTTTTACCAACTGTATAATTTTTCATAAGGCGATGCCTGTCGTGTTCGGAAAAACAAACGGGAGTTTTCAGGAAAGCTGTTCGCGTATGAATTGATAACCGCAATGTAAAAGAAAAGAAACAGACAATTCTCAGCTAATTTATCAGCAATGATCAGCACGAAATATAAAAAAATCATTTTCCCGTTATTGTCGGTTACGGCAACCGGGATATTGTTTTCATGCGGAAATGCTTCCCGTGATCAGGCTGGAACCTCTGGCCGGAAACCCAACATCGTGTACATCCTGGCCGACGACCTGGGCTACGCACAACTAGGTTGTTACGGGCAGCAAAAAATTGAAACGCCGAACATTGATGCCCTGGCTGCCAACGGAATGATTTTCACACAACATTATTCTGGGGCGCCGTTGTGTGCCCCTTCCCGCTGTGTGCTGCTCACTGGCAAGCATACCGGCCATGCCCAAATTCGTGCCAACGATGAATGGGGAAAAAGAGGAGAAGTCTGGGATTATGTGAAGACACAGGAAAACCCGGAACTCGAGGGCCAATATCCGCTGAAAGCCGGAACACAAACCATTGCTTCCATTCTTCAGAAAGAAGGATACAAAACTGCGCTGGTCGGGAAATGGGGACTGGGAGGACCGGAAACAGAAGGCGCTCCCAATAAGCTGGGGTTCGATTTTTTCTTCGGGCACAACTGTCAGCGGCAGGCTTGGAATTATTATCCCCGCTATTTGTGGAAAGACACGATAAAAGTCTGGCTCAACAACGAGTTAATCATTCCCGGCACAAAAGATAAAAAAGCAAAATTGCCGAAAGGCGCTGATCCGAAAGATGAAAACAGCTATTCCGCTTTTTCATCGAATGAATACGCCCCGGAACGGATGCAAAAAGAAGCGATTGTTTTTATCCGGGAAAACAAGGAACAACCTTTCTTTTTATACTATGCAACCCCGATCCCGCATGCCGCTTTGCAGGCGCCCAAACACTGGATTGATCATTATCGTGAAAAATTCGGCGATGAAGAGCCGTATTCGGGAGAAAAAAATTATTTCCCGACACGGTACCCGCATGCCACGTATGCTGCGATGGTTTCGTACCTCGACGAGCAAGTCGGTGAATTAGTAACCATTCTAAAGGAGTTGGGATTGTACGAAAATACGCTGATCATTTTTGCCAGCGACAATGGCCCGGCCAATGCAGGAGGTTCAGATTCTCCCTGGTTCGACAGCGCCAAACCGTTTAAATGCGGCCCCGGATGGGGAAAAGGAGAACTTACTGAAGGCGGAATCCGCGTCCCGATGATCGCCCATTGGTCCGGAAGAATAAAAGCGGGTCAGCAAACTAACCTTATTTCAGCTTTTTATGATGTGTTGCCCACGTTGTGCGATGTGGCCGAAATAGAAACACCTCATGACAGCGACGGAATTAGCTTCCTGCCCACGTTGCTCGGAGAAAAAAAACAGCGGACACACGATTTCCTGTACTGGGAATTTCCCGGAGCAGGCGGTCAACAGGCTATCCGAATGGAGAAATGGAAAGGAGTGCGCAGAAATATATTGAAAGACAGTCTGCGTGTGCAACTGTATAATCTCGATGAAGATATTCAGGAACTGACCGATGTTTCTTCCCGATACCCGGAAATTGTTCAGCAAATGGAAAAACTTTTTGAGCAGGAACATCAAACCCCTGAAAACGAAACGTTCCGGATGAAAACTCTGGGCGATTAATTGAAAGAAAGTCATGTAAAATATTTAACAAACAGAAAACGATTTATGATGATGGTAAGAACTTTTAAAAAGATAGCGGATATATTTCTGTCGGATATTCAACGATCTGCGCAATATCTGCTGGCAATATTGCTGTTGCTGACATTTGTACAGTGTGGTGAAAAATCAGACAACATAATTCCCGATGAACCAGACCCTTCAGAAGTTGTAATAACGCCCGGCCCGGGAATGGACTTGTATGGGTTTATCGGCGATAACGATGGTACCCCGATCAAAAATATTGTTGTGAGCGACGGGTTCTCTTGTACCGCAACCGATGCAAAAGGTATTTACCAGATGAAAAAAAATGCGAATGCAAAATTTGTGTTTTTCTCGACACCTGCTGAATACGCTGTTAATACAACCAGCGAATCGGTAAAGATGGCATCGTTTTATTCTGAAATCAGCACAACCAAAAGACACGACTTTACATTGAAAAAACTTCCTGCTATTGAAACCAGTTTTACCCTTCTTTGTATCGGCGACCCCCAGGTTACCAGCGCCGAAGAGGTAACCCGTTTCAGAACGGAAACTATGGAGGACATAAAAGTATTAACCCAGTCGGAGACCAAACCTTGCTATGGATTGGCAATGGGAGATATGACTGGCGATAAACCTGCTTTTTTTGATCAGATGAAAGCGCTGATCGGATCAAGCGCCATACGTGTTTTTACAACCATCGGCAACCACGACAAAGTAGCCACGTCGGTTACTACTCAGCCCCGTACCACCGATGCTTTTTCCAAAGTTTACGGCCCTGTCAATTATTCATTTAATCGCGGCAATGTGCATTTCGTATGCCTCGACAATATTATCTTCACCGATGCATCGAATTATTCCGGCGGCTTCACCAGCAGTCAGGTAGAATGGTTAAAACAGGATTTGAGTTATGTCCCGAAAGAAAAAATGGTAATCGTGTATTACCATATTCCGATCCGGAGTACATCCGGCATTTCATACCGCACCGAAATACTCAGCACATTACAAGGATTTGCCGAGGTGCACCTGATGTGCGGACACACACATTATACTGAAAATTACACTCATACATCGCCCGTGGCAGCGTACGAACACATTCATGCGGCAGCCTGTGGTTCCTGGTGGAGATCAACCATTAACGGCGACGGCGCCCCCAATGGTTATGCGGTTTACAGTATTAACGGAAACACCATAACAAACTGGTACTATAAACCAACAAACCTGAGCAAAGATTTTCAAATGCGACTGCATAAAGGGAATGTTTCATTTGGCGGTGCATATGGATACTATAACTTCAACCAGGCCGACAATACCATTGTTGCCAACGTATGGAATTCAGATAGTAGCTGGAAAGTTGAAGCGTATGAAAACGGAATTAAAGTTGCGAACCTTACTCCCATGCCAACATCAATGAAAGATGCCTGGGCATTGGGTTACCACATAGGCGTTCTGAACAGAAACCCGGATAATTACAGTCCGTCATGCAAACATTTGTACCTTCATACACTTGTAAATCCGAATGCAAACCTGGAAATAAAAGCTACCGACCGGTTCGGTAATGTATACACACAAAACCAAATCACAACAGACTTTACAACAGCGATATCATATTGATAATTCTCAAAGAATATTCATAAATAACTAAACTATTCCGGATGAACAACAAAACTTTTTTCGACAAGGTAGGATTGCCAAAACAATTGGTCTGGGCTTATTTTGGTATCCTGATTTTTATGATGGGCGATGGTATTGAACAGGGATGGTTGAGCCCTTACCTTGTTGAACGGGGCCTGTCGATCCAGCAATCGGCTTTGCTATTTACCGTTTACGGAATAACCATTGCTATTTCCGCATGGTTTTCAGGAGTGCTGGCCGAAGCCTATGGCGTTAAAAAAACCATGTCGATGGGGCTTGTCCTTTATTTGCTTGGAACAGTTGGTTTTGTAGGTTTTTCAGTCCCCTCCCTTGATTACACACTGATGTTATGCACCTATGCCTTAAGGGGGTTTGGCTATCCGCTGTTTGCCTATTCATTTTTAGTATGGATCGCTTACAGTGCGCCCCGTGATACGTTAGGCAGGGCTGTCGGTTGGTTTTGGTTTGTTTTTACCGGAGGGCTGAATGTTTTGGGCGCATATTATTCCAGTTGGGCAATTGACCGGTTTGGCCATTTAAATACACTTTGGACTTCGGTTCTTTGGGCGTTGATTGGCGCTTTCTTTGCCTTGATTTTAAATAAATCAAAACAGCAAATGTCTGCAAAAAGCAACACAAAAGAAAAAATGAAAGAATTGCTGAAAGGCATTACCATTATGAAAGAAGAACCCAAAGTTCTCATTGGCGGGATTATAAGGGTTATCAATACAACAGCACAATTTGCATTTCCTGTATTTTTGCCAATGTACATGGCTGAATACGGATTTACCACGACCGAATGGTTGCAAATCTGGGGAACTATATTTACCGCCAATATCGCATTCAACCTGATATTTGGTTTTGTTGGCGACCGAATTGGCTGGAAAAACACGATTATGTGGTTTGGTGGTGTCGGATGTGGTATCACTACCCTACTTTTCTATTATTCTCCGCAGTTTTCTTCAGGCAACTTCTGGATTGTAATGTTGGCCGGTGTTCTGTGGGGCGCGCTTCTGGCCGGGTATGTTCCGTTGTCGGCCTTGATGCCGTCGCTTGTAAAAACAGATAAAGGCGCTGCCGTATCGGTACTGAACCTGGGAGCCGGATTGCCTGTTTTTGTTGGCCCTGCTATTGTTGGTGCATTTATCGGACTAATTGGAGGAGAAGGAGTAATCTGGATTCTTGCCGGACTATATTTCTTCGGCGCTTTCCTGACCCGCTTTATTACCTTGCCCGATAATGCAAAAACAGCATAACGGGAACCCGTTTTTCAATAAAAAATTGACTATTAATGACTGATAATAAAGAATTGAAACGAAATACAACTGCTGTGATTTTTTCCGGATGGATGAAAAATGCACTGTTGCTGTTCAGCTTCTTCCTGCTTTTTACGGAAAAGACTGAAGCACAGTATCCGGCAGAAAAGGTTCCTGATTTAGAGGAATTGTTCCCTGTTGCAAAAGTGGCTTGTGGCCCGTGGATACAGGCTGTCGGGCAAAATGAATTTACCGTTGTCTGGACGACCAATGTGGATGCAATTGTTTGGGTGGAAGTCGCTCCGGATGACGGTACTCATTTTTATGCAAAAGAACGTCCGAAATATTATCATTCGCTTTACGGAAGGCGTGTAACCGGCAAGTTGCACCGGGTGCCGGTAACCGGGCTTCAGAAAGGAACATGCTACCGCTATCGGATTTTTCAGCAAGCGCTGTTACTCGACAAAGGGAACAAAAGAGTAGTTCTGGGCGATCCGAATGGAAGTGATATTTTGAAACAGTTGCCTTACAAAGTCACTACACTAAATCCGGATAAAAATGAAATCCGTTTTGTGATGGTAAACGACATTCATGCAAATGATTCTGTTTTCAGACAGCTAACGAAGAATGTGCATGAAGATAACACGGATTTTGTAGTATTCAATGGAGATATGCTAACTCAGATCGAATCGGAGCAGCAAATAATGGATGGTTACCTGAATTCGGCCTGTGAGCTTTTTGCTTCGGAAATTCCTTTTTACGCGCTGAGAGGGAATCACGAAAACAGAGGTTCATTCTCGTATGAATTTTTCAACTATTTTCCGGCTCCGGGAGGCAATGCGTACTACGCATTCCGGCATGGACCAGCGTATTTCATTTTTCTCGACAGCGGGGAAGACAAACCCGACAGCGATGTTCGTTTCTACGGACTGTCTATTTCCGACCAGTTCCGGGAGGAAGAAGCAAAATGGCTCGAACAAGTGATTGAATCATCCGAATTCAAAATGTCTCCGGTAAAGATTGTGTTCATGCACATGCCACCTACAGAAAGGGGATGGCATGGAACATTGGAAGTTGAACGACTATTTATGCCTGTTTTAAACAAGGCCAACATCGATTTAATGCTCTCCGGCCATATTCATAAACACTCGTATATCGAAAAAGGAGAGGTAAATAATAATTTCCCGATTCTTATCAATTCCAATCTGTGGAAAACAGAAGTAAGTGTGAGTTCCGGAAGCCTGAAAATGCAACTGATTGATGCTTCCGGAAAAATTAGGAAAGAATATTCCATGTAATAAATAAAATTTTCAGAACAACAACCAATGTTGTGCTAATTTGAAATTAAGGAATAAAAGAAAGGGAGGTCAGCAGCTTCCCTTTTTTTATCTATCGATAATTGGTAAAAGCAAAGCATTTCATCCGGATTTTCTTATTTTTGTGGAAGCCAAAACAGAAAACAAGATGACACGGATAACTTTATTGATAGTGTTGATTTTTTCTTTCTTCAGCGTTCCAGCTAAAGACAAGCAACTTACCATTTCCAAAGAAAGAGTTGAACTGATTATTACGGAAACAACTACCGAAGCTCAATTAAAAAAATTCCAAAAAACATTAAAAGAAGAAGCCAACATTGACTTCAGTTTTAAGGACATTATCTACAATTCGAAGAAACAAATCAGCAAAATCACCATTGAAGTCGACTCAAACGATGGCATCAAAAGTATCGGAATATTGATGATCAGCAATATACACAATGTAGGTTTTATTCGGAACTACCAATACAAAAGCGGTTCTTCTTCTGAAGAACCTTTAATTATTGGAAATATAGGCGAGAAAGAAATTAAGCTCAATTAAATAAGAGAGGCTGTCCAAAAAATTCTAAAATACGCAATTCGCGTCACCCTGAACTTGTTTCAGGGTCTGATTATTAGAAAGATGAGATCCCGAAACAAGTTCGGGATGACTCGATCCCAGGCTTTTTGGACAGCCTCTTTATTTTTCAGCATCCCCCCTGGACGCCTTTTTTCTTTTTGCTTTTCACGATCGGCGGCGTGTTGCCCTGTGTACCTGAACCGGCGCTTGCCGAAACAGCTGCTCCTCCGCCCAACGCATCACTTGCTCCTTTGCGAAAATCGTATTTTGCGAATTCCTCGTTCGGGCTCCCTTCTGCCGGCTTTTCCGGGTTCATAATGGTTTCAACCCAATAGTTAAGGCCGCCCTGTAAAACATAGTTATTATTGTACCCCAACTGGCGGGTAATCATCCATGCCTGATCTGCCTGGTTACTGCTGTTCGAATAAAACACGTTCAGCTTCACATCCTGGTTCAGAATGTCAACATATTCCTCTGACAATAAATTTTCAAGCGGAATATTGATTGCATTGGGCAAACTGAATTTCTCGTACTCGGCAGCGCTGCGAACATCGATCAGTTGCAGGCTGGGGTCGTTCGAAATGATCATGTGGGCAATCTCATCAGGTGACATAAACTGCTGTCCTTCGCTTACTTCATTTAGTAGTTCCTCGGCTGTCAGCTTGTATGGCCGGGTTGTATTTTCGGGAACGGCAGCAATGATCAACCCCAGCGGGATGACGGCGGCTGCCAGTAGTAACCGTGCATTCATTTTTTTCATTTTTATCGTTGATTAATCGTGTAATCTTTGCGGGCAAATTTCTTTTCGGCCCATTCGCCCACCCAAAACATAGCCAGTGCAACTAAAATAATCAGGAACGTGAGAACGCCGCGAGAAACACCGATCATTTCATTCAGTGTCGGCGACCCCATGAATTTGGCTTTGTAGAAGTCGTCCCATAACGGATAGCCTTCAGTAAAAATAAAGACACCGATAAAAAGGCCTCCGATAAACGCCAGTGCATCAAGTTTACCGATAGATGCGGCGCAGAACGAGGTGCCGGGGCAATAACCACCCAAAATGAACCCGATCCCCATGATCACCCCGCCGCCAATAGCCGACCAAAGGAAAGTCGGGTTGATGTAAATCATACTCAAATCGAGCCAGCCAAAAAGACTCATGAAAAGCAACCCCAGCATGGCAGTGATGGCTGCCGTAAAAAATACTTTCAGAACGGTGGTATCGTATCCGTAGAACATTCCTGCCAAACGACGACTCGATGAAAATCCGTTGCTTTCAAGCACAAACCCGAAGCTGATCCCGATCAGGAATGCCAGCAGAAAATTCGTGTTTTCAGATATTATTTCGTAAACTACTAATGGTCCCATAGTATCTAATTTTGAATGGTGAATTTTAAATTTTGAATGATTTATAAATCGTCAATACTATATTATAAATCCTCACAGCCAGAGTTTGCGGGCAAAATAGGCCAAGGCAAAAGCAGTTCCGAAAATAGCCGCCATGGTTACAAAACCACCAACCGACAAAACGGCCATCCCGGTTAATGCAGAACCACTGGTACAGCCTCGTCCGAGTTGTGCTCCAAACCCGAAGAATATTCCGCCGATCACAGCAAAGATGAGCCGTATTTTATTCGTTGCGTTGGGTCCTTTTTCAACTTTGAATTTCAAACGTCCGGCCAGTGCGCCCGAGAGAAAACCTCCCACCAGAACTCCCAGCATTTCGAATACCAGCCACGATTTTAGCGGGTTGCCATGACCTTCTTTATTTTCTGTATAAAATGTTGCTGTTTCTGCATGACCCGGAGCAATGGTTTCCACGCCTGCCACAACCACGCTTTTTACAGCCCCGCTGGCTCCCAGTCCACGGCCCGACACCCAGAATGCAGCAATCAAAACCAAACCCAGCAGAACCCCGCCCAGGTATGGATTCATATATTTTTTAGCTTCTTTCATAATGATTTATTTTGATTTTTTACTAATACAACCAACGGCTCAACTGTCCGGCATAGGCGATAATAAAACGAAGCATCAGACTGCCGAACAGCACCAGTACAACCGGAATGATGACCGGTATTTTTTTATGGAACAGTTCTAAAATTTCGAGTATGGCAGGCACAATCATTCCGATGCCCACAACAAAAATCCAGAAAGGCGCGGTGTAACTACCTCCCAAAAACAGCGATGCCGCATCAATCTGTACCTGCGTACTGGCCTGAAAACCCATGAACATGTGTACAATCAGGAACAGTTCAATGCCAATCAGCATCAGGTCGAGCTTTGCAAACAGCAGGCGCTCTTTTTTCGATTGTGCAAATAAGATGATCACTGCGGCCCCGGCAGAAAGTCCCGATGTCAGGAACAACGGCCCCAGAATTGATGTATTCCAGAGCGGACGGGCATTGAATGCCGAAAACAGAATGCCGGTGTAAATACCGAGGATTACACCTAAAATAACCATTGCCCAGGCGAGAACAATCTTATACTGAACGAAGAACTTCTCAATATCTTTCAGAATGCTGAATTTCCAATCCCAGTTCGGGAAAAACTCCCGGATATGAAGTGCAGCCCAAACGATTGACAGGGGCGTGATGCCCATGAGTGTCCATGCGCCCCACGACATAGGCGATTGTATTTTTATAGTTGTATATAACTGCCAGAAAAATAATTTGTGTCGAAGGTCGAGGAACAAAGCCAGAAGTCCGATTACCAAAAGGAACGGAACAACAATTGGTGCACGGCGCACTGCCCCGGTGTATTTATTTTCTTTACCCAGGATGAAATACAATCCGGCAAAAAATAAGATTCCAGCAGCCAACCCTCCCAGAAAAAGATACAGAGGAATATGCCAGTGCCATATTTCCAGATGCGGGTCGATGTGCGGGTTCATCCTTCCGCTTACAATAATTTCTTCTCTCATCTCTTCCAGTTTAAATTAGATAATATACCTGAGGTTTTGTCCCCGCTTCAGGGATCAGCGTTTTGTGTTTACGTTTTTTCAGTACCTGCGAAACGTCGCTGTTCGGATCGTCGAGATCGCCAAAATACATGCACTTGGTCGGGCAAACAGCCACACAGGCCGGTTGTTGTCCTTTTTCAATCCGGTGCAGACAGAAAGTACATTTGTCAACATGCCCGTCGGGATGCGAGTAACGCGCATCGTATGGACAACTGGCAATACAAGCTCCGCAGCCGATACATTTATGAGCAGTTACCGTTACAATGCCTCCTTTTTCGTAATGGCTGGCGCCTGTCGGACAGCAGCGCACACAAGGCGAATTGTCGCAGTGATTACAACGTTCCGAGCGGATTTCAATTTCCAGTTGCGGGTAAGTGCCATCGGTCACCTCAACGACCCAGTCGCGGCAGTAACCAATTGGTACATTATTTTCGGTTTGGCAGGCCACTACACAGTCGCTGCAACCCACGCATTTTTTTGTATCAATAGCCATTGCATATCTCATGACTATGCCTCGCTTTCTTTTTTACTGAAACGAAATGTTACGAAATTGCCCCGCATACCGGTACCGCCCATAATCGGGTCGAGAAGTACACGGCTGATCAGTTGCGAATCGCTGGCGCCTTTCCCATAGGCACGGCTCAGCTTTTTATTGGCATGACCAAAACCATGAACGATATACACCGAGTCGAAACGAATGCGTTCGGTAACCCTCACTTTTATGGCAAAATCAGAAACAATTCCATCCTGATTCTCAAGATAGATGGGTTGTTCGTTTTTCAACCCCCACTCTTTGGCTACTTTCGGATTCACCCAAACCGTATTTTCGTCCATCAGGTCTACCAGATTCGGATTATTCGATGTGCGGCTGAACGTGTGCATCGGAGCACGACCGTAATTGAGGTGATAAAATCCCGGAGGAGGCGTTTCGTGGGCCGTATAAACCGGCATCGGATCGAAACCTTCATTCGCAAAAGCGGTTGAGTACAATTCAATCTTTCCTGTATTGGTATTGAATTCCATGTCTTCCTCTTCCGGAAAATACAAACCACCGTATTCACGCGGCAGGTTTTTCACCCCAATACGTTTCATTTCTTCCAGCGACGACCCCATCTGTTTCAGTTGCCAATCCAACATTTCTTCAATAGTATTCCATGCAAAATAATCACCCAACCCCAACCGGCTGGCAATCTCCTTGGCCATCCAATAGGCAGGTTTAGTATTATATTTTGGTTCAGCAGCCGGCATTCTGAGTGCGATGTTTGGTTTTCTTCCTTTGTCGGCACGAAGCGTATCATACCGTTCAAGATAGGTACATTCAGGAAGTACCACATCGGCATAACCGGTTATTTCCATCGGCATGGTGTCGATAACCACCATAAAATCGAGGTTTTTTATTGCCTCAATCGTTTTCCGTTCATCGGGCAAAGTCATGATCAGGTTGGTACCGTTCACAATCCATGCTTTGATACTGCAATCCAAATCAGGCGATGGAATGGTTGCATCGCAGACCCCCGAAGCAAGAGCAAGATCGGCCAGATTATATTTTCCTCCCATTGCATCGCGCCATGTACGTGTCGGCTTCGGAAATTCGGGATGCGGAAACGAAGGAACGGATGCCGTTTCGGGGACATAATATCCGCCCCGGCGTCCCCATGAACCCAGTAAAGCATTCAAGATGGCAACTGCCCGCAGGCGTTGTGTATCGTCGCCGTACCAGGTAACATGCCGTCCCGGATGGATAATCACCGACGGTGCAGCATTTCTCATTTCCCGGGCTGTCTCGCGGATTATATCGGGCTTGATGGTCGTAATCCCGTAGGCCCACTCGGGAGTATAATTGCGGACATGCTCTTTTAGCAGATCAAATCCGTAGGTGTATTTTTCAACGTATTTTTTATCGTACCAATCATTGTATATGATTTCATGAATCCAGGCCAGCAGCAAGGCAATATCGGTGGCCGGTTTAATGGGCAGCCAGAATTTCGATTTGCTGGCGGCAGTGGAAAAACGCGGGTCAACCGTAATAATTGCAGCACCTTTATCGATGGCATCCGACATTTCCTGCACCTGCCCGTTGTGCATGTTTTCGCCCAGATGCGAGCCAATCAGTACCAAACAACGGGTGTCTCGTATGTCAAGTGGTTCCGGCGAGTCAAGTCCTTCGCCAAAGGTTGCAATAAATGCCACTTCACGGGGACCGCGGCATTGGGCATACGAGGGAGCAGCAATGTTAGCCGAACCAAATGCTTTCAGCAGGTCGCCAAAATATTTTCCCCCGGAACCATGTGTAAACAGAGCCGTGCATTCAGCGCCATGCTCATCTTTAACTTTTTGCAGACCTTTTGCTACAACGTCAAGCGCTTCGTCCCAACTGGCTTCACGGAATGTTTGCTTTCCGTCTTTGCCTGTTACCCGAATAAGCGGAGTTTTCAAACGGTCCTCATCGTAATACATGCCGACACCACCTGTTCCGCGCGGGCACAAGCGGCCATTGCAATTCTCGTCATCATCATTGCCAACGATCTTTTGAATTTTCCCTTCCTCATTTTTGTACACCCACCCGGCACACTTCCAGAAACACACCTCGCAATAGGTCGGGGTCCGCTTCATGCTAAGCGGACCAAAGGTGCCAAGCTTATCTGTAACGGCAGTTACTGCCGATTTCAGGTACGAAGCTCCAAAAATGGTTCCGGCTGCTGTTAATGATGAAATTTTTATAAAATCACGACGTTTTTGTGCCATGTTATTCAGATTTTTTCCTATTCCGCAAACATACAAATTCCATGATATTAAAATATGTCTAAAAGTCAATATGTTTAACTCCGGACTTAATTTAGAATTAGTTTAAATATCCGTAAGACCTATTTTCTTATGTCCCAAAGAGTATTGATGTTTGCGAAAAGTTTCGGATACCTTTCCAAAAGTCCGGAAGTATCGAAATATTCAATATCCCTTTCTTTCAGGATAGTATGCAGTTTGAATTCTTTCTTTTCAGCTTTCCCGGCAAAAAAAGATGACATTCGTTTGTGATATATCCCGGCAAGCGGTTCTATGCCGTTTTGGTGAATTGGAAGAATTGCATCCTGCTGATCAATCAGAGAAAACAAGGAATTGAAAAGTTCAGCGTTCATGAATGGCAGGTCGCATGCAAGCACCAGATTCCAGTCTGTTTCTGAAGCAGAAAGAGCAGCATGTAAACCACCCACCGGACCACAATCTTTGTACATATCGGTGATCAATGGAAAACCAAAGTTTTTGTATTCAGAATTATTGGAACTGATAATAATGCAGTCGGTAAAACGGGCAATAATGTCAATAGAATACTGGACCATCCGCTTTCCTATAAAGTCCATCAATCCCTTGTCCTGTCCCATCCGGCTACTTTTTCCGCCAGCCAAAATAATGCCTGTCAGTTCTCTTTTCATTGCATTTAAAATTTATTCAAAATTGTAAAAATTTGAGTTGGAGAAAAAATAAAAATAGTATATTTGCACCGCTTTTGTAATAAAAAGCAAATATGGTGATTGTAGCTCAGTTGGTTAGAGCGCTGGATTGTGGTTCCAGAGGTCGCCGGTTCGAACCCGGTCTTTCACCCTCGCAAAGACCCAACAGTCAGAATTTTGATTGTTGGGTTTTTATTTTTCTGCCAATTTCAATATGAAATTTTCATTTAATATTTATTAACATTTGTCTTTTATGTTTTACATCATATTATCCACCCGGAATATTCAACAAACGGTGTTCCAAACCATAAAAACAAAATCAATTAAATTACTGAATATCAAACTACAACACACAAGACAACAAAAAAGCAAGTCCCCTCAATTAGTTTCTTCCTACCGACAACCCGATTTTTACTCCGCTTCAAAAAATACTACTTTTGAGACATAGTTTTAGCACGGAAAATTATTAGCTATTTTATGGGTAAATTAAGATATGCTTTGCTTGGCGTAGGGTTTATTATTGCATCGTTAAGCGCCGAAGCAAAAAAAGAAGGAGAAGTGGAGAAGGGTTATCAGTTTACTACCATTCATGAAATTCCTACCACATCAATTAAAGATCAATACCATTCGGGAACTTGCTGGTCGTTCTCGGGAATGGGCTTGCTTGAAGCAGAAATGCTGAGACTTGGCAAATCCGAAGTCGATTTATCGGAAATGTTTGTAGTTTGGCATACGTATTCGGAAAAAGCAATCAAGCACGTCAGGCTCCACGGAAGCCTTAATTTTTCAGCAGGCGGCGCTTTTCACGACGTAACAAACATGATACGCAAGCATGGTATTGTTCCCGAATCGGTTTACGATGGTCTGAACTACGGCGAAGACAAACACGTTCACGGAGAAATGGACCGCGTACTGAGTGAACAGGTAAATGCGGTCATTGAAAACAAAAACAAAAAGCTGAGTACGGCTTGGCATGATGCTGTTAACGGCACCCTTAGTTCCTATCTTGGGGAATTGCCGAAGTCCTTTAAATACGAGGGAAAAGAATACACACCGCTCAATTTTGCAAAAGAATACGTTGGCCTGAACATGGACGATTACGTAGAAATCAGTTCATATTCCCATCATCCGTTTTATTCGAAGTTTATTCTGGAAGTACCCGACAACTGGTCGTGGGATGAAGTATATAACGTTCCGATGGAAGAACTGGAACAAATTATCGATAATTCGCTTAGCAATGGCTACACGGTTGCATGGGCTGCCGACATCAGTGAGAAAGGATTTTCAACTTCGAAAAAAGGAGTTGCCGTTGTTCCTGATCTGAACATGAAAGAAATGGATGGAGCCGAAATCTCGAAATGGGAAAAGTTAACCGATAAAGAAAAAGAAGAAAAGATTTTTGAACTGAACGAACCCGGCCCGGAAAAAACAATAACTCAGGAAATGCGACAAATCGATTTCGATGATTACCAGACTACCGATGATCACGGAATGCTGATTGTCGGAACTGCAAAAGATCAGAACGGATCGGTTTATTACAAGATTAAAAACTCATGGGGCAGGTATAACGATTATGACGGCTATTTCTTTGCCTCGAAACCGTACGTCCAATACAAAACCATGTGCATCATGGTGAATAAGGAAGCAATTCCGAAAAATATCCAAAAAAAATTAAACCTCTGATATATCAAAATCCCGGACAATCACCGGGATTTTTTGTTTTCCGCCTTTTCGCTATTTTAGCCGTACTATTTATCTCAAATGAAGCAGCTTATTTTCTTCCTATTAACGGTCATTCCGCTTTCATGCTTTTCGCAGGAAGACTGGAACTGGTGGAACGAATTGCACGGATGGGAACCCGGCATGCCCAGTTGGCGTTTTTTTCTGACGATCAGTCCGGGCTTTTTAGGCCCCAATGCCTTGCCTGTTCCGGAAATGAAAAAAGGCATTTTGTCCGGTAAAAAAGAAATTGAATTTGGGCCGGATTTTCATTTTAAAGATGGAGACAACACTCAGGATTTGTCCGGACGATTTTACTACCCTTTTGCCGGAGCTAAAATTGCTATTGAAGTTTACGGGGTAATGCTCGAACATTATTCCATGTCGGATGCCATTCGCGACGAGCGGGTTGCCCGCGATAAAGACGCTCGCGGGCTGGCCATCGGCGACCTTTATTTTTCCTCCATGATCCAGCTTTTAAGAGACCGCAAATTTCCAGACACCGTATTGCGACTGGCCTGCAAAACAGCCTCGGGGGGAAGACTCGATGCTGCGCGGTATGCCGATAGTCCGGGCTATTTTCTCGATCTTAATTTTTCAAAAAACCTAAGTTCCGGCCTTCGGAATACCCAATGGGTACCTTTCGGGATGCTCGGGTTTTATTCGTGGCAAACGAATGACGACATGAACCTGCAAGACGACGCCCTGTTGTATGGCGCCGGGATGGATATTCGGTTCAAAGAGATGACCGTAAGTAATTCGTTGAGCGGATACCACGGCTACAAAGACAATGGCGACCGTCCGATAGTTTATACATTCGACCTTCAGAAGAAATTGAAACACCAGACTTTTCGTATTCAATATTTGTATGGCCTGCACGACTGGATATACCAAACGGTGAAGTTGTCGTATATCTGGAAATGGGATTAATTGCTTACTTTTAAAACAATATAAAAACCGATCGTGAAACGGCCACTTCAGCTAATAATAGGAATATGGAAATAGCAATATTAGGAATATTGATTTTAATGAACGGATTTTTTGCTTTATCTGAAATTGCATTGGTTTCAAGTAAAAAGTCAAGACTTGAACAAGCGAGACTGAAGGGGAGCAACGGAGCAAAAATAGCATTGAAGCTGCTCGGAAAGTCGGAAAACTTCTTATCTGCAATCCAGGTTGGCATTACGTTAATTGGAATTGTTACAGGCGTTTATGGAGGGATGAATATTGCCGACGATGTTTCACCATTCTTTCAAAATATTGATATTACTAAACCGTATGCCGATGAAATTGCTTTGTCATTGACCATATTGATGATCACCTATATCTCAATTGTAATTGGTGAATTGGTTCCAAAAACAATTGCATTAAGCAGACCGGACAAGATCGCTATTCGAGTGGCTCCTGTGGTATATTATTTCAGCGAGGTATTTTATCCGTTTGTAAAACTTTTATCTGTTTCGACAAATCTTATAAATCAATTGATTGGGATAAAGAAACAATCGGAACAGCTAACAGAGGCTGAACTGCGGCAGATGATTAAATTTGCTTCTACTGAAGGAGTGATTGAAAAAGAACAAAATATCATTCACGAAAAAATTTTCTATTTCTCCGACAAAAAAGCGAAACACATAATGACCCACAGAACAGATGTTGAATGGATCGATATTGACAGGCCCGATGAAGAAATCAAGAGTATATTACTTGACGTTCAACACAGTAAAATAGTTTGCAGTAAAGGAGAACTGGAAGATTTTCAAGGGGTTTTATACCTGAGAGACTTTTACAAATCAATTACTTTAAACAATAAAGTACAAGTTCGCGATTTACTCACTCAGCCTATTATTGTCCCTGAAAATGCAGATGCAAAAAGGGTATTGAATCTGTTTCGGCAAAAAAAGATTCATATCTGTTTTGTCGTTAACGAGTATGGCGGATTTGAAGGTATTATCACACTACACGATATCATTGAAAATATTGTAGGACAAATTCCGGATGAAGGAGAAACTTACGAGCCGGATGTATTTGTACGTGAAGACAAATCAGTACTTGTAAGTGGAGATGCCCCAATAGAAACATTGGTTGAAATAATAGAGGATTTTACGATTGATTTTGAGAAAATTAATTATTCTACCGTCGCAGGATTTGTGTTTAATCAGATAAATAAAATTCCGCAGGTAGGAGATAAATTGAATTATTTGGGTTACAAAATAGAGATTGTTGACATTGACAGCAACCGAATAGACAAAGTACTAATAACAAAAAACAAAAAGGAAAGAAAAACGAACAAACGACAGTGAGCTGTACAATGCGTTTCTACTGCACTTCCTCCATCCGCAAACTCCGCTTCTCCCCTTCCATCCGGTATAATTTGCTCCCTTTGGGTGGGTTTTATTATTGCTGTCAAAATACTAAATTTGAACAATGAAGCTTCGCACCGGAAACATATCGTCATTACAATTTTTTCAGTTGCTCCGTTTTTCATGCCTTTTGCTGATCGGTATTATTTTTACCAAAACCGGGCTTGGAAAAGACGAAATCGGGCAGTACGAAATGGTCATGTTTGTAGCCGGGGCAATTAGTTTTTTCTGGCTGAACGGGTTCATCCAGGGGTTGTTGCCACTATTCCGAAAAACGGATGAAAAGTCGGCGCAGCTTTTTAATGTTTTTGTTTTGCTTTCGGCGTTTACCATTTTTGCCGGTGGTTTTCTAATCCTCTTCGGAAAATCGTTTTCACAGACTCTGTTGCGTAATCCTGAAATCCCGTTCCTGAATTATCTTCTTGCCTATCTGTTTTTTTCGGTTCCGGCAAGCCTGGTCGAGTACATATACTTGCTGAAAGACAAATCCGGCAGCATTGCATGGTACGGAATAAGTAGTTTTTCGCTGATGCTGGCGCTGGTTTCGGTTCCTGCTGTTTTGGGTTTTCCCGTTTCGTATTCGCTGGGCGGATTGGTGATTTCTTCGGCAATTCGTTATGTCTGGTTACTTGTTATGCTCTGGAAATACTCCGATTGGAAACTATCATTTTCCTTTCTTGCCGAACACCTGAAACTCTCTGCTCCGCTTGTTATCTCCGCTTTTTTGAGCGGCTCAGCACAATATATTGACGGGTTCATTGTCAGTTCTCATTTCGACGAACAGGCTTTTGCTGTTTTCCGGTACGGAGCCCGCGAATTTCCGCTGGTTGTACTGCTGGCAAATGCATTTAGTTTGTCAATGATCCCTCGTTTTTCAGAAAAAGGAAAACAGGATGACACGCTTCAGGAAATAAAAAGTTACAGCACGAAACTGATGCACGGCCTGTTCCCGCTGTCGATAGTCATGCTTGCGCTTACACACTGGCTGTTTCCTGTTATTTTTAATGCTGGTTTCCGCGAAAGTGCGACTATCTTTAATATTTATCTTTTGCTTATAACCAGCCGTCTGATTTTCCCGCAAACTATCCTCATTGGATTGAAAAAAACAAATGCTATTGCCCTCGCTTCTTTGCTTGAAATTATCCTCAATGTATCGTTGAGCCTCTGGTTTGTTGTGTTGTGGGGGCTTCCGGGCATCGCTTACGGAACAATTGCCGCTTATTTGTTCGAGAAACTTTTCCTGGTTTTCTACCTTGTTAAAAAAACAGGGATTTCGCCCGGTAATTACCTGAATATTTCACTTCACCTGGTTTATTCATTACTTTTGCTGACCGTATTTTATTGCGTCGAATTTGTAATTTACTGATATGGATATATTACTGGACGATCCTGCAACAGAAAGAATATTTCAGGAACTGCTTACAAAAATCCGTTTGTTGAAAAATGGCGAAACCGTTGCCCAAATGAAGGCGCGGGGCGTGAATTACCGGATCAACTGGGGCGCATCGGTCATTTCACTGCGGCAACTCTCGAAGCAATATACAAAAAACCACCTGCTGGCCTTGAAACTTTGGAACAAACAATGGCGCGAAACCATGATCCTGGCCACTTTACTCGACGATCCGGCGGAGCTGAGCGAAGAACAGATGGATTACTGGACCAAAAGTTTTGAGACCCCGGAAATTGCGGAACAAGCTGTTGCCAACCTGTTCGTGTACTCGAAATTTGCATTTGTGAAAGCGCTGGAATACTGTCGCGGCAAAAAACATCTGGTCAGGCTGACAGGTCTTCAACTAATTGGCCGCCTGGCAATGACCGACAAAAAAGCGATTGATGAAATGTTTGAACCATTCTTCGACGTGCTTACTCCTCTTGCAAAAGATCCGGCATTGGGACAGATTTTTTACCGCACCATGATTTTGATGGCGAATCGTGGCACTGTTTTGCGCAAATCATGCAAAGATTTTCTCAGCACAATGCTTGAAATGGAAGAAGATCACGCCAAAAGCCTGGCCTGTTTACTTTTAGAAGATATTACCAAAATATAATTTACGGGCTAACCAAAAGTTTCTGTCCCAAAAACCGGTTTTCATTCGAAATAAGCCGATAGAACCCGACTCCCGATTTTTGGGACAGCTTCTCTTTAAAATTGAATTCTAATTATTCCTGCAAACTTTTCACAGTGCTGGTCAGGCGTTCCGCAATTTCATCGATACTGCCCATTCCACAGATGAGAAAATGTTTGTTCTGTGCTGCATAATAATCTTTCAAAGGCAATGTTTTTTCGTGATAAACATTAATACGGTTCTCGATGATCGAAACATCCTGATCGTCGCTGCGCCCTGAGGTTTTTCCACGATTCAGCAACCGGTTAATCAACTCCTGCTTGTCTACTTCAAGACAAAGCATCCCTGAAACCGGCATTCGGTTTTCGTTCAGCAAAGTGTCAAGCGCTTTCGCCTGCGCAACAGTACGCGGAAATCCGTCGAAGATAAATCCCGCAGCATCGCGATTAGCGTCCAATTTCGATTTTATCATTTCGATCACGATCTCATCGGGTACTAATTCTCCTTTATCCATGAAGCGCTTTGCTTCCAATCCGAGCGCTGTATCTTCAGCAATCTGGCTACGAAGCAAATCACCCGTTGACAAATGAATCAAATGAAATGTTTTAATCAGAAATTCGGCCTGCGTTCCTTTGCCTGCTCCGGGAGGCCCAAACAAAATAAGATTAAGCATAGATCAATGAATTTTGTTTTTTTCAATCTGTAACGGTTGGTGTATGATACGTAAGGGAATGCGTGAAAATATACAACCACAATGTACAAAAATTGGCGCGTGTGAGAATGTTCGAAAACAAATAAAACCCTTATGGATTATACACTTTGTTGTGTTTTCGTGCTTCTAAAGTTAATAAAAATCAGTATCTAAACAACAAAAAGCTTTGCTGCTAAAATTAGTATGATGGAAATACTAAAAATTGCTATAAAAGAAGTAATAATGCCCCTTTTATAAAAATTATTAAATATTGTTTCAACTTCATTGTCAATAGTTGAAACCATTTCACTTGCTTCTTTAAATTTTGAGATGGATGTTAGAAATTCTTTGGATGATATGTCATTATTTTTCATATTTCTACCTTCCATCCATAGAGATTGAGCAGATTTTAAAATGGAATTAATTTTAGAATGCAAAGGTGCATGTTTTGCCCTAAGTCCTAATAAGTTTTCAAATTTCATAAAAGAACTTTTATATTTACCATAAGAACGAAAAACATTTGAAGACAGATATTCATAATGTTCCTGATATGTTTCTGCTATCCCTCTTCTGAGATGTTCTTCTATTTCGATTATATTTTTTTCAACGTTTTCCTTACTGTTAATGTCGGCAGCAATGTCTCTTAGATGTGAAAGGACATCTCTTGACTCAATGAAAACGGGATATGGGCTAATTCGGTTTTCTTTTTCTACAAAGTGTTCAGCTTCAAACAATTTTGGAACGCCATTTAGTAAGATGCTAAAAATACGTTCATATGTTTGAGCGTTTAGGTTCTCTGACATATAGATACTTAGTGGGGTAAATTAATCAATTAAGCACATCAGTTTCTCAGACTCATGATGCATCCGTTCTTTTTCCTCTTTAGAAAAATGAATCAAGTATCTGACTGGATAACCCATGCGTTTTTTCACTTGTTTTACCTTTGTTGGTCTTTCAATTGGTAAAACGCCTATTAAAACTAAAATGTCTTTGAAAAAGGAGGTGTTTTCCATCTTAATTATTTTTGTTATTTCCGTTTCTAGCGTTATGTATGTAATGATAAAAAAAAGCTTCAGCAGTTAGACCTCCCAATAAAGCCTGTCTAACTGAAACCACATCCAAGATTATTATTGTGTATGCTATACTGATAACAATACATGAAAAAAATATATCAAAAAATAAACATCTTTTATCCATTTTAATTATTCTGGTCCAATTTTCTATTCTCTTTTCTAACGAAAAAGAATCACCATTTTTTTCTCCTTTTTTAGCAGAAGGAAATATAATCAATCCAAAGTAACCTATTGAACTGCCCAAAACTGATGATAAAATTAATTTTAAGACCATTTAATTAAAAATGAAGCGCAAATGTATAAATAGAATAACTAATTTACAAGTTTACCGAACACATTTTCAAATGAATAACTTTTATTCGTTAATTCATTAAGGTTTTTTAGTAATTTATTTAATGTCTCAACTTTTGATTTTCCTTCACTATTTTCGATTCGTGAAATAGTTCTTGTTGAAACATCCGATTTTTTTGATAATTCCGTTATGGTTAATCCTTCCTTAATTCTTATTTCTTTTAATCTATTTTCCATTAGTTGAAATTACATGACATTTCTTGACATTTCGAAAATAAACATTAAATATTTATAAATGGATAAATATTGCGTTAAATGTCTGATTATTTATCAACAAATACGGCAAAAACGGTTAATAAGTCGAATTTTCAGCATAAAATACAACTTTGTAAATATCAATCAGATTACGACCCAGTCCGTTGTAATCCAGCCCATAACCAACAATAAAATCATTCGGAATTTTAATACCTACATAATCAAGGTCAACTGCTTTCTGAAGAGCATCGGGTTTTAAAAGCAGAGTGGCAACCTTCACTTCAGCCGGATTTTTCGATTTGATTTGTTCGATAGTATTTGAAATAGTAATACCGGTATCAACAATATCTTCCAGTATTACTACTGTACGGCCTTCCATATTTTCATTCAGTCCGATCAGTTCTTTAATTTCTCCGGTCGTTGAAGTCCCCGAATAGGAAGCCAACTTCACAAATGAAATTTCAGCATCCAGTAATTCAATACGTTTAAAAATTTCTGCAGCAAACATGAATGATCCGTTCAGGATACATAAAAACAAAGGGTTTTTACCTTTTAATTCTTCATTCATCTGCTCGGCCATTTTTTCTACTACCGAACGTATTTTTTCATACGGAATGAAAGTTTCAAACTCTTTGTCATGTATCCTCACTCTTGCCATTTTGCTGCTATTTAATATGTTTGTGTAAAAAATACAAGCAGGTTTTATTATCGTTTTATTTTCAATAATTTTACCTGCGGAAAGAAAGCGCAAAGTAACAAAACAAATTTATTCTGAAAAAATATTAATCGATAAGATGGAGCCAAAAGTTAGCATTATTATGGGCAGCACTTCCGACCTTGGGGTAATGGAAAAAGCTGCTAAAATTCTTGATGAATTTGAAATTCCTTTTGAAATAAATGCCTTATCGGCACACCGCACACCGGAGGCTGTTGAAACGTTTGCAAAAGGAGCAAAAGACCGTGGCATTCAAGTAATTATTGCAGGGGCAGGCATGGCTGCACACCTGCCTGGTGTGATTGCCGCAATGACCACTTTGCCGGTTATTGGCGTCCCTATCGATGCTTCGTTACAGGGAATGGATTCTTTGTTGGCAATCGTGCAAATGCCTCCCGGAATACCGGTTGCAACAGTTGGCATAAATGGTGCACAAAATGCAGGTATTCTTGCCGTTCAGATGATTTCGCTTGGCGATAGTGTATTGGCAGCTAAATTAGTCAAATTTAAAGAAAACTTAAAAAACAAGATTGAACAGGCCAATCAGGATCTTTCAAAAATAAAATTTAAATTTAAGGTCAACTGAGTTTGTATTTATTATAAGATGTTGTATCTTGAACATGGTATTCGGGGTGTGCCACATGGCCACCCTTTGTATTTGCCCGAAATTTAAAGGCAAATAAATCGATTGTTATTTCACATGGATGGGGAGTAAACAGCAGGAATTATTTAAATATCACCCTATATGAAAGCTGTTTATTCAATTATTTTTCTGATCGGTTTTATCGTTGCAAGTAACAAAAAACTGGTCGCACAAGAGTATTATCGGGTCAGCGCCCGGGAAAAGTCGCTGGCAGGAATTGTAACATGCCTCTCCGATGGCTGGTCGGCTTTTGGAAACCAGGCCGGCATGGTTTCGGCTTCTCATCCTGAAGCCGGAATTTCGTACAGTAATTATTTTTTACTGAAAGAACTGGGGCTGAAAGCTGCGTATGCTTCCATGCCTGTCGGTGAGAATATTTTTGCTGTTACATTCTACCGTTTTGGAAATGAGCTATACAGCGAAAATAAGCTGGGACTTGCTTATGCCCGAGAAATAATTCCAGGATTTTCGGCCGGTTTTCAATTCAATTATTTTTTCATCCATTTGCCTGAAAATGAAAAATCACCCGGTATTTCAGTATTTGAAGGTGGAATTCAATATCGTTTGAATGAAAAATTATTGATTGGGGCACATTGTTTCAACCCTTTTCAGTCGAGGATAGAAACTGAAAGTGTCCGGTACAAATTGCCCTGTCTGTTCCGTCTGGGCATTGGCACTACGGTCACGGAAGGGCTTTTGCTCTTTTGTGAAATGGAAAAAGATTTGAAACAGGAACTTCTTTTAAAATTTGGGGCTGAATACCGGATATTGGATAAATTCCAGGTACGGGGAGGCCTTGCCGGAAAAAATAACTTGCTGACCCTGGGTCTGGCATATTCCTCCAAAAAGCTGCGAACCGACTTTTCCTGGCAATACAATTACCGGTTAGGAAGCATTCCTTCGGTTGCAATTTCATATACGCTAAAATGAAAAGGATTTTTCTGTTCACCGCAGCTTGGCTGGTTTGCCATTTGTCGTGGGGACAAACGTCCGAGACGTCCCTTTTGGAGAGCCTGACCGAATTATTAGCCGAAAATTCAGAAGAAGAACTGAATATTGAAGAACTCACCGAAACCTGGGAATATTTTCTGGAAAACCCGATCAACATAAACGACAACTGTTCCGATGAATTGCAACAACTGGAATTTCTGACAGAATTCCAGATTCAGGGCATTCTTGATTATAAAAGTAAAAACAGTCTGGTTTTAAGTATTTATGAACTTGCGGTCATTGATGGCCTCGACCGGGAGCTGCTTCAGAAACTGGAACCTTTTATTGTTTTTGGAGAAAACAAAATTGTTCCTGCAACTCACAGAGAACCCCGGCGCGAATTATTATTCCGGACACAGCGTATTGCAGAGGAAGCAAAAGGATATTCTGATGAAAACGGTTATCAGGGTACTCCTGAAAAATATTATCTCCGTTTTAAACAGACCGGTGACCGGCTGAATTTTGGTTTCACCGCTGAAAAAGACCCGGGCGAAACATTCTTCCGCGATCCGAATAAAAACGGGTTCGACTATTCCAGCCTGTTTGCCAACTACGGGTTTAAAAACGGGAAATACCGAATTTATCTGGGCGATTATCTGGTGCGATCAGGGCAAGGATTACTTGCCTGGCAGGGATTCAGCTCCGGGAAATCGGCCGAGGTAACTCAGGTTTACCGGAGTAACCAAGGCATCCGGTCGTACTCGTCGGCTGACGAAAACCGGTTTTTCCGCGGCATTGCCGGGGAATTCCGATTTAAAAATTCCACCTTGTTCTTTTTTCATTCTGAAAAGAAAATCGATGCCAACCTGAAGGAAGAAAACGGGGAAACCGTTTTTACCTCATTTCAAACATCGGGACTGCACCGAACGGCGAATGAAATTGACGATAAACATTCAGTAAAAGAAAATGCAAGCGGCCTGATTTTTTCATTTCAGAAAAATAATTTTTCGGCGGGATTCAGCGGAACGCATGCTTTCTTTGACCGGCCCCGAAAGTTGGATGGACAAGCCTACCAGTTGTTTTTGTTTCAGGAAAAGCAAATTACAAATATGGCGGTCGATTACAAGTGGTCGTTGAAGAAACTGTTTTTGTTTGGCGAAACGGCTTATTCATTTGACGGTGGTTTTGCTAATTTACACGGGGCTTTACTGAAACCAGCCGACCGGTTCGAACTCTCACTGCTTTACCGGAACTTCGGAAAAAAATACAACAGTCTGTATGGTCAGGCATTTTCCGAATCGTCGGCAATGAACGATGAACAGGGCTTTTATATTGGTGCAAAGTTTTTGCCGACAGCCAAAATTTCACTGTCTGCCTATCACGATTTTTTCCGGTACCGGTGGCTGAAATACCAAACCGTTTCACCATCGACCGGAGCAGAAACATTTTTTCAATTGAATTATGTGCCGTCTTCCGCCGTTAATTTCCACATCCGTTATTTTGGTGAGCGAAAAGAAGAAAAATCTTCCGAAGAACAACTCAAAACCAATAAAATGACTTCACTGCAAAAAATCCGGTTGAATCTTGATGTTCAGGTAAATGACCAATGGAGCCTGAAAAGCAGGGCCGAATTTTCGGGATTCGAAGGAGATGAAAATGAACAGGGAATGGTTTTCCTTCAGGATATAAAATACATAGCAAGCCGGTTACCGGTTTCATGCCAGTTACGTTTTTTGTGGTTCGACACCGACGGGTACAACAGCCGTCTGTATGCTTACGAAAACGATTTATTACACAATTATTCTGTGCCGGTGCTTTCAGGCAAAGGAGTGCGAACATATCTGAATGCAAAGATCAGTATTTCAGAAAAAACCGATTTGTGGTTTAAACTGGCCCGCACCCAGTATTTCGATCAACAGATCACAGGAACTGGGTTGGATGAAATTGAAAGCGACCGAAGAACTGAAATTAAATTTCAAATTCGGTTTCGGTTTTAAAAAAACGAAGGTTTTTAGCATGGCAAAGCAATCGAAAATAGCAAGTTGCAACCGCGTTTTTTTACATTTTAAAATTATTTATTCCATTTCTGACAGGAAATATCTTATTTTATATCACTGATAATTAGATATTTTAAAAAACTAAAGCACCAACATGTTTCACAGTATTTCATCCGGAGAACGGATTTTTCATTATTTCGTTATCTTTGCCGCTCTAATTTGAAAGCGATGTGTGAAAATTTTGTCTTTGATGATATCCGTCCGTACCACGATTCTGAAGTTAACCAACAAATTAATATAGTACTTAACGATCTTGAATTTCAACGGATACTGAAGAAGTTTATTTTCAAAGACGATAAAAAGTTTGACGAAGTAAAACAGTTGTTGTCTGGTATTCAAACTATCAAAGAATTGCAGGGAAAGTTCATGTATCCGTTAATTGAAAATCTGATTCTAAAGCCAACTACTGATGGTGTTACCTGCACTGGCCTTGAAAATCTGGATATAACGAAAAGCTACCTGATTATTTCAAACCATCGCGATATTATCCTTGATGCCGCAATTCTCAATTATTTGATATTCAGAGAAGGCTTGCATACCACAGAAATTGCTATTGGCGATAATTTGCTGATTGCCGACTGGATTGATCATGCAGTGAAACTGAATCGTGCTTTCGAGGTAAAAAGAAACCTGCCGGTCAGCGAGCTGATGGCAGCTTCAAGGAACTTGTCCGCATACATTCGCCAGGATATTACCGAACGAAATATTTCGGTATGGATTGCCCAGCGCGAAGGACGGACCAAAGACGGCTGCGATAAAACCCAGCCATCCTTGCTGAAAATGATCAATCTCAGCAACGAAAAGAGTTTTGTTGAGGGGTTCCGTGAATTGCGCATCGTCCCGCTTTCAATCTCCTATGAAATTGAGCCATGCGGAATTTCAAAAGTCGAAGAATTATATAAAAAAGAGACAGAAGGTTTTACCAAAACCCAGGCCGACGACCTGAAAAGCATGGCATACGGACTGTTTAACTCGAAAGGACGGGTCAATTTTGCGTTCGGCAGACCTATGAAAGTAGCCATCGACGAGATGGACAAAAAAGAACAACTTTCTGAAAAAATTGAGGCGCTGGCCGATTATATTGATCAACGGATTTACCGGAACTACAAACTCTGGCCAAATAATTACATTGCTGCCGATATGCTTCGGAAAGAAAATAAATATGAAGCAGAATATAATTTGGAACAACATGCCCGTTTCGTGGGCCTGATCAATAAAGCGCTTGAAACCATCAACGGCGATGCCACGCGTATCCGGGAAATGTTCCTGCTAATGTACGCCAATCCGGTTATCAACCGCGAAAACCTCACCAATCCGAATGGTTATTTCTGAAAACATTCGAACGCTTATCTGGGATTGGAACGGCACTTTGCTCGACGATATTGATTTGTGCGTAGAAACTATTAATGTACTTCTTTCCAAACGTAAATTATCTTCACTGAATTCCGATAGATACAAAGAAGTATTCTCATTCCCGGTTAAAGATTACTATGCTGAAATAGGCTTCAATTTTGACAAAGAGCCTTTTGAAATCCCGGCAAAGGAATTTATCGACAAATACAATCGTGATGTAAAAAAATGCAGCTTACATTGCGGCGCCACAAAAGTACTCCGGCATTTTCAAAAGACAGGCAAACAACAAATTGTATTGTCGGCCATGGAACAGTCGATTCTGGTGCAAACCCTGACGCAACACCAGATCACTCATTTTTTTGATGAAATTTCCGGCCTCGACAATCATTATGCGCATTCGAAAATCGACAATGGCAAAGCGTTGATTAAACGGATAAAACTTGATCCTGCTGAAATTTGTTTGATTGGCGATACCATCCACGATTTTGAAGTGGCGGAGGAATTAGGTTGCCGGTGTATTTTAATTACCAACGGGCACCAGTCGGAAAAACGCCTGAAAGAAACAGGTTGTATTATACTGAATGACCTTGCGGATTTATTGAATTGACCAATTGGATTACACAATCTCCTTCAGTTCTTCCAGCTTCCCTATAAAAAAAGTTTTATTCCGTTTTTGCTGAATAAAAGAGCCGTCCATCGGATTTTTTAGCTGCTTGCTGATTTCTTCCGGCACCGTATTTTGGCCATCGTTCAAAAACATTACTTGGTCGATGCCAAAATTCAAAGCGCCGACAATGTCAACCTCCCAATTGTCACCCACCATGATACTGCGTGTTTTTTTCGCGTTGCACGATTTCAGGGCATATTCAAAAATTTCCCGTTCCGGCTTGGGTGATTGAACCACTTCCGAAATAAAAACTTTGGAAATAAACTGATTGAGGCCGCTGGTTTGCAGTTTTTTTTTCTGTACCTCCCGGAAACCGTTGGTTATAATGTGCATCTGATAGCCTTTTAATTTCAGCCAAGCAAGGATTTCCGGAACATTTGGATAAAGACCGGTTTGTTCAGCCATAAAATCCAGGTAGCAATCGTTCAACTTCTGGCTGTCGTAATTGCTGACGTCAAAGGGCTCCATGCTCATCGAGAAACGCTGGCTGGTCAGTAAAAATTTGCTGATTTTCTTTTCTCTGTAGTCGTCCCAAAGCCGGGTGTTGATGGCTTCGTAAACTTTCACAAATTCGTCGAACGATGGCAATTGTTCCAGCAGTTTGTGTTTTTCGAGGGTCAATTTCAGCGCTTTTCGCGAATTAGTTTCAAAGTCCCAAAGCGTGTGATCGAGGTCAAAAAAAATATGATCATATTTTCTACTCATCGTCTTTCTTCGTGTTCTTTCCTTCCACTACGATCACGATTTCACCTTTTACCTGTTTTTCTCCGAAATATTCAATTAGTTCGGCCAGCGTACCCCGTTTATTTTCTTCGTGCAACTTGCTCAGTTCTCTTGATACGGAAGCTTTCCGTTCGGCGCCCCAGAATTCGGCAAACTGCTGAAGACATTTCACCAGCCGAAAAGGCGATTCGTAAAAAACCATGGTGCGTGTTTCATCTGCCAGTTCGGTGATCTGTTTTTGCCGTCCTTTTTTCTGCGGAAGAAAACCTTCGAACACAAATTTGTCGGTAGGAAAGCCGGAGTTCACCAGCGCCGGTATCAATGCAGTGGCTCCGGGCAGACATTCTACATCCACTCCTTTCTCAATACACGTGCGAACCAGCAAAAAGCCCGGATCGCTGATGGCCGGTGTGCCTGCATCCGAAATCAGTGCGATATTTTCCCCCGAAAGAATGCGCCCGGCAATATTTTCAACGGTTTTGTGTTCGTTGAATTTGTGATGAGAATGCATCCTGGTTTTAATTTCAAAATGCTGCATCAGTTTGGCCGAGGTGCGTGTGTCTTCAGCCAAAATAAGCGATGCTTCATTTAAAATACGGATGGCCCGGATGGTCATGTCTTCCAGGTTCCCGATCGGGGTTGGTACAATGAAAAGCTTTCCCATTTCAGGTTATTTTGCAAAACGGCGTTTGATCAGTTCCACAAATTTAAGGCTGGTTTCCGTCTTTTTTATTCTGAAATTTGAGCTCAGGTATTCAACTGCTTCCCGGATGTCAGCGCAACTATCGAGTCGTTTAATAGCAGTGGCATACAACTGTGCGTCGTTGTTGAACATTTCACGGATAAACAGGAAACGGTCGTTGATGTCAATGGCCAACTGAAGACTGGAAATCGGGCCGTGGGCAAATTTTTGGTCAAGCGTATCGTTGCTATGGTTTTTATTGCCCATCATGTCGTTCACCGATCTTTCCCTGTGAAAATTTTCTCCAACAGTTTTACCTGCTTGCGGCAGATCGTCTTCCTCTTCTTCGAATCCATCCTCGTCTTCATTCTCTTCTTCAAAATCTTCGTCTTCATCAAACTCCTCATCGTCTTCGTCAGAATCACCATCCTCTTCTTCAGAAATATCGTCATCTCCTTCTGAATCGTCGTCATCTCCTTCTGAACCGTCGTCATCTCCTTCTGAATCGTCATCATCTCCTACCGAACCGTCATCATCTCCTACTGAACCGTCGTCATCTCCTACTGAGGCGTCATCCTCTCCTACTGAACCGTCGTCATCTCCTACTGAACCGTCGTCATCTCCTACTGAACCGTCGTCATCTCCTTCAGGAACAGCCTCATCATCTTCTTCTCCGTCAGAATTTCCATTCTCTTCTTCAGGAACACCATATTCCCCCTTCGCCTCTTCGTCTAAAATCAGGATCGGTTCATGCATTCCTTCTGTAAATTCGTCTTCAGGCGCTTGTTCTTCTGCTACTTCAAAAGTGATATGCGCTTCGGACTGCTCTTTTTCAGGTTCTTCAACTGGCTCTAATTCCGAAAGAACCGGATTTATAACTTCTTTAACAACAGGCTGGTGGTTTCCGACAATGTATTTTTCTTTTAACAGTTGAAGTTCCTGAAGTACCAGAGTTGCTTTCGATAAAGCAATATCGGTTTCGAGTTTCGCGCCGGAGCCGCCTTTTTCAATTTCTTCTGCAATTTCTTTCAGCTCTTCAATGTCCTTCAGAATAATATTGATCAGTTTTTCTTTGTTCATTTTTTTAAAACAATTTACTGGTAAATTTATTGTTCTTTTTTCAGTGTAATGCGTTAATTTTACCTTTCAGATTTTCCTCAAACGGAATTTCACGGCCACGTAAAAGTACAAAAATCTTTAGCATCTGAACAGAGAATGTTTATTGAAAGGGATACCCACAAACAAAAAAAGACCGGCAACATCGAGGTTATTGTCGGATCGATGTTTTCAGGAAAAACGGAAGAACTGATCCGGCGCCTCCGGAGGGCAAAAATTGCAAAATTGCGAGTTGAAATTTTTAAGCCCCGCATCGACGTCCGCTATTCCGAGAGCGCTGTTGTTTCGCACGACGAAAATTCCATTTTAAGCACCCCGGTTGAGAATTCGGCCAATATATTATTACTCACCGGCGATGTAGATGTGGTGGGCATTGATGAAGCTCAGTTTTTTGACAACGGTCTGGTTGATGTTTGTAACCGACTGGCCGAAATGGGCATCCGGGTGATTGTTGCCGGGCTCGACATGGATTTTAAAGGAAAACCTTTTGGCCCCATTCCCGGGTTGATGGCCATTGCCGATTATGTGACCAAAGTACATGCCATTTGCATGCGTTGCGGCAGTGTCGCACAATTCTCACACCGCCTTGGTGCAAACGAAAAGCTGGTGATGCTGGGCGAAAAAAATGAATACGAACCACTTTGCCGCGATTGTTATATCAAAGTAAATTCCTGATGCCAAAAATCAACCAAGCCCAGTTGTGCTCCGTTTTAAACGGAAAATTATATGGAGAAGGGAAATCCTTCGTTTCGTCAATATCCATCGACAGCCGCACCATAACCGATCCTTCCGGCACCTGCTTTTTTGCATTGGTTGGTGAACGAAACGATGGTCACAAATACATTCCCGATTTAATCCGTAAAGGAGTAAAAACATTCGTGGTTTCTTCCCTTTCGGAGGAGCAAAAAAAACTTCAGGGCGTATGTTTTATTGACATTGAAGATACGCTGAAAGCCTTGCAAAATCTGGCCCGGTGGAATCGCGAACAATATCGGTACCCAGTGGTGGGAATTACCGGAAGCAACGGAAAAACCATCGTAAAAGAATGGCTGTACGAGTTGTTGCATCAAAAATTGTCCATCGTAAGGAACCCGAAAAGTTATAACTCACAAATCGGAGTGCCTCTTTCAGTTTGGCTGATGGAAAAGAATTACGAACTGGCCATTTTTGAAGCAGGGATTTCAAAACCCGGTGAAATGCAAAAGCTAGCTGAAATCATCCGTCCCACGGTTAGTATTTTCACAAATATTGGAGAAGCTCATCAGGAAAATTTTAGCAGTATAGAGGAAAAAATTACCCAAAAGCTGGATCTTTTTGAACTGGCCGAAGCCATTATTTATTGCAGCGACCATCGTTTATCGGCCAACAGGATCGAAAAACGGTTTCAGCAAAAAAAGCTGATCGGCTGGTCGTTTACCGATTCGTCAGCATCTGTATTCATTGAAACAGAGAAAACGCATGACGGAACGGCTTTCGAACTTTCGTTTCACGATAAGAAGTATATCTGTACATTGCCTCTGAGCGATCCTGCCAGCATTGAAAACGCGGCTCACTGTCTTGTTTTTGCTGCTTCGCAGGACTTGCTTTCCGAAGAAGTTTTGGAGTCGGTAAAAAACCTGAAACCGGTTGCCATGCGCCTGGAAATGAAAGACGGCATCAACCAGTGCAAACTCATCAACGACTATTACAATTCCGACATTAATTCGCTGGCTATTGCGCTGAATTTTCAGTCGCAGCAAAACGTGCTTTCAGTAAAAAAGAAAAGCCTGATTTTATCGGATATTCAGCAGTCGGGACAGCAATTGCAAAGCCTCTACCAGAAGGTGAACCGCCTTTTGGTAGCCAACGAAATCGACCGGTTGATTGGTATCGGCACGGATATTTCGGCACATAAAAATTGTTTTTCGGCGGAAACCGAATTTTACGAAAGTACCGATGCGTTTCTTCAGAATTTTTCTCCTTCATCGTTTAAAGAAGAAATTATTTTGCTGAAAGGCGCACGACAGTTCCATTTCGAGCGCATCTCGTCGGCGCTTCAGAAGAAATACCACCAAACGATACTGGAAATCAATCTGAACCGGTTGGTTGACAACCTTAATTTCTACAAATCACAACTTCGGCCCGAAACCAAAATTATGGTGATGGTGAAAGCTTTTTCATACGGAAGCGGGACTTCCGAAATTGCGCGTGTTTTGCAGTTTCAGCAGGTCGATTACCTGGCGGTGGCAGTGGCCGACGAGGGCATTGAACTGCGCCGGGCCGGAATCGAACTGCCGATTGTGGTGATGAACCCCGAAGAACACAGTTTTGAAAGCATGATCGAGTTCCGGCTCGAACCCAATATTTATTCGCTCGACCTTTGCCGACGGTTTGCAGCCGCCGTTGCACGAAACGCGGTAAGCAACTACCCTGTTCACATCAAGCTGGAAACAGGTATGAACCGACTTGGTTTTTCATCAGAAACCGATATTCGCGAACTTGCCCAAATGCTTTCTGCAAGCAGGCAACTTCGGGTAGCTTCCATTTTTTCGCATCTGGCCGGTTCCGATGAAGAAAAACACGATGAGTTCACCCATTTACAGGCTGAACAATTTCAAAAACGGGCTTCCCTGATTACTGAAAAACTGGATTACAAAGTGTTGCGCCATTTGCTGAATTCAGCCGGAATCGAACGTTTTGCCGGTTTTCAATTTGAAATGGTTCGTTTGGGTATCGGTTTATACGGGGTGAGCGCCAATCAGAGTAAAGTTATTCAGACAATTGGTTGTTTAAAAACGACAGTTTCACAGGTGAAGCAGGTCCCGGCAGGAGAAACAGTTGGCTACGGGCGAAGGGGAAAAGTGATGCACGAATCGGAAATAGCAGTGCTTCCCATTGGCTACGCCGATGGTTACGACCGGCGTCTCGGCAACGGGATTGGCCATGTGTTTGTACGCGGACAGTTTGCGCCTGTAATTGGCACTGTTTGCATGGATATGTGCATGATTGATGTTACCGGGCTGAATGTGCAGGAAGGCGACGAGGTGGAAATTATTGGCGACCATGTAAAACTTACCGACGTCGCCCGGTGGATGGGGACCATTCCGTACGAAGTACTAACCAGCATTTCACAGCGGGTAAAACGGGTGTACCTTCAGGAATAAAAGCTTCTCAATTTCCACCTCTACAAATTCGTGATAATTAAAGCATAATTTGTTGCTTCAGTAAAAGTTTTTTTATTGATTTTATTATCTTTATGTCAATTAAATCAACGAACGACTTTTCAAGCTATAAATCAATGGTTTTAAGGAATACGGGGCATCTATTTTTTTTCTGTTTATTCTTTCTGCAGAGCGTCTTCGTCTGGGCCGGTCAATCTTCTGAAAAGAAAAAAATCTTCTACCTGAATTCATACGAAATTACTTTCCAAACATACGAATATTCACAAAGAGCAATTAATGAAGCGTTTACCCCTTCAAAATATATTATTGACATCGATTTTATAGACTCAAAGCGGTTCTATGATAAGGCAATGTATGACAATTTAAAGGAACGCTTGAGAATAAAAATGAAGGAACGGGAAAAATACGACATGGTATTGGCCAGCGACGACGACGCCCTGCACTTTGTTTTGGATAATTACCATGAATTTTTCGCACATACGCCTGTTGTTTTCTGGGGGCTTGACGATCTTGAGAAAGCCAGCCAACTGGACAGCATCGGCTATGTTACCGGAGTAGTAGAAATTGTGCCTGCAAGGGAAAATATTGAACTGATAAAAAAATTACAGCCCCGGGTGAAGGAAGTAATTGCATTCACAGACAATACAAGTGTTGGAATTATTGACTTTAAAATCTATGAATCGCTCAAAAAAGAATACGATAATATTTTCCTTTCCGAGATATACACCAACAATTTCACGTTAAAGGAATTGCAGGATACTGTTCGTAAACTGAGGGGTGATCAGGTAATTCTGAAATTATCATCATACCAGTTGAAAGATGCAAATCTTAACCTTTACGAACAAATCGATCTGATTTACAACGATTCTCCCGTACCTGTTTACTCTTGGGGTACAGTTGAAATAGTGTCCGGTGGTTTCTTTGGAGGTTGCCTCTCCGATTATCACGAGCAAGCTGCACTGGCTTGCCAAATGGCAAAAAATATTTTAAATGGCACCGATATTTCCAAAATAAAAATAGTTCATGATCTTCCCGGCAAAAAGATGATCAATTATGAGGCACTGCAGAAATACAATTTGTCGGTCAATTCAGTGCCTGACGATGTCGTCCTGCTTGGCGCTCCGTCGAAAAAACTGAATGTCAGGAAAGATCTTTTCTTCATCATCGTTTTATCGCTTGTCACAGCACTAATTCTGCTGGGTATAAATATCCGGCTAGTCTGGTTAAAACGTAAACTGGCAAACAGTCTTCATGTTTCGCAGCAAAACTACGAGATTCTTTTTCGCGAAGGACCTTCAATCAATTTGCTGATTGACCCGGAAACCGGGAACATTGCCGATGCCAATAACGCCGCCCTGCAATTTTACGGATACACGATCGGAGAAATAAAAACACTGAACATCAGTAATATCAGTTCGCTTCCGGGAACCGATGTGAAAGAAAAAATATCTCAGGCACAAAAAGGATCTAGCCGGAATTACGTGTCGAAACATAGACGAAAGAACGGGGAACTGAGAGACGTTGAGGTTTTTATTGACCAATTGAATCTCCATAACCATTCATTTTTGTACGCGAATGTGATGGATATTACCAACCGGTTACAGACTGAACGGGAACTGATCGAAGCCAAACAAAAAGCGGAAGAAAGTGACCGGTTGAAATCAGCTTTCCTGGCCAATATGAGCCACGAAATACGAACGCCGATGAATAGCATCCTGGGTTTTTCAGATCTGTTGCTCAACGGAGAAGGCTATCCCGAAAAGAAAGATGAATATCTGAGGCTGATCCATGCCAATGGAAAACATTTGCTGACCATCATCAGCGATGTTATCGATATTTCCAGAATTGAAGCCAATCAATTGAAGATCATTAAAAGAGAAACAGAGATCAATACATTGCTTGATGAACTTTACATGGAGTTCAATTCCCGACGGATCGGCGGAAAACTGGATTTTACTTTTGAGATGGAAAAGGGCTGTAACAAACCTGGTTTTGTAGTCTTTACCGATGGCGTACGACTGAAACAAATCCTGATTAACCTGATTGGGAATGCGTTCAAATTCACGGATAAAGGATTTGTTCAATTTGGATATAAAGTCCGGGATGACGGAATGCTGCAATTTTTCGTAAAAGACTCGGGAATCGGCATTCCGAGGGATAAACACGATCTTATATTTTCGGTTTTCCAGCGACTGGACGATTCGTACACGAAGAACTATTCCGGCGCAGGACTGGGATTATCGATTACAAAATCGCTGGTCGAGAAATTAGGCGGCCATATTTGGCTGATGTCAGATCCAGGCCAGGGTTCACGTTTCTATTTCACAATTCCCGGAGCTGAAGAAAAGTTGAAAATATAGGCACAACTAAACCTTTCTGGTTTTCTCTATTCTACGGATGTTGTATGTTTTTTTATCCTGTGACTCGAAATAAGTCCTCATTTGCAATTCGGCAACAATACCCATGGTTACAAACTGGATTCCACCTAAAACGAGCATGATGCCAAGCATGAGCAATGGCTTACCCCACAGGTCGTTGCCCATAAGTTTTAATATCAGCATATAAACATTGATCAGCACGCCCAGCCCAAACATAACGATTCCCAGACCACCAAACAGGTGCATGGGGCGTTGCAGATATTTTTTGAAAAACAGCATCAGTAACAGGTCGCTCATTACCTTGGTGGTGCGGCTCAGGTTGTATTTTGATTTACCGAATTCACGGGCTCGATGATTCACATTCACCTGGGTAATGCGAACATTCCCTTCAAAGGCCAGTAAAACCGGAATAAAACGGTGCAACTCTCCGTAAATGATAATACTTTTTGCCGCTTCCCTGGAGAAAACTTTCAAAGTACAGCCGAGATCTTTCATCTTCGTGCCGGTCGACTCGCGGATAATGTAATTTGCAATCTTGCTCGGAATTTTCCGGAGAAATGCACCATCACGGCGGTTGGCACGAACACCGGCTACCAAATCCCAGTTGCCGTCAACAGCCATTTTGAGCATCATCGGAATATCGGCCGGATCATTTTGAAGGTCGCCATCGAGTAAAACAATGTGGTCGCCTTCTGCCAAATCAATCCCTGCCTGTAATGCTGAACTTTGCCCGTAATTCTTTTTTAGTTCGAGCAATACGAAATGTTCATCATTAATTGCAAGTACTTCTTCCCGGGTTTTGTCGGTCGAACCATCATCCACGAAAATAGCTTCGTAATCGTAACCTTCCAGCGCATTAATGATCTGTTCACTCAGCGGGCGGATATTGAGTTCTTCATTGTACACACAAATAACCAAACTTAACTGTTTCATTTGTTTCCGTTTTACAAAGGCTTCTGACACCCGATATTTGTTAAAATTTTCGTTATTTAGCGTTGCGAAAATAAGAAAAAGCCATCAGGATTTCTAATTCTGAATCAATTAAATGAATATCCGGGAATGACAGGAAAACTTGTACAATCAAAATATTTTCCGCTTTTGCTGTTTGCATTTGCACTCTTGCTATACACGACAAACAACGGGGCTTTTAGCATTTACATCCTCGATGAGGCAAAAAATACGGAATGTGCCCGCGAAATGTTTGAAAAAGGAGACTGGATTGTCCCCACTTTCAATTATAATTTACGGACAGACAAACCTCCTCTGCACTATTTTTTCATGATGGGCAGTTTCAAGTTATTTGGTGTAAATGAGTGGGCTGCCCGGTTTTTCTCCGGGTTTTTCGGGGCTTTGACCATTCTGATTACATTCCTTTACACCCGACGTTTTACCAATCGGAATACTGCACTTTGGACCGTTTTTGCATTGCTTGCCTCGGTGCATTTATGTATCCAGTTTCATTTGGCTGTGCCCGATCCGTACCTGATCTTTTTTTTCACCTGGAGCCTTTTTCTTTTTTATGCCGTTATTTCGGATCGACATTGGCATGAAATCGTGCTTCTTTATGTTGCTATTGGACTGGGAACTCTTGCAAAAGGTCCGGTAGCTATTGCGTTGCCGGGGCTTATTTTTCTGCTTTTCCTCATCTTTTCGAAGCAATTGAAATGGTCAGTCATCCGCTCTTTGAAACCTTTCGTGGGAGTATTTATTGTTTTGGCGATTGCCCTCCCCTGGTATCTTCTTGTTGGTCTGGAAACTAACTGGGAATGGACACGGGGCTTTTTCCTGAAACACAACGTCGGGCGTTTTGCCGGAGAAATGGAGGGACATGGCGGTATTTTTCTAATTACTTTTGCATATATATTAGTCGGAATGTTCCCGTTTTCAACCTTTCTGGTGCAGGCTTACCGGAATGCCATAAAAAACCGTCACGATCATTTCGTGTTGTTTTCGATAATTTCCGCCTCTGTCATCATCCTGTTTTTTTCATTTTCGGGAACAAAACTGCCCAACTACACGGTTCCGTCCTACCCTTTTCTGGCAGTAATCCTGGGAGTTTATTTTTCCGGATTTCCGGAACTAAAAACGAACATAAAACCCAGCTACATTAGCCTTCTGATCATCGGTATTTGTTTGGTTCCGGCACTGATTGCCGGTTTCCAATTCGATCCGATACTGAAAGACATAAAATCAGTTGCCTGGTATTTTCTGCCTGCCTCCATCGGTATTTTTGCCGGATTTTATTTCTTTATTCAGAAGAAAAGCACAACCGGTATACTGGTAACCGGAAGTTCGGCTATCCTGACCAGCCTGCTTTTTTTCCTTTTTGTTTTTCCACGTATTGATGCCCAAAATCCGGTCCAAAAAAGCATTTTGCTACTCGAAGGCAAAGAGGTTCGATATTTTCAGAAGTTTAACCCATCTTATTCTTTTTATCTGAAAAAACCCATTCCTGAAATTTCAGAAAATGAAATTGAAAGTTTTTTTGAAAAATATCCGGATGGCATACTGATTTCCGTAAAAAAGAAACTGGAAGCCATTCAACTTCCTGAAAATACTGAGGTTTTCTTTTCTTCTCATGATTTGTTTGAATCGCCGACAACGCAGTTGATACGGGTGAAGAAATAAAAATGCTTAGAATTCCTGCGCCTTATCTTTTCGTTGCAATAACAATTTGATATTGTTTTGCAATGAGCGATCGAAAATTCCCCTCTTCAGAAAATGCAAACGGTTTTCGGTAACCCACAATGTTGTCAGTAACGAGCAAATACCAAAAAAAGCGCCGACGTACACGTCCACAAAAAAATGCTGCAAAAGGTAAATTCGGGAAAAGCCGATCAAAACTGCCAATACAAACAGGATTGCAGAAACAGTACGGCGATTGATAAGAAAAGCGAAAAATGCAAGCATCCCGAAAATGGTCATGCTGTGTCCCGACGGAAAAGTTGAAAAATAGTTTATGTCGGTAATATAAATAAAACGGGTAAAATCGTCATACAAGAAATAATGAAGAGGGCGAGTGAAAGTACCTTTAAAAAGTTCTTTTAAGATATTCGTAAAGATGCCTATTAGCAATAAATTGAGAAGGCCTGTGGCAGCATGACGTAATTTATAAAAAGCCAACAGGGTGGCCACTAACGCCATGTAACTTCCCAAACCAACGTTGGTGAGAAATTCAACGATCGGGTCCCATTCGATCCTCGAATAGCGGTTGACCAATAAAACTACATCACCCCGTTTGGTGAGCAGGATAATCAACGCACCGACAATAAAAAACAGCGCATAAAAAATAAGGAACAGACGAAGACCTTTGTTTCTGAGTAATTGTTTCAAGTTCATTTTCTGAAAATATCTGTACTTCAGGTCCACACAAACAACATTATTCGATCAGAAAATCTTTAACAAATAAATTATCGAGCCGTGTGTTCCTTTTGGTAAAGGTAGGAAAAGTTTAATATTGATCGAAGGACTTTGAGCCATCCGATCGGTAAGATTAAAGAATTCTTTACTACTGCTTTTATTTGGATCGAAATTTTTATATTTTTCGCCCCTGAAAATGGAGAGTTGCCAGAGTGGTCGATCGGGGCAGACTCGAAATCTGTTGTACCCTTCGGGGTACCGGGGGTTCGAATCCCTCACTCTCCGCCAAAAACATCTTTAATTAAAACGAATATCTTTCAGGTGTTCGTTTTTTTTATGCCTGCCTTTTAAATGCCAAATAAAAAAGTTCCATTTTCTTTTTATCGTCTTTGAACGTTTATGATGATTATACAAGTACAAACACCAAATCCCCGCCGTAGCGAGGATCAGTATTAACCTATGTCTTTTATTACTTCTTCTAACTTTGTGTGGCGTCAGAAAACCTTGATAGGTTTGAACAGGATAATCAGGAATTTTCCTCTAACCACTTTGCTTTTACTTACTTCTAATTCTTTTTTGAACGTTAATAATTCAGAAATTTAAGTATCCATTAAAATCTAAGTATCTGTAATTCTATTTGCTTCAACTTTATTTTGCTTTTCTCTACTCTTTATTCCGGTTTCAACTTCCGGATGATCGCCTCTGCTTTCTGGCTGTAGTAATTGTTACTCTTGGCGATCCGTTCCATCTGACGGTATGCTTTTTTACGATCCTGCGTTTGCAGGTAGCACAAACCAATGTACCATTCAGCCTGCTCCATGAACAGGTTATCCCTGTCTTTGACTACAATCTCATATTCCTCTATCGCCTTACTGAACCGGCCTGTTTCCTGATATGACACTCCCGAGTAAAAATGTCCTACAGGATTATTTGTATCGTTCGCAATTACCTGTTGGAATAGTTCCAGAGCCGATTCGTATTCCCGTGCATTGAACTTCTGCAAGGCAACTGTCAACGTATGATCCATTGTTGTATTGCCCGATCGGACTGTACCCGCTCCCTGGTATGGCTGATAATATTTTGTGTATAAATTGTTTTCTGATGTCGTCCGTTTTGTCAATAGTCCTCCGATACTTATAAGCAAGATCAATGAGGCGGCAACCGATGCTACGGCAAATTTTGACATTGGCATCCGTATCGCCCGTTGATTTTCCCTTCGGGTTTCTTTTCCGATCGTTTCGAGAGTAGACCTCAACGCCATTATTTCTTTTTCTTCCAAAGCTATATCTACCTCCCGGTACATAGCCACTTCCACAGCCAGAGCCGGGTTTGAAACCAGTTCTTCTTCAAACATTAATAACTCCTCTGTTACTAATTCTTCCTGCAGATACTGGTCAATATCTTCTGAACGTCCCGCTACGGAATGTTCAATTCCTTGTATCTTATCCAGACTCGCCCGAAGGTCCATGATATCTGTCTCCATCAGCGCAGTCTCAACTTCCCGATGAAACTCAAGGTCTGCCTCAAGTCGATGGTTGAAAGCTAATTCTTCTTCAAACTCATTTATCTCAGATGGCTCTAATTCATGGTTCAGGTATTTCTCTATATCTTCAGAACTACGCTGGTGTTCCGGCACACCTTGAGCTATCTGCAACAGATTGGCTCTAAGTTCATCAATATCATTCTCTTGTAATGCGCTTTTTATCTCGGAAAAAATCGCTTCATCTGCCGGTGAAAGTAATTCTTCTTCACTTTCCTGTTCCTGAAACTGCTCCCTGTAAAACTGGTGAATATTCTCTTTGGACGCGATCTCGTGCTGAAATATATGAATCCTCGGCAGGCTGTGAGACAAACGGTCTATTTCATTGCGTCCCAATGGTCCAAAGAACTCTCTTAACGAGGCAAATTCGTTCGATAAACCAAAGTTATAGTCCGTATGTTCTGACACTATTTCTTCCACCAAGTCTTCCCCAAAAGAGGGCTCCCCCATGATAAGCCCCAGTGTGTTGCGAAGCTCCATGATCTCCTTCTCCTGAACTGCCTCCTGAACTTCCCTGTGAAATTCAACTTCCTCTGCCAGACCCGAATGGATCAGCATCTCGACGTTGAACTCGTCCAACTCTGCCCCTATCAACTCATCATCAAGGTACAGGTCGATCTTCTGGTAATATTCTGACTTACGCATCATTTTAAGTATAAATTTTTTCCACTACACAAAATTCACAAAAATTCCGTGTATACAAAAACTTTCAATAATTACATGGAACTATAAAATTCCATTTAAATAAAATAAGAGATTTGATTCCGTTGGATGAATGGAAAAATCAAGGTTTTTTGTTAAATTCATCTTCCCAATATGCATCGCCATCACCTGGGTCATCACCGTCGCCGCCTTTTACCCGACTAAGTTCTTCACAAGTTAATACGTTGAATGCTGAGATTGCAAATTTTTCGTTGTAAGCAAATAAAGTTTTCATTACTTTTAGATTTTAATGGTTAATACTTAAATTCCTAAATTATCCTTGTTCGGTGGTTTATTCCATGAAAGGAGAAAAGGTAACCCCCACTAAATTTATTTTTTTAAAAAAAATGTTGCTATTTATATACAATACACTGATAACCAAAATCATAAAAAAGAAAATATTTTTCTCTCTCTTTGTATTTCTTTTAAACCTGTGTTTCGTATTTGCACAAAAAGACAATGCCTTTGGTCAAGACAGTCTGCTGGAACGGAAGTATAACAATGAAGGACGGGATGAAGGAAGAAAGGGGGATTTTGAGAAAGCAGAGTTCTATCTTCAAAAAGCTTTAATCTTAGCGGTCAAACTTTACGGGGAAAATAACCCTAGAGTGTTGCAATCATATATTAATATGGGAATACAACAAAAAAATCTAGGGAAATATGATAGCGCAATTCAAAGTTATTCTAAAGCAGAAGAACTTGTTAAAAAAATTTACGGAGAAAATGATGCTCGTTTGGGGCTTGTGTATACAAATGCCGGTTTGATTTTTAAATCAAAAGGGGATCATTCAAAAGCGTTGGAATACCAGGAATCGGCATTGCGCTTTTTATATTCAGATACAATTAATTTTATTGATATTATTAAAATAACAGAGTTTAACCTGTCCGTTAGTTTACGAAACCTAAACCGGGTTCAGGAAGCCATCAAGATTGCAAATAAAAATATAAAGGGAAATTACAACAACATGAAACCAAGGTTCTTTAGCCTCCTTGCAAGTATCTATTTTAAAGAAGGTAATTACCCATTGGCCGACAAATATTACAAAGAATCAATAAAAAGCTGGATAAAATATTATGATTCGGAAGCTTACGGCTTAGGAGAAGCATACAACAATTACGCATCTTTCCTGATAAAATCCGGTAAATACGATTCAGCACAGATATACACAGAACGGGCTGAAAAAATAATACTGAAGACCTACGGACCCAAAAGTATATTCTACTCTAATATTCAGAATAACTACGGAGATATCTTTCTGAACCGCGATTCAGAAGCTGTTTCAATCAAAGATTTCAGAATAAAGAAAAGAGACCATATCGACAAAGCTTTGGCTTATTATCAAAAAGCAGCTATTGCAGTTATTGAGGGATACAACATTGAAGATCCCCTTTCGCTACCGCCGATCGACAATGTTCTTTCCGACATACAATTACTCACCGTATTAAAGAAAAAAGCGACTGCATTAGGGTTGCTTGCAGAGATTTATCAGGCGGAAACGGATTACGACAACTATCTGCGTTTTAATATTCTGGCATTACACACGATTAATTCATGTACAAATCTTATTCATCGACTACGAATTGGGTATATGAATGAAGAAAGTAAACTGTTGCTGGCGGAAGAACAGGAATCCACCTTTATGGACGCCATCTCAATCGCATACCAGTTGTACCGGTTTACAAAAGAAAAACAATATTTGCTGATGGCTTTCGAATTCACAGAGAAAAGCAAATCAGCCAGCTTCCTGGCATCGGTAAAAGATACGGAAGCTAAAAGGTTTGGGGGTATTCCCGATTCCCTTTTGAGCAGGGAACAGTACTTAAAAATAAATATCTCGAATTACAAGGAAATGCTATTTCAGGAAAACCAGCAGGAAAAACCGGATTCGCAAAAAACCAACCTCTATTCTGCAAAAATTTTTCAGCATAATGAGGAGTACAATCAGTTAATCAGTTTATTCGAGCAAAAATATCCCCGGTATTATTCTTTCAAATACGAAAACAAGGTCATCACGATTGATGAAATCCAACGAAACCTGAAAAAGAAAGAAGCAATTGTTGAATATGTAGTGAACGAACCTACCGATACAATTCATCCCGGACAACTTTACCGTTTTATCATTACCAAAGATAAAGTTGACCTAAGTCTTGAAAATATCGGATTTGAATACGTCAGCCAAATTGAACGCACACACAATTTTCTTTCAAATCCGGCTTACTTATTTACCAGAAAAAATGAATTCGTTGAGTACTGCACTTCTGCAAACAAGCTGTACAATACACTTCTGGCTCCGGTAGCTGCCCTGATTTCAGGAAAACATTTAACGATCATACCGGATGATAAATTATCATACATTCCTTTTGATGCACTGTTGTCGGCAATGCCGGATACAAGTAAAATGGATTTCAGAAACCTGAACTACCTGGTTTACGATTATCCTATAAATTACAGTTATTCCAGCACGCTCCTGTTTAACTATTTTGAGGTCGAGAAACATGGATCAAAGAAATTACTGGCATTCGCACCAAACTACGATTATCCGGAAGATGCATCAACTTCGAACCCTCACGGAGAAAAACTATTGCCTTTGCCCGGAGCGAAAACGGAGGTAAGCCTGTTGAACAACTATATCACCAGCGACTTGTATATTGATTCAATGGCTAACGAGAAAAATTTCAAGGAACTTGCCCCAAAATATGATATTCTGCATTTGGCCATGCACACCATCCTAAACGACAGTCTGCCTATGTTCTCCAGATTGGCGTTTACAAGGCCTGTGGCAGGAGATAGTGAGGATGGCTGGCTCAACACCCATGAAATATACAACATGAAATTGAATGCAAGAATGGCCGTATTGAGCGCTTGTAACACAGGAAAAGGCAGACTCCAGAAGGGTGAAGGGGTAATGAGCCTGGCCCGTGGCTTCCTGTATGCCGGGTGTCCTTCCATTATTATGACATTATGGGAAGTTGAAGATTTGTCGGGAACCGAAATTATGCAAAATTTTTATGATTTTATTGCAGAAGGAAAAGAAAAAGACGATGCTTTGCGCCTGGCCAAACTAAAACACATAAAGGAGGCAGATCCGTTAAAAGCCCATCCTCATTATTGGTTAGGATATGTAAATATTGGCAATTCGGAGCCTTTGTATGGCAGCAAGGACATTTATTTCATACTGGTCATAGTTTTTGCTCTGGTTCTGGTTGTCATCGACCAAATAGTCAGAAACAAGCGAAAAGGCCGGAAATAAAACAGGAGAGCCAATTGCAAAATCAACGATTAGCTTTTTTCAGTTTGATGTGATCCCGGCTATACGTAATATTCTTTGGCCATCCCTTTTCTGACGAGAATATCGTTTAGACAATAATAATCTCCGATCTGACGGATCTGGTTGAGTCCCTCCATGATCCCAGGGGCAATACGAACATATAAAACAGCAAGATAGCGTCCGTATTTTTCCTTCTGGTCTTTTATGGTTTCAATAATCACCTGATCATTCTTTTTAATAATATTTTTTACAAAATCGGAAGTCTTTTTACCTGTTTCCCATTCCGGTGAACCTTTCTTAACTCCATATACTTCAGGAGTATTTATGCCATAAAGCCGTATTTTCTCACCTCGTACCCAAATAGAAAGACCAAGGTCTATATCAATTTCAAAAGTGTCGCCATCAATTACTTTGGCAACCAAGGCTTGATACTGGTACATTTTTACTGATTTTTTGGTTATTGCTTGAAAAGTTACGAAAAAACGGCAACATAATTGGTTGATGGCTGAATGGTTTTATTGTTATTGAAAGACAGAAAACAAAAAATGCCACCCGAAGGCAGCATTCTTTATATATTTTCAACTCCGAAGAGTTATTTTACTCCACGCTGTTTGGCCATTTCTTCCAGTTTTTTCTGGAAACCGGATTTGGGTTTGGCTGGTTTTTTCTTATTCAGTTGAATTTGCGCCCTTATTTTGTCGTCATCGACCATTTGCCTGAAAATATACATTTGCCCGATCGTGATCACGTTTGCCAGGAAATAGTAATAGCTCAAACCTGCCGAGTAGCTGTTCAGAATAAACAGGAACATTACCGGCATCATGTACATCATGGTTTTCATGCCCGGCATTGCCGATGTGTTCTGGGTTTGCGAGCTCAGATGAGTCGAGATAATTGTGGTAATCGTCATCAGCAAACAGAACAAACTCACATGCTGTCCATAAAACGGTATTTTAAACGGCAAATTCAGAATCGAATCGTAGGTTGACAAGTCATGTGCCCACAAAAAACTTTCCTGTCTCAATTCGATCGAAGTCGGGAAAAAGAAGAACATCGCAATCAGGATCGGGAACTGGAACAACATCGGGAGACAACCTCCCATTGGGTTCACCCCGGCCTTTTTGTAAAGGGCCATGGTCGCCTGTTGTTTTTCCATCGGTTTGTCTTTGCCGAATTTCTCATTGATTTCGTCCATCTCCGGCTTCAGTGCTTTCATTTTTGCCTGCGAGATATACGATTTATAGGTGAACGGAAAAATAATCAGTTTAATAAAGATCGTCAACAGTAAAATGATAATCCCAAAATTGTCGATGGACTTGCGGAGAAGATTAAATACCGGAATGATTAAATACTTATTAACCGGACGTACAATTGCATACCCCAGATCAACAAGGCTCTCCATCGATAGGCCATATTGTTTCAACGTATTGTAATGATTGGGACCGAAATAGAATTTCATTTTGTGGCTTTCGTTGGCTTTACCTTCGTAAGGAAGCGCAAAATCAGCCTTGAAATTTCCCAGATATTTAAGGTCTTCCGATGTCATTTCCTGAGCAATACTAACTTCCGGGAAAAATGTATCGGCAATCAGTGTGGATGAAAAGAAAAGTTGTTTGAAACTCACCCATTGTGTACGGGTGCGCAATTGTTCTGACTCGGATTTCGAAACGGAGAGTTTATCCACCTCATCCTCAAAATACTTGTAATTAATATTGGTGTAACGGTCCTCTCCATATTGCGAAATACGTTCCTGACGCGGAACATCGATACTCCAAATGAAATTGAGATAATTCGAGTTGGCCGTAACAATGTTATCCAATCCTGAAAAATTAATATCGAAACCAACTAAAAACGAGTTGTGTTTAATTGTATATTGATATTCCAGGTAACTATTGTCGGCTGCATACAAACGAAACGACAAACTTTTTGATTCTCCCCCGGTTTCTTTGTTGAATTTTTCGTTCCCTTCTTTTCCTTTTTTCACCTGGGGCCCGTTCACCACAATTGCTTCCTGATCGACCGACGGAACAAAATAAAAATCGCCGGTACTGATACTTCGGTTTTGGGCAAAGAAATTCATCCCGAAGATATTTTTATCGCCTTCAAAAAGAATCAACGGCAACGAATCGTGTGTCTGGTAACCTTTCAATTCAACTGAATAAATCCGGCCTCCTTTATTCGAAATAGTCACTTTCATCAGGTTATTTTCGAGAACATAAAATTTTTCTTCCCCTAATGAAGCATCTGCAAAAACGCCGAATTTTTCTTTTCTCTCACTTACTATTTCCTCCGAAGCAACACTATCGGTAGTGGCCAATGTGGCAAGCTGCGCTTCATTTACAACTTTCGTTTCCTCCTGCTGAAGCCGCCGGGCTACTTCCACCTGCTGAATCGAATCCCTATGCTGTTTTGCAGCGGCGATTTCTTCTTCCGAAGGTTTATTAAAGTAACTGAATCCTATCAGGATCAGAAATATCAGAACAATGCCTGCTATTGTATTTTTATCCATTCAGAAAATCTTTTATGCACCAATTGAAGCCTTCACAAAAGCCACAAACAAGGGATGCGGTGTTAATACTGTGCTGCTGTATTCAGGATGAAACTGAACGCCGACGAACCATTTGAGGGAAGGTATTTCAATTACTTCCACCAGGTTTGTGTCGGGGTTCAACCCAACAGCTTTCATTCCTGCTTCCTCGAATTCAGCAAGATACTGATCGTTGAATTCATAACGATGCCGGTGACGTTCTTTCACTTCGGTCTTCTCATACGCTTTATAAATATTCGACTTTTTGTCGATTATCTTGCATTTGTAAGATCCCAGTCGCATGGTCCCGCCTTTCTCTGTAATGCCTTTTTGCTCTTCCATGAGGTCGATCACCGGAAATGAAGTTTTTTCATTCATCTCGGTTGAATCGGCATCGGCCATGTGAAGAACGTTGCGGGCAAATTCAATCACGGCAATCTGCATTCCAAGGCAAATTCCAAAGAAAGGAATATTGTTTTCCCTGACATAACGTGCAGTCTCTATTTTTCCTTCAATGCCACGATGCCCAAAGCCGGGTGCAATGATAATTCCTTTCAGTCCTTCCAGTTTTTTATCCACATTTTCTGCAGTGATGCTTTCGGAATGGATCATCCGCAGTTTCACCCGGCAACAGTTTTCAGAACCGGCGTGAATCAATGCCTCGCAAATCGATTTATACGAATCAGCCAGTTCGACATATTTCCCGACCAGCCCTATTTCAATTTCCCATTTGGGGTTTTTCAACCGGTCAAGGAACTCGTTCCATGCTTTTAATTCGGGCTCATCCTTCAAAGGGAGACCCATTTTTCGCAAAACGGTTGTATCGAGTTTCTCTTCCTTCATTTTGTTGGGCACCTCGTAGATGGTCTTCACATCAATTGATTGCACTACCGCGTCCAATTCCACATTACAGAAAAGAGCAACTTTCCGGCGAAGACTGATATCCAGATCACGTTCGGTGCGAAGCACCAGAACATCTGGCTGTACCCCGGCTTCCAGCAAGGCTTTTACCGAATGTTGGGTAGGTTTTGTTTTCAGTTCGCCCGAAGCGGCAAGGTACGGGACCAACGTAAGATGAATTACCAGCGCCCGGTTGCCAAGTTCCCATTTCAACTGACGGACCGTTTCAATGTAAGGCAACGATTCAATATCACCAACCGTCCCGCCAATCTCCGTTACAACAATATCGTATTTTTGCTTGGTTCCCAAAAACTTGATTTTCCGTTTAATTTCATCGGTGATGTGAGGAATGATCTGAACGGTTTTTCCCAAATAATCGCCCCTGCGTTCCTTGTTGATCACCGATTGATAAATCCGTCCGGTAGTCACGTTGTTGGCCTGCGAAGTCGGCACGTTCAGAAAACGTTCGTAATGGCCCAGATCAAGATCTGTTTCGGCTCCATCGTTGGTTACATAACATTCACCGTGTTCGTAGGGATTTAGCGTTCCCGGATCGACATTGATATAAGGATCCAATTTTTGGATGGTTACCGAATAACCTCGGGCTTGCAGCAACTTTGCCAGTGACGAAGCCAGTATCCCCTTTCCTAATGAGGAGGTAACTCCACCTGTTACAAATATATACCTGGTTTCAGACAAAATAAATAATTTTAAAGTGTTTCAAAAAACGCACAAAGTTAATCAATATTCGCAAATGCTTTGGATATTGAATTTTAAAATAACGATAAGTTTGGAATTAAAAAACCCGCTCAAAATAAAGCGGGTTTCCTATCCTTCGGCTATTCGTCGTAATCTTCTGTCGCATCAATAATGCGTATTTTTTCCTTTAGAAATTCAATTTTTTCCTTCGTACTGGCAATTTTCTGGTTGACATCGCCAATCAGCAATTTGGCATTTTTCGTATCAGCAAAGAACCCGATATTGTTATTGAGCAAAGCCAAATCCGTTTCCATCTGCTTCAGTTTGGTCATGTACTTTTCGCGTTCGAAACGCATTTTTCCATAGCCACGGTTAGTATTTGTAAGGTTCGAAACCTTGGTTCTAAATTTCAGCAGGTTCCGTTTTTTCTCGTCGATCCGGAGATTGTCAAAATGAATATTGATCGCATCTCTGAAATCGTTTTGAATTTTGTCCTTGTCTTTAAAAGGAACATGGCCAATTTCAGTAAATTTCCGCTGAAAATCTTTCATCCGTTCCAGATCTTCCGATTCGTCGCCGGTAAGTTTGTATGCGATTACTTCAGCAATCAAATCCTGCTTCATTTTCAGATTATCATACTGCTCTGAGTCGACCGATGAAAAATGTTTCGATTTTTGCTCAAAGAAATAATCGCAGGCCGCACGGAACCTCTTCCAGATAATATCGGATTGTTTCCGTGGAACAGGACCTATTTCTTTCCATTTTTTCTGAATTTCAATAAATTCGTCTGTCGTCTTTTTCCAGTCGGTACTATCTTTTAACGATTCGGCCTGAACGCATAAATCAGTTTTCATTTGCAGGTTATTAACCTGTACTTCTTTATTCTGACTGTAAAACTCACGTTTTTCATTAAAAAACTGATCGCAGGCGTTACGGAAACGTTCGTATATCTGGTTGTTCTCCCGGCGGGGCGCAAAACCGATAGTCCTCCATACTTTTTGCAATTCGATGAGTTCTTTCGACTTGTCGTCCCAATCTTTGTGAGTCAATAATTCCGATGCGCAAATTTCTTCCGCTTTTTCGCAAAGCAGATTTTTTGCATCCAGGTTGGTTTTTTGCTCCGATTTGCGACCTTCAAAAAAGTCCTGATGCTTTTTGTTTATTTTTGAAGTGGCCGCTTTGAAACGTTCCCACAACTCATCTTTCTTATCACGCGGAACCGGTCCAATCTCGCGCCACTGTTCATGGTATTTTTGTAATATATTGAATGCACGAATTACCGAAGATTCGACCAACAGTTCCTCTGCTTTCTCGCAAATCTCCATTTTCGCCTCCAGATTCTTTTTCAAATCAAGGTCGCGAAGTTCTTTGTTTATTTTAATGTAATCGTAAAAATTTTCAACATGATGATGATAGGTATCCCAAAGGTCTTTCAATTTTGACTGCGGAACCAACCCGACTTCCCTCCATCTGTTCTGTAAATCACGAAATTCCTGGAATGTTTTATTAATTGATTCCTTGTTATTAATAAGAGCCTTTATTTCTTCAATGATCTGGTATTTCAGTTCAAGATTTGTTTCTTTTTCTTCTTCCAGTTTCTTATTGTGCTCAACTTTCAGATGGCGTAAACTATCCAACAGATTTTTAAGATCATTTTCATACACATTTTCTTCCGGAACAAATTCTTCATTCTGGTCATGTTCGGCATAAAATGCTTTTCTCTGCTTTTCTATTTCATTATGGTGAATTCGGTAGAACGCAAATTTTATATTATCCACATCCTCCTTAACATCCTCGTAATCATCTTCTCCTTCAATTAGTTGCCTGAGGATATTAATCAGTTCAACTTCCGTTTTACCTGAATAATCAGTTTTTTCCTGTACAGGTGGTGCATCTGGTATCTCATTTTTTCCAGTTGCTTTTTCCTCAACAACTTCTGTTTTTTCCTCCGGAACCGCCGATTCCTCTATTCCCTCAACTTGCGACTCTGCAGGTTCCTCTGCTTTTTCCTCCACAACAGTTTCATCAACAGTTTCCGCAACAGCATCCGGCTCTTCTTCCGGTGCAACAGCAACTTCTTCTACTACAGGCTCTTCCTGCATTTCAGATACAACTTCTGCTATATCTTCAGGGGCCACTTCTTCGATTTGTTCAGGTTCGCTCACCTGTTCCTCAACAACCTGTTTTTCTTCAGGTTCCGGCTGTGCATCTTGTTTCTCAACAAGTTCTGGCTCTTGCGGCGTAATTTTTAACTCGTCATTCGAGTTTTTTAGATCTTTAGGTTCCATTGTGCAAAAATTTAGTACTAAACGACAAAAAGAGAATACGGACTCATTATAGCCTACGAAAATATAATATTACATCCTAATACTCAAAGTTTTTAAAAATTAATTCCATAAAACTACAATATAAATTACAAAAAAAGGCTGCTTTTTTGTAGCAGCCTTCAAAAAACACAGTTGATCTTTGGTTTTAAACTATTTCTATTTTCCGAACCAGCTTCTGGTTTTCTTCTTTCAGTTTTGGAAGTGTAATCGTCAAAATGCCATTCTTAAAATCCGCAGAAATTGCTTCCGTATTCAGTTTTTCAGAAAGTCTGTACCTTCTTTCGAAGCCTCTCTTTGTAAATTCAACATGGGCATATTTATACTCTTCTTTTTCAGCATCTTTGTAATCGCTTTTTACAATCAACATATCCTTTTCAACTGAAATCTCAATTTCATTTTTGTCGAAACCCGGAACCAGCAATTCAAGTCTGAAATTTTCCTCTGTTTCGTAAATATTTGCTGCAGGTTTTGAAACGCATTTATTTACAGCACAGTCGGTATTCAAAAGCTGATCGAATAAGTCGTTTACAAGCTGGTTGGCATAAAAACGTTCTGCCGGTCTGTGAAATCTTACAAGGTTCATTGTTCTGTCCTCCTCATTTTTAATTAAACATGTTTTAAATAATTTTCTGAAGGGCAATTTTCAAGTTTTGTTCCAGATGAAAACATCGGTTCATTTTTCAGTCTTTCAATAGAAAAACGTGACATTATTTCCGTATTAGAATAAAAACAAATGCCACTTTGTCTTCAATGTCATTATTTACGGCTGCAACTTCCTTTAGGAAATGTTAATGCTGCGTATTACTTTTGCATAAAAAATATATGCGCATCGATATTTTAACAGTTGTTCCCGAGCTTTTGGAGAGTCCGTTCAACCACTCCATAATCAAAAGGGGAGTTGAAAAAGGCCTGATTGAGATACACATCCACAACATCCGTGATTTCTCGGAGGACAAACATAAAAAAACCGATGACTATGCTTTTAGCGGCGGGGCAGGCATGGTAATGACCATTCAACCGATTGAGAGCGCAATAAATTACCTGAAATCGCAGCGGAACTACGATGAAATCATTTACACTTCACCCGATGGACTTCTGTTCGACCAAAAAGAAGCAAACAAACTATCGCTGCTCGGAAATATGATTATTCTTTGCGGCCATTACAAAGGAGTAGATCAACGGGTACGCGAACATTTGGTAACCAAAGAAATATCGATTGGCGATTATGTTTTAACCGGAGGTGAATTGGCTGCTGCGGTGATTGTCGACAGCGTGGTGCGGCTGGTTCCGGGTGTGCTTTCCGACGAAACCTCGGCACTGACCGATTCATTTCAGGACCAACTTTTAAGTCCTCCCGTATACACACGCCCAGCCGATTATAAAGGATGGAAAGTGCCGGAAATCCTACTCAGCGGCAATGATAAAAGAATTACTGAATGGCAGGAAAAGCAAGCCTACGAACGAACCAAACGTTTACGTCCCGGGCTTCTGGAGGAAGACTAACATCTCTTATTTTATCTTTTCTGAAGTCTTTTGCAGATAGTTTTCCATCAATTCAACCAGATTGGGATAGGTATTGCTGAAAAAACGGGAAAGTTCATTTATTTCCATCCAGCAAACCTCTTCAATACTTTCGGAATATTGAGGTTTTGGTGTTTCGTTTCCGGCGTAGTCCATTTCGAACCAGAATGTCTCTTTCAGCACCAGATTGTTTGGTTCCGGATGAAACGGAGAACGATACAAATGAAACATCGAGCCAATTTGATTTTTAATCCGGACACCGGTGATCCTACATTCTTCTTCCACCTCACGGACAGCAGCTTCTTCAAGTGTTTCTTTCTTTTCGACCTTTCCTTTGGGCAAGTCCCAATACCCAAACCGTTTAATAACCAGAATACGTCCGGTTTTATCGGTAACAATCCCTCCGGCAGCGGTTATCCCAATAAATTGTGCCCTGAATTTAGTCCATAATTCCTCGTAGTTACTACTCACAAATACAAGATTTTCCGGCTCTCTTTTTCTTTCCGAATTGATCAACAAACGGATCAGACAATTAATATCCTCATTTTCAATCAACTGACCTTTGTTATCTTTAAATGAATTTTCAAATTTACTGCAAAGGGTGATGGAAGAGGCATTGAAAAAAACTTTGTACATTTGCTGAAGATTTTATAGTTAAATATTCACAACCATGATGGAACAAATTCAAATCGAAGTAACAAAGAAATTACTACAAATTAACACAATAAAAATCCAACCTTCAAATCCGTTTACATGGGCTTCGGGTTGGCTGTCCCCCATTTATTGCGACAACCGGAAATTGCTTTCGTACCCCGAAGCAAGAACTTTTATTTGCGATCAATTCTGCAAACTGATCAAGGAAAAGTATCCTCAGGCTGAAGTTATTGCAGGAGTTGCCACCGGCGCTATTGCACATGGTGTTTTGGTTGCCGAACGTCTGGGAATGCCTTTTGTATATGTCCGCTCGGCGCCCAAAGGCCACGGTCTCGAAAATCTGATTGAAGGCGACATGAGAGTGGGCCGTAAAGTGGTTATTATTGAAGACCTGGTTTCGACCGGCGGAAGCAGTTTAAAAGCAGCGGATGCAATCACTAATTTCGGTGGTGAAGTGTTGGGAATGATGGCCATTTTTACCTATAATTTTCCACAGGCACGCAAAGCGTTTGAACAAGCAGGAATTGAACTGACTGCCCTGAGCCGTTACCAGATACTGATCGATATTGCCTTGCAGCAAGGCAGCATTACCGCTGACCAGGTTGCAAAACTGAACGCATGGAGGGAAAACCCTGAAAGCTGGGGAAAATAATTTTCTAATAAATATTACAAAACCCTTTCCAAAACAGGAAGGGGCTTTTTTTATCCTTGATTATGACTATTAGCAAGTACATCAGCGAAATAAAGTTCATCGACCACAACCAGGAAATTGTTTTCAATTACCTTTCAAATTTTGAGAACCTCTCAAAGTATGTCAATGAAGGCCTGCTTCAAAAAGTAACTGAACAAATCCCGCAAATAAAGATTTCAAATTTCAGCTCAGATAAAGATTCGTGCAGCTTTCAGATTGCCGGACTTGGCCTTGCTGAAATCCGAATTACGGAACGAGAAGAATTCAGTTCGATAAAAATAGAAAGCAGTGGCGGTTTGCCATTGAGCATTACTTTCTGGATACAGTTGTTGCCGGTTGAAGCATATAAATGCAAAATGCGCCTGACCCTTCATGCCGATATGAGCATGATGATAAAAATGATGGTCAACAAAAAGCTGGAAGACGGAATTAACCATCTGGCTGAAGTACTGGCGCGACTTCCGTACAAATAATTGATGATTGACGATTGATTACTGATGATTTGGAAAAATACAACTCCATTTCTTGATTTCGATTGTACCCTACTATTTTGATGCTGATTTTTCCTTTATCCTTCCTGAAATAAAAAGAAGGAAAAGCAATCCGGCCACAAAAGCAGAAAACCGCCCAATATAATCTCCATACCGGGCATAAAAAGTAAGCGTTTGGTTGCCGTATAATTCCCCGGTTACAACAGTCCGGGTCCACCAATCTGATTTTTGCAGCACATCGCCGCGCTGGTTAATGAAACCTGAAAATCCTGTATTTGCAGAACGGACAATGCTACGGCGCATTTCGATGGCACGAAGGCGGGAGTACGAAAAATGCAACCCGGCTCCGGAACTTTTCTTCCACCAGCCGTCGTTGGTCATTACAACAACATATTCCCCACCCTGCCGAATTAATCCACCGAGGTACCCGCCAAACATCGATTCAAAACAAATTAACGGGCTCAATTGCAAACTGTCGCCAACAACAAAATTCAGTGGCACACCGGCTCCCAACCCGCCGGTTGTGCCTCCCAAATCGAAGAAAAAATTCTTCAGAAAACCAAAATACCGGGCGAACGGAACTTTTTCGACCCCGCTTACCAGAATATTTTTGTGATAGATTTGAACCGGTACTGAGGCATCAATCAATACGGCAGAATTGTATTCTTCGTATCGTGTTTTCCCATCATTCAAAAAGCGGGTAGTAATAGTTGTATTCTCATTTTCTGAAAGAAACTTTTTGGTGTTCGCTCCAACAATTATTTTCTTTTCCGGAAGTCCGGATACCGCATCTTTCAGTTGTTGAATTTCAGGAATGAGATCGATTGAATCTTCCCCAAACGGGGCAAGCGCAGTTTCGGGACCAATAATAAACGATGCACCTTTTGCGGAATCGATTAGCGACAACAAAATCTCCAATTGCTCATCGGGTCTCAGCTTGTCAAACTTTTCAGTATACGGATCGATATTGGGTTGCAAAACAGCAAACTCCAGCTTTTCGCCTTTTTCAGAATATGAAAAATACAAAAACATTGAAAAAACAATCGGTACAAGCAAGACGGCCAGTACTGATAAGATATGTTGAAATGATATTTTCCTGAAATTCAGAAAAAACTTCACCAGTTTGTAGATGAAAATATTGACGGCAAGAATCCAGAGCGAACCGCCTAAAACGCCGGTGAATTCGTACCACTGCACTATTTTTACCTGGTTGCCAAAAGCCCCGCCCAGCGTCATTCCCGGAAGCTGTATGTCCCAGTTTAAATGCAGAAATTCGAACGAAAGCCATAATGAAACCAGAAAAACAAGCGCCAGATTTTCATGAGTCCGTTTTTTAAACAAGTGATACAGGTACCAAATCGTCCCCATCAGAAAAGTATTCAGAAACAGGAAAAGCGCCAGCCCAACTATGGTTGCATAGCCCAGCCACCAAGCTGAAAGCAGGTTCCAGAGAAAAAAACAAATCAAAATCCAATTTAGAAAAACATACTTGCTGCCTTTTCCCGGCAAACCGGAAAGATAATTTTCAAACAAAAACAACGGAACAAAGCCAACAAAAAGCAACCAACCGGGAAATTCAAAAAGCCACGGAATACTTAATAATACAGCAGAAACAAGCGGGTATAAAAAATAGTTCCTGCTTTCCATTACCCGTTTTTGCGAGAGGATGAAACAGCCATTTTTATTTTCTTATCTCGATCGAACACAAAATCGATTTGCCCCAGCAACAAAGCGCCAAACCCAACCTGATTAATGATTACCGGTTTTCCGTCGGCATTCTTCGTTCGGATGGCATCGTTTAAAAACGTGTGAGTGTGTCCACCGATAATTAAATCGGTACAACGGGTTTCCGATGCAAGAATTCTATCAGAAACCTTTTTTTCCTGATACTCAAGTCCCAAATGCGACAGACAAATAACTAAATCGCATTTCTTTTCTTCTTTCAGAAATAATTCCATTTTCTGAGCCGTTTTTACGGGGTTGAGATATCGGGTCTCCTGAAAATTCTTTTTTGCCACCAGCCCGTCGAGTTCGATTCCCAAGGCATAAAGGCCAATTTTGATACCTTCTTTTACAAATGTTTTGTGCGTTAAAAACGAACCGTTGAGAATTGTATCCGAAAAATCGTAATTGCCTGACAAGATCGGGAAACCCACAAATGGCAATGCTTCTTTGATCCCTTCCAGCCCATTGTCGAACTCATGGTTTCCGATGGTACCGGCATCGTAACCCATTTTACTCATGATCTTCAGAACCAGTTCGCCTTTGTAATAATTAAAATACGGTGTCCCCTGAAACATATCGCCTGCATCAAACAAAAAAGTATTGGGGTTTTCCATCCTGATTTTTTCAATAATTCCCGATAAACGGGTCATTCCCCCTTTGCCTCCATTCTGCGAATCTGACTCAGGAAACGGCTCGATATGACAATGCATATCATTCGTGTGCAAAATTCTGATCTGCACAAAATTATCTTTGGCATAGATGCTTCCGGGATATTGTGCCGCTAAAAACCCGGCGCTTCCCCAGGCGAGTTGCTGAATAAATTTTCTCCGGTTACTCATAAAATATCCTCCCGTCGGTTTGTGCCGAAATATGCTGTCCCCGTTTTGTTTTGTTTTCCATGTGCCTGATAATTATATCCCGAATGGATGTTTCGGTTGAGATGAACGATTCCGGATCGGTAAACATGACCATATTATCGCCGCCATTCGCCACATAATCGTTGGTAACAATCCAGTACGATTTTCCGGCTTCGAGTTTTTCACCGCCGACCAGCAGGCTCGACACTGTTTTGTTTTTTATACCAAGTTTCATTCCTGCTACACCGTCACCTTCACGTTCTGCAATTATATCAGCCATTTTTCGAAATTTTTCTCCTGAAATTTTCAGCAGCGCCATCGTGTTTTCAAATGGCATGAGTTCGAAAACCTTTTGTACGTTGATTTCCCCCTTCGGCAGTGTTGAACGGATTCCGCCATAATTGACATACGCCACCACCGGCAATTCCAGATTGTTCTTTTTACAATACTCCCGGCCTTCTTCCAGCAACATGTCGGCCATAAAATTAGTCATGTTACTTTCGGGTTTATTTTTTATCATTTCGACATCGGAAATTGCCAATACCCGTGACATGTCTGCTTCCAGTTCTTGTTTGTACGGTTTCAGCAATTCAAGCAATTCCGGGTTTTCACCTGCAACCGATTCACTTACAGAAATATTTGTAGTTGCCGTATCAACAACCGGAAAGTAAGTCGTACATGAAAATGCAAAGAACAATAAAAGTGAAAACAACATGTATTTTTTCATATCCAATGCAAGTTTTATTTGGGTTAATAAATATCGGATAAAAAATTGATTTTTATCCGAATGAAATTTCACTTTACAACTAAATTTGTTACAAAGCTGTAAACAAACCGATATTTCCCCGGTTTAAAAACAATATTTACACTGATGAGCATTCAAACATTTCGAAACATAGATACTACTTCATTCATACTGACCACACTCCTGCTTTTCACATCATTCGCCGGTTTTTCCCAGGATTATAAAACAGCAAAGGCACAAAATGGCGATGGTATTTATTCGCTGTTGAAACGCCACGGCGTACCAGCGTCCGAATTCAAAAATTTCATAGAAATCAATCAGGAAAAACTTGGGAAAAACAATCAGCTAATTGTAGGGCGTTCCTATAAATTACCCGGTACAGGTAGTCAACCGGAAGCAGTCAGTCAGGAAACCAGCAATACAGGAAACGGCAACAAGGTAGAAATCCATAAAATATTTGGTCCGAAATACGAACGGGTGAATATTGCCGACAACCAGCTAAAGGGGGCGGTTTATTACCTGAAAAGCGGACATGGCGGCCCCGACCCGGGAGCCATCGGAAAATACGGGAGCCATACGTTGTGTGAAGATGAATACGCATACGATGTCACCTTGCGCCTGGCACGGAAGTTAATTGAACATGGCGCTACCGTTTACATGATCGTCCGGGACCCCAACGACGGAATACGGGATGAAAGTTTTCTGAAGCCTGACAAAGACGAAGTTTGTTACCCGAACCAAAAAATTCCGTTAAAACAACTAAGCCGCCTCCACCAACGAAAAGATGCAGTGAATAATTTGTACGCGAAGCACAAAGGCAGTTTTCAGCGATTTGTTGTTATTCATGTTGATTCGCGCAGCAAAGGTGAAAACATCGACGTATTTTTCTATTACGACGAACGGAGCAAAACGGGTAAAAAACTGGCTGAAAACCTGGTACAGACCTTCGACAGCAAATACCGCCAGCACCAGCCCGGACGTGGATACCATGGATCGGTTTCGGCGCGAAACCTGTATGTAATTAAAAATTCGTTCCCTCCTGCGGTATTCATTGAGTTGGGCAATATCAACCATACCCGCGACCAGCAACGTTTCATTATCGAAGACAACCGGAAGGCAGTCGCCAACTGGCTTTACGAAGGACTTGTAAAAGATTTTGGCAACAACAAATAATGCTTATTCCTGAAAAAAAGACACTTGTATTATTCGACGGGTATTGCCACCTGTGCAGCAACACCGTTCAGTTTATACTGAAACACGACCGAAAAAAAGCGTTTGTTTTTGCTCCGCTCCAAAATGAAGCAGGAAAAGAAATCAGAAAAAGTTTCCGGATACAGGACGACGTTGATTCCGTGATCGTAATTGATGGAGGAAAAGCTTTTTATTATTCCGGGTCGGTTTTCATTATCGTCAAACGTTTGGGTAATCCATGGAATATATTTTTGGCTTTCAAAATAATGCCAAAAGTATGGGCCGATAAATTGTATCGGTGGATTGCCCGTAATCGTTTCAAATGGTTCGGGAAACGTGAAAGTTGTTACCTTCCGCCCGAAGATTACAGCGACCGGTTTCTTTAAAACTCGAAATCGCCTTTTTCAAACTGAAGGTAGCGGGCCGATAAATGTCCCATTAGTTTTCCGAAACTTTGAAAAGAAAGCAAAGTAGACTGGTTCACCTCTTTTTTCTGCAACCGCAGCATCATCAGACTGTAAAGACCATTCAAACAGGTTTCCACATCCGAACCTGCCTCCTGTTGCATTTTTAATCTGAATTCGTTGATCAGCGGCTGAACCTGAATAAACATCCCCGAATACCCCGGATCGGCATTGGTTTCAAGTAATTTTAAATGAAATTCATTCAAATCGTTCACCAGATTTCTCAGCATCTGAAGATGACCTGTATCCCGTAACCGCTCTTTTTCCATCATCGTCAGCAGGTTGCCGTACCAGTTTTTTATTTCGAGACGGGTAGCTTCATCAACCTGAAACCGGGCAATGTACTCAGTTCCTATTTTCTCAATATCGAAGCAAAAACTTCGGATCAAATCCTCGACCTGCCACATGTATAGAATATACTCAGCTAGATTGGTTTTCCGTTTTTCTTTGGCAATAATCATAAAAAAGTTCCTGCTTAAAAAAATATCAGATTTCAAAAAAATCATCGAGGTCGCGCCGTTCTTTTTTTGTTGGACGGCCAGCTCCTTTGTCGCGCTGAAACCAGCTCATGTGTTTTTGCATCTCCAATATTTCGAGCTGTTCAGCAGGGGTAATATCCCTCACAAAACCTTCGGTCAGTTTGGCGGCCATTCGTTTTTCTGCAATGTCGAGTACTTCATACGTACGAACAATAGGGGGTTTTCTTATCTGAACCTTATCTCCAACTTTTATTTCGCGCGAAGCTTTGGCTGGCATTCCATCGATCATCACCCGTCCTTTTCCGCATTCTTCGGTAGCCAGGCTGCGTGTTTTATACAAACGTACCGCCCAAAGCCATTTATCGATACGGACTTTATTGCCCATTTTGTTTTCGTTGGTTAAACTGGTTCATCGTCATGGTAATGCCGATGGTTCCAAAACTGTGGATGATATCCACACATTTATCAATCAGGAAAGGAAGTTCTTTCTTTTCTTCTTTGTCCCATTCGCTCAGCACATAGTCAACCTGTTGCCCCTGCCTGAAATTATCACCAATGCCAAAACGAAGGCGTGCATAATCCTGTCGTCCCAATACCTCATTGATATTTTTTAATCCATTGTGCCCGGCATCGCTGCCCTTTGCCCGAAGCCGTAATGTCCCAAACGGGAGAGCGAGATCATCGGCAAGCACAAGCAGATTTTCAATCTCAATATTTTCTTTCTGAAGCCAGTAATTAACAGCTCTTCCACTAAGATTCATAAAGGTAGTAGGCTTCAGCAAAATAAAGATGCGCGATTTATATTTATATTCGGCGACCCAGCCGTAACGCTTGTCGCTAAAAACAATATTGGACGCACCGGCAAGCGCGTCCAATATTTTATATCCTATGTTATGACGGGTATTTTCGTAATCAACACCCGGATTTCCAAGTCCTGCAATCAGGTATTTCATCTGTATATTCTTTCAATGTTCCCTGATACAATACCGTATCTGCTCAAATTAGTTTCCTTATTTGCCGCCTGTTGATGCAGCAGCTTTTGCAGCCCTGGTAACCACGATGGTAACCACCGGAATTGATTTTGCATTAAGGAATTCAATGTTTTCCATTTGCAATTCACCCACTTTAACACTTTGGCCCAAATCAAGAGCATCAATATTTACAGGAATTGCATCCGGTAAATTCTGAGGAAGGGCTTTCACTTTCAGACGGCGAAGGTTCAATTTCATTTTTCCCCCTTTGCGCATACCTTCGGCATATCCCTGAACTTTTATCGGAATTTCAATTTTAATAGGTTTGTCTTCCGACAACTGAAGGAAATCGACATGCAGGATTTCATCTTCAATAACATGAAACTGAACATCCTGGACAATGGCCTTTGAAACCGTGCCATCAACGTCAACATCTACAAGGTACACATTGGGTGTGTACAACAACTTTTTAAAATCTTTTGAATTGGCATAGAAGTGAACAGGTTCCTGACCTCCGTAAAGTACACATGGCACTTTGCCTTCAACTCTTAATTTTTTGGAATCTTTCTTTCCTGTGGCTTCCCTTTTGGAGCCTTTAATTTCGATTGTCTTCATTTTTTAATTCTTTTTAAGATTATGGTACTCAGCTTTTCCCGGACCACCCGGGACGAACAGCATGCATAACCACACTGCTTTTCAGCAAAAGCGGTGCAAATATATAAATTTAACTGTAATACATCGAACTAATCGATTGATTTTTATAGACCCTTGTGATGGCCTCTCCAAAAGCTTCGGCCGTTGTGATGTATTTAATTTTATCCGATTCTTTGCGCGGAGGGATCGAATCGGTAAAATACACTTCTTTCAGCGCCGATTTTTCAATATTCTCGTAAGCGTTTCCCGACAATACTCCATGTGCGGCAAAAGCGCGTACACTGTTTGCTCCTTTTTGCATCATCAGATCGGCGGCCTTAGAAATAGTGCCTGCGGTATCAATCATGTCGTCAACAATAATCACATCCTTATTTTTCACATCGCCAATCAGGGTCATCGAATCAACAACATTGGCCTTTGCCCTCGATTTATGGCAGATGACCATGTCTGTCCCCAACATTTTTGAATAGGTATTGGCTCGTTTGGTACCGCCCACATCCGGCGAAGCAATAACCAGGTTTTCAAGTCCCATTTTACTGATGAAAGGGACAAACAATGAAGATGCATACAAATGATCGACGGGTACATTGAAAAAACCCTGAATTTGATCGGCATGTAAGTCCATGGTGATTATCCTGTTTACCCCGGCAGCAGATAAAAGGTCGGCCATCAGTTTTGCTCCGATCGACACCCTCGGTTTGTCTTTGCGATCCTGACGGGCGTACCCGAAATATGGTATAACAGCGATGATCTTATAGGCCGAAGCACGTTTTGCAGCATCGATCATCAGCAACAACTCAAGCAGATTATCTGCCGGCGGACGGGTCGACTGGACAATAAATACATGCGAACCACGGATCGTTTCCTCATAGCAAGGTTCAACCTCGCCGTCAGCAAAAACCGGACACGAGGATTTTCCCAGGCCAACCCCCAGACTATCACAAATTTTGGTAGTTAAATAACGAGTAGCTGTACACGAGAAAATTTGTAGCGGAGCTTGTTTTGACATTTCTTCCTGTTTAAATTTAATATCCTGGAATTGCGCGCAAAGGTAAAAAAATACTTTAGACAATCATTACCGATTGGATTACAAGTTAAAATATTTTTAACGGGAAAAGCAATGCCAACGGGAGCCGGAGCGATTGTTGTTTTTATATTTCCGGAAACAATATTTTGCTAAAGATCAAAATTCTGAAAATTAGATATATTTGACATTCTAAATTTAGATTCCGATAAATTGGAGAATATTCAGGAATATATCGCAGGACTGAAATCGGGGAGTGAAAAGATTTTCCGGAAAATAATGGAGCACTGGTATTCCCGTCTCTTCAATTTTGCAAATGGCTATCTGAACAACGAAGAAAATGCAAAAGAGGTTATCCAGGATGTATTTCTTCAACTTTGGAGCAATCGCAACAAACTGGCAGACAACACTTCTCTCAATGCCTATTTATTTACCCTGACAAGAAACCGTTGCATCGACCTTATCCGCAGGGAACGGTTAATGCTCCAGTTTCGCACCGATAAGCAGGAAGAATATACCCGGCTGACTGAAAATTTCCATGCCTTGTCGGATCCGGTTCTCGACGAAATTTTCGCTCTTGAGCTACAATCAGAAATCGACAAGACTGTGGATTCACTGCCTGTGCAATGCCGGAAAGTATTTATTATGAGCCGGACTCATGGCCTGAAAAACAAGGAAATAAGCAGCATCCTGAACCTTTCGGAAAAAACAATTGAAAACCACCTTGCCAAAGCTTTGAGGAGAATCAGACTAACCCTGGAACGGAAATTTCCGGAAATTCTAAATCTCGTAACGATTTTTATACGGAAATTAAGAATGTCTAAATCATAAACCCGGAGATCTTTATAAAAGAAAGATCAAAAAAAATCAACTTCAAAAAAAAATCAAAAAAAATCAGATTTCCACTCAGGGTAAAATCCGGTTCATTCGTTTTAAAGATATTAAAACAAAACACAATGACCGACGAATTACTTTTCAGGTACATAACAGAGCAGGCTGACGAAAACGAAAAACAGGAAGTCAAGGAGTGGGTGGCCGTATCAGAAGAAAGGGAGCAGGAACTTTCGGGAATGAAAAACAGTTGGGTGCTGGCAGGCCTTAACAATGAAGTTGATCCGTTGAAGAAAGAACAGGCCATTCAACGGATCATGGACAAAATCAGTGCATTAAACAAAAAACCAGTTCGAAAAATCATTCATGCAAAATGGCTGAAATATGCAGCAGTTATTCTTTTAGTGATTGGCTTAACTTCGTTGGGATATCTCATTTCCAACCTCCAATTCTCCAATTCAGGGTACACCGAAATAATTGTCCCAAAAGGCGAACGCTCAAAAATTATTTTGCCCGACGGCTCAACAGTGCAGTTAAACGGGGGCTCGCAACTAAAATTTGAACCCACTTTCCAATCCGGAAAACGAAAGGTGCTTTTGGAAGGAGAGGCATTTTTCGATGTCACCCACGACAAAACCCATCCGTTTTTGGTAGAAACAGGAATTCTTGAGGTCGAAGTACTGGGAACCAGTTTTAATGTTTGCAGTTATTCGGATGATAAAACCATCACTACCTACCTCGAAAGTGGTAAAGTCAAAATCAGTATTGCCGGAAAAGAAGACATTTTTTTAACCCCTTCGGAAGCACTGAAATTTGAAAAATCAACCGGGAAAGTAACCATGCGCACCATAGACGACCATTGTTTTTCTGATTGGACCAAGGGTATGCTGAATATCAAAGGCGAAACCATTGAAGAACTGGCAAAGAAACTGGAACGAAGGTTCGATGTCGAAATTCAGTTTGGCGATAGCGAAGTACAAAACCACACGTATTCCGGGACAATACAAGACGAAAACCTGAACACTGTTCTCGAAGCGTTGAAATTTGCTTCATCTCTCAATTACAAACAAAACGGGAAGGTTGTAACAATATACTCTCTAAAATAAAACCGGAAAACATTCGCAGTGTTTCCCGGCCCAAATTAATTAATGTGCCTTTCGGTTCGCAGCCGAAGACACAAAGTTTAACTAACAAATAGTTCTCAAATTTATGGAAAAAAACAAATTAAAAGATCATTGTGGAACATTTCCACTGGTCAGAAAGGGATTTTTAATTATGAGATTATTCCTGTTTTTAATGATTCTGGGGGTATTGCAAAGTACCGCCTCCGTTTCGCAAACCAAGCGCTTCAGCCTGAACGAGAAAGATATCTCGGTAAAAGAGGTCTTGAACCTGATTGAAAAGCAGAGCGGATACCGTTTCTTCTACGAAGACGAAAAACTCAATGTAGACGAGAAATTAAGTATCAACATTGATAACAGTACAATAGAAGAAGTACTCGTCCGGCTTTTCAAACAAACGAACATCGAGTATAAAGTATTGGAAAATAACTTTGTGGTGCTGAAATCGAAGAACAGTGGCGATCATTTCAATGCTCCTCAGCAAAGTAAAACGGTTTCCGGTAAAGTCACTGACTCTGCCGGTGCTCCTCTGCCTGGAGTTTCAGTAGTAATAAAAGGGACTACACAGGGAATTATTACCGATTTTGATGGAAAGTATTCCCTGAATAATGTCCCGACTGATGCGACACTGGTGTTTTCATTCGTAGGAATGAAAACCGTAGAATCTGCCGTTTCCGGTAAATCTGTCATCAATATTACATTGGCTGAAGAAACCATCGGTATTGAGGAAGTCGTAGCGGTTGGGTATGGTACCCAAAAGAAAATAAATTTGTCAGGTTCTGTAGATGTGGTTTCAGGAGAAAAACTGGAGAACAGGCCGGCTGTAAGCACCTCTTTGCTTTTACAGGGGGCCGCGCCAAACGTAATGGTTTCCTTAAATAGCTACGGAGGTGAACCCGGGGCAGAACAAAACCTGAGTATCCGTGGCGTTGGTTCCATCTCGGGCAACGATTCGCCTCTTACGTTGGTCGATGGGGTTGAGATGGAGAATATCAATAACCTTGATCCTTCGACTATCGAGAGTGTTTCTATTTTAAAAGATGCTTCCGCTTCGGCAATATATGGTTCACGCGCCGCTTTTGGGGTCATTTTAATAACCACCAAAAGGGGCAAATCAGGGCAACCTTTAAATGTGCAATATACCAACAATATATCCTTTGCTATTCCGATCTATGTTCCCAGTATGGAAGATTCATATACTTATGCCATTGCTTTTAACCAGAGCAGGGCAAATGCCGGTTTGTCGCCTACTTTCCCTGATGCCCAGGTTGAAAGGATATTGGGCTACCAAAATGGAACATACGAGTCTGAATATGATCCTGCAAATCCACCATATAGCAACTTTAGGGGAAGATGGGATGGAAATGCCAATAACAACTGGACGAAATTGTACTGGAAAGATTATTCCGTCAACCAGAAACATAATATTAACATTAGCGGCGGCGATAAAAAAATGAATTATTATTTCTCGGCCGGTTATTTCGACCAACCCGGATTAAATTCGTGGAACGAAGACAGTTACAAGAGGTACAATGTTCTGGCAAATATCTCTTCCCAGGTAAATGAATGGTTCCGCTTTGATTTCGATACTAAGTTTATGAATTCCCAAAAGGACTATCCGTACGGAAGGTCTGAAAACGGCAGGCAATTTATTTTTTCTGAGATGCTTGACTTCTTCCCGACAGGGCCTATGTACAACCTCGATGGGTCCCTTAACAACCCGCTTATGGTAGTTGTGCAGGAAGGCGGAAGGTCGGTATATGATGACAGTAATTTACTCATTAAGTTGGGTGGTGAAATTGAGCCAATAAAAGGGTGGAAAACATATATCAGTTATAATTACGGATACAATACAGAAGAAAATTTGCGAAATCCCAAGCCTATCATGATGACAGCGGCAAATGGAAAAGTGTCAAATGTCGGACAACCCCTTTCGGGAGCCATCAGGTCCTTGTCCCAGGAAAAATATCAGCTTTTTACTGCTTATACCTCGTTTGAGAAAACAATCGGCAAACATTACTTTAAAGCGTTGGTTGGCTACGAACAGGATAATAATCACTATGAATATTTGTATGGTAAAAAAACCGAACTGATCACAGAGGATATTGTCGCAATCAGCGCAGCAATCGGAGAGTCAACACTGACAGATTCAGAAACACACTGGGCTACACAGGGAATTTTCGGACGTTTGAACTATAACTATGAAGAAAAATACCTGTTCGAGTTCAGCGCCCGTTACGATGGTTCTTCCCGTTTTGCGGATGGTTCCCGGTGGGGCTTTTTCCCTTCGGTATCTGCTGCCTATAATATTGCAAAAGAAAACTTCTGGGCAGAAATAAAGCCGTATGTAAATACATTAAAACTAAGGGGCTCGTATGGCTCTTTGGGAAACCAGAACGTTGACAATTATCTGTACCTGGCAACCATTGATGTTCAGGAGCGTTACACCCCGGGCGATTCATGGAACAGGGGATATTTAATAAACGGAGAGATCCCCCTGTATGCTTCCCAGCCTAGTATCATTAGCAACAACTTAACCTGGGAAACTGTTACTACCTTGAATGTTGGATTGGACGCTGAATTTCTCAAGAACCGCTTAAGTCTTTCGGCTGAATGGTACAACCGGGTAACCAGCGATATGATCGGCCCTGCTGAAACACTTCCGTCAATATTGGGAGCATCTTCGCCCAAAACGAACAATGCCAAATTATCGACCAAAGGCTACGAACTGTCCATAGGATGGAAAGACCGGATTTCATCAAATCTCTCCTATAATGCAAGAGTCACTTTAGGTGATTATAAAACCACCATTTTGGAATATATGAATGTAAATGGCGTTATTTCCACCTGGTACGAAGGAAAAGTTGTTGGGGATATCTGGGGCTTGACAACGGATGGGATCATTCAGGAATTCGGGGAAGAAATGCCCGATCAATCGTATTACTATGCCAAATGGAGCCCCGGTGACATAAAATACAAAGATATAAGCGGACCCGATGGAGTGCCTGATGGCAAGATCACCCCCGGAACCAATACATTAGACGATCACGGCGATTTATCGGTCATTGCAAACTCTTCAACCCGATATAATTTTGGTATTTCAGCCGGGTTAAACTGGAAGAATTTTGATGTAAGCATGTTTTGGCAAGGCGTAGGCAAATCCGAAATGGCAGTTCAACGGGATGCGGAACAATATTTTGGATTAATGCAAACCGCAAACAACTCCTGTATATTTGAAGGCGGTTTGATGCTGGACTACTGGAGACCTGCTGATGAAACCAATATATTGGGCCCGAATACCGATGCGTTTTTCCCAAAACCGTATGGTTCTGCGGAAAGAAATAAGAACCTGCAAATCCAGTCGAGATATGTTCTGGATGCAGCATACATCCGGTTAAAGAACCTTCAGATAGGTTATACAATCCCTCAGCATATCCTGGACAGAATATTTGTTAAAAAAGCCAGGGTTTATGTTTCGGGCGAAAACTTACTGACATTTTCGAAGTTGCCAGACCTTTTCGAACCGGAGACAACGGTCGCTTCAAATAGCCGGGGCAACGGCCTGATGGGAGAAATATACCCGATTACCAAAATGCTGTCGTTTGGTGTTAGTGTTACTTTTTAATGAAAAACTTAAAAGGATGAAATTATGAACTATTTAAAAATAATTATCAGTTTTATAGCATTGTCGGCAATGGTTGCATGCCAGAAAGATTATCTGGAAAGATATCCATTGGATACTGTGAGCGAAGGAGTATTTTTCAACCAGGTCAGCGACATGAAAATTTACATGAACCAATTCTATAACCGGGGTAATTTTCCGATAGTAGAATACAATACCAGGGCGGATCTGAGTTCCGACATTAATATGACCGATGCTACGATCAATACCCGTTTACGGGGGACAAATACAATCAACTCCGGTGGAAATTTTGACTATACTGATATCAGGGCGGTAAACTATTTCCTTGAGAATTACAAAAAATGTGATGCAGATTTTGAAACCTACAAGCAATATGTTGGCGAAGCATATTTCTTTAGGGCCTTTTTTTATTTCGGCGAGTTAAAAATGTTTGGAGGCGTTCCTTGGATTCCGTTTGTTCTTAAAACCACTTCTCCCGAATTATACTCAGCCAGAGAACCTCGAAATGTAATTGCTGACAATATTATTGCCGACCTGGATACGGCGGCCATGTATTTATCGGCTGACAAAACAAATGGCTGTTCACGGATCAACAAATGGATTGCTCTTTTGTACCAGTCGCGGGTTGCCCTTTACGAAGGCACATGGGAAAAATACCATAACGGGACCGCCTTTGGCGTAAGCAATGCCCAGCCTGCAAAGTATTTCAACAAAGCGGCAGAAGCAGCCTCAGCAGTTATGAATTCAGGTTTGTACGATGTTTACAGCACAGGCAAACCGGAAAGTGATTATTTCGACTTTTTTGGGTTGAGGGACTATTCCTCAAACAAAGAAGTATTGTTCTGGGTGCAGACAAGTGTTGCATTGAATATTACGACTCCGAGTACTCTTTATCACCTGCAATTCCCAGAGCAGCATGGGCTTACCAAGTCGCTTGCCGATTCCTATCTGTGCAAGGATGGAGTGCCAATAGCAACCAGTCCTCTGTTTAAAGGGTATGCAAATATTGTTGATGAAACAACCGACCGCGATCCCCGGTTTAAACAAACTATTTTTACCCCCGATGCGGTGTGGTATAACAACAATGGAAAAATAACTTACTGGAGCGAATGTTATGCCAAATTGTTCACCACCGCCGGGCTGACACCACCGACCGGTTATACCCGGAGGAAAAGTTATAATCCCAATGTCGCATATCACAGCCAGTCCGGCGAAGAAGCACCAAGTATTCTGTTCCGGTATGCCGAGGTTCTGTTGAATTATGCTGAAGCTAAGGCTGAGTTGGGCACCATTACCCAGGGAGATATCGATATTTCGATCAAAAAACTCAGGAACCGGGTTGGGATGCCAAACCTGACACTTGCCGGTATTCCAACCGATCCAAATTGGGATTTTCCAACGTTATCACCGGTTATCAATGAAATCAGGCGTGAACGGAAAATTGAACTTTGTCTGGAAAATCTCCGTTTAGATGATATTATGAGATGGGCGGCGGCAGATGAACTGATTATTGGGAAAAGGCCGAAAGGGGCTACCAAATCTCAGTTTACCAAGAAGCCTTCCTATCCTGCCGATGAAAAAGGATTTATTGATGTTTTCCAGGTTGCTATGCCAAATGGTTGGCAGTTTAATCCTGGTCGTGATTATCTCTATCCGGTTAGTGAATCTCAAATAGTTTTGAACCCGAATTTAACCCAGAACCCTGGGTGGGAGTAACAATTTTTGTATGTGTGACAAGAAGGGAGTGATTTTTTAATTAATCATTCCTCTTCTTGTTACTATATTAAAAATATTCAATGTCATATCAGGTTGTTTAAGCGTTAAAATGCTAACAAGGTGTTTTAATTTCTGTTCAAATGTAATCTTCCGTGGTAAAAAGATTTTTGTCTTTTTATGGACAAATGATTCATTCGATATAATCGATTTATTATTAGTGAAACCCTACTCATTGAACTATTTAATATGAAAAAAAATCTCCTTCTTCTTATTATATGTACAACTCTAATCATAAAAGGCTTTACGCAGGACAAATTAGAAGATATTATTGTGATATTCAGCCATAGTTTTGCAAACAATACACCGGGTGCTTATGGCAGAACACAGATCAATGCCGATTGGAAGAACCCATCATCGGATGTTCTGAATATAAACAGGTCTTTTATCGTGATTGATACAATTGCAGGTACCCCTACAAAAGTATTACACTGGGAGTACCCCAAAGGTTCATTAAGCCCTACGTATGGCGGAGGGCAATGGGAAACTGCCGCAGGTGCAAGTTACGAGGAAATATATTTTTCGTATGATATTAAGTTTAAACCGGGTTTTAACTTCCAGATGGGAGGAAAAATCCCCGGGTTAAAAGGGGGACCGGATTTCTCTGACGCCCCGACGTGGAATCAGGGGTTTACAGCCAGCATGATGTTTACCAAAACCGGGAGGATTAATTTTTATTCGTACAATCAGGCCGGGGCTTCACAATCGTATGGCTGGGGCACGGAACCCCGTTTTGTACCGGGTAAATGGCACAATATTACCTACCGGGTGGTGATGAATACCATTGGCGCAAGTAGTGGAAAAAAGGATGGAATTCTGGAAGGTTTTTTTGACGGGAAGCTCGTTTGTGCTTATACAAATATTTGTTTCAGGAATTTATCGACCATTGGCGTTGATTATATGAAGATATATTCATTCTTTGGCGGCAATACCGATGACTGGAGAAACACAAAAGACGAGTGGGTGCATCTGGACAATTTCATGCTTTACACTTTCAAAGACGGGGTTACCGTACCCCGGGGAAACACAGCAAGCGCGGCAGGACGGACGATCCCTTATTTTGGCCGGATGAAAAATACAGGCGATGTGGTTACCGAAAATACCCATTATAACCTGACCATTCAGAAAACAGGCAATGGCGCTGTATTTCCGGCGCCGGGTACATACGAATATCTTGCCACTTCGTTGCCCAATCTGGTTGTTGTTCCCGATTTTGGATGGCAGTTCGATGGATGGAGCGACGGGGTGGTACCCCCGAATACCGATACAGACTATAAGCGTCCGTTCGCCGGTGTTACATCTGTTAATGACAATACTTTTGCCCTGATGAATTCGAATAAAACCATTACGGCAACATTTTCTCAGGCTCCTCCGCAGGCAGACCTTCCAACAATAATTGCCCGGATAAATTTCACGTCAAGCGCATCTCTGATCGAGACGGACTGGATCAATGTTCGGGGAGATTATCCTTACCCGGTCTATCTGGGATATGGAATATATATGAAAAAAGGAGGCAGCCTTTTGGGGCTTGGACAAACAGGAGAAGCTTCCACTATATTTTCAACCAACGTGGGGAAAACCTATAACTTTGTAGAAAATACATATACGGATCCGGTCGTGTTCACACTTACCGGATTGGATCCTTCCCGGAAATTTAGCTTCGATTTCTTTTGCAGCAGGGACGATGGCGGAGGTTCCGGTACCCGGCAAGTTTCGTTCACAATAGGTCAAACCACTGTGAGTCAGAATGCATACGGCAATACGGGTACTATATCCACTATTGAAGATGTATCGCCTTCCGCTTCAGGCGAAATAACAATCAGCATGACCAAACCTGCCAACGGATATGCGTATATCAATGCTATGATTGTCCGAAGGGGCAGTTCAACTTCCACCGAGAAACTTACAGAACATTCAGGAAGGATAAAAATCTATCCAAATCCGGTTATCGATGATTTGTTCATTACCGGCTTATCCGAAAATGCCCTGGTTTCGGTTTATGATATGATAGGAAGAAAAGTGAAGGAATATAAAAATAATTCGTTTCCGAATGAGAAAATTTCCCTTCATGATTTGAAAAGTGGTATGTATTTCCTTCAGGTAACCGGTACTTCTTCCGACAGGGTTAATTTCAAAATAATGAAAGAATAGAATTTACTTCCATGCCTGAGTTCTTCATGCTTTTAGGGATAATATGTAACTGTTATTTGCATATAATATCCTTCTGTTTGACATTTAGATAAGATGAAAAAGGGACATTTATTCATTAACTAAAAAATTAAACGAACATGAAAAAAATTGTTTTTTTATTGCTTTGTCTGGCTTCATTCATGGTAAGAGGCCAGAATAATTTAACTGACATTAACGTCATATTCAACCACAGTTTTGTGGACAACACATTAGGCGCTTATAATACCACTGAGCTTTATGCCGACTGGAACAATCCGCCATCGAATGTACTAAACACAAGCCGGTCTTTTATCGCGGTTGATACGATTGCCGGGACTCGTACAAAAGTTTTGCACTGGGAATACCCTAAGGGTTCATTAAGCCCTACTTATGGTGGAGGACAATGGGAAACCGCTGTTGGTGCGAGTTATTCGGAAATATACTTTTCTTATGATATCAGGTTTAAACCGGGATTTAATTTTTTACGTGGCGGAAAGATTCCCGGGTTAAAAGGGGGGCCTGATTTTGATGAATATCCTTTACCTGATGAAGGTTTTACTGCAAGTATGATGTTCACTAAAGGCGGGAAAATCAATTTTTATTCATACAATCAAGCTGGAGCTTCGCAATCATACAGTTGGGGCACAAGTGCATTTGTACCTGGGCAGTGGCATAATATTACCTACCGGGTGGTGATGAATACTGTAGTCGGAGAAAGTGGAAATCAGGACGGGATATTGGAAGGATTTTTTGATGGACAACTGGTTGTTACAAAATCCGATATAAAATTCAGGAATTTATCGTCTATTGGGGTGGATTGCATGAAAATATATACATTTTTTGGCGGGGCTACCGATGACTGGAGGAATACGAAAGATGAATGGGTCAACCTTGACAATTTCATTCTTTACACATTTAAAACAGGAGTCAGCGTGCCGAGGGGACAAGAGTTAAGCCCGTCGGGTCGTACTATACCATTTTTCGGCAGGATGCAAAATGCAGACGATGTAGTTACCGAGAACACACAGTATAGCCTTGCCGTTCAGAAAACAGGCAATGGCACTGTATTCCCTGTCCCAGGCACATATACGTATGGTACAACTTCGTTACCTAACCTTGTTGCCATTCCCGATTTTGGTTGGCAATTTGATGGATGGAGCGACGGTGTGGTGCCCCCGAATACAGATCTCACCTACAAACGTCCATTTAGCGACGTTACATCTGTTAATGACAATACTTTTGCCCTAATGACTTCCAACAAAACCGTTACGGCAACATTTTCGCAAGCTCCTTCGCAGGCAAACCTTCCAAGTACAATTGCCCAAATAAATTTTACTGATGGGTATTCACATATACAGAGTGGCTGGATAAACGTGCGTGGAGATTACCCTTATCCGGTTTATTTGGGTTATGGAATAACCATGAAAAAAGAGGGTACTATCTTTTCTCTTGATGACTTGGGTGAACCGTCTACCATATATCCGGCAAATGTAGGAACATACTACAACTGGCTACAGACTACTGATACAGAACCTGTTGTATTTACCCTTACCGGGCTCGACCCTTCACGTACATTTAGTTTCGATTTTTTCAGCAGCAGGGATGCCACGGGAACCAGAACTACTTATTTCACGATAGGGAGTACAACCAAAAGTATAAATGCATGCAGTAATACCGGTACTCTGGTTACTTTCGAAGATGTGTCACCTTCTTCAGAAGGCGAAATAGTAATTACTATGTCGAAAAATTCCGGTGGATATGGTTACATCAACGCTATGATTGTTAGAAAAGGAAGCGCCCCAAATCCGATAGGTTATCCCACTGGGCTCCAGTCTACGTCTGTCACATCATCATCAGTTGGGCTGAGCTGGACGGATAATTCAACCAATGAGACGAATTTCAGCATCGAACGTTCATTAATGAGGGGAAGTGGGTACACGGTTGTGGGTACAGTTGGCCAAAATGTAACTGCTTTTACGAATAATACAGGGTTAACTGCCAACACTACCTATTTTTATCGTGTAAGGGCAACAAATGCAAGCGGCAATTCAGCCTATTCGAATGTACTTCAGGTGATTACTACGTCTGCAACAACTCCAACGGTGACCATTTCGGCCACTGATGCAAGCGCTGCAGAACAAAACCAGGATACGGGAACATTTACTGTTTCAAGGGGTACAGCAACTTCGGGCAACCTTACCGTGAATTATACCATTGGAGGGACAGCATCCTCCGGAGACTATACACAGACACTGACGGGTAGTGTAACCATTACCAATGGGAATTCAACGGCAACCATCACCATTACCCCGGTCGATGACAGTGCGGACGAAGACGACCCGGAAACTGTTATATTGACCTTGTCCTCGGGTACTGGTTATACGGTAGGGGCACTTTCTTCTGCAACAGTGAATATTGCAGATAATGATGGTACGGAAGAAACAATCGCTATGATCAACTTTACCGCCAGTGGTTCTGCAGAATCGGGCTGGACCAGTGTTTATGGTTCCGCCTCCTCTCCTGTTAATCTGGGTAGCGGGCTTACGTTGACCATCAGTGGGAATACTCTATCCACGGGAGTGAATGGGGAACCGATAACCATTTTCCCTACCAATGTAGGAGGCCGGTATAATTTTTTAAGCAGTTCAGTCAATACCACCACCTTGCTGAGGATTTCTGGGCTAAATCCTTCTGAAACCTATTCTTTTGATTTTTTCGAGAGCCGGGACGATGCATCCGCTTCGGGAGACCGTACCGCCACCTTTACGATAGGAGGTACTTCTGTGGGGGTTAACCCGATAGGGAATACTGACAATTTACTGACCATTTCCAACGTATCACCGAATTCTTCAGGAATAGTAGATGTCACGATGTCGAAAATTAGTGGTCAGTATGGTTATATCAACGCCATGATTATCAGGACAAGTGTGGAGCCTGATCCGGAAGTGTCTATTTCAGCCACCGATGCCAGCGCCGCAGAACAAGGCCAGGATACGGGGACGTTTACCGTTTCCAGGGGTACAGCAACTTCGGGTAACCTTACCGTGAATTATACCGTTGGAGGAACAGCATCCTCCGGGGACTATACGCAAACACTGACGGGTAGCGTGACCATTGCAGATGGTAATTCAACTGCAACCATTACTATCACCCCGGTTGATGACAGTACGGACGAAGACGACCCGGAAACCGTGATATTGACCCTGGCCTCGGGTACTGGTTATACAGTAGGAACGCCTTCCTCTGCAACAGTTAATATTGCCGATAATGATAACTCGGCAACCCTGGTCAAAACAGTCAAGGTAAATATGTTCTATACAGGTTATGCAGGAGGCTCCGGATGGAACGATTTTACCAGCCAGAGTGCAGGTTCTTCTCTTTCACTGAACGACGATCTGGGCAACTCTTCAGGTTATACTATCTATAACGAAGATGTATGGACCGGAAGCAACGCCAATGGAATGTCCGCAGGCCCGTACCCGACGAATGTAAACAGGGCTGCCTGGTATAATACAACAGGAATGACAAATGATATTGAGTTCAGAAACCTGAACAACTCACATTATTATTACCTGGAGTTTTATGGTTCGAGAGCAACTACGGGACAAACAAGAAAAATGCGTATAACCATCGGAAGTGAATATGACATCTGTGATATTGACGACAATACAACGGATAAAGCTATATTCACCAATGTTGTCCCCTCATCCGGGACTATCCGTGCAAGCATGACCGTGGAAACCGGATCGTATGGCTACCTGAATGCCATCGTGCTCCAAGAATACGATGGATTAAAATCAGCAAAAATATCCACGTCTTCTTCGTCTATTTCTGACAAAGATGCGCCTTTTGTCTATCCCAATCCTTTCAACGATGTTCTTCAGATTGGTAACACGAAAAACATAAGCCGGGCAGAGATCATTGATATAAGCGGAAAAACGATCATCGTGAAGCAAAACGCAAAAAGCTCTGACATGAAAATTGACACGCAAACACTTAAAAGGGGTATGTATGTCTTACGGTTATTGGACGGTGCCGAAGTCATTTCGGTACATAAAATAGTGAAATAGTCATATTTGAAAACGTGTTATACCTCTAAATAATATGGCTGTCCAAAAAGCTCTGGATCAAGTCATCCCGTCCCGATTACTCGGGATCTGGATCTCATCTTTCTGATAATCAGACCCCGAACACCCCGAAACTTCGGGGCAGGGTGACTCGAATTGAGGATTTTAGAGCTTTTTGGACCGCCTTGTTTTTCAAATAGTTGTTTAATTTTTAATTTTTTTCCATTATGGCAATATTTTATAACAAAGTAGAACGGGGGAATCCGGCCAACCCGGAAGCCCCGAAGAAGTGGTACCCGGTATTAAAAAGTCTGGGCATGGTACCGGAAAAAGAAGTGGCTAAACAGATTTCAGATGAGACCACACTCAACCCGAAAGAAGCGGAAATTGCCCTGGCGCAATTTCAAAAAGTAATGATCCGCAACCTGCTCGAAGGCCGTACGGTCCAATTGGGGGATTGGGGTTCATTTCATCTGACCCTGAGCGGTACAGGCTCCGATACGAAGGAAGGGGTGACAAGCGCCAGCGTGACAAAGATCAACATCCGGTTCAGTCCGGGCAGGGAGCTTACGGAAGCGATCAGCAAGGCGCAGTTGAAACCGGTTGAAAGCCTGACACAGCCACCTGTCCGGTGACTTTCTTTTGGCTCTCGGAGTGTTTTGTTGCACTTCACCGTGTTGTTGTGGTGGCTCCGCCGTGTTGTCACCACAACTTCACCGTCTCACGAGAACAACATCACCGAGTTGTGGAAACAACATCACCGTCTTACGAAAACAACATCACCAAGTCGCAGCAGAGGCTTCACCGTCTTGTGGGGATAACCCCGTTCGTTTATCACGGGATACTTTTTTTCATGCACGGGAAATTTGTAGTTACAGAGGGTAAAAAAGAGATGAAAGAACAATACAGTCCAATAATTTTTAAGTATGAATCAAATCTATGTCAAAGATTATTAATCAAGGGAGGATGGGAAAATTAATTTTCGTATTAATTGTATTCAGCCAACTGCTTTGTTTGGCTCGGAATGGCAATACGGGCCAGAAAAGTAGAGAAACACAGGTTGCAATAATCAGAGCGAATGCCATATCTGCCGCATGTCCCCTTTCTTCGGTTGCCATAACGGTTACCGGCAGCGAACAACAGGGGCCTTACGGCGGTACGGCAAGAAATATTCCGGGAGCCATACAGGTCGAAGATTTCGATTGGATACAATTTTCCAGAACATCTCTTGTTGAGGTTCCTTCATCAGCAGAGAAAGTAGTTTTTGATAAAACCATTGACTGGCAATGGAAATTTCCGTTGTGGTATGGGGGCAACAGTTTTTACTGGTGGCACCACCCTGCCGGTTCGGTAACCGATTATGGCAATATGCCTGCGGATGACTGGACCACCCCGTATGATTATGAAAACGGGACCTACTATCTCCGTTTTGAAGTGCTCGAACAACCTACCGATAACGCGTTTACCATTCAATTCGGGATATGGCAGGACGAACATAAAGCGGGCGGATGGTCTGAATGCGTCTCAAAGCCGGCAAAGCTTTCCGGAGGAGCAGGTTCTTTGTGTGCTGTAAATGTTGGGTCACCGGCAACCTGGTGGCAAAAAAGGCCGGATGTAAAAGTCGATTTTACCCGGCCCGAAGATTTTTACCGGATCGGAATGGTTTTGTGGAAAAATGGATCATGTATTCCGATGGCGCAGGGGTGGAACAGCAGGGCTGCATGTAACGACGCAGAAACCGAGGCCGCTAAATTTTTCCCCATGCGTGCCAGGGTAACGGTGGTTGCCGTGGCTTCGGGGCATACCTTTTCTGGCTGGGATAAATACCTCAATGCAGGCAGGTAAAAACTCATTAATGGCAAAAAGGAATATAAACTAAAAGTTTATGAATAAAATAAGAGCTAAAACAAAAAAAGTTGTCAGATTACTTCTGATTTTGTTCCTTTTTAACGGAACAATGGGATTTGCCCAAAAGAATAAAAGACCATCGTGGACCCATTTTTATATTGATGCCATTTTGCCCGGTTCGACGTATGGTGCGGGTGGCCCGGTATTAACCGATTTTGACAGCGATGGAGATTTGGATGTAGCCCTTTCTCGCAGGAACACAAAACAAGCTTATTGGTACGAGCGGGTCAACGATTCTATCTGGATTCCCCATCTGATTGGTCAGGCCGACCAGTTAGGCAACACCCTGGGCTCAGCAGGGATTGATGTCAACCGCGACGGAGCGGTGGATGTGGTTTTTGAAGGCGTTTGGTTCCGGAACCCCGGAGATATTGGAAAAGACCGATACAGTGAACCCCAGTGGAGGCCGTATTTCTACAAAGGCGGAGGCCACGATATTTGTAATGCAGATATCGACAACGACGGGAACGAGGATTTGCTTATCTATGACGGCTATAAATTGGCGTGGTACAAGTGGACTGCAAAAGGTTTGGCCGAACGGGTCATTGATTACGGCTATCAGGATCATGGAGGGACGACACCCCGGGGTGTTGGCGACCTGGATGGCGATGGCGACCTGGATGTTGTTATACCGGGTTTCTGGTTTGAAAACCCGGGCAACGAAATGAAACGCTGGCCGCGCCATGAATGGCCTTATCAGGAGGTACCGGACGCTTCATTTGGGAATAGCATCCGCGCCTGGATTGCCGACATCAACCAGGACGGAAAAAATGACATTGTTTATAGTAACTGCGATACGGGCGGCTCACATGTTTACTGGGTTGAGAATAATGACAAGGGACAGAAATGGGCATCGCACCAGCTTGCCGACCCGCCCACCAGGGAAGGCGACGTGCCCGGTACGGGTTCCTTTCATTCCCTGGGCATTGCCGATTTTGACATGGATGGAAACCTTGACATTTTCGCAGGCGAGCAGGAAGACCCCTCAACTTACATGGAGGCACAGGGCAAAGTAGCCATGAAACCCCGGGGATTGAAAGAACGCGGGGTAATATGGTACAACAAAGGGGGCAAATCCCCGGACTTTGAAATATTCATTATCCACGTTGACAACCCGGGCTGGCACGATGCCCAACTGGGTGATGTAGACGGTGATGGCGACATAGATATTGTATCGAAAGTATGGCATGCCGATGGTCCGGTATATCATTTAGACTACTGGAGGAACGAGTTAAAATGAGTGATATATTAAGAAGATCCTAATTCAAACCAAAAACTAAAAGACCATGAGAATTAATGTTTTTTATTATTGTGTTTTTGCAACATTCATTTTTTTGTTGCCGCAAATAGTTTTTTCGCAGGTTTTACCTGAAGCAGGCGATCCCCCGGCAAATACCAATATACCGGATTTCTATAAAACGAAATTATCAGATATTTACGCTGAATTAAACACTGTGAAAACCGGGGAAGTGAAAGCAATTGCCATTTCACCCGGTGGGTATCCGGTTTACGCGGTTTATTACGGAGAGAAAGACGACTTTCATTCTCAGGCCAACTACAATTCGGCAGTAGCGGCGCGGAACCCTGCTTTTTATGCAAAAAAGACAAAAGAAACCAAACCGGTCCTATTTTTTGTAGGGCCGACGCATGGGCACGAAGTAGAAGGGATGGCTGGATTGGTCAACCTGATCCAGGTTGCCGAAACAGGTAGAGACCTTCGTGGAAAAGAATGGCCGCTTCTGAAAAAGGGCATCGAACAATGCAGGGTAATTATTCTTCCCTGCAACAACCCAGATGGACGGATGAGGTGCCCTTACGACAGTTTTGTCGGCATACCGTCGTTGACCATGACAAAATACGGGCAGGGAACCCATAAAGACGGTACCTTGTGGAGATGGCCGCAGTCAAAAGCCCTGCACCCGATGAAAGGGGACGTGGAAATTTTAGGCTGTTATTACAATAACAACGGGATCAATCCCATGCATGACGACTTCTTTTTCCCGATGGCCGAAGAAACCAAAGCAATCCTGAAAATTGCCCGTGACGAAGCGCCGGATATGGCTGTTTCATTACATTCACAGCAGTTACCTCCCTGTGTTTTGGTTCCTTCTTATCTCCCTTCATTCCTGAAAGAGAAGGTAGCCATCTTTGCCAATCATTTGAATAAATATTTCAAGGAAGAGGGATTGCCACATTATTCTGATTCATGGAAAGCGAAAGCTGAAATCGATGATGAAAAATTCCCTCCCCGGAAATCTTTTAATCTGGTGAGCGCCTTGCACCATATTTCAGGAACTATGTCATTCACTTTTGAATGTTGCCACGGAACAGAAAATACAGATCGTGGGGCTAAAAACTTTCCTGTTACACACGACGATATTTTAGACATCCAATTAGGCCTGTACCAGGAAATGTTTAATTACATCCTGGGAAACCGGCTGTATCCGGAAAAATAGTATAACCCTATTAAACTAATGATCCGCAATTATCATCGACACAATGACATAAATTAAAGCGAAGCAAAATCCGCAAAGCGAATATCCAGGCAAGCCTCTGTCTCCGGCAGGTATATGTTGAAAAAGTAAAAACAAAGAGATGAAGTTAATACGTAAATTGCAGAAGCTTCAACTGGAAAAATTAATACTGGAAAATCTAAAATAGAGTATATGAAACGAATCCTTTACATTCTTTTGCTAATGGCATGGGCCACCGCACAGGGGCAATCCATTTTTCCGCTAAAAATCAGTGAAAACAAGCGTTATTTTGTAACCCAGCAGGGAGAGCCGTACCTGTACCATGCCGATACAGGTTGGGGAATTTTTACCAAACTCACCACAGAAGAAGTAGTGGAATACCTGTCATTCCGAAAGTCACAGGGGTTTAACACCATTCAGGCAATAATTGCTTTTACACCCCGTGAGGTCAACAAGTATGATCAACAGGCGTTTGATGGTGATGTTGATTTCTCCCGGCCCAATGAGGGTTACCATGACCATGTTGCTGAAATTCTAAGTAAGGCTGACTCTCTGGGACTGCTTATCGTTATGTCTCAGCCATGGATCGGATGGAGCCGTGAAGGTTTTGGAGTCTCGCCTGAAAATGCTATCCAACGAAACGGGGTGGAGAAAAACCGCCTGTATGGGCAATACCTTGGGAAAAAGTTTGCCGGGTTCAAAAACCTGTTTTGGATTATGGGCGGGGACAATGATCCGAAAAAAGACAGGGAATGCCTTATTGCCCTTGCCGAAGGCCTTTATTCAACCGCACCGGAACATCAACTGATGACCTACCATGCTTCAGCTACCCATTCAAGCACCGATTTGTTTCAATATGCCCCGTGGTTGGGTTTTAGTATGATTTATACTTACTGGCGGGAAAAGCCCAATGCTTCTGCTGATTTAATGCCCCACGTTTATGAAGAAGCGCTAAATGAATGGTCCAAATCAGACATTATGCCATTTGTCTTGGGTGAATCTCAATACGAGGGTTCAGGAGTGAGGGGCAATGATATGGGAAACCCGCAAATTGTGAGAAGGCAGGCCTGGTGGACAATGCTGTGCGGAGGGGCAGGGCACGCGTATGGTTCAGATCTTTATTTTTTTCCTTCCAACTGGAGGGAAATCATGCGTTACCCCGGGGCATACCAGATGGGGTATTTGAAAGAATTCTTTGAACAAATCCCTTGGTGGACACTGGTTCCCGATATCGACCACAAGGCAGTTGTATCCGGTTATGGTGACTGGTCAAAATCAAATTATGTAACCACGGCAGTCAGTACGGACAAAAAGTTAATGGTGTCGTATATTCCTGAAATCCGGCCTGTATCTGTTGATTTTGGATTCCTGTCAGGAAATAATTTCAAATGCACCTGGTATAATCCGGTTACAGGAAAGAAAGGGAAAGAATTCACAGTAAACACGAAGACCGTCAAAAAAATCGGTCCCGTTTATGGTGAAGACTGGGTGCTGATGATACAGGGAGACTAGAAGAAACCGTCCGTTCATATTAGATTTTTAAGTATAAAATCAGACAATTATGAAAAATAATGCAAATCTCACAATCTCACTGACATGCAATAGATTATATGTGTTTTTAATAATCTCAGCGATTACTTTAACGGCCTTCCAGAAAGCAGTTATTGCCCAAAATAAAATAGACAGCCCTTTAAGCGTTTCCAAAGTTAATCCAAGATATTTTGCTGATGCCAATGGAAATATCGTTTACCTGACTGGTTCTCATACCTGGGCAACCCTGGTGGACATAAGCCCGTCCGACCCGTCGGCATCAATTGATTTTAATGTTTACCTGAATTGGATGAAACAATACAATCATAATTTCCTTCGGCTCTGGACGATGGAGTCACTGAAATGGCATTCCACTAATCCGGACAATCTGGACAAAATATATACTATTTATCCCCATCCCTGGAAACGAACCGGCCCCGAGCTTGCGTTTGACGGTAAACCAAAGTTTAATCTCGATGAATTCGACGAGAAATATTTTAATCGTCTGAAAACAAGGTTGGACAGCGCAAAGAAACATGGAATTTATGTTTCCGTTATGCTTTTTGAAGGATTTGAAATGCAATTTGTGAAAAATGCCTGGAAGAACCATCCGTTTCATCCCGACAATAACATAAACAGCATAAATGCCTATCTTAATGAAGACGGTAATGGTCTCGAATTATATACCTTATCAAGCCCTGAAGCTTTGACTATCCAGGAAAAATACGTGAGGCACCTTATTGATGTTCTCAACGGTTTTGACAATTTGCTGTATGAGATTTCCAATGAAACCCATCCTGCTTCTACTCAATGGCAGTATCATCTTATCAACCTGATCCATGAATATGAAAAAAATAAGCCAAAGCAACATCCTGTAGGGATGACCTTTCAATACAAGGGAGGCAGTAACGATACCTTGCTTGCCAGTCCCGCCGAGTGGATTTCCACATCTCCTCCTGTAGGAATGTTCGATAATCCACCAGTTTCTGATGGTGATAAGGTCATTATTTATGATACTGACCACATTTGGGGAATCGGGGGAAACAGGCAATGGGTATGGAAAACTTTTACAAGAGGAATGTATCCCATTTTCATGGATCCTTACGATGGTGTATTCTTGGGCAAACCCATGGATACTAAATTTGAACCGGTTCGTAAGAACATGGGATATACCCGGATTTATGCAGAAAAAATGGATTTATCCAAAACTGTCCCTTCGGGCGATCTTTCATCAACTAACTATTGTTTAGCAAATCCTGGCTATGAATACCTTATATATCAACCTGCTTCGGACACCGTGTTTTCGGTTAATCTTGAAAAGGGGAAATATAAATACGAATGGTTTAATCCCGGGTCAGGTCAGGTGAAGGAATCCGGAAAAGTGAAAGTGGTGAAAGGCAGTATTCTGTTCAAAGCTCCTTTCAGCGGCGATGCAGTACTTTATTTAAAACATTAAGCAACTGAACAGAAGATGGAGTATTCTTCATTCGCCTTTGCCGTGTACGGCAAATACCAAACGCTAATGACATCGTTTGGCTACGATTCTATTTATTAAACGTTTTAAAGAAATTATGAATAAGTTATTACGTAGAGATTTTCTAAAAGGAATGGCAACCATCCCTTTTTTGGGCTATTTTGGGTTTGCTTTCAAAGATAATATTACCAAAGAATTATTGAGCAAAAAAAGCAAAGACTACCGCGAGACATTAAAAATAGGCCAGCTTGAAGCTCCGGACGAGAAATTGTTGCCGCCAACGGGCATCGATGGCAAATGTATCCGGGTCGGTTTGATTGGTAACGGATGGCGAGGTGAACGGTTATTGCAATCACTGGGGTATGTCCATCCCGATTTTGTAAAAGAAAACACGGTGAACGGAAGTTATAACGAAAAACTTCGTGACTTTCTGACCCAGGAAGATTTAAATGTTCATATCACCGGCATTTGTGATGTTTTCAGCATACATACGCAACGCGGGGTAGAAATTTCGGCAAACGATTTCCATCCCGGGGGCAGGAAAACAGGACAAAAACCTGCAAAAGTGTATGCTTCTTATCGTGATATGGTTACCAGTGATGAGATTGATGCAATTATTATTGCCACCCCCGACCATACCCATGTTCCAATGGCAGTAGCAGCGGCAAAGGCGGGCAAACATGTTTACCTCGAAAAACCCATGGCACACAGCATCGAAGAAGCCGTTGAGTTGAAAAATACAATTAAGGCAACGGGAGTCGTCTTCCAGTTGGGACATGAAAACCGGCAACAGATGAGCTACAAAGTGGCGCGCGAACTTTACCTCAAAGGGGTGATGGGAGAAGTAACCATGGTGCAGACCTATACGAACCGGAATACCCGCTTTGGCGCCTGGATCAGGGACGATGCTTTTGACCACCTTCAGGGAAACCAAAATAATATAGACTGGAAAGAATTCCTGGGCAATGCGCCCTGGCATGAGTTCGACCTGAAGCGGTTTTTCAGTTGGCAGCGTTACAGCGACTACGGTACCAGCGTCACCGGCAACGACTTTTCTCATACCTACGATTGCATCAACCAGGTTTTGAGCCTTGGCATCCCCGAATCAGTAGTTGCCCTTGGCGGACAACATTACTACAAAACCCACGGCGACATGCCGGATGTTCTGAATGCAGTATTTCACTATCCCGAAAGGGGCCTGACTATGACTTACGATTGTTCTTTGAAAAACGGGATATACAGGCCATCACATATTTTAGGCTCAGAGGCATCAATGGACATTGACCGGGCAATCTTGTTAAAGAAAGATGATAATTCTGTACGATACAAGAATACAGAAATAAAAACTTCTGATCCGCTATTTTATTACAAACCAAATTCGGGTGTTGATGCTGTTTCATCTGCTACTGCCAGAAACTATTTTAACAGTGGATATGGCCCAACTTTTATTGATGGAAAGGTGATTGATGTAACCTTTCTGCATATCAAAGAATGGATTGACGCCATTCGCGGACAGGGAAAAACAAGTTGTAACATTGATGCAGGCTTTGAAGAAGCGGTAACCTTTAACCTGGCGAACCTGGCTTATGTACATAAAAAGCCGGTCAGATGGGATGCTAAAAACGAAAAGGCAATAATATAAACAGCCTCCCCTAGCCCCTCCGAAAGAGGGGAACCGGGTGCCGCGGTTTCCAACGGCTGAGTTCGCCAAATGAGGTATAGTTTATTCGATTAAGAAAAAAGAAATATTCAATACTCGATACTCAATATTCAAACTACTGTGCCCTATGTGGTAACTAAAAAAAGATGATGAAAAAGACTCAAAATATTCAAAAGACAACAGGCCAAAAACTCCCCTCCTTCGGAGGGGGCGGGGGAGGCTCTTATTCGTCCGGGCAAATTTTTGCCCTTACATCTCTACGTGTTTTAATCGGCTGGCATTTTTTATACGAAGGGTTGGTAAAGCTTTATACGCCGGGCTGGACAGCGAAAGAATATTTACTTGGTTCTGTCGGCCCGTTTTCTCCTCTTTTTAAAAGCATTGCAAAAACAGAATCTGTCCTAAATGTGGTTGATACCCTCAACGAATGGGGACTGGTATTAATCGGACTAGGCTTGTTTCTCGGACTAATGTCGAAACCCGTTAAAATTTTGGGGATGCTCCTGTTATCTCTCTATTACCTGGCTTACCCTCCTTTTGCCGGCCTGGGCATCAATGTGCATGTGGAAGGCAGTTACTGGATCGTCAATAAGAACCTGATTGAAATGGCTGCCCTTTTTGTCTTATACCTGTTCCCTTCAAGCCAGATTACCGGCATCGACCGGTTTTTAATTCGGAATAACGATACGCCTCATAAAAAAGCTGAATGATCTTTTATGAATTACAGGCTTCCATTGGTCGTATAGGTTAGAATTTAATGTCAAATCTTGAAAATAGTATGATGAATAAAAAATCATTTTCACGTCGCAATTTTGTTAAAAGCAGTTTTGCTGTGGCTGGTATCGGCCTGATTGGGAATTCTCCGCTTTATGGTGATGATTGTCCGGTTGATGCTTTGAATGCTCCGGGACCAATCCCTCTCAATGATATTCTAAGTGATTACATGGAAACAGATAAAAAATTCGGACGTGGTTTGTCTAAAGTTACTATCTGTGATAAAGATAATTGGGAGAACAAAAGATTGTCAATTCTCCGACGTTCCCGCCTGATGCTGGGAGAGGAGCCCCCGGTAAATGAAGATACCATAAAAACGGATGTTCTGGCAGAGAATCAGCGCAATGGCTATACGGAACTAAAGATACAATTCCCAAGCGGAACGGGTGATACGATAAAAGGATATTTGCTGATTCCGGATGGTGTCACGGCTTCCTCACCGCATCCGGCCATTGTTGCCATGCACAGTACCGGCCCCGGAGCCACTCAGACTGTCGGACTGACACCCAAAGAAAACCGGTGTTATGGTATGGAACTGGCACAACGTGGATATGTGGTTCTGGCTATTGACACAATCTCGGCGGGAGAACGTGTTTATCCTGGTTATGAACCGTATTATACCAATGAGTTCTATAACCAATACCCAAACTGGTCGGCAATGGATAAAATGATTTTTGACCACAAAAGAGGGTTGGATTATCTGTGTAGTCTGGATATCGTTGACCCAAACCGGCTCGGGTGCATAGGACATTCACTGGGAGGCTATAATTCATTTTTCCTTCATGCTTTCGACACGAGGATCAAAGCAGCAGTTTCCTCTTGCGGGTTCAGCCCAATGGGTAGAACCAATAAGCCTTACCAGTTTGCCAGGGGCGATTGGTTTGTTCATTTTAATCCAGACTGCAGAGATTACATCCGGGCAGGTATGATCCCGTGTGATATGCATGAGGTCATGGCACTTTGTGCGCCGCGCCCTTTGTTTAACTATTCAGGAAAGAAGGATGCCATTTACAGTATGGCTTCTGCGCAAAAAGACAACGGGTTTGCTGAATGGTGGAAAACCGTCGATGAAGCATTGAACCAGGTTTCCCGTATATATGAAATTTCCGGCGCTGCAAACCATTTTGTTCGCATCGATGGCGAAGGGGGACATGATTTCCCTCCTGATGTCAAAGATGAAGCCTACCGTTGGCTTGATAAATGGCTAAAAGATTCAATCTAGCCTTCCTATCTCTATACAATCAATCTCTGAGGATAATAACGCTATTCAGAAATGGCCGTATATATGGTTATTCTTTAATAATCTAACCTGGAAATCGTGAAATAGAATTGGATAATGAATGAATCGACAAATTCGAATAACAGAAAAACATGGGAATTTTTCATATTAACGGGAAGCGAAAAAGGCTTCTCGCCGATATATTACAGTTATTTCGATTTGCTGTATTATGTTGGTTTGAAATACACATCAAATACGCAAATTATCGAAGATTCGATACAAAATATTTTCCTCTATTTGCTGAAAAGCAGAAATAAGCTAAAACATATAACCAATGTAAAAGCGTACTTGCTCAAATCGTTCAGACGTCAATTGTTTCTTGATCTGAAAAAACAAAAAAAGTTTTTCTTTCCCGAACAGTTAATTGAAACATCATTTGATTATTTCAACGGTACCGAACAGAACACCCCGGAAAAGGAAGAACAAAGTGAACTGCAAAGCGCGATAAAGAAAAGCATACAAAATTTGTCAGACAAACAGCAGGAAATCATTTATCTTCGTTATGATTGCGAATTGAGCTATGAGGAAATTTCGAATATATTGGGAATTTCAGTGGATTCGTGTTATAAATCGGTTTATCGGTCGATAAAAATTATGAAAACAAATGTAAAACAAATGCTTGTGAAGAGCACTCAACTTTTCTGCTGGTTTATTTTCAATTCCAAATAAAATTACAGACGCATGTGTATAACTATTTTAGTAAAGGACAATATACTGAAATTCAAAAAACTCCGAAAACCTTAGCTATTCAATCAGTTAATTTACAATGCTTTTAATGCGTTTTCCGTACGGCTTAAATAATTATCTATCTGGTCCGCGTTTTCAAAGCCAACAATCATCATATCGACTGATCCCAGTCCAAGAACGAATTTCACGGCATTATCAATTTTCTGGCTGTCATTCTGGTACTTTCCATCGCCAATCAATTTCATCCCTATAACTCCTTTCCCTGATTCGTGAAGTTGCGATATAACCTGAACTACTTCTTTAGGTTCGGGCTTGTCCATTGCAATACCATACGGGTTGATCCTGACATGAATAACATCAACCCATGAACTGCTGACCGCTTTTTTCATCGCATCAAGCGAATGAACGGATACCCCATGAGCTCGGATAACTCCCTTATCCTTGAGCTTTTCAAGTATCTCCATCTGTCGCTTCTGTGTATCAGTCCAGTTTTCTTCGGTCATGCAATGAATCTGTACAATGTCAATATAATCCGTATTTAGTTCTTTTCTGAAACGGTCGACAACAATATCGGCATCCGGCCTCTCCGTTTCAGGAATTCCTCCAGGCCGAACCCATATTTTGGAGCTTATTGTAATTTTCTCACGATCTATTTTTTTAAGGGCTTCGGCCACGAGAGGATGTGTACCATACGTGTCGGCACAATCGAAAAACCGAATCCCCCGGTCGTATGCATGCCTGATCAAACCAATGGCAGAATCTTTGCCTCCCCGAGTGAGAGCAGAGGACCTCTGTCCTCCATGAACACCTGTTCCGACACCAATCAGACTTGTTTCCAGACCTGATTGACCCAATTTAACCATTTGCAGCGGATCGGTGGAACGCATTGGTTTTGCTGCGGCAACCAGTGGGTCACTAAAAAGGACATGAGCTGTCCCCAAAGATAATGCGGCAATAAATTTTCTGCGGTTTAATACGGTAGTACTCATAGCAAATGATTTAATCAGTTTAATGTATCTATAAATTTAACAGGAAATCAGAAGAAAAGTTCTTTCAGATAGATTTACAGGAGGTATTTTTCTACCCAGAAAAAAATGAAAAAGGAGTCAGACTTGCATCTAACTCCTTCATTTTTGATGGTCGGGATACCAGGATTCGAACCTGGGACCCCCTGGTCCCAAACCAGGTGCGCTACCGGACTGCGCTACATCCCGAGAAATATATAACGCGGAGAGAGGGGGATTCGAACCCCCGGTACGGTTACCCGTACGGCAGTTTAGCAAACTGCTGGTTTCAGCCACTCACCCATCTCTCCAAACAAGTAGCTTAATCTCTCGCAACTAACTTTCAGTATGTTTTGACTGTTATTTTCAGCCTCTTTGAACGTGGGTGCAAATATAGAACTAGTTTTTTCTTTAGCAAAATTATCATTGAAAAAATCGGCCATTTTTTCGACGGCTTCCTGAAAAATAAAACCAACAGGATTTTTGTTCAATCAGGTGTGGATTCAGGCCATTTTTACGGAGGTTTTACGGAAAGGTTTTCCACTCAAAAAAAATGCGCTCCAATCGTCCTATAAATCAGTCAGATATTCCCAAAATGTTATTAAAGCATTGTCATTCCCTTGCATAATAGGGGTTTTCAGTCTATCTTTGATCACAGAAAACGTTCTTTAACAAAGATATTGTCCGCATTAGTTCACAATTTGGTAAATTCAACATTTTACATCGAAACGAGAACGCTTTTGGATGTTAAAACAGGCCCAGTACCGCCTTTGGCGGGAGTAGCAACTGCTACCGTAGGAAGTTTGATCAGCCAGGCACTCAAATCCTGTCACTAGGGATTTTCACAAATGAATTAATGCGGATTTTTTTTTATTTAAAACGGATTCCATGCTTTCAATCCTAAATCAATTTCCGGCTTTTCTTCATCTATTGTATCCCAAATTACTAAAGCAGCGCCCATGGCGCTGGAGTTATCCACTTCTGAAGTAAATACCTCCTTTCCGGGAAAGAAATTACCCAACAAACGGACAAAAATCCCGTTTCGGGCAAAACCTCCCGAAACAAAAAGCTTTTTAGCCTCATCGTTCTTCGGAATAATCAAACGGATGGATTCGGTGCACAGCAAAGTCAAATCGTACATCATCCGGGTATAGGCTTCTTCAAAAGAAGAAAAAACGGAAAGATCAACCTCCGTATCGACATAATCAGCCGACATCCCATTTCTGAAAAACACCCTTTTTTCTCCGTTGGTAAGATAAGCTGTAATTAACGTTTCATCGGCTTTTACTTTTTTGTACGCATCGTCAGCCACATTGAAATAAGTGGCAAGCCGCGTCACATTTACATCATGGATATGGCCCATAAACAAACGCGATGCTTTTACAGGTTTTTGCTGAACACTCAGATAACAAAGGCAATCGCTCTTCAATTGTTCTGCGGTTAGCGGTTCATCGTTGAACGGGTTCATGTTGATGCACCATGTTCCGGTCGATACCAGTAAAAATTTCTCGTCGGTACCCATAAAATAGGGAACCAGCGAAGCAGAACTGTCGTGAATACCAATGCCTGACAGTAATTTATTTCCGGCAATTTCAACTTCAAATACAGTAGAATTTGAAACGGGACCAGGCAAAACAATATTTTCACCGGCCAACCACAAATGATATTTCCTGTTGTCGAAATTCCACATGGCCGTGTGGCAACCGATAGACGTATATTCGGAGACCACTTCCCCTGTAAAAACAGAAGAAAGATACTGAGGAAAATGGAGAATGTTTTTCACCCGTGAAAAGATTTCAGGCTTTTCCTTTTTCAGCCATAATATCTGAAGGCCCGAGTTGAGCATTCCCAATGCAGGTCCGGCAGTTTTCCTGCAAAACTCATTCTGCCCGCCATATTTTTGATACAATTCCCCTGAAATTTGCTCATCCATTGGTTTCAAATAATTATAAATCGGAGTCAGCAAATCTTTGTTCCCATCGAGATAAGCGAGCGATGCCCCATACGTTGAAAAATTCACGGCGACTGGTTCGAATTCTTCCCCGGCAACCAATTCTTCCATGGTTGCAACAAGCCATTGCCTGATCAAATCAATATCATCACATTCAAAACCATCGTCATCCTGAATGGTTGGAAATTTTTCTTCTTTCTGAAAAGCGACTTTTAAATCCTGATCGAAAAGCAGTATTTTTTTATTGGTTTTCCCTATATCAAAAACGGCTATTACTTTTTTCTTCATTGTTTTGCAATTTGTCTGCGATAATTTTCTACTTCCCAATTATCGATAAAGTCGATTTGCTGTTGGGTCATAAAGTGCGGACCGCCAAAATTCTCAGAATAAAAACTCACTTTCATCAAATTCTGAAAAACTTCCAGCACTGTTTGCGCCGATTTCAGATTTTCTTCCACCGCCAGTATGCCTTCACCCTGAACAGCGATCACTTTGGGCAAATAACCGCAACGATTTTTAAACTCCTTCACAACATTTTCCATCTCCTTCAGGTCGGAAGAAGAAAATGCATAGTTCGATTTGCAGTAAACAATATCATCGGGGGTGAACGGTTTATTTACTCTTCCGAATGTTTCACTGTTTCTGACAAATGACTGAATCAACTCATTCGAACAGAACAATACTCCAGACGGATTGATGCCAAAAGATTTCTCCAGCATTCCGGCAAAACGGTCGGCATCTTTTTCTGCCAACAATTCTTTCGTTGCGGGCAGGGGCAAGGCAAGACAATTGCGAAGGCTTTTCTCAATTCCCTCGTAAATCGACCTGATTTCGGTGATGCTGTTGGCGCCTACAAAAACTCCATGGTTTTGCAGAAAAATTACGGCAGGTTCCGCTGCGTACGCCTTCCGGTAATTGATTATTTCTGCTTCGACTTTTTTATAAAGGATATATCCCGGATCAGTGTATTCAACAAACAAAACCTCGTTGCCAAACAACTTGTGGGTTGTTAGCTGCGCGCTGTTCGAGCACATCAGGGCATTTACCAGTGTTGGGTGGGTATGTACCACAAACGGGAAATTAATGATTTCGTGCAGCGAAGTTTCAACTGACGGACGTTTGTTTTCAGGATAAAGAATGGCCTGGTGCAAATCGGCTTTCACCTGTGCTTCGCGTTCCGAAGAATTTTCGCTGTATTTTTTTTCTGAAATTTTTTTCAGTTCTTTTCGTGAAAGGCAAACAAAACCATCCTCTTCAATCACTGCCAACGACGAGCCACTGGCTTTGATCCACAGTTTTTCTTCGTTTTTGAACGAAGTGTTGCCACCGCCTGCAATAATATATTCCGGGTTGTTACCGTAAAACCGGGAAATCTCAATTAGTTCTTTTACTCCTTGTTCCATTTTGTTGTCGATAAAGAAGTTGCCTGAGAAACCAGTTTCACGCAAATCGCACTAAGAATTTTACTAAAACGCAAAGATTAAAGAATTCATAATAAATACTTTTCACTTCTTTGCGAATTCCCTTAGCGTACTTGCGTGAAACTTTGTTTATTTTTTCCGGAAACCTCTGTATTTATTTTATCGTTTTGCCAATACTTCTTTTTCGTATTGCTGAATCTCAGCAATGTAATCAGCGCCCACAGGAACGCCTTCCTGCATGCAATAATAATTCCACACAGCGCTGAAAGGCATGGTTTTCAATTCCTCCAACATGGCCAGACGTTCGAAATTTCGTCCCGCTTCTTCCATTTCAAGCAGCGTTTTTGTAGGTTCAAGCATAGCAATCATAAATGCTTTCTGTGCTGCCCGTGTACCGATTACGTAAGCGCCAATCCGGTTAATTGAAGCATCGAAAAAGTCGAGGCCAATGTTTACGCGGCTCAGGAAATTATTGCGGACAATCTCCGAAGCAATCAATTGCACATCTTCGTTCAACGTAACCACATGGTCGGAGTCCCAGCGAATCGGGCGGGTAACATGCAAAAGCACTTCGTCGAGAAATTGCAGGCAAGCTGAAATTTTATCGCCCACCTGTTCCGTTGGGTGAAAATGCCCGTTGTCGAGGCAAATCAACTTGTTGTTTTTAATGGTATATCCCAGATAAAAATCATGTGAACCAACCGTCATCGACTCGGCGCCAATGCCAAACAGTTTACTTTCAACAGCATCTTTCATCTGCTCTTTCGGATAGTTAACTGCCATCGCCTCGTCGAGCGATTTTTTCAGTAACACACGGTGTCCGTTGCGATCGATCGGGGTATCTTTCGAACCATCGGGAATCCAGGTGTTGTGCACACAGGGTGTTCCCAATTGTTTCCCTATTTCTGCAGAAATAGCGCGGCAACGGCGAACATGTTCAACCCAGAATTTGCGGTTTTCTTCATTTTTGCTTGAGAGGGTGAAACCGTCGGCGGCACGTGGATGCGAAAAACAGGTGGCATTGAAATCCATGCCGATTCCCTGTTGTTTGCACCAGTCGATCCAACTTTGGAAATATTTCACTTCAATCTGGTCACGATCGACACGCTCACCGGCAAAGTCGCCGTAAATAGCGTGCAGGTTCAGGCGTTGTTTACCCGGAAGAAGCGAGAAAACTTTTTCGAGGTCGGCACGCACTTCTGCAATGCTAGTGGCTTTTCCCGGATAATTGCCGGTTGCCTGGATACCGCCGCCTGAAAGACTTGAATCCGGCGTTTCGAACCCGCCCACATCGTCGGTTTGCCAGCAATGAAGCGAAATTTTTACCTCATTCATTTTCTTCAGTATAGCATCGGTGTTCACTCCCAATGCGGCATATTGCTCTTTGGCTATCTGATACGCCTTTTCGATTAATTCTTTTTTACTCATTTAAGCGAACTATTTTATTTAGTACTATTCCTGCATTATTTTGTTTTCGTTTTTAAACCGGCAGCGGGGTAACGGAACTGATAGTTTCCCGAACCCAGTTTCAGTACAACTGCATCGGTTGATTCCTGCATCCCGTTTTTCATCTCCTCATTCAATGGCAGTGAATTTACAGTCAGTTGTGTGGTTTTTGCCTGCGGCAGTGTTACCGTTGCAGTTGCATTTACAGGAACTGCTATTTCGTATACAAAGTCTTCTCCGTCGAATTTCCATGCCGATTTTACCAAACCGTACATTGACGAAAATTCAGCGCTGGCATTGGTCAGTCCGCCACCTGTATGAGGGTTAAAAAGGATATGCTTGTACGCGGGTTTTTCAGGATCAATATTCATTCCGGCCACATGACCATACATCCATTCGCCGATTGCCCCGTAGGCATAATGGTTAAAACTGTTCATTCCTACATTCTGGAAGGTACCATCGGGTTTTTGTCCGTCCCAACGTTCCCATATAGTAGTTGCTCCCTGTGTTACCGGATACAACCACGACGGATATTCTTTCCGGGTCAACAGCATGAAGGCCAGATCGTCGCAACCAATAGCCGACAAGGTACTGCATACCAACGGTGCTCCAACGAAACCAGTGGTAAGGTGCTTGAATTTTTTTACATCATCAGCAAAATAAGTAGCTGCTTTTTCTTTTATATTTTCAGGCAACAGATCAAACGAAAGCGCTAAAGCATAGGCAGTCTGCGTATGCGATACCAGCCTTCCGTTCGGAGTAACAAACTCAGCAATGAACGCTTTTTTGATATTCTTTGCCAATGCGTCATATTTATCGGCATCTGCTTTATTTCCAATTATTCCGGCAATTTTACTCAGCAACTTTGATGAGTAACAATAATAAGCCGTGGCAATCAGGTCTTTTTCAGTGGTTGCACCGGTATAATCGGAACGGGTACTTGCAAAAGCCAGCCAGTCGCCGTAATGAATATCACCCGTCCAGAGATTGTCTTCTCCTGCCCGGTTTTTCATGTATTCAACCCAAGCTTTCATGCTTGCATACTGCTCTTCCAGAATACGTTTATCACCATAGATGCGGTAAACAGTCCACGGAACGATGATCGAGGCATCAGCCCATGCTGTTGAACCGCCGGCTCCTTTCAGAACATCGGGGATCACATGCGGAACTTTGCCGTCGGGAAGCTGGTCGGCAGCTACATCTTTCATCCATTTGGTATAGAAGGCGGCCACATCGAAATTAAATGCCGCTGTCATGCTGAAAACCTGTGCATCGCCGGTCCAGCCCAAACGTTCGTCACGCTGTGGACAGTCGGTCGGAACATCCAGAAAATTGCCCCGTTGTCCCCATTGAATATTGTGTTGTAACTGATTGATTAACGGCTCTGAACATGCAAACGAACCAGTTTGCGGCATATCCGAATGAATTACCACCCCGGTAATGTTATCCAAAGCAGGCGTTCCGGGGAATCCTTCGATCTTTACAAAACGGAAACCGTGAAACGTAAAATGCGGTTCATATATTTCTTCACCTTCGCCCTTCAGAATATATACATCGGTACATTTGGCCGCACGCAGGTTATCGGTGTAGAAATTACCTTCCTTATCTAAAACTTCAGCAAATTTTATAGTAACCTGATCGCCTTTTTTACCTTGTACTTTCAGACGCACCCAGCCAACCATATTTTGACCCATGTCTAAAACTGTTTCACCTTTTGGGGTAGTAATCAATTTTACCGGTTTAATTTCAGTAACCGCCTTAACCGGAACCCCCTGAGGAGCAATCAACGTATTCTTGGGTTGATCGATCACCGAAGCTTTCGTCCAGTTACTGTCGTTAAATCCGATATTTGCCCATCCTGGCATTTCTTTCCGTGCATCGTAGGTTTCGCCATTGTAAATATCCGACATGATGATGGGGCCGTTAGCTGCTTTCCAGCTTTCGTCGGTGCCAATGATTTCGCTTGTTCCGTCGGAATAGGTGATCTGAAGTTGTGTCAACAAGGCCAATTTATCGCCGTAATAACTATGCTGTCCCTTAAATGCTATATTGCCCCGGTACCAGCCGTCGCCAACAATTGCTCCAATCAAGTTTTTCTGCTGAAGCATACCCGTCACGTCGTAAGTTTGATACTGAAGGCGTTTGCTGTAACTGGTCCAGCCCGGAGTGAACAAATCGCTGCTGACTTTTTTCCCGTTCAGAAACAATTGATAAAGTCCTTTGGAAGTGGCATAAATACGTGCCGATTTAATCTTTTTGGCAACCGGAAATTCTTTCCGGAAGTACAGGCAAGGTTTTGAACCTTCGACATTCTGCCCAACTTCACTGCCAATCCAGGAAGCTTTCCAGCTTTCGGGTTCGAGAATTCCCATTTCCCAGTATGCCGGCTGGCTCCATACCGAAACCTTTTTATTGTTGTCCCAGATACGCACCTGCCAACAAGCCCGCTGCATGGATTTCAGCGCCGGTCCTCCGTAAACAACATTCACCGACTGATCGGATTCCACTTTACCGGAAGTCCAGATCAGTTTGCCTTTGGCGGTCTGATCGGTTACTTTAATTTCATACGCTGTTTGCATTACGTTTTGACCGTCGGAAATAATTTGCCAGCTCAAACGCGGCTTCTGAACATCGATTCCAATCGGATTAACATGATATTCACTAACAAGTTTTACCACCTGCGCTTTTGCAAAAAGCGAGGAAACACTCATACTGAGAAGTACAAGCAAGGAAAAAATTCGAATTAAATGTTTTACTGGTTTCATTGTGATATTAGATTATAGTTTGTTATTCCATATAAAAAACTTCGTCAAGCGGCACAGTAACGGGCGAATTATCGGGGTTCGATTTCATGATGTCGGACATAAAAGCCCACCATTTTTTTACAATTTCTGTTTGCCCCAAATCCTGTGAACCGCCATCGCCACGGACCTTCTGAAAAGCAAAAAGCGTATTTGTTTCCTCATCGAGAAAAATGGAATATTCACTGACTCCCGCGTCTTTCAGCAGTTTTTTCAGTTCCGGCCAGATTTCGTCGTGCCGTTTTTTGTATTCTTCTTTTTGACCTTCGTTGAGATGCATTTTAAAAGCTTTTCGTTCCATGTGCTTGTTTTTTTAAGATAAATCTATTTGTTATCCGAAAAATTCACCAAGGTCATTTTTCGTTACACATCACCTTTTTTACGGCTTCCAGGTATCCGAATCCGTTTAGCATGTCGGGTAACAGGTAACTACCTTCCACCCACTCGTTCCATGCGTTGATGGTAATCAGTTTGGGTTGCTCCGGATGACTGTCGGCATACTCTTTCGCTTTCGAGAGCAAATTTTCAAAACTGGTTGGCGTGTTATGATAATGTAACACATCCTTCATCCCTTTTGCGGGAAACCTGGGAGTATCGTCCCACCCAATTGAAACACAAGGGAACACTGGGACATTCAGAATTGAGTCCATTTGAGCTCTTATTTTTCTTGAGTTATTCCCATAAACCAGGTAATCTTCATTAAACCCTCCCATATTATACATTGCCACGCTGTTGAAGCCCATTTGGGCTACCTTGTCAGAAAACTGAGCGGCTGCTTCTTTCGACATAATTGAACCGCCACCTTGGTTCCACTGGATATGCAAGCCCGGGAATCCGGCTTTTTTTACTTCTTCCCTGAAATAATCCAGCGCTTTACGGGTTTCTTCCAAGCTACCGCCGAAACTTTCCATCAACTTGCCAATGCTAAACACCGAAAATACCGGCTGCCCGTCAAATTTTAAATAGTTGGGCTGTTTAAAGTATTGATTGATTACCCTATCCACAATAATTTTGAAGTTGTCCCAATCTACTGCTCCGTTCCAAAGAATCGATGTATCGTCCTTGAATTTATGCACATTCCAATAGTTATGCTTAACATCGTGGTTGGCCCACATGATATAAAACTGCATTTTTGAATTGTTTTTCGCCTTCAGGAATCCATCATTAATGGTGCTTTCCAGAAAAGGCCCCTCATCATACCAATACCAGTCGAAAACAAAAGTATTTACTCCGTGGCTGGTGGCCGCTTCAATCCATTTTTCCATCACCTTCGGGTCATTGTCCATTTCATAACCCCACAATGGCAAACGCGGCTGATAGTGCCCTGCGAAACGGGGATTCCCTTTTTTTATAATTTCCCATTCGCCGGTACCTTCGGGCCACAGCATATCGCCAAAACGTTCGTCGTGGTGGCACGATGGCCAGATGTATGCAGCAACGACATAATTATTTTTCCCCTTTGTATCCGCACCTTTATTATTACCAGATGACGTATACGAAAGAAAATTGGACAGACCAATCAAACAAAAAACAAACAAACTATTTCTTTTCATGATGTGATTAATATATATGGTTATTACTCTGCTTTGCCTAAAATGAGTTTATAATGTCCGGCAACTAATTTTATAGCTTTTGATTCAAAATTCGTATCGAAGTTTTCTCCCTTTGCTCCGGTCATGCTTTCAATTTTGTACCCTGCAGAAACATCAAAGGTTGAGTTGGTATTTGCCGGGATAACAAGTTCCATTTCTATTTTGTCTTCAATCCGTTTCCAGTTCGACACTATTTTCCCCTGCATGCATTCATGGCTGGTTTCGACAAACGAAATGTCGTCGATGAACACTGGCTTAATGAAGAAATGCCCGAATCCAGGATTTTCCGGGTCAATCTGGATACCGCCCAACGCTTTGAAAAACCAGGTAGTAAAATCGCCGAGGAAAATATGATTCTGTGAACCTTCGCTGCCGTCCCAGTCTTCGCGCAGTGCAGTGCTTCCCTGTTCAATCCAAAATCCCCACGACGGAAAATCTTTCTGGTTGATCATTTTATACGCCAGATCGTTATGTCCCGATTCGCGCAAAACATTCAGCACATATTTGCTGCCCAGCATTCCAAAATCGGGATGGTCGTTTTTCGCGTTGATGCAGGCAATCAGATCATTAATCGTATTTTCGACCACTTGTTCAGGAGCCAAACCTTGATAGATGGCGCAACTCAACGCAGTTTGTGTTTGTACTTTATACCGGTTGGTTGCCGGATCAAGAAACATTTCGTTGAAAACCGTTTTAATTTCTTCAGCCAGCGCTGCATATTTTGCCTGATCTTCTGTATTTCCAAGGATGCCTGCCATTTTTGAAAGCGTCAGCGCATCGTAATAATAATACCCCGTTGATGTAAGCTCGACCGGAGTTTTGGTCAGGGCCACCCAGTCGCCCAGTCCAATATGCTGAATACCTTTATCGGCGCGGGTTGTCAGGTAATCGACGTAACGTTTTATCGCCTCGTAATTTTCCTGAAGAACAGTTGTATCGCCATAATATTGATACAAACTCCAGGTAATGATCGGAAGGGCGCTGTCCCATGCAGGACCATTTCCCCAGTGGTAACCCCATCCAGAAGTCGGCACAATGCCGGGCAGTTCACCGGTCGGGCGTTGTTCGTCGCGCAGGTCCTGCAACCATTTGCGGTAGGCCATGATGCTGTTGAAGTTCCACATACCCAGTTCGCTGGAAATATGTGCATCGCCGGTCCACCCGTTTTTCTCGCGGTGCGGACAATCGGTCGGGATGCTCTGGAAGTTGCTCAAATAGGAATTGATCATGGCCCGGTAAAGCTTGTTTAACAGCTCATTCGAACAACGGAATTCACCAACTCTGTCGGAACCGGTACTGAGGAAAAGACCTTCCATCTCGATCTGCGACAGATCAACCGCTGGTTCCGTGTTTATTTCAACATACTGATAGCCGTGATAGGTAAAGCGCAGGGTGTAGGTTTCCTGCTCGCCTCCTTTCATATAATAAATATCAGTTTGAAACGGCAGTGCACCTTTTGGAATCCGTGTATGACGGGCAATAATCTCGATGGCTACCGAATGGTCATTATTCACCTGTTCGCCAAATAGCATGGTAACTTTTGTGCCTTTTTCTCCTTTTATTTTTAAAGTGGCAGTTCCGGCAAAGTTTTCACCCATGTCGAAAACATATCGTCCGGAGTTCAACGTATGTACTTTTGGTTTGAAGGTGCGGACAACCTGTATCGACGGTGAAGTCTGCGCCGATAAAACACCACCCGGCGCTGCGGTCAGTAAAACCGGGGACCAGCCTGAATCGTCGTAATCAGCCGACGACCAGTTGCCCAGATCCATGCGGGCATCGTAAATTTCGCCTGCATACAAGCTGTTGAACCGCATGGGACCTTCGCTGTATTTCCAGGTTTTATCTGTTGAAATGAATTCAACCGAACCATCGGCGTATTCCAGCCGGATGTCCATCAGCAGGCGGGGCGATTTGCGCCAGGGCGCTTTTTCGAAATACCACACGGCTTTCGACTGGACATTATACCAGCCGTTGCCAAGCAGCACCCCAATTCCGTTTTTTCCTTCGGATAAAAGACTGGTAATATCATACGTGAGATACAATACGCGACGGTCGAAACGGGTGTAGCCGGGTTCCAGAAAACTGTTGCCGACTTTTTGATTGTTCACATACAATTCGTGGTACCCAAGTCCGGCAACATACGCGGTAGCCCGTTTCAATCCGGTTTTTGTTTCAATGTTTTTCCGGAAATACGGGGAAGGCTGTGAGGCGGTATCTTCCGTATTGGTTATCCACTGGCCTTTCCATTCCAATCCATCAAGATAGGCGGTTTCGAACGTGACCGGCGGATCAGCAAACGAACCGGCTTTTCCATCCTGATCCCAAATGCGTACAGTCCAGAAATACCGGCTGCACGATTGCAGAGGTCCGCCGTTGTATTGAATGCGGCTGAACGAACTTTCCTGTTTACCGCTGTCCCACAAATCGGCTTTGCCTTCTTTCAGTAAACCGGGTGATGAGGCCACCAGCACCTGAAACGCCGTTTGCTGCGCCCCGGTACTGCTGTCGTTCATTTGCCACGACAAAAGAGGCTTCGGATTGTCAGTGCCAAGAAGATTTTCAGTATAATCTGTTTTTAAAGTCTCAACCTTTGCCAATTGATTTTCCTGCCGACAAGACCAGAACACCAATAAGATCAGTGACAGAGACAGGATTTGTAAGTATCTGTTTTTTTTCATCGTTTGTATTTTGATGATTCATTAGAAATCATTTTTCAAAAACATCATGCAATGCTTCCAGATACCGGAAGCCGTTTTTTGTATCGGGTTCCAGATAGGAGCCTTCCGTCCATTCGTTCCAGCAATTAATGGTTATTATCCGTTCATCAACCGGTTTTTCTGCCACCATTTCACGCAGTTCTTCTGCTGCTTTACGAAACTCTTCCGGAGTATTTCCTGAAAGGGTTGCCATAAACGGATAGCCTTTCCTGATAAAATCATCCGTCTGGTTACAACGGGGACTGGCATCCCAGCCCATTGTCAGATTCGGAAAGTAAGGAATATCATACTCCCGTGTGGCTTTTTCCACAAAATCGAAATATTGCTTTTTTGCTTCGTTGTAAGGTGTTTGCGGAAATTGTTCCAACCGTGCATGATGTATCCAAACATACGAAGTTGCATTATCGAAACCCAGTTCGTGAACAAGTTTTACCAGATCGGCAGGCTTGGTTTCTCCCGGCAGAATTGGTTTTCCCCAGATCACGGCATTCAGGCTTAATCCGTCGAATCCGGCCTGCCTGGTTTTCTCCCGAAAACGATCCAATGCTTCTCTGCATTTTTCAACAGAACCGAAACTTTCCAGAAGTTTTTGCAGGTCATAAACCGAGAAATAAGGCCGGTTATTTATTTTCCAATATGACGGGTGTTTAAAATACGTCTCAATCACATAATCCGTCATTTTTTCAAACACTTCCGGACTTATTGTTCCCGGATAAAGCAACTCCGCCTTCTTGTTCAGCGACATCGGATGAATATCGATCCAGTTGTGGTTGGCCCACATTAAAGCAAACTTCATCCGGTCGTTGTTGGCGGCCTTCATAAAACCGTCTTCAAGTCCGCGTTCAAGGTAAAGCCCGTCGTTGTAATAATACCAGTCGAAGATAAAAGCGTCGATACCATGACCGGAAGCTGCATCGATCTTTTGGGCCATATCAACCGGATTGGCCTCATCGGTATATCCCCACAACGGAACGTGAGGCTGCTGATGCCCTTCAAAACGGGGTTTTGCATTTTTCACCAGTTCCCATTCGCTCCAACCCTGTCCGTGAACCAGCTCATTTCGTTTATCGATATGATAATTGGGGAAATAATACGAAGCCACAAAATAATCGTTCTCATCCTTTTGATTGCAGCCGGAAAGAAAACAGGCAAAGGCAAAACATGCAATAATGGAAATCGTATTTCCTGAACTTTTCATCATCTGTTTCTCTTGTTTGTTTTTTTACTCCGGTTTGTTTCGTTACATTGAATTGCCAATACCTACCAGGAAAACGGAAAGGATAATAGTAGCAATCCCGGCGGTAATCGTCAACTTTGTTTTTTTGCTTGTACCACTCCATTCATGCCTGACAATCCCCCACATGTTGGCCGTCAGGATGATAGTTGACATGTGCAGAATCCATGAACTGGCGCCATTGCCCAGTTTGCTTTCGCCCATTCCATAGAAAAAGAACTGCAAAAACCAAGTGGTACCTGCCAATGCCGAAAACATTACATTTTTTGCAATAGGAGAAGAGGTATTTACAAAATCGCCGTAAGTTTTATTTTTCAAACTGAGAATAGCGCACCAAATCATGTTGGTGGTAAGCCCTCCCCAAAGAATGACAACATACGCTACATTGTTTTGAAACAAAGGATTGTATCCCTGAGCCACAGCAACGTCGGCCATCGGCTTCCCGGCTTCAATACCAAAATTCATGAACGAACTTAATATGCCGGAAATGACCGCTATAATCAAACCTTTTACAAGGCTGAATTCAGCAACACTTTTTTTACTTTCTTCTTCCGAAATGTCATTTTCTTTCATCATTCCGGCTTTGCCCGAAATAGCAATCCCGATGATGCAGACCAACACGCCCAGCAAAACAATTTTACCGCCGGGGCTTGCCAGCATATCAGTAAATGAAATCTTGCCTGCGGTCGGATTGATGGAATAATAAATAGAAGGAACAATGGCGCCAAAAGCGGCACAAAATCCCAAAGTAACCGAATTACCCAGCGACATTCCAAGATACCGTACCCCCAGACCGTAAGTCAATCCGCCGATCCCCCACAAAAGTCCCATCACGAATGTAAAATACAGAACAGTAGATGATGCGTCCCGTATTATATCGGCAAAGCCGGGCACTGTTAAATACGCGGCCAACGGAGGTACAATAAGCCAGGAGAATATTCCTCCAATGATCCAATAGCTTTCCCAGGCCCATTTTTTTACCTTATTGTACGGCATGTAAAAACTCCCCGAAGCGAACCCTCCGATGGAGTGATAGATAATTCCTAAAATTACGTGCATAGTTTAATTCGTTTAATCAGGTTATATTCGATAATTTAATACTTTTGGTTTGATTCTGTTTTATTAGTCTGAACCAAAAGTAGTCTGATACCTAGCTTTTATCAATACACATTTTGGCAGATTGTTTACACTTTTTGAGCCTAAAATGAATGAGTGACTTTCTGAAATATCTGACCCCCGGCGAACGCGATAAGGAATGGGGCATTTACATCAATGTTACCGGGTCGGCGCTGGTTGGCCCCAACAGTGTTTACCCGTCGCCGGAACACCCGACAGGTTATCATTTTAACTGGGAACAGGGCCGGGTTTTAAACGAATACCAGATCAACTATATCACCGACGGAAAGGGCATTCTTGAAAACGAAAACGGTCATTTCCAGATCAAGCCGGGGAGTATTATTGTAACCCGCCCGAATGTGTGGCACCGCTATAAGCCACTCAAAAAAACCGGATGGAAAGAGCAATACATCGGGTTCAACGGGACAATTGCAGCCCAGTTTCTGTCGCACCCGCTTTTTTCCGCAACACAACCGGTCATCAACATCGGCATCCGGGAAGAAATACTGGATACCTACCTGAAAACCTTTCAACTGGTGCAAAAAGAAAAACCCGGCTACCAGCAAATTGCATCGGGAATGGTGATCAAACTGCTGGGATATCTCATTTCGTTCGAGAAGCAGAAAGAATTTACCGGCAAACGGATAGCAGCCATCATTGAAGAAGCCCGGTTTAAAATGCGTGCCGGTGTCGACGAAGCACTCGATCTGGAGAAAATGGCGCGGGAATACAACATCGGGTATTCGTATTTCCGCAAGATGTTTAAAAATTACACCGGTGTTGCGCCGCACAAATACCATCTCGAACTGAAGATCATGCGTGCCAAAGAACTGTTACTTTCCACCGACAAAAGCATCAAGGAAATCAGTTTTGAACTGGGTTTTCAGTCCATTTTTTACTTCAGCCGTTTGTTTAAAAAGAAGGTAGGAATGAACCCGACTGAACTGAGAAAATAGATGGCCCCCAAAAGCCCCCTCTAACTTCCCGAAAATGGGGGAGAACTTTGGTCCGTGTAAATTCAGTTGGCCGGGAATTATTTATTATCAGCCTGATTCCAACATTTTCAGCATTCGGGAAAAACAGCAGGCATGAACAACAGAAGACAAAAATTGAATAACCAGTATCTAAATAGCAGCAGGGAAACCACATCGAAATCACATGATCAAACCGTTCTTTCTATTTATTTCTCACGTTCTTCGGTCATTCCGGCGAAGGCCGGAATCCCACCGCACACGGGAAACTTATATAACTATCAACCAACATCCTCACAATTGATAATGCAACAACCAGTTATTTCCGAATTTGTCGGTGAGGTTGCCATAGAAAGCGCCGTAAAAATTGAGTTCTACCGGTTGTGTTTGCGTACCGCCTTTCGATAATTTTTCGTAGCAAGTTCTGATTTCCTGTTCGCTGCTGCAATTCAAAAGCAGAGAAACAGAATTGCCTTTCAGCAAGCCTGTTTCTTCCACTATATCTGAAGCCATTACAACGAATTTGCCTTTGGTAAGGGTTGCGTGAAGGATGACGTTTTTCATTTGTTCAGGCATTTCATCCGCCATTGGCGAATTGCTAACCGTTTGGAAGAAGAGTTCGCCCCCCAAACACTCCCGGTAAAAGTTCATTGCTTCACGGCAATCTCCGTTGAACGTCAGCCAGGGAATAATTTGCATTGTTCTGCTCAGGCGTTAATCAGTTTTTCGATGTCAAATTTCTTCATTTGGAGAAACGCATTGACTACCCGTTGTGAACGGGATGGATCGCTCATCAATTGTTCCAGGATAGCCGGAATGATCTGCCACGAAACACCAAACTGATCTTTGAGCCAGCCACATTGTTCGGCTTCGGGAACTGCGGAAAGTTTTTCCCAGTAGTAATCAATTTCTTCCTGTGTTTCGCATTCCACCACAAACGAAATAGCTTCGTTAAAACTGAACATATGCGGAAACGAGCTGTCCATCGCCATAAACACTTTTTTGCCGAGGCTGAATTGTGCATGTTTTACGGTTCCTTCCACATCCGGATCGTCAGCCGTATATCTCAGGATTCCGGTAACCGAAGAATTGCTGAAAACAGAAGTGTAGAATTGAATCGCTTGTTCTGCTTTACCGGCATGTGCGTTAGTGAACATGAGACTTGGCGAGAATTTCTGCCCGACATCTTCCATCTTTCCCAGGAACAACTGCCAACTTACCCCGAAGCGGTCCTGCAGCCAGCCGTACCTGTCACTCCACTCGTATTTGTCGAGCCCCATTAACACGGAACCGTCTTTAATAAGTTTTTCCCATGTATTGTCGACTTCCTTTTCGGTTTTGCATACCACAAAAAACGACACCGATGGGTTAAGCGTAAATTGCGGCCCACCGTTCAGCAGCATAAATTTTTGCCCGGCCGATTCAAAGGTTACGACCATGGGATTTTCGGCTGTAATAACTGCATCGTCGAAAACCGAACAGTAAAATTCTGCCGCTTCTTTTGCCTTTCCGTCAAACCAAAGGCATGGATAAATCGGATTTTTCATTATTGTGCTTTTTCTGCGCAGTTAAACATCCATTGCACACCGAACTTGTCTTTGCAACTTCCGTAATAATCGCCCCAGAACATATCCTGCAATTCCATTTCTACCGTGCCACCTTCCGACAGCGCTTTGAATAGACGCCGTGTTTCGTCCCGCGTGTCGGGTTGAAGGTTGATGTACACATTGTTGCCCATATTTACTTTAAAGCCCATCGACTCGGGGGCATCGGTTCCCATCAGGATATGACCGCCAAGAATGGGCAACGAAACATGCATGACCAGATTTTCGTCTCCTTCCGGCTGGCATGGCCCACCTTCTACCGGTGGTATATCCTTGAAACGCATGATGCCTGCGCCGAAAAACTCTGTTCCGAAAACAGATTTGTAAAAATTAAATGCTTCTTCCGTGTTGTTGGAAAAATTGAGATACGTACTTACTGTTGCCATAACGCTAAATTTTAATTGTTTAATTGTTTCTCAAGTATGTTTTTAATGTTTTGCAGATTTTGAATTTGCGCTTTTTCTATCATTTTTCGCCCGAAAACGTACGACATCAGGTTTATAGGATAATGATCGTTGCTGTAAAATTCACTGGTGAGTTGTGTCTGGTCTTCAGCAACAGCATTGAAAATATTTGCTGCTTTGGCCGTTCCTTCAAACGGACGTTTAAAACGGATTTCAACGTCCATCCGGTCGGGTGTTAACGCAGTTATTTCCTGTTCGCCTTCACCCACATTATCCATTTGGCTGTTCCATTTCTGAACTGCGCCAACCGTTCCATCCGTTCCGGTAATTTCGGGATTCAGGTTGGGGTCTTCCATGACCCACACACTGTAATTTTCCTGATTTTCCAGAAGCCGTACATAATCGTACACCACCTGCTTCGGTTGATTGATGGTTTCTGAAACACTAACAGTGTATGATTTTGGAATAAACAGAGCGACGATGAGGGGCAACGCAATAAGCGCTAAAACGACAATACCAATTATTTTCAGAGTTTTCATAATCCGTGTTTTAGGTTTGTAATAAATTAACGTTCACATAGTACTTTTAGTTTTGCCAGGGCCTTGGGCCATGTTTCTGTAAAATAGGACATAAATTCTTCATTGGCGTCCAGATGAACTGAAAGCATGGTTTTGCCATTTGCTTCTGTAAACGAATAGTTTTCCAAAGCACCGGCCCAGCTTTCCACTTCCGGGCCACTCATTATTTCCTTTCCGTTCTGAATAATGCCAAGATGTTCGATGCTGATAAACCGGTTGAGAGTGTTTTCTTTTATCCGGCTGACCATTCCCCCCTCGTTGCCATTCTGGTCGGTACCAATGAATAAAATTGTTGAACCTTTTTCCCATGAACCTTTATAATGTGACGAAGGATTAAACACAGCAGTCCACTCTTTGTAATGCTTTTCATCGAGCATGCTGCGATATACTTTTTCGGCGTTGGCATCGATGCTTATTTCGAAGTATAAAGTTTCCAGTTTACCCGAAGTTTCAGCATATTTTTTGAAGTTGTCCAGAATAGATTGCCAGCCTGCTTGCTGCAATTCTACAGAGTTCATTTGTTCCGCTTCAAAGGTTTCGGTTACCGATGTTGTGTTTCCTTCTGAAGCAAAAGAAATCTGCACTTTTCTTTCGTCATCCATGGTGTAGTCTATTTGTTTGTGCAGCTCCACCGTGGTGTATGTTCCTGTAAAGTCAAAGCCCATGCTGCCATCCTTTGCGGCCATGTGCGACAGGAATTTTCCGCCAACGCGTAAATCGTTCTCGGCGCGGGGCGTATGCCAGTCGTCCGATGCGTTGTTCCAACGGATAATATGCTTCGGATCGGTCCAAAGATTCCATACTTTTTCAACCGGAGCATTAATTACTGTGGCTACGGTTATCTTTGTTTTTTCTGCTGTTTTCATAATCTTATTTTTTAATTGTTGTTGATATTTCATATTTGTATAATCCAAATATAGATTGGTTTACCCAAAACTGAGGTGCACAAAAATGACAAATGAGGGGCGATTTGCGACAGGATTATTTTTTATATTTGGGTTTTGAAGCAAATATGTTCTGAAAATACTCATGAGGTAATTTACGCGGGTTCCTTATTTTCCGGAGAAACAGTCTATTATTGAAAGAGGACAGACCCGATGCTGCTGATACGAATTGAAAATGAATAACGCATAAACAATGTAACACATGAAGAATATATCCATCCTTGTCCCGGAGAGTTCGGTGATACAGGCTATTGCCGATCCGCAGTATTGTTTTAGCGCGGTTAACTGGTTTTTAACCATGTCGGGCAGGGTCCCGCTGTTCAATGTCGAACTGGTCAGCTTTAAAAAAGAAATTAAGCTCAACGACGGCATTTATTCCGTTCATCCCAATAAGTTACTGAAGGACGTTCATAAAACCGATCTGATCATCATCCCCGCTTTGTTTGGCGATATAGCCACTGCGCTGAAAATAAACAAAAAACTGGCGCCCTGGATTATTGACCAGTATAATAATGGGGCGGAAGTTGCTTCGCTTTGTGTCGGCGCATTTTTGCTGGCTTCAACAGGACTGCTGAACGGAAAAAAATGCTCGACACACTGGGCGTTTATAAATAAATTTCATGAAATGTTTCCGGAAGTGAATGTTCAGGACGGGAGTATTGTTACTGAAGAAAACCGGATTTATTCGAGCGGCGGCGCAACCTCGTACTGGAATTTATTGTTGCATCTGGTTGAAAAATTTACCGACCGTGAAACTGCGATCTTCATTTCAAAATATTTTGCAATCGATATCGACCGCGACAGCCAATCGTTGTTTGCCATGTTTAAAGGGCAAAAGGAACATAACGACGAGGCAGTGAAAGAAGCGCAGGAATACATTGAGAAGAACATTGAAGAGAAAATAACGGTAGAAGAACTGGCTGGCGAAGTGGCTGTTGGCCGCCGGAGTTTCGAACGCCGGTTTAAACAGGCTACAAGCAACTCGGTGCTGGAATATATTCAGCGTGTAAAAATAGAAGCTGCAAAACGCAGTTTTGAGATCAGCCGCAAGAACATTAACGAAGTGATGTTTGACGTAGGTTATACCGATACCAAGGCATTCCGCACTACATTTAAGAAGATTACGGGCCTTACCCCGGTTGAATACCGGAATAAATACAACCGGATGGCTGAATTAACCGCCTGATACGGCATTGAATCAGGTATTACTTTTCGCCGATCAACTCAATAATTTCACTTAGGTGCAGCTTGAAATGCCGGAGATAATTGGTGATCATTATTTTTAGCGATATGCTTTCGTTCAACGCCGAGATCCATTCGTTATCCAGTTTGTCCATATCCACATTATCAATCACATGGGCAATATGGATATTGGAATATTTCCAGAGCTGAACCAGGTTTTTCCAATTTTCTTCCTGGTAATTTTGAATGGCAATCCACCGGTCATTGTTCCCGAGGTTGGCATAATCCGGAAAAATCAAAGGATTAGGCTGATACTGCAAATGAATGATCCGGTGAGTGTTGTTCGATGCCGAATCAATCATGTGCCCGATAATTTGTTTGATTGTACGATTTTGTTTGTTTCGCCGGTTGATTATAACTTCTTCTGAAAGACCGGATAATTTGGGCTCCCACTCATCAATCAAATGAAGTAACTCCCGATTGTTTGCTGTAAAGTCGTTCATGATGAATCGTATTTAGTTGAAATGCCTGTGCTGCTGCATGTTTTCACGTGGCGGCAGAAAGCTTGTTCCGGATTTTAAAAATGCAAATAAAATATGACAAAGTCAATCGATAATTACCAATAATGAATCAGTTTGCTCCGAAAAAATATTGTCTGTACCCAGTCTTATTTCCCCTTCGCTGTGAAACAGTTCATCAGGGTATAGATCAGTATTTTAAAGTCGATATAAAGCGAAATATTTTTGAGATAGACCAGGTCATACGGCAGGCGTTCGAGCATTTCGTTGATGTTGGAAGCGTACCCGTATTTCACCTGTCCCCACGATGTGATGCCCGGCCGTATTTTCAGTAACTGCGTGTAATGCGGGGCGCGCTGAACAATCTGATCGATAAAATACTGCCGTTCGGGACGCGGGCCAACCAGCGCCATGTCGCCAATAATTACATTGTAGAATTGCGGCACTTCGTCGAGATGGGTACGCCGCATAAAATTGCCAATCGGTGTGATGCGCGGATCGTCTTTACCCGACAATGCGGGACCGTTGGTCTCAGCATTGCTCACCATGCTGCGGAATTTGTAAATGATAAACGGTTTTCCGAACCGGCCAACCCGCTCCTGACTATATAAAACAGGCCCTTTCGAACTTCGTTTGATGAGAATAGCCAAAAGGACGATCACCGGCAAAAACAGAATCAGCGACACAACGGAAATTGATACATCGAGGATGCGTTTGATCTTTTCCTGCCAGGCAGGCATCAGGCCATTCGATATTTTTATCAGCGGACTGCTGTAAATGGTGTTTGTTTTTACATAACCCGAAAGCAGGTCGAACAGGTCGGGAATGCCCCACACCGTAATGGTCCGGTTTTGCAACAGCGTCAGTATTTCGCTTAAAACTTTGTGTTCCGACGTTTCAATAGCAATGATGATTTCTTCCACATCTTTTTCAAGAATGATGCGCGGAAGTTCCTTGTAACTTCCCAGGTTTTCGAGCTTTCCGTTCAGCAACTGGTCTTCTTTTTTTATACTCAGAAAACCAATCAGTTTATTTCCTGCCGGACGGATTTGGGTGCTCAGGTCGTTATAAATAGCAAGCGCTTTTTCGTTGCCCCCGATGAGCAGGGTGTTGAACCCGATTTTCCGTTTGTGAATCCGGTGAATGGTGCGCGTAGTGAGGATCAGCCGGAACAGGTACGTGAACCCGAAATGTAGGGACAGCAAAGTGAAGAACAGATTGTAATAATTTTTGTACGTACCGATGGAGTCGTCGAGCAACAATAAAAAGAAAATGATGGTTACCCCGGCCAGCGAGGTCATGATGGTTCGTCCGAGCTCAATCAGTCGCGATTTGCGGAAAATATTCGAGTATTGGCCGCTGATGTAATAAAAGGTAATCCAGAAAAGCGGGATAAATAAAAGTCCCAGAAAAAAGCGGTTGGTAAATTCAACGGGGATGTCAATGCCAAACTTTTGTGGTTCTATATACACTTTCCGGTAAATGAAAAATAAAGTCCAGCTTATTGCGGCTGCAAGTATATCGAAAAGGAGGTATCTGGCTACTTGTACCTTTTTATTCATCAGGAGTATATCTGTTAAGTTTGATCTGCCTACCGGCACTACAATCCAGCTTGCATTCAATGGAACGCAGGCAGTCTAAAAAATATTGCGGCAAAAGTAAGTTTTTTGGAACTAAATTTCGATTCCGCTGTACGCTAATTTTTCCCGGATGTCGTGGTAACTTTTCTGGCTGTTGTAATAATCTTCAAATGAAATACTTTCGCTGGTTTTTCCTTCAATAGCGAGGACAAAATTCTGAAAGGCCAGATCGTCCAGTGCCTGGATAGCAGCATCTGTTCCTGTATTTCCCAAAATGCTGAACCGGATAAAATGGTCTTTCTGAAAAATTTGTATTTCTGAAGAGATGTCTTTATCTGAAAAAAGAATATTGTGTACCGAACCATTCGGACAAATCGAGTGAATATTCAAGGTAATATACCCCTGCCCGCTTTTCATCGCCAGCACCTCTGAATGTTTGACCGGCGAATTTTCAACTTTGCTCAAATAAATCAACGAATTCAGAATTTCAAAAGAAAGGCTTTCTTCCGTACTTTGAATGGCCAGTTGCAGGTTGATGATTTTAACGCCCGGCTTTATTTCTGAAATAATTCCCGGTTTTACCCCCAGCAGCGAGTTGAAAAGGTGAACAACACTACCCGCCTCTTTCTGAAGTTTAAGCAAATCGGCAATTTCCGAAACCGACAATACCGGAGGCCTGCGAAAATAGATGTGCTTCGATTTGCGGATCATCACCCGGATAAAGTCGGCTGAGATACGTTCGGTATTATAAATCAGAATGGCATCCGAAAGCTCCAGCAATTCAATCGGGTTATGGTAAATTTTGAATTTCGATGATTTGAAATCCCGGCCCGGATTATACAGCCCCGCAGGCTCAACTTCCTTACTGTTGTGCAGGGTTTGGTAGATTTTACCTTCTTCCCGCAAGTCTCCTATTATTCCTACTCGAATCATACATGCAAATTAGGAATATTTGCGGTTTTATGAAGATGTAATCACAAATTACTTTTCAACGCTAATTGTTAATATGTGCCATTCCGTTCCTGTTTTTTTAATCGATTTTTGGGTTAAATTTGAACAAAAATACGATTTCATGGATATTCAGGATACTTTACGACATCAGGGTTTACGAAAACGTTTGGTCGAAGGACTTCGCATCAAAGGGATTCGCGACCCTAAAGTTTTGGATGCCATAGGTAAGGTACCCCGCCATTTATTTATGGACAGTGGTTTCATCCAGTTTGCCTACCGCGATCAGGCCTTCCCGATCGGCGCAGGGCAAACCATCAGTCAACCGTATACCGTTGCATTTCAAAGCGAACTATTACAGGTAAAAGAACACGATAAGATTTTGGAAGTGGGTACCGGATCGGGTTATCAGGCAGCCGTTCTGGTCGAAATGGGCGCTTCTGTTTATACCATCGAGCGGCAAAAGGAACTGTATCTGAGAGCACAACTGCTGCTCCCACAGATTGGCTACAACCCAAAATTTTTTCTGGGCGACGGATACAAAGGTCTTCCAACCTATGGCCCTTTCGATCAGATTATTGTGACGGCCGGGGCGCCGTTTATTCCCGAAGATTTACTGGCCCAGTTAAAAATCGGGGGACGCATGGTCATCCCGGTGGGCAGTAATGAAAAGCAGGAAATGGTTGTAATGATACGGAAAGGAGAGGATGATTTTTCAAAAGAGAAACACGGAACTTTTGTGTTTGTCCCGCTGTTAAAAGGAGTGGTAAATTGAGTCGTAGGTCGTAAGCAGATAGTCGGAAGACACGATTGCTTTCCGAAAATGCAAAATTAAAATATTCAGAATGATTAAAATAAAGAAGTTTACCTTCAACCCGATCCAGGAAAATACCTATTTATTATTTGACGAAACCCGCGAGTGCATTATTGTTGATGCCGGTTGCTATTTCGATTACGAAAAAAAAGAACTCGATCGTTTCATTCTTGAAAACGGACTGAACCCGGTATTGCTGGTAAATACACATTGCCATTTCGATCATCTGCTGGGTGTGAATCATTGCAGGTACAAGTACAAAACCAATTTTCTTATTCCGGAAGGAGAATCTTCGCTGGTGGAACATTTGGTTGTGCAAAGCGATCTTTTTGGCGTCCCGACCGAACCGGTTGATCCGGCCGACGGAGAGTTAAAGGAAGGCGGAAAAATACAATTCGGAAATTCGGAACTCGAAATCATCAAGGCCGATGGTCATTCGCCGGGCGGACTGGTATTTTATCATCCCGGACAAAAATTTTTATTGGCAGGCGATGTTCTTTTCTACGGAAGTATTGGTCGCACGGATCTGCCGGGCGGATCGTACGAGCGGCTGGCAAATAACATCCGCACGAAATTATTGGTACTGCCCCCCGAAACAACTGTTTACTGCGGCCATGGCCCGGAAACAACAATCGGCTTTGAAAAGAAAAGTAACCCCTTTTTAACCGATTGACAAACAAACCTGAAAAAATCATTTTTTAGATTAAATATTCACGGTAATATTGCCGCAAATTTTAAAGTAAAAAATATCAGATAATGGCAAGTGATAAATTTGTAGCCCGCCACATCGGGCCAAGAGAGCAGGAAATTAAAACCATGCTCGAAAAAATTGGCGTTTCTTCCATGGAACAGTTGATTGATGAAACGGTTCCTCAAAATATACGTCTGGCAGAACCACTGCATCTGGCCGATGGTTTAACCGAACGGCAATATTACCGCAAAATACTTGCACTGGCCTCAAAAAATAAAGTGTTCAACACCTATATCGGAATGGGTTATTACGACACCATCACCCCGGCAGTAATTCTCCGGAATGTGCTTGAAAATCCGGTTTGGTATACTTCATATACTCCTTATCAGGCCGAGATTTCGCAGGGCCGACTGGAAGCTTTGCTGAATTACCAGACCATGATTTGCGAACTCACCGCCATGGAACTGGCCAACGCGTCACTGCTCGATGAAGCTACCGCCGCTGCCGAAGCCATGCTGATGATGTACAACACCCGTTCACGCGAAAAAACCAAAGCAGGCGCCAATGTAATTCTGGTCGACGAAAAAATGTGGCCGCAAACTCTCGATGTACTCCATACACGCGCTTTGCCGTGGGGCATTTCGCTGAAAGTGGTTCCTGCTGTATCATTTGAATATACCGATGAGGTCTTTGGGTTGATGGTTCAGTATCCAAATTCCGACGGTGAAATCATCGATTATGCCGGATTGGTAAAAACAGCTCACGAAAAAGGCATTCTGGTTTCCGTAGCAGCCGACCTGCTAAGCTTGGCCATACTGACTCCTCCCGGAGAATGGGGCGCCGATATTGTATTCGGAAGCTCGCAGCGATTCGGTGTACCGATGGGCTACGGTGGCCCTCATGCTGCATTTTTTGCGACCAAAGACGAATTCAAACGGACCATGCCCGGCCGCATCATCGGCGTAACCATCGATTCGCACGGAAAACGCGCGTTGCGTCTGGCTTTGCAAACCCGCGAGCAACACATCAAACGAGAACGGGCAACATCGAATATCTGTACTGCCCAGGCATTGCTGGCAACCATGGCCGGGTTCTATGGCGTGTACCACGGTCCGCGCGGAATACGGCAGATTGCCGAACGTATTCATGCCATTGCCGCCTTGCTCGACAAAGAAGTTTCGGCATTGGGCTACAATCAGGTAAATAAAAACTATTTCGACACCATCCGTTTTGAATTGCCCAAGCATGTAAAACGTGAAGATATTGAATGGTTGTCGCTCGAACTGGAAATGAATTTCCGCTATTTCGAGAATGGCGATGTTGGCCTCAGTATTGACGAAACAACCAATCTCGACGACATCAACTGGATTATTGAAGTTTTTGCAAAAGCGGCCAATAAACCGAATGTCCGCATCAGTAAATATCCAAACGAAATCAGTATTGATACGACCTGTTTGCGGCAAACGCATTTCATGAACCAGGAAGTTTTCAATAAGTATCGTTCGGAAACGGAGATGCTTCGCTACATAAAACGGCTCGAACACAAAGATATTTCGCTGGCCCATTCGATGATTGCGTTGGGTTCGTGCACCATGAAACTGAATGCAGCTACCGAGATGTTCCCATTGAGTTGGATTGAATTCGGGGGCATCCACCCGTTTGTGCCAAAAAATCAGGCGCGTGGTTACCAGGAGATGATGGAAGAGTTGCGCCGCGACCTGGCCGAAATTACCGGCTTCGCCGATGTGAGCCTTCAGCCCAACTCAGGCGCTGCCGGCGAATATGCAGGAATGATGGTTATCCGTCAGTACCACTTAAGCCGGGGCGATGATCAACGCAATGTAGTACTGATCCCTTCTTCGGCACACGGAACCAATCCGGCCAGTGCAGTTGCCGCCGGAATGAAAGTAGTGGTCACTCCCTGCGACGAAAAAGGAAACATAGATATGGAAGCCTTGCGTACAAAAGCGGAAGAATATAAAGATACGCTGGCTGCCTTCATGGTAACTTACCCGTCAACACACGGGGTTTTCGAATCCTCGATTGTTGAAATGTGCGAGATCATCCATCAGTATGGCGGGCAGGTTTATATGGACGGTGCCAACATGAATGCCCAGGTTGGACTGACCAACCCAAAACGCATCGGCGCTGATGTTTGTCACCTGAACCTTCATAAAACATTTGCTATTCCGCATGGCGGCGGCGGCCCGGGCGTTGGCCCGATTGCAGTGGCCAACCATCTGGTTGAGTTTTTGCCCTCGCACCCGGTGATGAACAACGGGCATGTAGGAATTACCGCAGTTTCTGCCGCTCCATGGGGGAGCGCCTCCGTATTGCCGATTACTTACGGCTACATTAAAATGCTGGGCGCCGATGGTCTGAAACGCGCTACTGAAGTTGCTATACTGAATGCAAACTACATTGCACAGGCTTTAAAAGATAACTACGGAATTTTATATACAGGGGAAAAGGGCCGCGTAGCCCATGAAATGATTCTGGAATGCCGACACCTGAAAAATCAATCGGGAATTGATGAAACCGACATCGCCAAACGACTGATGGATTACGGATTCCATGCTCCTACCCTCTCGTTCCCGGTACATGGCACCCTGATGGTTGAACCAACAGAAAGCGAGTCGCTTCAGGAACTCGACCGTTTTATTGAGGCTATGAATACCATTTACAGGGAAATCGCCGATATCATCGACTGTAAACTTGACAAGACTGACAACCCGTTGAAAAACGCGCCGCATACGGCCGATGATGTTACTTCTGACGAATGGAGCCATGCCTACACCCGGCAACAGGCTGCCTTCCCGCTGGCTTGGCTGAAAGAAAACAAATTCTGGCCACCGGTTGGTCGTGTCGATAATGCATACGGCGACCGCAACCTGGTTTGCACCTGCGACCCGGTTGAAAGTTATAAATAAGAAAAACAATGAAATCGATAAAACCTGGCAGACATACAAATCCTGCCAGGTTTTTTATTTCACTACTGCCGAAATTAAATTTGTGGATGATCTTCTACTTCCGTAATTTTGATTTTATAATTCTTCAATGATGATAAGCTTTCCCAACGCCAAAATAAACATTGGCCTGCATATTACAGAAAAACGAAGCGATGGCTTCCATGACCTGGAAACGGTGATGTACCCGGTGCCACTCACCGATGCACTTGAATTCGTTGAGTCCGGTTCACTTAAGTTTGAATCATCTGGTTTGAATATTGATGGCACCCCCGAAAACAATCTGGTACTGAAAGCCTACCATCTGCTGAAGGAAAAATTCGACCTTCCGCCAATTCACATCCACCTGCACAAAAATATCCCGATGGGAGCAGGTTTGGGCGGTGGTTCTTCCAACGCCGCTTTCATGCTGAAAATGCTAAACGGTCATTTCAAACTGAAATTACCGAATACTGAATTGGAAAATTTTGCCGCTCAACTGGGCAGCGACTGTGCTTTTTTTATAAATAACCAGCCCGTTTATGCATACGGGCGCGGTGAACTCATGGAACCTGTCACTCTCCTTTTGTCTGAACTATACATTCTACTGGTCAAACCACCATTTGGCATTTCCACGAAAGAAGCATACAACAATGTTGTTCCGCAAAAAAGCCGGTTGTCGCTGAAAGCACTGGTCGACTTTTCGTTAAATCAGTGGAAACCAAACATTAAAAACCAGTTCGAAAAAACACTTTTCCCAGCCCATCCCGAAATAGCAGAAATAAAAGAGAAACTGTACAAACTGGGGGCAACTTATGCTTCAATGACAGGAAGCGGATCGGCCGTCTATGGCTTGTTCCGCTCCAATCCTGAACGGTTCGTACACCATTTCCCCTCCGGGTATTTTTCGTTCGCTTCCCACCTTTGATTCTTTTAAGTTTTCTTTAACGAAATATTCACAATTATTAACAGCATGCCTTGTAACTTTTTGGGTTCTCAGTAGTCTTAAGGAGAAGAAAACAGATTACAAAAGAAAACAAACGTCTCAAAGTCATGAAAAAAACAATTATTTTACCTGCAGCGATCTTATAATACAAAATGCAATTATATGGCAGTCCAAAATGTATCTAAAAAGATATAGTTATACCTGCAAATAGAATTGATTTCGGCAGTGGTGGTATCCGTCACTAATTGGCACATGAATATTTCCAGTTTTTCAATGGAGTCAAATATTAAATTGGAGAACTGCCTTTTATACTTGGCCCACAT